>ERZ1643247.134-NODE-134-length-103409-cov-6.908847_pt1 | contig 103409 bp, 73 predicted proteins | sample MGYA00579264_ERZ1643247 | MGnify/ENA primary metagenome ERZ1643247 (study PRJEB29033, sample SAMEA4952262) | chicken gut metagenome | biome: Broiler Chicken; feature: Gastrointestinal Tract; material: Caecum | place: Ireland | collected 2018 | study: Broiler... | reverse complement strand
AAACATGAACAACAATTTATGGTGGAAAAAGAGCGTGATTTATCAGATATATCCGAGAAGTTTTGCGGACAGCAACGGGGACGGTATCGGAGATCTGAACGGTATTACCGAACATCTGGATTATCTGAAAGAGCTGGGGGTGGATGTGATCTGGCTGTCTCCGGTCTATCAGTCTCCTAACGATGATAATGGATATGATATTTCGGATTATCAGGCTATCATGAAAGAGTTTGGGACCATGGAAGATTTCGACCGGATGCTTTCGGAAATGCATAAAAGAGGATTGAAGCTGGTGATGGATCTGGTTGTCAACCATACCAGCGATGAGCACCGCTGGTTCGTGGAGAGCAGAAAATCAAAAGACAATCCTTACAGAGATTATTACATTTGGAAAGATGCAAAGGACGGAAAGGAGCCGAATAACTGGGGAAGTTCTTTCGGCGGTTCTGCATGGCAGTATGACGAGGAGACGGAAATGTATTATCTCCACTGTTTTTCTCCGAAACAGCCGGATCTGAACTGGGAAAATGAAATGGTTCGGAAGGAAGTCTTTGATATGATGACCTGGTGGTGTGAGAAAGGCGTGGATGGCTTCCGTATGGACGTGATCAGTATGATTTCCAAAGACCTGGCTTATCCGGACGGGGAAGTCGTGAATGGCTTGTACGGAAACAAGGACCCGTATGTCTGCAACGGCCCGAGAGTGCATGAGTACCTGCAGGAAATGAATCAGAAAGTGCTGTCCAAATATGATCTGGTGACGGTGGGAGAGACTGCCGGCGTTACCATCGAGGAGGCGAAGAAATACGCCAATCTGGATGGTCGGGAATTAAATATGGTGTTCCAGTTTGAACATATGGATATCGCCGCGGGCGAGCATGGAAAATGGACCACGGACAGAATACCGATGAAAAAACTCAGAGAGGTACTGAATAAATGGCAGGAGGAGCTGGAAGGTGTGGCCTGGAACAGCCTGTACTGGGATAATCACGACCAGCCGAGAGCGGTTTCCAGATTCGGAAACGATGGCCCGATGTACCGGGAAGTATCCGCCAAAATGATCGCGACCTGCCTGCATATGATGAAGGGAACTCCGTACATTTATCAGGGCGAAGAAATCGGTATGACCAATGCTTATTTTAAGAATATTGAAGATTACCGGGATATCGAGTCGATCAATGCATTTTATGAATACACAGAAAATGGGATCATGAATGAGGAAGATATGCTGGATGCGATCCGGGCGATCAGCAGAGATAATGCCAGAACTCCGATGCAGTGGGATGACAGCGCCAACGCGGGATTTACGACGGGAACGCCGTGGATCAAGGTAAATCCAAATTATCTGATGATAAATGCAAAGCAGGCCATGGAAGATCCTGACAGTATTTTTTACTACTATCAGAAATTGATCCGGCTCCGGAAAGAGCAGGAGATCATTGTAGAGGGCGTCTTTAAAGGGCTGTTGAATGATGATGAAAATATTTATGCGTATCAGAGAACGCTCGGCGATAAGAAACTGGTAGTTGCCTGCAATTTCAGTGATCGCGAAGTTGCCTGCGATCTGTTCGAGCAGCAGGAGGGAGAGGAACTGATCTCCAACTATCATTTTCATAAAGAAGGCGTTTTAAAGCCGTATGAAGCAAGAGTGGTGCTGTACGAAAATGTTTGATGAAAACGTTTTGCTGATGATGCCGATAACGTAAAAAATGTTTTGCGACACAAAAAAATGAGATTCAGACGAATCTAAATCTCATATTCCATGTAATCAGCAAGATAATGTTTCTGGCGCAGCGCCTCCTCGATCTCATCGAGAATCTCCTCGCGGAGGTGGCGCTTGACAGCAGGGAGGACTTGCTGGTGTCGAGTTCTGATTTGAAATTGTGGGTGTCACGGCGGCTTTTGATGTTCAGGGGAGCGGAGACTTTGCCGTAGACCCGGTGATTGATGCTCACATCCACGATGCATCCGCCCAGATCCACGATGGTCTGCAGCTCGTCCTCCACCTGCGCGTCGCTGTGGCAGACCTTCAGGACTCTGGTGCAACCGCCGGAAGTCTCATTCAAAATGTATCCCCGGCCCGTGGAGAGGATGGGATAGCCGGCGGTGCGCAAAAGAGCGATGTCCTGCACAACGACCTGGCGGCTGACGCCGGTTTCCTTTCCCAGCCGGGTTCCCGACAGGGGAACGTCAGACTGGGAAAGAAGAGACAGGAGAGTCTTCCGCCTGCTTTTGCCGTCTAGTTCTTTTTTCATGAAATCTGCCTCCTTTTCTGACAGGCATAGATTTGCACATCCAGAATGTCGAGTATTTTAAACTTCTGTTCCTCATTCTGAACAGTTTTCGTTCAGATACTATTACTCATCCTGAACGGTTTTTCGTTCAGATATCTTTATTCATCCAGTACCCGCAGGTGTTTCAGACTGATGTCGAGAATCGGCGCGGAGTGGGTCAGGGCGCCGCTGGAAATGTAATCAACACCCAGGGAGGTGATGGTTTCGATGTTTTCCTTGGTGATGTTGCCGGAACATTCTGTTTCGGCTCTGCCGTCGATGATGCGGATGGCTTCTGCCATCATTTCCGGACTCATGTTGTCGAGCATAATGATGTCGGCGCCGGCTTCCACAGCTTCCCGGACCATATCGAGATCTTCCGTCTCCACTTCGATCTTGCGGACGAAAGGAGCGTAGGCTCTGGCGGCCTCGATGGCTTCCTTAACACCGCCGGCAGCGTCGATGTGATTGTCTTTTAAGAGAACGCCGTCGGACAGGTTGTAGCGGTGATTGCATCCGCCGCCGATGCGGACGGCGTATTTTTCAAAAATGCGCATGCCCGGGGAGGTTTTGCGGGTGTCGAGAAGCTTTGTTTTGCTGCCCTTTAACATATCAGCCAGATGCCGGGTGTAGGTGGCGATGCCGCTTAACCGCTGCAGATAGTTGAGGGCCGTGCGCTCACCGGATAACAGGACGCGGATGTCGCCGGTCACAACGGCAAGCGCCTGTCCTTCTTCCACCCGGTCGCCGTCCTGGATGGTTCTTCCGTTGGTCTCGATGAAGGTGACCTCTGTGTTCTCGTCCAGCAGCTTAAATACCCGTTCGAAGATCTGCAGACCGGCGATGATGCCGTCTTCCTTGGCAAAGAGATAAACCTCGCCTTTTTTATATTCCGGCATCACGGCGTTGGTGGAAACGTCCTCGCTGTTGATGTCTTCTTCCAGTGCGATTTTAATATATTTATCGGCAACCAGCCGAAGGGTAATTGGATTCATGTGACTGTTCCTTTCTATTAAAAAGATGTATCATTTTCTGCGATATGTTGTGCTATCATTTTTCGCGATATGCCGTGCTGTCATTTTCTGCGATATGCTGCGCCGCCCGCTTGGCAAATACCAGGCTTTCCAGCAGGCTGTTGCTGGCCAGCCGGTTCCTTCCGTGGACGCCGTTGCAGCTTGTCTCGCCCACGGCGTAGAGATGGGGCATGGTGGTGGCGGAGTTGCTGTCCACGTGGATACCGCCCATAAAATAATGCTGTGCCGGGACGATAGGAATCGGTTCCTTCAATATATCATACCCGTGTTCCAGGCAGTATTCATAAATATGTGGAAAATGTTCGAGAATCGTTTCCTTCGGTACATTTTCAAAGGAAAGAAACTCATGGTCCACATTTTCTTTCTTCATTTCTTTTTCGATGGCGGCGGAAACTACGTCCCGCGGCTCCAGCTCGTTGGTAAAGCGTTCTCCCTTATGATTTAAAAGAATGGCGCCCTCCCCCCGGGCTGATTCAGAGATCAGGAACTGGCGCCCCGGTTCTTCGCTGTAAAAGCTGGTGGGATGAATCTGCACGTAGTCCATATGCTCCAGAGCCACGCCGTGTTTTTCTGCGATGCGGCAGCCGTCCCCGGTGAGAATCGGATAATTGGTGGAATGTTTGTAAAGGCCTCCGATGCCGCCGGTGGCAAAAATAGTATCTTTGCTGTGGATCTGCAGCGTTTCTCCGTTGGCCGTCTCGGCAGTTATGCCGGTACACTGTCCGTCTTCTACCAGAATGTCGGTCATGGTGGTGTATTCCATGATGGTGACATTGGAAAGAGCCTGCACGGAACGCAGGAGGACGGTGGTGATCTCCTGACCGGTCACATCTTCGTGAAAACAGATGCGGGGCCGGGAGTGAGCTCCCTCCTTTGTATATAGAAGGGAACCATCCGGATTCTGTGCGAAACGGACGCCCAGACGGAGCAGATGATCAATGACGGCACGGCTGCCCCGGATCATGATATCGACGCTCTCCCGGCGATTCTCGTAATGGCCGGCCCGCATGGTATCCTCAAAATAGGAATCGTAATCATCGTCATCCCGGAGGACGCAGATGCCGCCCTGGGCCAGCATGGAATCGCAGGTGGAAAGGCTGCCCTTGGACAAAAGCAGTATTTTCTTGTCGGAAGGCAGGTGGAGGGCAGTGTAGAGCCCTGCAACGCCGCAGCCGGCGATGGCCGCGTCAAAGTATAAATGTTTCATAAGTAGTGTTCTCCATTGTAAATTATTTGGTCTGCCGGGCTGTACGGCCCTCTATTTGGCCAGCGCAAGCATATTGGAAAGCGCCTGTTCGGCCTGCTGTGCCAGCGTTTCCGGCGGCATGGCCACCTCATTTTCTCCCGTTGTCAGAACGTGAATGACCTGATCGAGAGTAATCTGCTCCATGTCCGGGCAGGACGGCCGTGTCTTTGGGAAGTAGAACCGGGCGTCCGGGCGTTTTTCGCTGAGCTTGTAGACGACGCCGGACACGGTGCCGATGATAAACTCGGAACATTCGGTATGTTCTCCGGCGTAGTTAATGATGCCGCTGGTGGAGCCGATGTAATCGGCCAGGTCGAGAATCTGCCCGTTACATTCCGGGTGAACGAGAACCTGTGCCTGCGGGTGAGCTTCTTTCAGCTCACGGACTTCATCGGCAGACATGAATTCGTGTCTCGGGCAGTAGCCTTCATTATAGAGGAAATGTTTCTCCGGCACCTGCTCCGCTACAAAATGTCCCAGGTTGCGGTCCGGGATAAACAGTATGTTCTTATTTGGCAGATTGCGGACAATCTTTACCGCGTTGGCGGAAGTCACACATACGTCGGACCAGGATTTGATCTGCGCGGTGGAGTTGATGTAGCAGACCACGGCCAGATCCTCGTACTGTTCCCTGGCAGCGTCGATGACCGCTTTGTCCACCATGTGCGCCATCGGGCAGTCGGCGGTGGCGTCCGGCATGAGAACGGTCTTCTCCGGATTCAGAAGCTTGGCGCTCTCTCCCATGAAGGAGACGCCGCAGAACACGAGAACCGGGTTCGTAAGCTGCACCGCCAGCTTGCTCAGATAAAAGGAGTCTCCGATATAATCGGCAACTTCCTGCACCTCCGGAGGTGCATAGTAATGCGCCAGAATAACGGCGTTTTTTTCTTCTTTTAACTGCTGGATTCTTTCTTTTTTTGTATTCATAATTCCTTCTCCATAATAGCTGTAAATGTACGGTATGATTCGCACGGAATGACTGGCCTGCGTTTTACCTGCAGCGTTGTCGTTCTTTGGCGCACGCTTGCTGCGCCTCGCTTTTTCCGCTGAAATCTTTAAGAGTATACCACGTGTTTTTGCAGGTGACAAGACATATGTAAAGAAAAATGTAAATAAAAGTAAAATACTGACCACTGCATGAACAGTAACAAATGCTGTGTCAGGGAGAAGGAGCTTATGCAGGACAAAAATATCGCAACAATTTATTTATATTGACGGAAGTATTCTGGTGTTATAGACTGAGAGAGAAAAAGGACGCGTGAGAAGGCGTCTGGAAAAGGAGGATATGAGAAGATTATGTATTCACAGACTGAGAAACGGCAGTTTACTATTTTCCTGCTGATTGCCTACGGGCTTACGTATGTGATGGGATTGTTTATGTGGTATGGTAATGCATCTGCCATGGATGTCAGTGTTTTCCCAAATGCTCAGATGATGTATCCGGCGGCCGGCGTGGCGCTGGCCTATCTGATCACAGGAAAGAAAGAGCAGAAATATCCAAACGGTTTTTATGCGGTGTTTTTTGTGCTGGCGATGATCATGGCGGCGATGGCACTTATTTCCGTTTTTGTGGCGCTTCCAACCCTGGGAACAGCAGAGGCGCCTGTCTCCATGTGGACGCTCATCTCACAGGTTGCGATCATCATCGGAAGTATTGTCGGCTGGATCGCGCTGGGTGTTTCCGGTAAGGAGAAGAGGGAGAACGGAGGACTGCGCTGGAAGAAGACAGGGGCTTCCGTATTCTGCATCGTGCTGTTTCTGGTGATTTATATACTTCGGACAGTGGTATCTTACGCGCTGAGCGGCCAGCTTTCAGACATCGCGCAGATATTGGCCAGTCCGTATACATGGATTAATCTTGTGGCGATGATTCCGAACTTCTTCCTTGTGTTTATCGCTTTCTTTGGGGAGGAATACGGATGGAGATATTATATGCAGCCGTATCTGCAGAGAAAGTTCGGCCTGCGGGGCGGTGTGATTGTGCTCGGAGTTGTGTGGGGACTGTGGCATCTGCCGATTGATTTCTTCTATTATACAACCCCGGACATGGGAATCATCATGGCGGTATCCCAGCAGGTAACCTGTATTTTCCTGGGGATTTTCCTGGCCTATGCGTATATGAAGACCAACAATATCTGGGTCCCGGTTATTGTACATTTTCTGAATAATAACCTGATTCCGGTGCTTTCCGCTGATTATTCGGCTGATATCCTGCAGAACCAGCAGGTGACATGGGCCGGCGTGCTGTTTGGTCTGATACTGAATGTAATCTGCTTTGGCGGATTCCTGTTCGCTAAAGAATTTAAGAAAAATGATGCCGGAGAAGGCGGAGAGCTGTAAAGAGAAGAAGGCAATTGGTGAGTGGACTATGGGGATATTGTCAGAACACTCTGCAAAAAAAATAAAATAATACAATAAAAAAGCTGCTGCGGGAGCCGGTTTTGTGAAGCATCCATGCGCCTGAATGTGGAAGGCGGAGAATGTTTCGCAAAGACCCGGCAGGCCCGCGGCAGCTTTTTGTATGTTCTACATCAGTTCCAGTTCCCGGAGGCTGTCGCAGATGCGCTTGATATTTTTGCCGTCGGAAAATTCATTGATGGTCTGATACCGCCGTTCAAATTCTTCGGTGCGGAAGTAATCAAGAAGAATGCTCCCGTCCTGGAATCCGTCTTCCAGAACAGCTTCCAGTTCCTCAAAGGAAAAGGCGCGTCTTCTCTTCCATATACAAAGGTGGAATTTTTGCCCTGGCATTTCAGATAGGTGATGCCGTGCTGAAGAAAAATAAAGGCATTGTCGGCAATGGACTTTCGGAAATACCGGTTGTTAGAGCGCAGCACGCTCAAATGTGTCGGAGCCTCTGTGGATATGTACGAGGAAGCCCGGAACAGGAGCCAGTAATATTTGGCGGAAAACTGCGGCACCACCCGGGGATTCTCTTTGAGCCGTTCATAATCGGCGGAATCCCGGTTGATGAGAAAGTAAGCGTGGCCCGGATTCTTTTGTTCCGCCTCCTGAAAGATCTCCCAGGTTCCCTCCTCGGCTTTTTCGCAGAATTTCTCGTAAAATAGAGCGATTTTCTTCGGGGAGCGGCGTTTGAAAAAGCGTCCCAGATGATAGAGTGCGCCGGAGACAAGGGTGCTCTCCCAGAAGCGGAACCGACGGCTGTACTCGATTTTTGCCATGGGCCGGCAGATGAAGATGATATTTCCGTTGGGCGAATATTTCAGCTGAACGGCGCGCTGGTCCGCGTAGAAGCTTGTGACAGGCACGTGCCGGTACGGGCCGTCCGCCTCCGGAGCCGCCTTGATTTTCATGGGATAGGTCACCTCATATCCGTTGATATGAAGGGAAATGGTGATCCGGGAGTGAATCTCCGTGCGGCTTTCCATCAAATCCTGAAGACTGAAATGAAAATGGTGCATGCACGCTTCCCGGCTGACATTTTTTGCACTTTTTCCCGAAAAAACAGGCAGATCGAACGGCTGCATCAGTCGGTTCCCGATGTTCACTGCGGCGTCGGAAATCTGCACGTCCATGGGATTGACGATGCCTCCGGCCCAGCGGATATCCAGGCCGTTTCTGTTAAGGGAGACAGAGACGGCTTCATTTATTCTCTCTATGAGACGAAGGTGAGCCGCATTTTCATCGGCCAGGATACATTTGACAGAACCAGCCTTGGAAAATACCATCAAAATGTTCTGGTCCACTGGCTGCCAGAGGAAGAGTCTGTATTTATTTTCCGCATCGGTGGATAAGAAAGTATCTTCCAGAGTATTCAGAGTAAGATCCGGAAGATTTTTCGTCCAGACGGCAGCGGAGGAATCTGCAGTGCTTTTGGTCACAACGAGGGTATCGTCGTCAATGCGCGTGTAAAAAGTCATAGGGGCCTCCATACAATCACGAAGGATTGTTTCTCTCCAGTTTATTGATGAAGCTGTAAAAATGCAGTTTCTTTTTTAGAAATTCAATTACCATGGACATCAGTACCGTGATGACCAGCACTGCCAGAATCAGCAGGTGAAACAGGAAGAGCACGGGCCGGGGTATCTTTTTCAGGCGTGTGTCCTCCCATATTTTCCAGCGGGTAAAAAGGTCGCTCTGGGCGCAGTACATACCGAGAACCATGGCGAAGGTGTAATGCAGCAGGTTGGTGTTGGCAACCTTGAGATTTAAAAAGCGCGGCAGCAGCATCACGGCGAATACAAAGATCCATCGGTACTGCCGGTACAGTTTCACAAACAGCGGGAACAGCACGATCAGAACGATGGCCAGACTCATATACCACCAGGTTCCCACGTAAGTAGGGGTCTTGAACAGCTACGCCAGACCGAACATGTCCACGAGCACGTAGAGAACGGAGGAGCCGGAGCGTCCGTAGATCTCAAAAAATCTGCCGGTAGGAAAACTTACGGTGATGACCAGCAGATAGACGAAGATGAAGTTGGAAAGAAGTGAGATCAGCCGGTGCCGGGTGTAGGACAGAGTATCCTGAGGGGATACGTTGAAATCCGGATGATTTTTCTTCAGGGACTGGGTCATGCCGTAACCGGTGATGAATACGAATATGCAGACGCAGGTTTTGAAAAATTCTGCGATATAGACGGTCATATCCGCCGTCAGCGGAAAAAAGTCAACGGCATAGCCGGCCCAGCGGTCCGGACTCAGATAGAAATGATGCACATACATCATCAATATGGCAATGCCTTTCAGTGCCAGAGAATCGTTCTTGGAAAGCTGCATATTTCTGTCTCCTTTATGTCTGAGTGATTGCTGTAAAAGTTAAGTCCATTGTAAAAAATGCGGGTAAAAAAAGTAAAATCTTTTTATTAAGTTTAGCAACAGAAAAATGATTTTACAAGAGGGTTTCCGCGGAAAAAGAGGATAATTTGAAGAAAATGCAGCGGCGCGCCGGATAAATGTGGCATCTTCATTAGACATTTCCGTAAAAGTGGGATATAATCAGCAATAGCAAAATGGCAGATTGCCGGAATGATGGAAGTTTTTCCATCTGTTTACAAAGATAAATGACGGAAGAGAGAAGCAGGAGGTTTATGATGAATACTCTTAATGGAAAAGCTCCGGGGCGAAAGTTCTGGAGAACAGGCAGTCATAGTTTAAATAAAGAAGATTATCTGGATACTGCCGCTTCTGTAGTGCTGAAAATCATGTTGATCGTGGCGCTGTTTTGTCCCATCAGTACGACCATGGAGGGCAGCAGGCATCCGCAGTATTATCAGGAGTTTCTTCTGGTAAATGCCGTGGCTGTTATTTTTCTGCTGTTCTATGGGATCGCGACGATCTGGCAGAAACGCTGGAACAGGGAGAACCTGGTTTTTTGTATAAAGTTTCTTTTTGTGATGTGCTGCTACGTATTCTTCTATTATCTGATGATGGATTCCATCCAGTGGAAGTGGCAGGGCGTAAACTGTGTCATCAGCTTCGGATTCTTTCTGCTGCTGATGTGCGGCAGAAACCAGGAGTGGTTTGACCGGCATCACATCATTGAGTTTGCCAACCGGAGTATCGTCATCTCTAATCTGATCGGTATCCTTGTATATCTGCAAGGATACGCTTCTGTGTACTGGTATGATTTTAAGTTTCAGCTGATGCTGCCGCAGGCTTTCTATGGAGAAAAGCGGTTTGAGTGGATTTATTATCACAAATCCCAGTATGCCTTTATGCTGCTGCTCAGCCTGGCGTTTGTTCTGGTGCACCGGAAGAAGTTTATCAACAGAGTGACTCTGGCGCTCAGTATCGCCGTGCTTCTGTCAGGCCTGTACATTTCCCATGTAAATACGGCCATGGTTGGCGGCGGACTGATTCTGGTCAGCTTCTGCGTGGACTGGTTTATCAGGAACTTTAAGAAAATAAAACTCTGGATCAAAGTTGTGGTGATCCCGCTGTTTGGAGCGGGAGTGCTGGGCGCCGGTGTGATGGCGTTTCAGAAGATCGCGGCGGAGCGTTCCGTTCTGACCCTCGGCTCCCGGACCTATATCTGGCAGAGCGCCATTGACTTGATTCTCAAGCGGCCGGAGGGACTGGGGCTGCGGTTTACCTTCAAGAAGCTGTCATTGAACGGACTAGGCGGCATGGTAAACACCAACAACGGCCACAACATTTTCCTCAATGAGATTCTGCGGCTGTCCATCCCGGTGGGCGTCTGCTTTATCATTTTCTTCGTACTTATCATCGTGTACTCGCTGGAGAAGAAGTTCTCCTTCTTTACGCTGGGTATCTGGGGAGCTCTTCTCATGTCCATGATGATGGATTACGCCGTGATGAATTCCGGCTGGACGCTGATGGTATTTTTCTTTTATACAGTCTTCTTCCTGGATGTGGGAGCGCAGAAGAAGGAGGCGGCAGTCAGCGGCGCCGGAGGCGAACCTCAGGATGACCGGGAAATTTCGGAAGCAACCAGCGCGGAGGCGGCAAAAGCGCCGGATAGCCCGGATATAATAATCTGACAGAAAGGAAGAACACAATATGTCCATAGAAAGAGCAAGAGAGTATCTGAAACAATATAACATGGAAGACCGGATTCTGGAGTTTGACGTATCCAGCGCCACGGTGGAGCTGGCGGCGCAGGCTCTTCACTGCGAGCCGAAACGGATCGCCAAGACTCTGTCTTTTAAGGTGGGAGAGGATGCGATTCTCATTGTGGCGGCGGGAGACGCCAAGGTCAACAACGCAAAGTACAAGGCGCAGTTTGGCACGAAGGCGAAAATGCTCTCTCCGGATGAGGTGGAAACGCTGGTGGGGCACGCCGTGGGAGGCGTCTGCCCGTTTGGCATCAATGACGGCGTGAAGGTGTATCTGGATGAGTCTCTGAAACGGTTTGAGACGGTGTTTCCGGCCTGTGGCAGCAGCAACAGCGCCATAGAGATGACCATGGACGATCTGGAAAAATATTCCGGATGTGAGCAGTGGGTGGATGTGTGTAAGCTGCCGGAACTGTAGGGCAGAAAAGGGAGACTTTTGCAGCGTATAACGAAATAATCCTTTTTGAGAAGAATCTTTATTTATTTTTGTATAAAATGCCACAAAATGCATCAATCGGGTAAAATGACTTGTGATTTTTCCATTTTCAGATATAATATTTTATCAGATATGAAGTTATGGGATGGAAAATGGTTTCAGCAGGTGATGAAAGAAGCGCCTGGGGAGCTGCCATCCGTGATGCACTTAAAAATCAACAGGAGGGTGAATTTATGCCAAAGAGAACAGATATTCATAAGGTATTAATTATCGGCTCAGGTCCGATCGTGATCGGACAGGCCTGTGAGTTCGATTATTCCGGTACACAGGCATGTAAGGCGCTGCGTAAACTGGGCTATGAGATTGTCCTGGTCAATTCCAATCCGGCGACTATCATGACTGACCCGGAGACCGCAGATGTGACTTACATTGAGCCGTTAAATGCGGAGCGTTTGGAGCAGATTATCAAAAAGGAGCGTCCTGATGCCCTCCTGCCGAATCTGGGCGGTCAGTCCGGACTGAATCTTTGTGAGGAATTATATAAAAAAGGAATTCTGGATAAATATAACGTGCAGGTTATCGGCGTGCAGGTGGATGCCATTGAGCGCGGCGAGGACCGTATCGAGTTTAAGAAGACCATGAATAAGCTGGGCATCGAGATGGCCAGAAGCGAGGTTGCCTACAGTGTGGAGGACGGTCTTGCCATCGCTGAGAAGCTTGGTTATCCGGTAGTTCTCCGTCCTGCCTATACCATGGGCGGCGCCGGCGGCGGTCTGGTTTATAATAAAGAAGAACTGAAGACAGTCATGGCAAGAGGACTGCAGGCCAGTCTTGTGGGACAGGTGCTGGTGGAAGAGTCTATTCTTGGCTGGGAAGAGCTGGAGCTTGAGGTTGTCCGCGATATGGAAGGCAATATGATTACGGTCTGCTTCATCGAGAACATCGACCCGCTGGGCGTGCACACAGGTGATTCCTTCTGTTCCGCGCCGATGCTGACCATTTCCGAGGAATGTCAGAAGCGTATGCAGGAGCAGGCGTATAAGATTGTGGAATCCGTACAGGTTATCGGCGGAACAAATGTACAGTTCGCCCATGATCCGGTATCTGACCGTATCGTCGTTATCGAGATTAACCCGCGTACTTCTCGCTCTTCTGCGCTGGCTTCCAAGGCGACCGGATTCCCGATCGCACTGGTATCCGCCATGCTGGCAACGGGACTTACATTGAAGGATATCCCATGCGGTAAGTACGGAACCCTTGATAAATATGTGCCGGACGGCGACTACGTGGTGATTAAGTTTGCCCGCTGGGCATTTGAGAAGTTCAAAGGCGTGGAGGATAAACTGGGAACCCAGATGCGTGCCGTGGGCGAAGTCATGAGTATTGGAAAGAACTTTAAGGAGGCATTCCAGAAAGCCATCCGTAGTCTGGAGATTGGTCAGTACGGTCTTGGCCATGCGAAGAATTTTGATACCATGACAAAAGAACAGCTGCTGCAGAAGCTCGTTTCTCCGTCCAGCGAGAGATATTTTGTCATGTATGAAGCTCTGAGAAAGGGCGCTACTGTGGACGAGATCTTTGAGCTTACCAAAGTAAAACATTATTTCATCGAGCAGATGAAAGAGCTGGTGGAGGAAGAGGAAGCGCTGGCTGCCTGCAAGGGAAGCCTTCCGTCCGACGCTATGCTGACAGCTGCCAAGAAAGATGGATTCTCTGATAAATATCTGAGCCAGATTCTGGAGATTCCGGAAGACGATATCCGGAACCGCAGAATTGCCCTCGGCGTAGAGGAAGCATGGGAAGGCGTTCACGTGAGCGGAACACCGGACAGCGCTTATTATTACTCCACCTACAATGCACCGGACAAGAATCCGGTATCCAGCGACAAGCCGAAGATCATGATCCTCGGCGGAGGTCCGAACCGAATCGGTCAGGGTATCGAGTTTGACTACTGCTGTGTTCACGCTTCCCAGGCATTGAAGAAAATGGGCTTTGAGACCATTATCGTCAACTGTAATCCGGAGACCGTATCCACAGACTACGATACCTCCGACAAGCTTTATTTTGAGCCGCTCACACTGGAAGATGTACTGAGCATTTACAAGAAAGAGAAACCGCTGGGCGTGATCGCGCAGTTCGGCGGTCAGACACCTCTGAATCTGGCGGCAGACCTGGAGAAGAATGGTGTGAAGATTCTTGGTACCTCTCCGTCTGTCATTGATCTGGCGGAAGACAGAGATTTGTTCCGCGCTATGATGGAAAAGCTGGAGATCCCGATGCCGGAATCCGGCATGGCGTCCACTGTGGAAGAGGCTCTTGACGTAGCGGCCAGAATCGGTTATCCGGTTATGGTTCGTCCTTCCTATGTGCTGGGCGGACGCGGTATGGAAGTTGTGTATGATGAGGAAGCAATGTCCGGTTATATGAAGGCCGCTGTCGGCGTAACGCCGGATCGACCGATTCTTATCGACCGTTTCCTGAACCACGCTATGGAATGTGAGGCAGACGCTATCAGTGACGGTACGCATGCTTTTGTTCCGGCAGTGATGGAGCACATCGAGCTGGCCGGCGTGCATTCCGGTGATTCTGCATGTATCCTTCCATCAGTACACATTTCCGATAAAAATGTGGAGATCATTAAGGAATACACAAGAAAGATCGCGGAAGAAATGCACGTCAAAGGTCTGATGAACATGCAGTATGCCATCGAGAATGATAAAGTATACGTGCTGGAGGCCAACCCGAGAGCGTCCCGTACCGTACCGCTGGTATCCAAGGTATGTAATATCCGCATGGTGCCTCTGGCAACGGAGATTATCACATCGGAGATTACAGGAAAAGAATCACCGATTCCTTCCCTGAAGGAAAAGAATATTCCATACTATGGCGTGAAGGAAGCGGCATTCCCGTTCAATATGTTCCAGGAAGTCGATCCGGTTCTCGGACCGGAAATGCGTTCTACCGGCGAGGTTCTCGGCTTATCCCACTCCTACGGCGAAGCCTTCTTCAAGGCGCAGGAGGCAGTACAGGCAAAACCGCCGCTGTCCGGTACCGTCCTTATCTCCGTCAACAGAAAAGACAAGGATGAAGTTGTGGATGTGGCGAGAATGTTTGCGGACAATGGATTCCGTATCCTGTCCACCAAGCACACCTGTGATCTGATCAAAGAGGCTGGTATCCAGGCAGAGCAGGTGAAGAAGCTCTCCGAAGGCCGTCCGAACATCTATGACCTGATCACCAACGGAAAGATTGACATCATTGTCAACTCTCCGGTTGGAAAAGACAGCGTCAACGACGACAGCTACCTGCGTAAAGCGGCTATTAAAGCGAGAGTGCCATATTATACAACCATTGCAGCAGCCAAAGCAGCAGTGGAAGGAATCCATTATGTGAAAAAGCACAGCAGCAGCGAGGTGGAATCCTTACAGGATTACCATGCAGAGATTACGGATAAATAACTAGCCTCATATTGAATGAACAGATTATACTGAAAATGTAAAACATAGAACAAATTGACAAAAAGAAAAGGGTATTGCGTGACGCGATACCCTTTTCCTGTAATTACATGAAAGGAGGCGGCGCTATGACATGGCTGCAAAATATAGATGCATCGATTCTGCTGTGGATACAGGAAAACCTCCGGGCAGACATCTGGACACCTTTTTGGAAGGCTGTCACTTTTCTTGGAAATGGAGGCTGGTTCTGGCTGGCTTTGGCAGTCTTGCTGCTGTTTATAAAATCAACCAGAAAAGCAGGAATTTTAAGCCTTCTGTCCATGGGGATAGGAGCGCTGCTCACAAATGCATTTCTGAAACCTGTGGTGGCAAGGATACGTCCTTACGAGGCGGTACCCGATATTATTCTTCTGGTGGAAAAACAGCATGATTTTTCCTTCCCTTCAGGACATACTTGTGCCTCTTTTGCCTGTGCCCTTGTTCTGTGGAAAATACTTCCGGGAAATAAAGGGCTGCCGGCATTGATTCTTGCAATACTCATTGCATTTTCCCGCCTGTATGTGGGAGTACACTACCCCAGCGACGTCCTGGGAGGATTTTTGGTGGGACTGCTCAGCTGCGCGGTTGTCTGCTGGGGAAATCAGCGTTATATTTTAAGAAAAAAGATTAAGGAAGAAGGGTGATAACATGATTATATCGTCCAGAGGAAGATACGCGCTGCGGGTCATGATTGACCTGGCGCAGCATGACAACGGAGAACTGATTTCCCTGAAGGATATCGCCGAGAGACAGGAAATCTCCATGAAATACCTGGAACTCATTGTCAGCACCTTAAATAAAGGAGGCATGCTCATAAGCGGCCGGGGAAAAAAGGGCGGATACCGGCTGAAACACCAGCCGGAAGAATATTCTGTGGGTTCCATCCTGAAACTGACAGAAAAGACCCTGGCGCCTGTAAGCTGCCCGGAGATAGAAAATGAATGCTGTGAGCGGGCGGGAGAATGTATTACGCTGCCTCTCTGGAAGAAACTCGATGAGATGATCGGACAATACCTGGCAGGAGTTACCCTGAAGGATCTGCTGGAGGGGAAGGTGTGAGAAGACTTTTTAAGGAAAAATGAAGCCCCCTCTGACAATATTATCTCAGAGGGGGCGTTTTGGAAAATCGTGCATTTACTTTGTATCAGGCAGTTCGTATCCTGCATTCTTCATCCCGGTGAGAAATTCTTCCTCTGTTTGATGCAGCTCCTCGGAAGCATCGGAAATGGAGAGTTTCCCATTGGCGGTCAGACTATATAAGGTTAATTCAATGCCTTGCTCAATACCCAACTCAATACCTTGCTCTATGCCGCGCTTTATTTCTCTCTGTTCTAATCTCTCCGCGACATCACACATTGTTATCCCCTCCTTCGGGCCGGGAGAGAAGAGTCTGGTATATCTCTTGTCTCCGGTCATGACTGATAATAGTTTTAAGACTTCATCTACGTGCTGTATTATACGGTGGTCTGATTTTCCATGCTGAAGAGCGCCATATGGATCTTTTGTTTCTCCCAGTATTTGGAGACATCGCGTTCCTGTTCGTGGAGAATGTCATCGTCGGCCTTGTACTGTGAATGGACGGCCGTGGCCGCCAGGTCTTCCGGCGAGATCTGACGTTCCCCCTTTCCTGAATGATCGTAAAAACAGGAGGAAGTCCTTATAGGAATCCCTGCATCAATTACAGTTTTATATTATCATAAAAAATAAAATAATGCTATATATTTCTCGATTTTTGGTGAAAAAAATGATTCTGGAGAAAATGTTGTCTATATTCCTATTGACAAAATAGGAATTAAAACTTATAATCCGTAGTATAGAGATAGGAATTAATAATAAAACGCAGAACATTTGCCATAATAAATAAAAAAGGAAATGAGGGAGATAAAATGTATATTTATGCTGATAACGCGGCAACAACGAAGATCAATCCTGTAGCCATGGATGTTATGAATAAATGTATGACGGAGGTTTACGGGAATCCGTCAAGCCTCCACAGTGCCGGACAGAAGGCGGCGGAGGTTATGCAGAAGGCGAGAGAGGATATCGCACAGGTTCTCGGCGCCGACTTCCGGGAGATTTATTTCACCTCGGGAGGGACGGAGGCAGATAACCAGGCGATTTATTCCGCAGCAGCTTTCGGGGAGAAAAAAGGAAAGAAGCATATCATTTCTTCCGCAATTGAACATCATGCGGTGCTGCATACGCTGCAGCGGCTGGAAAAAGAAGGCTTCGAGATCACTCTCCTTGATGTGGGAGAGGACGGCATCGTCCGTCCGGAAGATGTCCGTCAGGCCATTCGGGAGGATACTGCTCTGGTGACCATCATGTACGCCAACAATGAAATCGGCACTCTTCAGCCGATCAGTGAGATCGCGGCAATCTGCCGGGAGAAAAAAGTGATTTTTCATACGGACGCCGTACAGGCGGTGGGACATGTTCCGATCAACGTGCGGGAGCAGAATATAGATATGCTGTCTTTGTCGGCTCATAAGTTCCACGGGCCGAGAGGAATCGGAGTGCTGTATGTGCGCAAGGGCGTGCCGCTGTTTAATCTCATCGAGGGAGGCGCCCAGGAACGAGGGCGGAGACCTGGAACAGAGAATCTGCCGGCCATTGCAGGGATGGCAGCCGCTTTGAAAGAAGTGGTTTCACACATGGCAGCTGCGGAAGAGAAGGTGAGCAGCCTGAGGGACATTCTCATCGAAGGATTATCGAAGATTCCTCACGCCAGACTAAACGGCGATGCAAAAAGGCGTCTTCCGGGAAATGTGAATTTCTGCTTCGAGGGAATTGAGGGAGAATCCCTCCTGCTTCTTCTTGATAATAAGGGCGTTGCCGCTTCTTCGGGAAGCGCCTGCACGTCAGGTTCTCTCGATCCGAGCCACGTACTTCTGGCGCTGGGACTGCCCCACGAGGTGGCCCACGGCTCACTGCGATTGTCCCTGAGTGAAGAAAATACAAAAGAAGAAATGTACTATATCATAGATGCCGTCCGGGAGGTTGTGGAATATCTGCGCGACATGTCCCCGGTGTGGGAGGCTTTGGAGAAAGGAGAAAAAGAACATGTTATATAGTGAAAAAGTGATGGATCATTTTCAGCATCCGAGAAATCTGGGAAAAATGGAGAACGCCGACGGCGTCGGCGAGGTAGGCAACGCAAAGTGTGGAGATATCATGAAAATGTATATCAAGGTGGACGACGGTATCATCACCGATGTGAAGTTCAATACATTTGGCTGCGGCTCAGCCATCGCCACCAGCTCCATGGCCACGGAGATGATCAAAGGAAAATCTGTGGAAGATGCGCTGGAGCTGTCCAACCAGGCGGTGGTGGAGGCACTGGATGGACTGCCGACTCACAAGATCCACTGTTCCGTACTGGCGGAAGAAGCGGTAAAGGCAGCTGTAAAAGATTATTACGACAGAAACAACATTTCCTATGACGCCGCGCTGTTTGCGGAAGGCGAATGTCCGCACTGCCACGAATAATCGGCGCCGCTGCGGCAGTCCCCGCATTGCCATAATATAAAGCCGTCCCCGACATTTCCTCTTTACATTTCTTTGAAGCGTATTATAATTAGGAAGGGTTTCAGAGAAATGTACAGAAGACGAAAGGAAAGGGCCGGGATATGAGTGGCGAAATGCTGAACAGAAAAGAAAATAAAGGTTCTGCTGGAGAAAATGTATGGCATGTGGAGAATCATTCTCTGCAGAGAAAGGAAATCCAGACCTCGGAGACGCTGAAGCTTGGTATTCTTCTGGCGTTGAGCGGAGGATTTATGGATGCGTATTCCTACATCTGCCGGGGAGGCGTGTTTGCCAACGCTCAGACGGGAAATATGCTTCTGCTTGGAGTGAATCTTTCTTCAGGACAATGGAGAGAGGCGGCAGGGTATGCGCTGCCGGTCACTGCATTTGCGCTGGGAATCGCCATCGCGGAATTGATCCGGTTTGGCATGAAGGATAAAAATCTGCTGCACTGGCGGCAGATGACGGTGTTTCTGGAAGCACTGATTTTGCTGCTGGTGGCTTTTATACCGCTGAATCAGAACTTTCTGGCTAATGCGTTGACATCTTTTGCCTGCGGCATGCAGGTGGAGAGCTTCCGCAAAATACACGGCAACGGTATTGCTACTACCATGTGTATCGGAAATCTGCGCAACGGAACGCAGCATTTTTGTGAATTTGTGGAAAAAAGGGAGAAGAAACATCTTAAAAAAGGAATTCTCTACTACGGAATTATCGTGTTTTTTGTAATTGGCGCTGTCATCGGCAATCAGGTGATTCAGTGGCAGGGCAAAACAGCGATCGCCGTATCTTCCTTCCTGCTTATGATCGCATTTCTTATGATGTTTGCAGATGGCAGGATGGAGTCAGAAAAAATAGGATCAGAGTAGACGCAGCAAAAATGTGTAAAGGACCAACCACAATGATATGTTTTTCCGGGCAGATAGTCAAAAGATTGAAACTGTCTGCCCGGAAGGAAATATACCAGAGGGTTGGTCCTTTTTTATTTATTATATAAAGAGAGATTTATTTCGCCCGTTTCAGAAGCTCGTCCCAGCGGCGGTCCACCTCTGCCTGAATGTCGGCGATGAGGTGTTCCTTACCCGGCTTGAACAGGTGTTTGAAACGGCCCTGCGGACGGAGAAAATCTTCGATCGGAAGCTTTTTTTTCGGCTCGTAGTTGAGAATCCATTCGCCGTCGATGACCTCGAAGAGCGGCCAGAAGCAGGTGTCCACAGCCAGCTGGCAGATCTCAAGGATATCGGACATCTCGTAGCGCCAGCCGCGCGGGCATGGAGCCAGCACATTTAAAAAGGCGGCGCCCGGGGTGTAGATGGCTTTCTCTGATTTTACGTGAATGTCCTTGAAGTTCTTCACAAAGGTGGTCTGCGCCACGTATGGAATATTGTGGGCGGCGATGACCTGAGCCAGATCCTTGCGGTTCTGATTCTTACCTTCCGAGTCTGTGCCCACAGGGGTGGTGGTAGTGTCCGCGTAGAGCGGGGTGGCGGAGGAACGCTGGATACCGGTATTCATATACGCCTCGTTGTCATAGCAGACGTAAACCATGTCGTGGTTTCGTTCCATGGCGCCGGAGAGGGACTGAAAACCGATGTCGTATGTACCGCCGTCGCCTCCGAAGGCGATGAACTTGTGGGTGTTTTTGACTTTGCCTTTTTTGCGTAGAGCGCGGTAGGCAGCCTCCACGCCGCTGCAGGTGGCGCCGGCGTTCTCGAAGGCGTCGTGGATGAAGGAATCCTTCCATGCGGTGTACGGGTACATGAAGGAGGAAACCTCCAGACAGCTGGTGGCGCAGGTGATGACAGCCTCGTCGCCGTCATGGAGACCACGGAGTACATTTCTTACGGCGATGGTGGCGCCGCAGCCGGCACACATTCTGTGACCGGGAGATAAACGTTCTTCTTTATTTAATGTCTGTTTTAAATTATAAGCCATGATGTGTTCCTCCTATTCTCTGACAGATAAATACCGGTAAGTCTCGCCGGTGTCGCCGGTTTTCTCGACCTGCATCAGGTCATTGAACACGGATGTGAGGCTCTCCACCGTCACATCCCGGCCGCCGAGACCGTAACAGTAGTTGATCACTGCCGGATGGAGATTTTTATTGTAAAGGGCGGATTTGATTTCTGCTCCGAGAGGGCCGCAGTTGGTGTTGAAATCCTCGGTCCGGTCCATGATGGCCAGGTATTTCACATGGGAGAGCGCCTCGGCGATCTCCTCAGCCGGAAACGGACGGAAGAGCCGGATCTTCAGGATGCCGGCTTTAACGCCCTGCTCCCGTAGCTGATCCACGGTGTCCTTGGCGGTTCCTGCTGCGGAGCCGATTAGGACCATGGCGTAGTCGGCGTCCTCCAGCTTATACTCTTCAAACAGGCCGTATTTTCTGCCGGAGATGCCGGCAAATTCTTCCGCCACATCGAGGGCAACCTGTTTTGCGTTGCGGAGACCCTGCATCTGTGCCCGGCGGGCTTCCATGACGTAGTTGGTCACGGCGTAAGGGCCGTAAGCGATGGCTTCGCCGTCCTTTAAAAGGTAATGTTCCGGCTCATATTCGCCCACGAAGTTTTTCACCACGTCATCTTCCAGAAGTTCGATGTTTTCCACGGCGTGGCTGGTGATGAAACCGTCCTGGCAGATCATGATCGGAAGCATCACGTCTTTGTGCTCGGCGATACGGTATGCCTGGATCATGTTGTCGTAGGCTTCCTGATTGTTCTCGGCAAAGATCTGAATCCAGCCGGTGTTTCTCGCACCCATGGCGTCGGAATGGTCGCAGTTGATGTTGATCGGGCCGGAGAGGGCGCGGTTTACAAGGGCCAGACAGATTGGGAGCCGGTCGGAGGCCGCCACATTTAAGACCTCCCACATGAGGGCCAGACCGCAGGATGAGGTGGCGGTGATGGTTCTTGCGCCGGCCGCCTCGGAACCGATGCAGGCGCTCATGGCGCTGTGCTCGCTCTCCACCGGTATGAACTCGGTGTCCACCTGTCCGTTGGCCACAAAGCTGGTGAAATACTGCGGAATCTCCGTGGAAGGAGTGATCGGGTATGCCGGCATGACGTCGGGATTGATCTGGCGCATGGCGGTGGCAACCGCTTCATTTCCGGATAAACGTTCTTTGATACCCATGTTATCTTACCCCCTTTAACATGACGATAGCGTCGAAAGGACAGGCTTTCACGCAGATGCCGCATCCCTTGCAGTGGTCAAAATCAAAATCTCCCCGTTTGCCATTAACAATCGGGATGGCGCTGTCCGGGCAGGCCGGCGCGCAGAGGAGACACTGTTTACATTTTTCTTCGATGAACTTTGGCGTGTCTGTCCGCCATTCTCCGGTATTGAACTCGGCGGCGGTGCAGCTTCCAACGACAGTACAGCCCAGAGTGAGGTCCTGCCATTTCACATCCAAACCTAATTTGCTGATATCTGATGCCATTACTTAACCTCCTGTAAAGCCAGGGAGAGAGCTTTCATGTTTCCCTCGATCACTTCCGGCTTTGATGCAAACTTATGCGCGTAGGACTTGCGCATTTCCTCTAAGAAACGTTCCTCCTCCATGATGCCGCTGACCTTCACGATGGCTGCCAGCATCGGAGAATTCGGGAAATACTGTCCCAGCGCTTCTATAGAAATCCGACGGGCGTCGATGGTGTACACCTTTCCTTCGTATCCGTGAAGATGAGGAAGAATCTCCTCCTTCGGACGGGCGGTGTTGATGACGATGGCGCCGTCTTTTTTGAGACCGTCGGTCACGTGGACAGAATCCAGCAGGGTCTCATCCACCACGACTACGTAATCCGGGTCGTAAATGTTGGAATGAACCCGGATAATATCGGAGCTTAAACGGTTATAGGCGGTGATAGGCGCGCCCATACGCTCCGGGCCGTATTCCGGGAAGCCCTGCACGTACATTCCCGTGTTGAAAGCGACGTCGGCAAGGAGCAGAGCCGCGGTTTTTGCACCCTGACCGCCCCGGCCGTGCCACCGGATTTCAATTAAATCTTTCATGATATCCTCCATTCTATGTTCAGGTATGTAAATGTAACGCTGTAAATATAATATATGAAAACAGCATGTCCGCAGGGATATTCACGGACTGTATGCTGTAGAAAAACGAATGTCCGTGCTGTGCGGATAAAAATGATTAAAAAAAGAGTCCCGCTCGCGGAATAAGTACGCTGTATGCCTTCTTGAAGAGAATACATTTTTCCTCGTGCAGGAATTACTTTATGAAAATTCACAACGAATTCGATTATATCATTATTCATTGTTTTTGTGAAGAGAAAATATATAAAAAGCTCCGTATAATGTATAAAAAAGGGCCGAAAACGGGTTGACAAACAATCTTAGACATATTATACTTGATTCATAAAATTTCAAAGGCAAACCCGCCGAAAGACGGGGACGCAAAGCCACGGGTCTAAGGTCTTCTGACTATGACAGCCGGTTGCCGCATTTATTTTACAATGTGTATCAGATATTTAGATGATTCTGTAATTTGGCGACCGCTTATATACCTGTATAAGCGGTTTTTCTATATTATAGGAATTTTCGTTGGAATTCCTATAATACAGAAGCCCTCCGGGCGGGATGCACACTCGCGCGCAAAGAACTTTGTCGCTAAAGCGACCGCGCTCGGCGCGAGAGTTCTGGCGGACAGAACTCTTTATTCTTCACAGGGCACTATGAATCGGAAGAGTCTGATGCACCCAGACAGGGGAGGATGTGTATGATGAGAAAAAACAGAAATGATAATTTAAAAGAAAATACTACAGGAAAGAAAAGACTTACTTTTGCAGGAAAAGCAGCCATATTGTGCACGGTGGTCATGCTTGCTGCCGGCGGCGCCTACACATGGCATATACATACGACGAATGTGCCGGAGCTTACCACATTCGTCGATCATGAGGGAGAGACTGTGATCATTGGCGGTGAGGAAGTGCCTTTAGGCGGCGAGCCGAAGGTAACTACCGATACCAAAACCAAGAAAAAGACAGTGATGCTGAAGAAACCGTCTAAAAAAACGCGCACCAAGAAGTCCACAAAGACGAAGAATTCTACAGATACTCAAAAAAATGGTTCGAATGTTGTTGTAACTGAAACGACGGTGGTGACGGTGAAAAGACAGAAGTTCAAAAAGAATTCCAGGAAAAAAGTGATCATCACAAAGATCACAACGACGAAGAAGGTCAGCGTACAGGCGGCGGGCAATGTGCAGACACAGTCTGCTTCCCAGAACAGCGCTGACGCCGGAGCAACAACGGCGGATATCAAGACGCTGGCTCCTAAGCTCAACGGCACGCTCATGAATGCGTATACGACATTGGGATTCACGGTAACCATCGATCCGACAGTATCCTATTCAGGATATTTTAATGCGAGAAATCAGTCTATTATTTTGAGAAAATCGGGAGATACCATTTATCATGAGATGGGACATTTCCTTGCATTCGTTGCAGGCAATGTGGATAAGAGATCGGATTTTGCCTCTATCTATAATGAAGAAAAAGGGAAATACGCAGGCACCAATACAAATTATGTGACACAGAATGCCTCTGAGTATTTTGCAGAGTCTTTCAAAGATTATACATTAAATGCATCGGCACTGCAGAAGAGCCGTCCAAAGACCTATCAGGCTATTGTGAGCGCACTCTCTAACGTAACATCGCAGCAGATCAATAAGCTGAAGCTGGCCTACGGTCCGATCTGGAATCAAAATTAACAGAGACTTTACCAGAAGCCGGGAGGATTGTTCTCCCGGCTTTTTAATATATGTGGGAAAAATTTGACTTTCATTTACTGATTTCAGTATAATAGGAAAGAATATTTTCATGCGGTGAGATGGAGGCAGAAGAATGGAGAAAACTTACAGAACGGATTTGACTTGTTTTCTTGGGGATGAAGAGAAGGAGAGCGTCGAAGGCACTCTCATGGGAGTCATGATGGAAGCCGGCTGCCGGGCGCAGGAGCTTCCTTTCCGGCATGCTGACTTTTCCATAAAGGAGGGCGGGCTGGAAAGAGCGATGGATGCTGTCCGGATTTTTGATATAAAGGGCGTGTATCTGGCGCAGGCGCACAGGGCTGACGTGCTTTCCTGTCTGGATGAGCTGTCTGCCGCGGCCAGGCTCACCGGCCAGGCAGACGCGGTGTTTTGCCTGGATGGAAGGCTTATGGGAGAGAACACCGGAGGCAAGGGATTTGTCACCTCTCTCATGGAAAAAGGCGTTTTCCTTACCGGGAAGACTCTTACCATACTGGGGACGGGAGATGACGCCCGGGCAGCCGCCGTGGAAGCGGCGCTTTCCAGAATCAGCAGAATATATATCACAGGCAGGGATGAAGAGCAGGGACAGGCGCTTGCCCGGCTGCTCACCGAACACACCCGGACGGAAGCATCGTATATTTTCCGGGCGGAGGGTGAAGCAACGCGGATACCAGAAGATACAGATATTGTATTGCGGGCGGAAGAGGAACAGGACTCCCCGGCTCCCGGGGAAGACCAGCACCAGCTTCCGGCTGAAGACGATGGCGCTATAAAGTCCGGCACAGAGTGCTCGGGCATCCGCAGCCATATGATCGTGTGTGATATGGCGCTTTCCCCGCGAAAGACCGCATTTTTAAAACAGGCGGAGGCCTGCGGGGCCAAAACCGTGGACGGTCTTGAAATGTTTGTCAATCAGGCGGTGCTGACCTACAGTTTATGGACGGAGCACATCGCACCGCGGGACATTTTTTATGACGCTGCTCTGAGGGCGCTTGACCCGGAAGACGGGCAGGAGGACGGCGGTGCGGAGCCGGCGGCGGAAACAGCGGAAGCGGCGGACCGCCGTCTCATAGAAAAGATGATGGACTATTATGCCGGAGACCCGAAGCGGATTCAGCATTTCCTGAAAGTGTATACATTTGCTAAAATGATCGGCGAGGAGGAAGCGCTGCCGCCGGAGGAGCTTTTTGTACTGAGAACGGCAGCCATCGTCCATGATATCGGTATCAGGGTCAGCGAGGAGAAATACGGCAGTTCGGCCGGAAAATATCAGGAAAAGGAAGGGCCTGCCGTGGCGGAGCCTCTCCTTTTGTCCTGCGGCTATGAGGAAGAAGTCATTGACCGGGTGCTGTTTCTCATTGCAAACCACCACACTTATGATAGAATAGAAGGAGCAGATTATCAGATACTGGTGGAAGCAGATTTTCTGGTAAATCTTTACGAGGACGGATGCAGCCGGGAGACGGCGGAAAATGTAAAGAGAAACATTTTCCGGACGAAAGCAGGCATCCGCTGTCTGGAACAGATGTATCTGAATATTCAAAAATAACAAAGAGACTTCGGAGAAGGATGCCGGGGTCAGCAAGGAGGAAACCATGATATTTGGAGTAATTTTGGCCGGGGGAATCGGCAGCAGAATGGGAAATGTGGAGAAGCCGAAGCAGTTTCTCACCATCGGCAGCAAGCCAATCATCATTCACACCATTGAAAAGTTTTATGCCAACAGCAGATTTGAAAAGATCATCGTACTTTGCCCGAATCAGTGGATCAATCACACAAAGAACCTGATCCGGAAAGATTTTAAAAACACGGATCGTATTGTTGTGATCGAGGGCGGAGACACAAGAAATGAAACTATTATGAATTCCATCCGCTACATTGAGAAGGAATACGGACTGGATGACGATACGATCATCGTTACCCACGACTCGGTCCGTCCGTTCCTGACACACCGTATTATCGAGGATAACATCAATTACGCCATCAAATACGGCGCCTGCGATACGGTCATTCCGGCTTCGGACACCATCGTGGAGAGCAAGGGACACGCGGTCATCAGCAACATACCGGATCGTTCCATCATGTATCAGGGACAGACGCCGCAGTCCTTTAAAGCAAAACGCTTAAAGGAGCTTTATGAATCACTGACGGAGGAGGAGAAAAAGATCCTCACCGACGCCTGCAAGATCTGCGTGATGAAGGGAGAAGACGTGTACCTGGTGGAGGGAGAGGTATTTAATATAAAGATTACCTATCCGTATGACTTGAGAGTTGCTGAGACTTTGATAAAAGGAGAATAGACATGTTAAATACAGTATACCGTCTGGTCGCTCCCAGAAGATTTGAAGTGGCATTTAACGATATTGACTTAAACGGGGAGCAGGTGGTGGTCCGCCCGACTCATCTTTCCATCTGCCATGCAGACCAGCGTTATTATCAGGGAAGCCGTCCCATGGACGTTCTTGCAAAGAAGCTTCCTATGGCATTGATACACGAAGGAATCGGCGATGTGGTCTATGACCCGTTGGGCGAGTTCAAGCCGGGCGAGCTGGTGGTCATGATACCGAACACGCCGGTGGAAAAAGACGAGATTATCGGAGAAAACTATCTGAGAAGTTCCAAGTTCCGCGCCAGCGGATTTGACGGTTTCATGCAGGACAATGTGGCTCTGGACAGAGACCGGGTGCTGCGCCTTCCGCCGGACATCGACCGGACCGTGGCGGCCTTCACGGAGATTGTCACCGTGAGCGTGCAGGCTCTTCATCGTTTTGACCGTTTCGCCCATGCCCGCAGGAACATCGTGGGTATCTGGGGCGACGGCAACCTGGGCTATATCACTTCACTCTTTTTCCGCTATATGTATCCGGATACGAAGCTGATCATTTTCGGTACGGACAAAGAGAAGCTTAACAGCTTTTCCTTCGCCGACGAGACCTACCTGGTGTGGGACGTACCGGAAAATGTAGAGATTGACCATGCCTTTGAATGTGTGGGCGGCGACGCCTCCCAGAAGGCTATCAATCAGATCATTGACCTGATTCATCCGGAGGGAGCCATCTCCCTGCTGGGTGTATCCGAGTATCCGATTCCGATCAACACCCGTATGGTGCTGGAGAAAGGTCTGCGCCTGTTCGGAAGCAGCCGGAGCTCCCGCGAGGACTTCGAAAAGACCGTGGAAATGTACCAGAAGCATCCGGAGATCCTCGGATACCTGAGCAACATCGTGGGTGCCCAGGTGGAAGTCAGGTCCATCGCGGATATGAACAAGGCGTTTGAGATGGATATTCATAAGATGATGGGTAAGACGGTGATGATCTGGAATAAATAAAGATTCGTCAAGGTGAAAAGGAATGATGCACAGACGATAACGTAGGACCACAGGCAGGTTTGTCCGACTCGACTCTCAGTCGGACTGACAAAAGATATCTCTGCTTCAGAGCTATGTCAGTCCTCCTTCACAGCTCGCGGCCGAAAGCTGTCTGTGGTCAAAACGTCATCTGTGTTGTGTAAGATTGCCTGTGCCGTATCACCTTGACATAATAACAACACGTAAAAATGCCGGAGGTTCGTAAGAAATGCAACGTGAATCAGCCGGAGGTTGCTGGCTGGCGCAGTTCTGATGACACCGGTTGTCAAAAACATTCCTTCGAACGTTTGACCAGACGACTGTGAGTGCAGGCGTTTGACATATGAAGCTGGATGTGTACGGAAGAAACGTCTGCTGAGGTGGAGGAGGAAAACTTCTATCACATGACTTGTCTTTTCGCGGCAGAGATTTCTGTGGGTTACAGAAGAAATGCACAAATCTTAATTTCTAAACATAATACCCCCTTTGTTTCGTACAATAGAATATAAAAACACCCGTAAGGCGGAAGGAAGAGTGTCCATGGATTATCTGGCGGAAGTGGTTGCAGCGGTGGATTGTGCGGTATGGGGACCGGTCATGCTTGTGCTGCTGGTGGGAACCGGCGTGGTGCTGACGGTGCGCTGCCGTTTTCTTACGTGGAGGAATCTGCCCTGGGCTATTCGGGTGACACTCAGCAGAGAGTCACGGGAGAAGGGAAAGGATAACGGTGATGTGTCGTCGTTTGCGGCTCTCACCACAGCCCTGGCGGCCACCATTGGCACGGGAAATATCGTGGGCGTCGCCACAGCCATGGCGGCCGGCGGACCGGGAGCATTGGTGTGGATGTGGGTTTCCGCCTTTTTTGGTCTTTCTTCCAAATTCGCAGAATGTATGCTGGCGGTGAAGTACCGGGAGAAAAATGAGCGGGGAGAGATGAGCGGCGGGCCCATGTATACCATGAAGAATGCGTGGAAACTGAAATATCCGAAGTTTGGGGCGGTGCTAAGCGGCTGCTTTGCCTTTTTTGCGGTGCTTGCTTCTTTTGGTATCGGAAATATGACGCAGAGTAATTCTATCGCTGCATCGCTCCGAACCGCTTTTGGTTTGTCCGAGGTAAAGGTGGGAGTAGTCCTTACTGTACTCGCATTTCTGATCATCATGGGCGGCATCCGGAGCATTGCGAAGATATCTTCGGTGGTGGTGCCGGTCATGGCGGTATTCTATATGGGCTGCGGCTTTATTGTCATCCTGGGTAATCTCCATAATCTTCCCGCCGGTATTTGTATGGTCTTTAAGATGGCGTTTTCTCCGGAGGCGGCGGGCGGCGCCCTCTGCGGTAATCTCACTGCGTCTTTGTGGACTGCTCTCCGCTATGGAGTGGCCAGGGGCGTTTTTTCCAATGAAGCGGGCATGGGTTCCGCCGCCATCACGGCGGCGGCAGCCACGGCCGACCATCCGGTACGTCAGGGTTATATCAATATGACTGGAACCTTCTGGGATACTCTGGTGGTATGTACCATTACAGGTTTGGTCATCGCCTGTTCCGGAGTGCTCGGACAGGTGAACCCGGCCACCGGAGCCGCTTACGAGGGAGCGGCCCTTACCATCGCCGCCTTTTCCACGGTGCTTGGCAGGGCAGGTGGCGCGCTGGTGACCATCGGCATTGTGCTGTTTGCGTTCTCCACCATTCTCGGATGGGAGTATCAGGGAGAGAAAGCCTTTGAGTACCTGGCGGGAAGCCGCCGTTACAATCGGATATATCGGCTGTTTTTCTCGCTGGCCGTCTACATCGGAGCGACCCAGACCTTGGAACTGGTGTGGGGATTTTCCGACATAGCCAACGCGCTGATGGCGCTGCCGAATCTCATCTCGCTGCTGCTTTTAAGCGGGGAGGCGGCAGCGGAAGCGAAAGAGTATCAGAACGTCATTGAGAAAGAGAAGCGGCTGGCGCGGATAAGAAAAAATCCCTCCGGATGCCGCCGCTTCCGAAGGGATAAATAACATATCGTTTAGTTGTCCAGCTTGATTCCTGCCAGCAGTGCGCCCAGTCCGGTGGAAGCGCTGCCCTCGTCCTTGTAGGATACGGAAGGTTTCTCTTCCGGTGCATCCTGCGGTTCTTCGTCCTGAGCGGCTTTGATGCTCAGGCTGATCTTGCCGTTTTCTACTTTGAGAACTTTCACTTTGACTTCCTGTCCGGCTTTTAAGACTTCGCCAGGGGATTCAATACGTTTGTTGGCGATCTGGGAAATGTGCACCAGTCCGGAGAGACCGTCTCCCAGGTCAACAAATGCGCCGTACGGCATCAGGGATTCCACTTTGCCGCTTAAAACGGAGCCCGGAACCACTGCGTTGATCTTTCTCTCTTTTTCTTCCCGGCGTCGGTCATAGAGCACTTCCTTCACGGATAAGACGAGACGGTTTTTCTCCTCGTCTGCGGTGATAACCTTCGCGTCCACCGTCTTGCCGAGGTAAGGATTGGTATCTTCCACGTATCCGATCTCCAGATGGGAAGCCGGGATAAAGCCGCGCAGGCCTTCCACATAAACGATAACGCCCTTGTTGACGATTCCTCCGATCTTCAGGCTGAGAACCGTACCTTCTTCCATGTATTTCTTCACGGTCTCCCATGCCATCGCTTTGGATGCCTCTTTAACAGAAAGAGAGACATTTCCTTCGCCGTCGTCATCGGATAAAACCACAGTCTTCACAGTGTCGCCCACCGGAACGCTCTGCAGGGAGAAAGAAGGGTCGTCGCTGTAGTCTTCTTTTTTGACGACGCCCTGGGCATGATAGTTGATGTCCAGATAAACGGCATTCTCATCCACGCCGGTGATCACGCCTTCCACCACGTCGCCTTCATTGAGCTTCCGGAAGGAAGCTTCCAGTTCCTTTTCAAAATCTGCCATTGTTTCGCTCATAATCGTATTCCTCTTTTCTTCTATATTTTCTGTCTGGTAAGAAATGTGTCTGATGTTCTCATGGAATGGCGCGCTTTTCCGTGGAAATGGCGCCTTTTGCATTCCATACTATAAAATAGTAACACATTTTTCAGGCTCTTCGCAATGGATAAATGCAAAGAAATACAGCCTTTCCGGTAGAAAAACGGGAGAATCTTTGTTATACTAATAAGAACTGCCCGGAGCATGGCAGAAAATGTCAAATCCGGCAGAACAAGAAACAGGCCGGTGTTTGCAAAAAACGGAAAACATATGAAGGAGGCAATATAATGGATTTAAATACAGGAATGAAAATGACATTAACGGATACAGTAACAATGGATAATGCGGCGAAGACTCTTGGCAGTGGCAGCCTGCTGGTGTATGGAACTCCGGCCATGCTTCTGCTGGTGGAAAAGACAGCGGTGGCTCTGCTTGAGGGACATCTGGATGAAGGAATGACCACGGTCGGCACCAACTTAAACGTGGACCATGTGTCCGCAACACCGCTTGACGCCGAAGTTAGCTGCCAGGTGGAGCTTACAGAGATCGACAGAAAGAGACTGGTATTTTCTGTGGAAGTAAAGGACGCCGCCGGAGTCATAGGCAAAGGAACCCACGAGAGATTCATCGTGCAGGCAGACAAGTTCCAGCAGAAAGCCAACGGCAAGTTTCAGGCATAGGCGAAGCAAAGGTATGAGTGGACAAAGAGAGAAGAAGTATCGAGAGAAAAATTATCAAGAGAAGAATCAGCATAGAGAGAGCCGTTCGCAAGTGACAGACGGCAGACACGGCGGCCCGGAGCAGACAGCGGAAAGTACTGCGCCCGTCCGCCTGAACAAATATTTGAGCGATGCCGGCGTCTGCTCCAGGCGGCAGGCCGACCGCTATGCGCAGGAGGGCCGGATTACCATCGACGGCCAGGTGGCGGAGCTTGGGCAGAAGGTGCTGCCGGGCCAGAAGGTATGTGTTGACGGCCGGCCGGTGGACACCGAAGGGGGCGTCAGCCACAGAAGAATCGTGCTGGCGGTCAACAAGCCAAGGGGAATTGTCTGTACCACTTCCCGGCAGGAAAAAGATAACATTGTGGACTTTATCGGCTATCCGGAGCGCATTTATCCCATGGGACGGCTGGATAAGGACTCGGAGGGACTGATCCTCATGACCAACGACGGAGAGCTGATGGATGAGATACTCCGGGCGAGAAACGGCCACGAGAAGGAATACGAAGTGCAGGTAAACCGCCCGGTCAGCGAGCGGTTTTTAAAAGAGATGGCGGGAGGCGTCCCGATTCTTGATACAGTGACCCGGCCATGCCGGATCAGAAAGACCGGAACCTTTTCGTTCCGTATCATTCTGACTCAGGGACTGAACCGGCAGATCCGCCGCATGTGCGAGGCCCTCGGCTACCGGGTGCGGGCGCTGAAGCGGATCCGCGTCATGAACATCCATCTCGGGGAGCTGCCGACCGGCGCTTACCGGGAGCTTAGCGAAGCGGAGATTTTTGAACTGATGCGGCTGACCGGAAAGACGGGGCCGGCTGCAAGAAAACCAACCCGGCGCCAAAGACCAGATTGAGGAAAAGGAGAACATCGTGGAAAAACAACAACGAATCAAGGAGCTTGTCTCAAAACTGAATGAGGCCGCCAGAGCCTATTATCAGGAGGACCGGGAGATCATGTCCAACCGGGAATATGACGCCCTTTATGATGAGCTTGCCGCTCTCGAGAAGGAGACGGGCATTGTTCTGGCGGGCAGCCCGACGATGCAGGTGGGCTATGAGGTGCTCAGTGAGCTGGAAAAGGTTCCGCATGACTCTCCGATGCTCTCGCTGGACAAGACCAAGAGCCCGGAGGCGCTCCGGGACTGGCTGGGAGACAGGAAGGGTATGCTTTCCTGGAAGATGGACGGTCTCACGGTGGTGCTCACGTACCGGGACGGGGAGCTGCAGCGGGCGGTGACCAGAGGCAATGGCGTCATCGGGGAGGTTATCACCAACAACGCCCGGGTATTTAAGAATCTGCCGGCGAAGATTCCTTTTGACGGGGAGCTGGTGCTCCGGGGCGAGGCGGTCATCCGCTATTCGGACTTCCGCAGGATCAATGAGAGCATAGAAAATGTGGAGGCAAAATACAAGAATCCCCGGAACCTTTGCAGCGGTTCTGTGCGGCAGCTTAACAACGAAGTGACCGCCAGAAGAAATGTATTTTTCTTTGCATTTTCTCTGGTGAGCGCCCAGGGCAGAGAGTTAAGCAACTCCGTGGAAGAAAATATGCTCTGGCTGGAAAGCCTTGGCTTTGAGATTGTGCCGTACCGGATGGTGGACGGAGAGACCATCGTGGGCGCAGTGGCGGCGTTTGCAGAGAAAATCACGGAAAATGATTTCCCATCCGACGGGCTGGTACTTATCTACGACGACATCGCCTACGGCAACTCGCTGGGAGCCACGGCCAAATTCCCGCGAAACTCCATCGCCTTTAAATGGGCCGACGAGGAGGCGGAGACGGTGCTGGAGAGTATCGAGTGGAGCCCGTCAAGGACCGGACTCATTAATCCGATCGCTATTTTCTCTCCGGTGGAGCTGGAGGGAACGACGGTGAGCCGCGCCAGCCTTCATAACTTAAGCATCATGGACAGCCTGGAGCTGGGCGTGGGCGACCACATCAAAGTGTATAAAGCCAACATGATCATTCCGCAGGTGTCGGAGAATCTGACAAAGAGCGGCTCTTACGAGACGCCGGAGCACTGCCCGGCCTGCGGCGGAAGAACGGAGATCCGCATGGAAAATGATGTGAAGTCTCTGTACTGCCCGAATCCGTTTTGCAGCGCCAAGAAGGTGAAGCTTTTCGGACACTATGTGAGCCGGGACGCCATGAACATCGACGGACTGTCCGAGGCTACCCTCACCAAAATGATCGACAAAGGATTTCTCTCGGAGCTTTACGATCTGTACGAGCTGAAACCGTATCAGAGTGAGATCGTGGAGATGGAAGGCTTTGGAGAGAAGTCCTGCGCCAACCTGCTGGACTCCATCGAGGCGTCCAGAAATACTACCCTGCCGCGTTTTGTTTACGGCCTGGGAATCCTGAATATCGGCGCAGCCAACGCCAAACTGCTCTGCAAACATTTCGGCTACAGCCTCTCCGCACTCATGGGAGCTTCCGTGGAAGACATGGTGGAGATTGAGGGCATCGGCGAGGTGATCGCAGCCAGCGTCCGGGATTACTTTGACAATGAACACAATCAGCAGGTGATAGAGAAGCTGCTGTCCTATCTTACATTTGAGGAGATGCCTGCGGAGGCAGAGGGCAACCAGCCGCTTTCCGGCAAGACCTTCGTGATCACCGGCTCCGTGACGCATTTTAAGAACCGGAAGGAACTGAAAGAGCGAATCGAGGCGCTGGGCGGCAAGGTTACCGGTTCCGTGTCCAAGAATACGGACTACCTGATCAACAATGATAATCTTTCAAATTCAACAAAAAATAAAAAGGCAAAAGAACTGGAGATTCCAATCCTCACTGAGGAGGAATTTCTGGAAATGATATAGGAAGGGAAGAGATGATACGATATGCCAATTAGAATTGACGCCAATTTACCGGCAAAAAAGATTCTGGAACATGAGAATATATTTGTGATGGACTACGAGCGTTCCATGCGGCAGGATATCCGACCGCTGCGCATCGTCATCATGAACCTCATGCCGACTAAGGAAGAGACGGAGCTGCAGCTTCTCCGGAGCCTGGCAAACACCCCTCTGCAGGTGGACATCTCCTTTCTGAAAACAGAAATGCACAATGCAAAAAATGTGTCCGCCAACCACCTGGAGGCGTTTTATACCACATTTTCTGAGATCAAAGACGACTATTACGACGGTCTGCTCATCACCGGCGCGCCGGTGGAGACTCTGCCGTACGAGGAGGTCGATTACTGGCCGGAACTGGTGGCGGTGATGGAATGGTCAAAGACCCATGTAACCTCCACCTTCCACATCTGCTGGGCGGCTCAGGCAGGACTCTACTACCACTACGGCGTGCGCAAATACCTGCTGGATGAGAAAATCTTCGGAATCTTCAAACACCGGACCATCCACAGAAAGACGCCGCTGGTGCGCGGCTTCGACGACGTATTCAACGCGCCGCACTCCCGCCACTCCGCCATCGTCCGGGAGGACGTGGAGAACAATCCGGCCCTCACTATCCTGGCAGACTCCGAGGAGGCCGGCCCGTTCATCATCATTGCCAAGGAAGGCCGTCAGATCTTCGTGACCGGTCACCCGGAATACGACGTGGTCACCCTCGACCAGGAATACCGCCGCGATCTGGCAAAAGGCATGGACAACGTGCCGTTCCCGCAGGGATACTACAAAGACGACAACCCGGACTTAGGCCCGGTCAAATCCTGGCGCTGCCACGCCAACACCCTGTATACCAACTGGCTCAACTACTATGTATACCAGATGACGCCGTACATTTCTGAGGAGATCAAGAATCTGAAGTAACGGAAAAACGATGGGCATTATGAAAATGAAAGTATAACAGGCTGCCGCCAAAGCACACGTTGTGACGAACACAGACACATTTCATAGAGATATGTGACGTTCGCCCGCGGGGTGCATGGCGGCAGCCTGTTTGGCTGTTTAGGAAAGAATCTGCGGCAGACCCAGGTAGTTCAGAAGTCCTACGTAAATGCCATAGGCGAATTGGTAGGGTTCCTGCTGCATGAGCTGGTTATCCTCGTAGTTGGTGATGTAGGCAAGCTCTACCAGGATGGCGGGCATGCGGGTGTTGCGCAGCACATAGAGGGATGGGTTGGTGAAGACGCCGTTATATTTGGTGCCCAGCCGCCTCACGATCTCTGCCAGCACGTCGAGAGCCAGATACCAGGCGGCGGAGTAACTTTCCATCACATAAACCTCGGAGCCGTTGGCGTCGGGATTTTCGCTAGCGTTGGCATGGATGCTGATGAAGTAGTCCGCCGGCCAGTTGTTGGCCTGGGTGACCCGTTCCCGCAGGCTGCTGGTGTTATTGTAGCCTAAGGTGGTTTCGGGGGTGGGGCGGGAGAGCTTTGCCGTAAAACGGTAGTCTTCCGATAATATGTTATACAGATATTGTCCGACCTGATAGGTAATATCCTGTTCGCGGATGCCGAAGCCTTCGGCGCCGGCGTTGACCCCGGCCGGGTTATGTCCCTGATCGATATAAATACGAATCGCCAATGTGACAGCCTCATTCTTTTTTTTCAGTATATTCTGTGAGGACACAAAAGATGCGTAGAAAAAACCGAAGTTTCATGGTATACTGGTAAGGCGTGATGTAAGGCGGCAGAGGCTGTCAGCAAAGGAAAAACAGCGCGGAAAAAGAACAGGACAAACGTGCAAACGAAATTATGGTAATATTGATGAAAAGAATGATGAATATATGAGTAAGGACAGATGGAAGAATCATAAAAACGAAGAAAAAAATGAGTATGACAACGGCAGATATGACGGTGGAACCCGCATCGACGAAGATGCGGCCGGGTTTCGTGAAAGGAAGGGAAAGAAAATGTCTGCCGACGACCTGGGGGAATGGATTCAGGATATGGTGCAGGACGCCGTAGAATCCATGGATTTCAGTCAGCTCAGCCAGAATATCCGTGATGCAGTGGATACTGCGAAAGACGCGGTGGGGTCTGCCCGGGAAACTATGGCAGAGCAGATGAAGGAAAGGTCTGAAAAGTCAGGGAAAGCGGAGAAAAAGCGGTATGGAAAGAGGTATCGCTGGCCGGATGACAGCCGGGTGCAGCGGCCGGTGGAGAGCCGGCAGCCGCAGGAAAAGGGATGGCTCAGAAAGATTCCCGGACAGTGGAGCGGCCCGGTGCGGACGGTCACAGGTGCGTGCGGTCTTGTGGTATTCGGCGCGCTGAGTCTCGGTTTTGGCCTGGCAGGCCTTGGTTTCGCCATGACAAACGGTATCATTACCACGGCCACTATCGTTCTGGAGAGTGTGTTCATACCGCTTACTCTTGTGAGTGGAGTGATTCTTGGCACCGGGCGGTCTGCCGGACAGCGGGCGAAGCGCCTGCGGGAATATGCCGCAGTGTGGGGTGAAAACGGTTTTGTCATGCTGGAAGACCTGAAGAATGCGACGGGATACGCCATGAAGCGGATTCAGAAGGATATCCGGTTTCTTATGGAACGGAGATTGATTCCTTATGCGAGGCTGGATGAGAATAAAACCTGTCTGATGCTTACGAAAGAGGCAGGGGAACAGTATGATGCGGCTGTGCGTTCCAGGATGGAGAGGGAACGTCAGGAGACGGAGCGTCAACGGACAGAAGGACAGTTTGACGGAAAAACAGCCGCGGACGGGCAAACGGAGAAAAGGAGCGGGAAGCGCCCTGAGGATATGTCGGAAGAAGAACGGAAAATGTACGAACTTCAGCAGACCGGCGGCAGTTATCTGCAGGAACTCCGGAATCGCAGAAAGAGGATTCAGACGCCGGAAGTGACGGAAAAACTGGATCATCTGGAGCTGCTGCTCAGCCGGATTTTTGTGTGCATCCAGGAATATCCGGAGAATATTTCCCAGGCGGACAGGCTGATGGAATACTATCTTCCGTCGGTGATGAAGCTGGTTCGCGTGTATGAGGATATGGAGAAGCAGCCGATACAGAGTGTGAATATCATAAAAACCCGTATGGAGATCGCCGAATCTCTGGACACAGTAAATCAGGCGCTGGAAGCCATGTATGACGACATGTTCCAGGATGTGGCCATGGACATTTCCTCTGATATTAAAGTGCTGGAAACCATGCTGGCAAAGGATGGCTGGGGCGGACAGACGCTTCGTTCCGGGGCAGAACCGGGGGCATCCATCTGGGATAAAGGGGAATAAGGATGTATAGTCTGATATCAGACAGAAAGGAGACCTATGGATATTGAGCAATTATTAAAGGAGGGACCGTCTCTGACGCTGAATCCTGAGGAGGAGTTCAGTGATCTGGTCGTGAAGGAGCCGCAGAAGGAAGAAGTGCAGGCGGAGAAAGCCTATGAAGAAGAAAAATATCTGACAGATGCGGAGAAAAAACAGGTGGACGCCTTTGTCAAAGAGATTGAATTAAAGGACTCTGCAGCGATCCTGCAATATGGTTCCGGCATCCAGAAAAAGATGTCCGATTTTTCAGAAGGAACGTTGAACAAGGTTCGCAATAAAGATCTTGGCGAGATTGGAGAGCTTTTGAGTGGTGTTGTGACAGAATTGAAAGAGTTCGACGAGGAAGAAAGCAAAGGCGTGTTTGGTTTCTTCAAGAAGAAGATGGCAAAGGCAGAAGCGCTGAAGCTCAAATATGACAAGGCGGAAATAAGCATTGAGAAGGTTTCAAAGACACTGGAAGGTCACCAGATGCAGCTTCTGAAAGACAGTGCTCTTCTCGATCAGCTTTACGATCTCAATAAGGTGTATTTCCGGGAACTGAACATGTACATTCTGGCAGGAAAGAAAAAGCTCCGTCAGGTGATGGAGGAAGAGCTGCCGCAGGCGAGAGCGAAGGCTTCCGCTTCCGGAGCGCCGGAGGACGCCCAGGAGGTCAGCGACATGGAAGCCATGTGCAACCGCTTTGAGAAAAAGATCCACGATCTGGAGCTGACCAGAATGGTTTCCCTGCAGATGGCGCCGCAGATCAGGATGATTCAGTCCAGTGACGCCATGATGGCGGAAAAAATCCAGTCCACGCTGGTCAACACCATTCCGCTCTGGAAGAGTCAGATGATCATTGCTCTCGGTGTGGAACATTCCAGACAGGCGGCGGAGGCTCAGCGGGAGGTGTCAGACTTTACCAATGCTCTGCTCAGAAAGAATGCGGAGAAGCTGAAGACAGCTACTGTGGAGACAGCGAAGGAGAGCGAGAGAGGCATTGTGGATATGGAGACCCTTATTGCTACTAATGAGAATCTCATTTCGACCATTGACGAGGTAATGCGGATTCAGAGTGAGGGAAGGCAGAAGCGAAGAGAGGCAGAGGTGCGCCTCACAGAATTGGAAGACCAGTTGAAAAACAAACTGCTGGAAACCTCCTATAAATAAGTAAAAACCGGGAAAGCTCTGGTCTTGTGATTTTAATTAAAAAAGAGTATAACAAAAGCATCCGCTATGTGATGATTCCCAGAAACTGAATCAAGAATTCAGTAATCGGGAATCAAAACATACAGGATGCTTTTTTATTCATATATGTATCGGATATCATTAAGTATATCAGAGAATCTCTGGTATACGGTACATTTGCTGAGAAAATGTATCAGTGATTAGTTAAAGATTCTTCTGATTGTAACGATGGAGCGGTAAGCTGCATTGTTGGAAATCTTGATGCCGTCTTTTGGATTGCTGGCGTGAACAATCTTGTTATTGCCCATGTAAAGCGCAACGTGTCCGTTGTAGCAGATGATATCGCCAGGTTTTGCAGCGCTTAAGCTGCTGACTCTGGTTCCACAGCTTCTCATAGCACTGGAAGAGTGTGGAAGAGACTTACCAAAATGTCTGTATATGCTCATGATATATCCGGAGCAGTCGGCGCCGTTTGTCAGGCTTGTGCCGCCCCAGCGGTAAGGATTGCCAACGAACTGTAATGCAAAGTTTACAACTTCCTCTCCTTTTGTATAAGGATTCTTGGCAGTTCCGCCGTCTTCCAGCTCAATCTTATTACCTTTGGTGTATCCGGTCTTACCGTTAACGAAGACCTTTACCCATTTAGAACCGGTGGTAAGAACGGTGAGCTTTGTTCCCTTCTTGACCGTTGCCATCCAGGAAGCGTTTTTACCTTTTCCGGTACGGATAACAAGCTGTTTTGCCTTTACGGTTCCCTTCACTGCGTTTGCATCCGGATCAGAAGCAGTTCCGGACTCTGTGTTGAGATATCTGCCTTGTGTATAACCGGTTTTGCCGTTCACATTTACCTTTACCCATTTGGAACCGGTAGTGAGAACTTCTACCTTATCGCCTCTGTCTAAAACAGTGATACGTTTGGAATTCATGCTTTTCTTAGTTCTGATATTCAGAAAGCTTGAATTAACAGTACCGATTGTGCTTGCGTCTACAGTAGCAATATTATTTCCAGCGGCTGGGAGAATTGCGATATTTAAAACGAGTGCGGAAATCGCCAGACTTGTGCCCAGCCGTTTATATGTATTTGACATTTCTGTAACCTCCATCGTCATTAATAATTCCTTCATATCTGTTTCATATCTGTGATGTTCTTCGGTAATTATAAAACGACAATGTGTTTGAAATGTGACGTTTGTTACATTTTTTAATAAATACGTAATAATAACCGATGAAATAATAAAAAAGTGTTATAGAGTTATTATCTTGCTGCAATTATTCACAATAATTTTGTATTTTTGGACATAATTATTATTCATAAATGTCAATATAGCTCTTCGGATTGAAAAAAGCGTCTTCATTAATTTCATAAATGCATCGCCCTGTATCGAAAGAATCCGGGATTTCCCCCTTAAAAAGATTGTCGCGGAAAGGCGTTTCCCGGTAGAAAATCGTGTCCGTCCGCTGTTTGCCGTTGTCGCCCAGCACGTAACGGATTCGTTCTATATCTCCGTCAAACCATTTCTCCAGGAGAGGGATAAGCTGCTCGCGGAAAATCCGTGCCAGAGAGATGAACGGATCTTTGTCCGCTTCTCCCAGGAAGAAGCCCTCGCCCAGCTGAAAGTCCGCGCCCAGAAAATAGGACAGACGCAGGTTGACGGTAGCCATGAGACGCTCTAGCAGGATGCCCTCTACCCGGATGCCCCGCAGCACGCTGGAATCCGGCGCAATATGACGGATGAAAAAGTCGTGGCTGATGGCGCCGAGCACTGTGTCCTCACTGACATTGGAGTCGCAGGTGGCTACGATATAAAGATTGGACGGAAGCCGGAATGTCTCCTTGGAATATTTCAGGGTGACGGCAGTCTCGCTTCCGGTGCCCTCCCGGCGGTTGTCTCTTAATAAAACGGCCGTTTCCCCGAAAAGATGCATCCAGTTCACATCCACTTCCTCCATCATGACCACATATCGGCCGTCCGCACAGCGATTGGCAAACTCCTTGAAGATACCGTCCCGGATTGCAGGGCCGTTTTTAGATTCGATCCAGTTGTCATAGCCCTGTCCGTCAATATCAGGATAGGAAATGTGCATGATGCGCTTTTCTTCCACATAGTTCTTATAATGTTCCAGAATATCCGGCACAGGTTCGATCCGCATCATATTGGAATCCTTTCCCTCGATGATGCCCACGGCGGTCAGCATGGCCTCGTGATATTTGGCTGTCTTTAACGGCCCGCGGATCAAAGTGTTCTTCGGATACAGATGAAAGCCCTGTTCGCTCCGGTCCGGATGGGTGGATACAGGAACCTTTTCTTCATTATACCAGTCTGGCAGGATCACAGAGCCGGCCGCCCTGGCCGCACCGCTCTGAGTGGCTTCCTCACGTCCGAAGTCCCCGGTGCTGCCGGTTCCCGTACCTGCCGGTGCACCGGTAAATGTCTCGTCATCGTCATAAGCTTCGTAAGCGGCCGCGGCATTGCCGTCAAAGCTGTTCTCTGTATTTTCCGGAGCCTCGTCTTCCTGTCCGGAAGGCACGTCGTAGCCCTGCAGCACCTTGGTCACGTACTCGGTGGTAGGCGAGATGCCACCCTGCTTGTAGATAATCTGCGGGCCCGGAACCTCTCTGGCAGGCCGGTATTTTAACTTGGAGCCGAGAGCGGCGGCAAACGGGTCTTCCTCCGGCATCTCATCGGCGGCAGGATAATAGTTCTGGCAGATATCTGTATAATAGGAAGCAAATATTTCCGTGGCTGTGGACATCATGCCGACGATGTCCTCCTCCTTCATGGTCTTGAACTCCTCATAGGAATAGAGAACGGAAGCCTTGATCTTCTGGCTGTCATCGGTCAGGTCGAATCCTTCGGTGGCCACATTTTCCACCTTGAACGGAGCGGAAGTCATGAGGGTGAGCATATTACATTTATCCTGAATATCCAGCATGGCTTCCTCGCTGCTGCAAAACGGGAGATTCAGAGCAATCTCAATATTGACGGCGTCCCCGTCCGGCACGGTCAGGAAGGAGATGCCTGCATGGGTGTGGGCATAATTTTCCATGGATAATACGTCGCAGAAAATGTATGAAATCCTTCCTTCCGAAGGCTGGAACCAGTCTGCCTTCCGGGCGTAAGTAAAGTTTGGGTATTCTTTGATCAGCGCGTCCGCCAGCATATGGAAGGTGGTCACGCAGTCTTCGCCGTCCGCCCGCAGGGAGAGCGCCTGCTCGGAGGTATCTTCCGGATTGTACGGCGCGCCGCCCTGTCTCGTGAGGAAATCCGCCAGGCGCACGAATCCGTTGGAGGCGTTCAGCTCCACATAGGACTCGTCCACCAGATGGGCGTACTCATGCTCGATAAAGTCCAGAAGCTCCTGCAGGGTCATGTAACCGTAGATGGAGTAAATGTATGCATTATAATCGAAGTTTTCCGGATCCGGCCGCTCTCTGTCTCCCTCGAACTCGCCCGGAAACGCCACCCGGTAATATTTGTAAATGTCCCTGAGATAATTAAAGCGGTGTCCCCGCTCGTCGGCGTTGCAGATCTGTGTGATGGTATTGACGTTGATGTCCTGCCCGAACACCTTCTGGGCGCGGGTCTGCACTTCGTACTGCATCAGAAGAATCTCGTCGGCGGAGATACCCGGATTCTGGTAATATTTCTCATAGAGAAGGACGGCGGCCGCCACCCAGACGGCATCTTCCTGGTTGTACCGGATCTGAAGACTGCGCTCCACATCGTTCATGAAAGCGTAGTATTTCTCCTCCGCCTCCGGCCAGAGAGCGCCGATGGCCTCGGTGAGCTCCGGATGTAGCTTTAATTCCAGCGTGCCGGCGTCAGTGTTCTTGCCCCAGAAGTACAGAAACCACCAGTATTCATTTCCCTCAAAGTCCACCTCCGGCTTTATGTCATTGGCCTTTGCAAGCAGCTCGCCCATGGCGTTTACCTGTGCGAGAAGCTCCACCTCCGTGGTCTTATTGTGAAATGCCAGCTGAACAAGAGTGGCGGCATGATTGAAGGAACCGTATATCTGCTTTAATAACGAAATATCCTCATCGGAAAGCTGCCCGGAGCTCAATATGTTGTTCCACTGCTCCTCCGTGTACCGGCTTTTTGACTGATAATCGCCGTCATATTCATAATCCCGCTGTCTCTGTTTGTCTGTGATCATATGTCCCCCTGCCCTTTCTGCGCTGTTGTTTATGCTATATTATATTTTATAACCGAAATGCTGTCAATTATCCGGATTGGCGACCGGGGGGAATTTACTGTTGTAGCGAATCTGGTTGTATTTTACGGCTTTTTCTTTTATACTGTTCTATATATGTAAAAGGAGGGTCAATTGCCGGCAGAAGGAGAGGAGCCGATGGCGGCGATTGGATATGAAAAGAAGGAGACAGGATAATGAAGCGTTACATATTTTTTGATCTGGACGGAACGCTGACGGACCCGATGCTCGGCATCACTTCCTCCGTGCAGTATGCCCTGGCGAAGTTCGGGATCTCCGTCCGGTATTTAAAGGAGCTGATTCCTTTTATCGGGCCGCCGCTGGCACAATCCTTCCAGCAGTTTTACGGATTCTCCGAGGAACAGGCGAAGGAGGCGGTGGAGTATTACCGGGAATATTTTTCGCCGAAGGGAATCTTCGAAAATGAGATCTATCCGGATATCCCGCAGCTGCTCCGGGCATTGTATGACGCCGGTTTTGAGCTGGCGGTGACGACTTCCAAGCCGCGGGTGTACGCGGAGCGGATACTGAAGCATTTCGGCATCGACGAATATTTTACCCTGGTGGCAGGAAGTGAGCTGGACGGGACAAGGGTGAAAAAGGATGAGGTCATCCGGTACGCGCTGGACGCTTACGGAATTGAAGGAAAGAAGGCGCTGATGATCGGCGACCGGATGCATGATATGGAAGGAGCGGCTGTCTGCGGCGTGGAATCCGTGGGCGTGCTCTACGGTTACGGTTCCCGGGAAGAGCTTACCGCGGCAGGAGCTGTTCATCTGGTGGAATCGGTGAAAGAATTACGGGAATTTCTGTTCAGTCAGGATGCAGAAAAAGAGGAGGAGGATACGACCATGGTACGATTTGGTTTTATTGGAACAGGAAAGATTGCGGAGAACTTCTATCAGGCCAACCGTTTTATCAACGGCTTTGAGCTGACGGCGGTGTATTCAAGAACAATGGAGAAGGCAAAGAAATTTGGCTTCCGCAAAGGTAATCTGGCCTATTTTGATAATCTGGAAGAGTTTGCCGGCAGCGACGCATTTGACGCGGTCTATCTGGCAAGCCCGAACTGCTGCCATCACGACCAGGCCATCGCCATGATGCGGGCAGGCAAACATGTCATCTGTGAGAAACCGCTGGCGTCCAACTACGAAGAAGCAAAGGAAATGTTTGCGGTGGCGGAAGAAGAGGGCGTGATTTTAATGGAAGGAATGCGTTCCATCTATACGCCGGGATTTCAGAAGATGACCGAGTATATGGAGACCCTGGGCACCATCCGCCGGGCGACCATCCAGTACTGCCAGTATTCTTCCCGCTATGATAACTTTAAGAGAGGCATCATTGAGAACGCCTTCAATCCGGAGTTGTCCAATGGAGCGCTCATGGACATCGGCGTCTACACCGTGGCCTGTATGATCCGGCTCTTCGGCGCGCCAAAGAGCATCAAGGCGTCGGGCGTCCGCCTGTCAAACGGCGTGGACGGTGAGGGAACCATCCTCATGGAATACGACAACATGATCGGCGAGGCAATCTACTCCAAGATTACTAACGCCGCCATGCCAAGCCAGATTCTGGGCGAGGACGGCGTCATGCTTGTGACGGAGATGGAAAACGTAAAAGATCTTCATATTAAGAGAAGAACTGTGGATCAGACCATACATTTTGAACAATCCGATAATATCCTGAATTATGAGACCGCCGCTTTCATAAAAATGGTAAAAACAGGAACCGGATGGGAGACTGCCAGGGATATCACGCTGGAGACCATGAAGGTGCTTGATGAAGCCAGACGGCAGATGGGAATTGTGTTCCCGGCAGATCAGAAGACAGAATAGAAAGAAGGAGAAACATCAATGGGAGGACAGACAGAATTTCTGGAGGCGGTGCGGGAACTGGAACGCCTCGCCGAGACTAACAACAACCATTTAGATATGGAAGAAATCCGTGCGTATTTTTCTGATATGGACTTGAAAGACGAGCAGCTGGATTACATTTGCCGCTATCTGGAGAGCCGCCGGATTTTCATCGAAAACCGGGTGAAGCGCGGACAAAATGAGATCGCGGACGATGAGGTCACCACAAAGGAAGACCCGCTGGACGCGGACATGGTAAACATTTATATGGAAGAGATCGGGAAAGCAAGCCGGGTCAGCGAGGAGCAGGAGGAGATGCTGGTGCGCAAGCTCATCAACGGAGATGAGAACGCCAGAAACCTTCTCATCGAGGCCAATCTGGCTTACGCCACCGCTCTGGCAAAGGAATATACGGGCCGCGGCCTGCTGCTGAGCGATCTGATTCAGGAATGTAACATCGGTCTGATGATGGCGGTCAACGAATACGAGCCGCGGATGCACGGTAGGTTCCGCCAGTATAAAGAGAAGGTCATTCGCAAATACGTGGAGGACGTGATGGCGGAGTACAATCAGTCCACCCGGTCCGCCATGAAGATGGCAACCAGAGTCAACGAATTAAACGACCTGGCCACCGCATTTGCCAAGGAGTACGAGCGGGAAGCGAAGCCTTCCGAGCTGGCGGAGCGCATGGGCATCTCCGAGGAGGAGGTCCGGGAGCTGATGAAGGTATCTCTGGACGCTATCGCGGTGATCGAATAGCGGGTGCGGCGCAAAATCGTCTTTCCTGCGCAAATCAGCGAAAAAATGTGCATGGTTTGACGGCTTGTGACATATAATTAGAAATGAGAAAGAGGCAATATGAGATACGAGGATGATGTAATCGAAGAGGTCAGGGAAAAAAATGATATCGTGGACATTATTTCCCAATACGTTTCCCTGAAAAAAAGGGGCTCCTCCTACTTTGGACTTTGCCCTTTTCATAATGAAAAATCCCCCTCCTTTTCCGTCAGCCGGGAGAAGCAGATGTACTACTGCTTCGGCTGCGGACAGGGAGGAAATGTGTACACATTTTTGATGGAATATAACCGGCTTTCCTTTGTGGAGGCGCTGCAGGAGCTGGCCAGACGGGCCGGCGTGGAGCTTCCGCAGGGAGAGCAGACGCCCGAGGAGAAGCGGCAGGCCGACGCCAGGGTCACCTTGAAGGAAATGAACAAAAAGGCCGCGGTGTATTTCCATTATCTGTTGAACAGTCCCCGGGGAGAGCACGCCATGGCGTACCTGAAGGGCAGAGGCATCTCTGAGGAGATGATCAAGCACTTCGGTCTCGGCTATGCGGACATCTACCGGGACGACCTGTATCAGTATCTGAAAAAACAGGGCTACAGCGATTACCAGATGAAGGAATCCTCTCTGGTCACCATTGATTCGGTAAAAGGCAGTTACGACAAGTTTTTTAACCGGGTCATTTTTCCGATTATGGACGTGAACCAGAGGGTCATCGGCTTTGGCGGCCGGGTCATGGGAGACGGCGAGCCCAAATACTTAAACTCCAGAGAGACCATTTTGTTTGACAAGGGAAGAAATCTCTACGGTCTTAACTACGCCAAGAGGACCAAGGAGAACGCCATTATCCTCTGCGAGGGATACATGGACGTGATCTCTCTGCATCAGGCGGGCTTTACCAACGCGGTGGCGCCGCTTGGCACCGCTTTCACGCCGAATCAGGCGATGCTGCTGAAGCGTTATACCGACGAAGTGATACTGTCCTTTGACAGCGACGGCGCCGGAGTGAAGGCCGCGCTGCGCGCCCTGCCGATTCTGCGGGAAAACGGACTCCGGGGACGGGTGCTTTCCATGAAGCCGTTCAAGGACCCGGACGAGCTCATCAAAGAAGAGGGGGCGGAAGGATACCGGAAGCGGCTGGAGGAATCGGAGCCGGGCCGGATGTTTGAGATGCTGGTGCTTTACGGGCAGTATAATCAGAAAGACCCGGAGAGCCGCACGGAATTTATCCGCGCCATCGCCAGAAAGCTGGCGGAGATCGAGGAGCCGGCGGAGAGAAATACGTATCTGGAAGCGGCGGCCAATCGATTTATGATCCTCCGGAAGGATCTCGAAGATCTGGTGAACCGGTATGGCATGGATTATCAGTACAAGAAAGCCAACGAGCAGTACAAAAAGGAGCCGGAAAGCCGCGAAAAAAAGCAGGAGAAGAAAGAGCAGAACCACACGCAGCCGCAGCGGATTCTGCTGACCTGGCTCACGGAACACCCGGAGATCTATCCGTACGTGCGTCCCTATGTGAACGCCGATGATTTTCTGAATCCGATCTACCACTCGGTAGCTATCATGCTCTTTGACCAGCTGGAACAGGGACAGGCGGTGAATCCGGCGCGGATTATCAATCAGTTTACGGAGGCCGAGGAGCAGAAAGAGGTGGCGGCGCTCTTCAACGCCCACCTCAAATACGAGACCTCCCCGGAGGACAGAGACAAGGCGCTTACCGACGTGGTCAGAAAGATTCTCCTCACCAGCATCGAGGAGGAGATGGTCCACACCGGCGACATCGTGCGGTGGCAGGAACTGCTCACGAAGAAAAACAAGGTGCAGAAAATGCAGCTTCATATGAACTAAAGGAAAACTGACAGAGAACGAAGGAGAAAATGGGTTTTCACGCCGGCGCAGTATACAGAAGAGAGAATAATTCACAGAAAAACGGTTAGACTTTACTTAGTATATTGGGAACGATTCAGCCGTGCGCTTCGGATTCGCAGCTTACGCTGCGTTTCGCTGCCTGCGCAGCTGAAATAAATTGGAGGGCGTATTTTGGGCAGGGAAGAACAAACCTTTGGCAGTCAGTTAAATATATTATTTCAGAAGGCGGAAAGAAATAAAAATGTGCTGGAAATGCAGGAAATCAGAGAAGCCTTTCAGGGCATTTCTCTGACGCCGGCGCAGCTGGAGCGCATCGTCTCCGTCCTGGAAGGCCGGGGCGTCGACGTCCTCACTGTGTCAGAAAATATGGACGAGGATCTGAGCGACCCGGAGGAGGAGATGGAGAGCGCTCTGAGCCTGATGGACTCAGAAAATGTATCCATGGAAGATCCGGTGCGGATGTATCTCAAAGAGATCGGAAAGATTCCCCTCCTGAAGCCGGAGGAAGAGATCGAGCTGGCCAGGCGGATGGAACAGGGCGATGAGGCCGCCAAGAAACGCCTCTCCGAGGCCAATCTCCGGCTGACCGTCAGCATCGCCAAACGCTACGCCGGCAGAGGCATGCAGTTTCTTGATCTGATTCAGGAAGGCAACCTGGGGCTCATCAAGGCGGTGGATAAGTTCGACTACCGCAAAGGCTACAAATTCAGTACTTACGCCACCTGGTGGATCCGCCAGTCCATCACCCGGGCCATCGCCGACCAGGCAAGAACCATCCGGATTCCCGTACACATGGTGGAGACCATCAACCGGGTCAACAGGGCCAGACGGGCGTTGCTGCAGGAAAAAGGCCGCGAACCGACCCCGGAGGAGGTGGCGCGCCGTATGGACATGCCGGTGGAACGGATTCTCGAGATATCTAAGATCTCTCAGGAACCGGTCTCCCTGGAGACGCCCATCGGCGAGGAGGAGGACAGCCATCTGGGCGATTTCATCCAGGACGAGCACATCCCGATTCCATCGGAGGAAGCAGCCCACGCCCTGCTGCGGGAGCAGCTCTGCGAAGTGATGGATACCCTCTCCGAGCGGGAACAAAAGGTGCTTGCCCTCCGCTTCGGGCTGCTGGATGGCAAACCGCACACCCTGGAAGAGGTGGGCAAAGACTTCCAGGTGACCAGGGAGCGCATCCGCCAGATCGAGGCCAAGGCACTGCGCAAGCTCCGACATCCGACGAGAAGCCGGAAGCTGCGGGACTTCCTGGATATGTAAAAATACCATAGGAGAAAACATAATGGAATTATCAAAACGTTTACAGACCGTAGCCGCAGCCGTCACTCCCGGCCATCGCATCGCCGATGTGGGGACGGACCACGGCTACGTTCCTATTTATCTTGTAAAAAACGGACTCTGTCCGTCGGCCTGCGCCATGGACGTAAACAAAGGCCCCCTCGCCCGCGCGGCGGAACACATCGGACAGGAAGGTCTCTCGGACAAAATCGCCACAAGGCTCAGCGACGGCCTCGCCGGGCTGTCGCCCGATGAGACCGATACCGTTGTCATAGCCGGCATGGGGGGCGAGCTCATTTGCCGGATTCTGAAAAACGCCCCGGAATTTCTGAAGGCGGGCATGGAATTCATCCTCCAGCCCCAGTCCGAATGGTTCAAAGTACGCCACCTGCTCCATGACGCCGGATACCACATTGCCGGCGAATGGTTCCTGAAAGAAGACGGCAAATATTACGTGGTCATAAAAGCCCTCCCGGCTCCCGCCGGACAGCAGGAAAGCTACCCGGACGAATTCCACTACGCCTACGGCTCCTGCCTGCTCCGGGAGAAAAATCCGGTGTTGCTGGAATATCTGCAAAAAGAACAGCAGAAAAAGAAGAGCATCCTGGCGCGCATGGCGCAGCCGGAAGAGGAAGAAAATATCCCGCAGATAACAGATTCCGAACAACAATCCCGGAATTCGCAGGAAGATCCGGAAAACACATCCGGCAAATCCCGAACAGATTCGGAACAAAACGCCATGAAACGCCGTCAGCGTCAAAAACAGCTGGAAGAAGAAATCCGGGCGATCGGGCAGTATCTGAGAGAGACAGTCTGAAAATATCACTAAACTTATTAGAAATATGTACAAACTTGATACCTTTCGTTGTAATAGTGTCAAGTTTGTATAAGAACAGAGTTTTGGAGAAAATCCAGGACTCTTTTTTTGTTTCATTTCCTTTCAATCATGGCAATCCCCTCTGTATCATTACAAAAATGAAACATCGAAAAAAGCAAATTAGAATTGTTGTAATGGAAAAATAAATTTTTTATAAAACTTATAATGATTCTATTGAAAAAGTGCAAAAAATGTGCAATATTACATAAAAATGTGCAATATTACATAATAAGAAAATGTGTATTTTTCTGCATAAAAAGGTAATGAAAATTACCAGGAAAAACGTGGAAAGGAGAGGTTAGTATGAAAAAAAGAAATTTCTGGGCCAAATGCATAGCATTCCTGCTGGTCGTTGTCATGGTCTTAAGTGAGCAGAATATCACTACTCTTGGCGAGACCATCGGCAGCTACGCGCAGGAGCGCATGACTGGCAGCTCAGAGCAGGAGACGGAAAGAGCAATTATAAAAGAGGACTCTTCTCAGGAGAGTTCTTCTGCGGATGGTTCGTCGGCCAGTTCGTCGGAGACGAGTCAGGCAGAAAGCTCAGTAAGCAAAAATGATTCTCAGAAAACGCAGCAGACGGATAACAATTCCGATGCGGGCAGTGCACAGACAGACCAGGGGACAAGTGCGTCTTCCGGGCAGCAGGCGCTGACAGACGGCGCTTCGGATGTGGACAACGCCGGTGCTCAGAATGAGAAAAAGACTGCTGATGACAAGAAAAACAATCGGCAGAATGCTCAAAAAAAGCAGAAAGCGAAAACAGAGGAGCAGAATGACGCGAATCAACAGGAAGAAAATCAGGATACAGAGAAAAACAGTGCAAGTTTAGACGATATCATCAGAGATTATTATGGTGATGTAAATAGTACGGAGGATGGGAATCGTCCGACAGCATCAGTAACAATCAGGCAGATTGGAAAAGAAGAGGAGTCTGTTAAGGCGGGGAGTACCATAGATTTTCGGGTTGAATATTTTTTGAACAGAGCCGGGAATTACAATTATGGTAATCAGCGTCAGCCTCTTTTTGATACTTATGAGGATACGCAGATTGTAATGTCTCTGCCGGAAGGTATCAGTATTATTGATGATGGAGGCGTATTGGCGAATGCCGGTATTACGCTCCTTAGTCCGACAAAAGAAAACCCTAATGTCTGGATTTTAAAATTATCTGATAGCATCCCGGCTTCTTCAGATAGTACGGGAAGCTTTGATCTGACTATGAAAATTAATGGGAATGGTTTTTATGGAGATAATCATGAATTCGATTTTGGAAACAGCGAAGACATGATGAAAATAGAAACTTGGTTTACCATTAAAGACCGGACAGATTCTTCAAATGTCACTGATAAGGGCAGATTTAACAAAATTATCGGAACAGATAGTAAAATTAATGAAGACAACAAACTTACAACAGAAACAAATGATGTTTGGGCTATAAAAAAATCTGCGGCAGAAGGTGATCCGGAGATTGTTGTTGGTGATGATGGTCAAAAAAATGTTAAGATATCTTTTAATCTTGAAGTCGGTTTGGAAAGTAATGGGGAGATTATCAATAGCCCTTCTAATTATGGGTTAGAAGGGCGTGTACCATTTAAAAATGGTAATGACATTATTTTGACAGAAAAAACAGTATTATACAATAGCGATAATACCACTTTAAACGAAACAAAAGCAGAAAAAATAACTATTACACCTCAATTCGGAGAGCGTTCTCCGCAGGTATTAAAGATTGGAGATAATAACTATAACGAAGACGGAGAGTTGCAGGTTGAATTTTCCATTCCGGTGGATACGTGCGCAAATCATGCGGAAATTGCCGATAAAGTGGATTCAAATGCACCTTTCTATTCTCAGTATCGGGTAGATATAGAGTATCCATATGATGTTTTTGTTTCTCAATATTATGATGATGTAAATATTCAGAAAGGTCCTGTCGTACAAAATACCGCAACGATTACTTACCAGTTGAAAGGACAACAGGAAAAAACGAGCGATAGTTCTGCAACAAAACAATGGAGCGATGTGACGGAACCGGCAAAGCTTGTTCTGAAAAAAATGATTAATGGGAAAGTATACACCCAGGGGAACTTTGGAAACAATGATCCTGTCAAAGGCGATGTAAAATATTCCATTAAAAAAAATGAACAGGGTAATACAGAAAATTTAATTATTTACCAGCAAAATGCTGATGGAACGTATTCTGTGCTGTCGAAAGATGGTGAAGTTACTTACGCACCGTCAGAAAACAATACAACAGGAGAACTGATTGTCTATCTGGACCCGGGAACGTATACCGTCAGTGAAATTGGGTTACCTGCTTATACAGAAAAGATAACTGCAGGTAGTGAGACAGCAGAGGATAAAACAGTTACACTGGTGGCAGGAGAAAATGAACCGTTGATTTTTTATAATAAAGAAAATCTGGGACAGATTAAAATTATAAAAACAGGTATAAGAAACGGGCAGAAAATCAATCTTCCGGGAGCTAAGTTTGGTATATATAAGGATCTAACTTGCGAGGATCCAGTGAAGGATTCAAGGGATCAAGCTATAACAGCTACAACAGATGAGGATGGTATAGCAACCTTTGATCGTCTTGGCAACGGTACATATTATGTAAAAGAGCTTGAAGCTCCGTCAGGTTATGTGCTGGATGATGCGGTATATACATTGACACTTGACGAAACAAATCGTGAAATAGAGCAATCAATTAATAATAACTATAGTACAGCAGAGGCAACCTTTAAAAAGCAGATAATAGATGTCAATGACAGTAATAATCCAAAAGATCTGAATGCAACAAATTATAAAATATTTGATGGCTGTTTCACTGTAGAAAGACAAAATGAAGATAAAACCTGGACTGAAGTAGACGGATATAAAAAATTCTCGCTGGATACAAAAGGAACAAAAAAACTGACATTGCAGGTATATGAAGCAGATGGAATAACGCCAATTCAGTATAGAATTAAAGAAGTTCTTCCGGAAGGCTGGCATGCAGATAATGAATATTCAAATGATAAGGAAGAAAATGGAATTGTTTATCACACATTTACAATGGCTGGATACCTGAATGGCACAATAAAAGATCCGATTACCATGGTAAATACCCGCAACGGAAGTATTGCCCTGACAAAAGACTTCTATACTGCTGAAAAAAATGGTATGGCAAAGAACCAGGATACTTCTTTAACTGCTACTTTTGAACTGTATTCAATAACAGGAGATGCAACAACCGCAGTAAAAGTTGATAAAACTTTGAGTTCTGTAACGGCAGGAGGAACAATAAATATTACCGATTTGCCGCGAACAGTAAACGGGCAACCGATAAAGTATTATCTGGTTGAGACTGGCTCTTCTGCTTCTGATTATAATTCGTCAGAAACGGGAGGAATCAACGGTGCTGAAAAAACACAAATAACAGTTCCGGATGCAAATGTAGCAGGAGGATCGAGAGTAGTACAGGCCTACGGACCATTTGATTTTACAGAAGCAATCGACGAAAGTTCTGAAGAAATTGTTCTGGAACAGTCTATTACTATCACTAATGTGGAAAATAAAGTGCCTGTTGTAGTACAAAAATTTGACAGCTATGATTATGCCAATGAGAAAGAGACATTTGTCCCGGGAGCAAAATATACTATTTGGGAATATGTATATGATGATGCTACAAGGAATTGGGAAAAGGGAACTGTAGTAATAAATAATACAGAAATTGATTCAGAAGATGGTTCTCTTGCCGAATTGAATCCAGGGAAACAGTATGTGATAGAAGAAACTTATATTCCGGAGGGATATAAACAGGCTGGTTATAAAAATGAGACGGATAATAAGACCGGGACGGACAATCTGATTATAGACTTAAGAAATGTCACAGTGGATAAAGACACTGATGCCCGGCAGATTGTTATTCTTAATAAGCCGGATCCATCATTCAAAATTACAAAAGTACGAGACAATGCCAGCGGCGGGGATACACCGCTGACGGATGTTCAGTTTCAGATTTATATTAAAAATACAAAAACTGATAAGTTCGAACCTGTAAAGAAAGCGGACGGTTCTACGCTTACCATCATCGCAGGAGAAGCTCTGCGGATTGAGGCGGGGACCTATTATCTGAAAGAAAAAGTAGAGGATGATAATTCTAATCATATTCTCAATCCTTCCGATCCGAAATACAAAGATTTGTATGTGGAGAAAAAAGTGGGAGAATGGGGAACGGAAATAACAAATACGGAAGAAATACAGAATTTCTATTTTGGCCCTTATAATGTAAAAGATCAGCAGGCAGTACAAGATTTTGAAATAATTAAGAATTACGCGGATACAGGAGCTGTCACTGTCAAAAAATATGAAATGAAGCCGGATGGAACACCCGGGCCTCTTGATGGTGCCAGTATCAAAATTGAGGGTATAAATGGTGAAAAGAAAGTTACCGATACCCAACCAAGCGTGAATGGTCAGGTAACGTTTACCAATCTTCCTATCTACGATGCAAACGGAAAAAAGATTGAATATACTATTACAGAAACAGCAGCGCCGGATGGTTTTATGAAAAGCGAACAGAAATTTACGGTGGAGCTTCAGGCAGGTGAGACTGTAACAACAGGTTCCACGAGTGGAAAAGAATCAGTTGATCTTGCGTTTGTTAATCAGCCGGAAATGGAATTAACAGTAGAAAAAGTATATTACAATGCCTGGGAACACAGTTTTACAAATAAAGAATACCCTCTTCCGGGAACAAAGATTGCGCTTTACAGATGGAATAAAGAGAACAATCAATATGAATTTGTAGAAATGAAAGAAACCGCAGATGAAGATACTCCGGGACAAGAAACAGGAACGGTGACTTTTGAAGGGCTGGAGCAAAATGTAGAATATGTTGCAGTGGAGGTCAGTGTTCCGGATAGGACGGAATATCAGTATTTAGAACCGCAGGGACCAGATGGCGGGCATGAGTATCTGGGAATTGAGGAAGAAACAGGAAAACCTAAAAAGACGACGTTAACGCGTGATGAATTGAAAAAATATAACTATGTTAAAAAAGAAGCTAACGGAACAGCTAATAGGCCGGAAATGTCTCTCTCTGGAAAATTGGTAAATGTAGAGAACTGGACTCAGCTTCATATTGAAAAGTTTGTAATTGAAGAAGCCGGACGTCCTGGAATAACAGCAGGAGATAGACGTCAGATTAATAATGCCCAGTTTAATCTCTACATGGAGGTGCTGGACGATACTGTAAATGATAACAGTAGCTTGAGCTTCGATTATACGAACACAGCGAAATATACCTTGATTGGCACCTACTCCAGTGGTACTCTGTATGATACGGAAGGCAACAGATTAGATGGATGGTTTGGTACAGATATCCTGAAATCTGCAGATAATGTCGTATACTGGCTGGAAGAGACCAATGCCGGAATTGGAGCTGCTATCAAACCGGAGAGTAAATATACGCTCATTAAGAAAAAAGGTACAGGGTATACCAATGGAACGACATATACTATTCCGGGAGAAGATGGGGAACAGACTGTGAACTGCAGCAGTTCAATATTAAATTATATTAATAACGGCGTTACAACAGGTTCTGTTCAAAATGATCCGCTCTATGATGGTGATGGTGAGATGTATTCCACTGTCCGAATCGCCAAGTGGGCAGGGCATCGTTCGGATGACGGGGAGAAACAAGGTATATTTGATCCACTTGGAAATGTAACTTTTAATCTGTATCTGGCAGATAAAGACGGCAATATCATCGAACCGCTGGATACGCTGACAACAGGTCTTGATAATAAGACAATAGGTGATTATGAAGATGGAAGTGTAACAGCAGATGAAAACGGCGGCGGTACACAAAATGGAAATAATGAAAACGTGAATTCTCCAGAAAATGAGGAAACCAAAGAGCTTACAGCATGGGCGTCCTCCAAAGCATTTTCATGGACAGAGATATCTGCTCTCGTAAATGATAAAGCGGCATCAAAACGCAGTGACATAATAACAGAGACAGCAGATGGTTATTATGTTCGTGTTGCCATTCAGGAAGAGGAAGCGCCGAGTGGATATATGGCGCAAAAACGAATCTACTATATGTACATGTTCTTCCAGAAAAAGGGAGTAGAAGGGGAACCTGGTAAGATTCAGACCACAGAAATATTTAATGATGCATACTATGTCAAAGGCGATGAAAATTCGGCTGATAAAGATGAGATGTGGGCGGAAAATCAGAACCCGGAAGTTACATGGGCGCTGTACCCTACCGCAAAAGGTCAGAGTGGATACGATTCTGTTAGTGGTATAACAGTTCCGAAAGATGCAACTGAGAGTACGAAACAGTATCGTCTCATCAACTGGCCGGTTGATACCCATGCTGTGACGGTACAAAAATATGGTTATGAGATTCAGGAAGGAAATGGCAGCCCTGGCTCTGGCAATCTTAATATGACCTCAGAGGAGCTGGATACCTACTATAGTCCTGGCTCCGGCCATACCGACAGAAATGCAATCTCTGTTGACATGAAATTGCAGAGATATGCAGACGGACAGTGGACAGACTATAATTATAATAATACAACAGAGACGGATAACGAAGGAATTTTTACCACCAATGCTTCTGGATACTTTGCATTTCCAAATGGTCTTCGGATGGGACGTTACCGTATCATTGAAGAAAATGCGACAGGCGAGGCCGCGCAGTATGAGATGATTTATGATGGATCAGATCTGACTCCGGATAGTCAGGATGATACTCCGGATAGTCCGGGAAGTGCCGCTTACTATTTCCAGGTTGGGAATAATGACGTTCATATCACCATGTACAATCCAAAGAAGCAGGATTTGTATATTAAGAAGACTGGAACAGATAGAGGAACGACCTTGTCAGGGGTGGAATTTACTCTGACAAAAACAACAGACAGTACGTCGATAACAGGAGAGACTGGCGACGATGGAAAAGCTTCGCTGATTAATATTGGAAGCGGTACATACACCCTGACAGAATCCATAGATGACAAGGTGGCTCCTGCCGGTTACACAGATAGTTACTTTAAAAAATACTTTAGTCAGGCCTATAATAAGACAAAAGGAAAAGCAGGTAATCTTGTAGAACTTGTCGGGAAAGGAATTTACCTGGGCTATAGTAAAAGACTAGAACTGGGAGAAAACGGAACCAGCGTGATAGTGACGAATAAGACGGATATTACCGACTATGGAATTACACGCACAGATGGTATTGACCTGAATATTCAGAATCCGCAGAAGGTATCCTTCACCATTCGAAAAAATGATGCTGATAATCCTGCTACCTATCTAAATGGAGCAAAGTTCACCGTTGACTATATAGCGTTTGACAAAATTAACGGTGAAGATATTACCGTTGAGGAAACCTCGACGTGGACAAAGGTGGAAAATCCTGCCGCTGCCGGAAATGATAAATATATATGGGAAACGGCGGGTACGCAGAACGGTACTCCACAAGGCACTGTCACAATAACCGGAGATCCGGGTATTTATCGGATTACAGAGGTTGCTCCTCCATCGGACTATGATTTAAGTGAAAATCCAATACAGTATATTGCCTTAACTGGGGGATTGACGGTAGGAAACATTACCGTTAAGAAAAAAGACGACCAAAAGAATATTTCTCCAACTGGTAATACGGTATTTGTAGATTTCTCCAATGAAAAACAAGTTGATTTGACTGTTACCAAGCAGATTGACAGGGGAAGCATGGAGATTCAGGGAAATCATAAGTTCAGCTTTACATTATATGACCAAGATAAAAAATCAATAGAAACTAAGGACATTACTGTAACAGGAACAACAGCTGGAACTGCAATATTTGCCGATTTAAGTCAGAATGGAACGTATTATCTTAAAGAGACAAGTACAGAAGAGGAATTTGTGCTTACAGGCATGACAGTGAAAGGTAATACAAATCCATTAACTAGTGATAAGGAAGGTTTTTATAAGATTAAGATCCCTGATACGACACAGGGAGAACCGGCTGCTGTTGAAGTAACTGCAGTAAATAAGTATCTCAAAGGACAGATTTCCTTTAAAAAAGTAGACGGCGAGTCCGGCGAACCTCTTAAAGGTGCGACTTTCCGTATTGTACGTGTGAATGGAACCCAGGAAACCGATGTTCAAGCAACCATTACAGATAATCAGAATGGTAGTTATACAGCCGTTATTCCGTTTACCGGCAATCAGGAAGAGACCTTCCGCATTTATGAGACAAAAGCGCCGCAGAATTATCTTTTGAATTCAACGTCTTGTATAGAATTTAAAATGGAACCGGGAAATGTATTGTCTGCTCCAGAACTACCAGAAGTATGGGTCGGCAGCAAATATGCAATGGAAGAAAATACTCCTGAGCAGAATGATCAGGCAATGCTTGCTGACTATATATTCCCAAATTATAGAGGCGCATATATTAATGTGACAAAATATGGGAATGTTCATGATGCAAATCCGGAAAAAGTTTTAGCGGGGATGAAATTCACTCTTTATAAAAAGAATGAAGCTACAGACACATGGAAAGAATATGTGCAGGAAGCTGCAACAGATTCAAACGGTTATGTTGGATTTGTAGTTGAAAACGGTATATATGCTCTGGAAGAAAATCTTCCGGCAGATTCCCCATATCAGGGACTGGAAGGTATCTATGACAGTAACGATACAAAGCAAAATATCATTGATGCCATAATAGAAAAAGACAATGGAGATAAAGAAGATACAGAGAAGAAAAAACTCCATGTCATCAATGGGGGACAGGAAGTTAAGCAGGGAACGACATATACATATAAAGCTTACAACATTCCGTATCTTTCGCTCGTCATTAGGAAAGAAAACAGCGATACCAGCGGATCAGCAAAGAGGATGACTGCAACGGCTGCGGTTTATGAAGTGCCGGCTGAGACGATGGGCAGCTGGGGAAATGATCCTGAAAAAGTGACGTCGGCACAAGTGACCGAATTCATTGCTGAGAACTCTGATAAACTGTTAATAGACAATATTGATGTGTCAAAAGTTGGCAGTACTGGAAATGCACCATACAGTTACGCAGATAAAACAACGAATGGCGAATTAGACAATATTCTTGTAGCTGGAAAGACATATCTTATTGTGGAACAGACTGCAGGAATCGTGGAGGGTCAGAAAACTGTTCCTGGAAGTCAGATTCGTGGCAGTGAGCAGGTACAGTGGTATCATGTTATACAGCCGCCTGCAGGAAGTACAGATGAACAAACAGCGGTTTTAAGGAATGCAGAAGGAACTGCACCGCTGACACTGGAAAAAGCTGTGGATAAAAAGAACTATACTAGTCTTTTTACGGAAGCGGCTGAAGTAGAATACACTCTTACGCCGACAGTGGGAACAAACTCTTACCCATTGGCAGATTTTACCGTAAACGATACGGGATTAACGGCTTATGGAGATAGTGGAGAACTTGTGGGTTATCTGGCAGGAAAATATTCGCTGAAACAGGTAAAACTTGGGAAAGCCTCGCATAAGGCGAATGTTTATTCTGATGCAGGAAATGCGCCAATTAACGCAATAGTAGAATTTAAAGATAATTCCGGTGTTGTAATTTATAGTGAAACGGTTAAGGGTGTTGATAGTATAAGTGAAAATGGTTCGGTGGTAACGCTTCCGGAGGACAAAGGAAAAGCGGCGCAGATTTCTGTAAAATATGAATCACCGATATTTAAAGAGGCAACGAAGACAACACAGAGAGATGGCTATGCGCTGGGAGCAAATTTTGTTCCGGGAACAATTACCATTACGGCGGAGATTGACCAACAGGAAGGTGGTCCTGGAAAGGAAGCTATCACAAGAATTAATAATGCGGCCGACAGCATTCTTCACTATTATAAATGGGGCCCGGACGGTAAAGAAGATACCGCTTTATCTGAGGAAAAAGATTCATCGGCAGCAGATATTAGTTTCAGCGAACAGAAAGCGCCGATAATCTCTGTGACAAAGACGTCGGATAAGACCGGAATGGTTGCCTTGGATAGTACGGTGGAATACGGAATTACGATCACTAATAATTCTACCGAGGAAGCTTCCATGCAGAATCCGTTTGTCGTGGATTATCTGCCACAGGGTACATCGTGGGATCTTGATGAAGATTCTAATGTTGACGCAGAGTTGGAAGCAGGGGACACGAATCTTACTCTTCGGGATATAACAACTCAGACTGTAAATGGTGAGAAAGCAGTATTTATTTTCCTGAACGGTACGTTGGATAAAGGAGAATCTGCTACGGTCAATCTGAGAGTTAAAATTGATAATACGGTAACTGCCTATGGAACAACCATGAGAAATTATGCGCTGGTGGGAAGCGATATAAGGGGGGCCGAAAGTAAAACTAATCCAAATGCTGCTTCTTTCAGAAATGGCACAGGAAACTGGGCGCAGAATGTGGGTACGCTGTTTGGGAGCGCCTTATCAGAGGAACGACTGAACAACCTGAAATCAATACTTGGAGAAACAAGAAAAGATTATGGATATGTCACTGCTTCCCATGATTTACAATGGACAACCGCTACAGATTCTGTTCTCGTAAAATCGGCATATGGTGACAGAAATGCCAGTCAGGGGTATACGACAGATATTCTTTCCTCTGTAAATAATATTATTGTGGGAGATGAAAGTTCGGGAACCATGCATTACAGACTTTCGGTTTCTAATACTTCCGCAGACTATAAAACTACGAATATTGTTGTTATGGATATTCTGCCGGCCATAGGAGATTTTACCAGAGATAGCGAGAGAGAAAGTGAATGGAAACTGACCTTTAATGCTATTAGTAATGTTTATGTGAGCAGCAATCCGACTTCAAAGGTAAATTATAAAACTTATTATTATACAGGAGAGCTCAGTGGAGCAGACGCATATAGTAATTTGTATCAGAGTACTCTGGACTTCTCCTATAATGGTTTAACAGATCAGCAGAAGAATAGTGGATGGACGGATACTCAGCCTGCTGAACAATCAACGATTAAGGCATTTGTTGTAGTGACAGACAGTAGTGTACAATTAGCTGAGGAAGATACCCTTCTTATCGAATATACTGCAAGGGTAAAGGATGGAAAGACTCCATGGACAGAACAGGAATTGAGCAATAATTCCTGGAAAAATGCAGTAAATAGCTTTGTCTGCACTTATAGCCGGATAGAAAATGCCGAGGGAGGAACTTCACCGGTTACACCACAACCACTGGGCAGAGTGCTTGAATCCAATGAGGTTTCCACAACAACTATGCCAAATCAGGTACAGGTTGGGGGACATATCTGGATAGATAAAGATGGTGATGGTATTAGAGAAGAGGGAGAATCCATCGACGACTGGACAGATAAGAATAACAATGGTATACAAGATGAAGGCGAAAAAGTTTTTGCCGGAAATGTGCTGATTCAGCAAATGCTTGCCGAAGTCCAGGTTAAGTTGACAACCTTCCGAGGGGGAAGCTCAGGAAGTGAGAGAGATTACATTGCTGATGGCTCCTGGTCGACAAATGCCAATTATATTTTTGATAAACTGGATCCGGCGGTCATAAGAGATGATATTAATACTCCGGAAGAGATAAATGAACGTGTTTATCCTGGAGGTATATTGAATCCGGGAGCGTTGAAAGGAACAGCGCCGTCTACATATACAATTAATGTTACTCTTCCAAATACAGTTACAGGAATATATGAGATAACAAGATTGGGAGAGGAGTGTGGAAGGTCGAATCATCCGGATCAACTTTCAGATAAAGAGAAGACAGATAATAACTTTACTGGAACGAAGGATGATCATACGGGTGTTGTATCGGCATCGTCCGAACGGTTCTATCTCTGGCCGACAGTAGAAGAGGTGTTTGATAACACGAAGGATATCGGTATTGTTCCGTATCGAAACTTGGTAATTAACAAGAAGGCGAAAGACGGTGGTTCGGATGTAGATGGTGTAAAATTTGCTTTATACGGGCCTTATGATGAAAAGACAGTAATTACCCAAGCAAACGCAACTTCTGTTGATACAGGAAGAGAAGTTACAACAGAAAACGGGCAGGCAGTATTTGATAACCTTTATTGGTATAAACAATATGTCATTGTGGAGGAAAGCACAGCGGATGGATATACATTGGATGATACAGTTGCATCTCCATCTGCAGGTACAAATCTGACCCCTATAACTGTAAAAATAAATGGTGAGGATAGACCGGCGTGGATTTTAGGAGTGCCGGATGACGAGAAAACTTCGGCGGTAGACACGGTTACGGTTACTAACAATAGAATTCCGACCACAGCTACAATAAAGGCGTTTAAGACTCTGAAAAATAAGAAGCTTACAAAAGATGCATATTCGTTCTGCCTGTGGAACGGAGAGAATGGAGTTGATAGCATTGGCAAGCGGGAGAATCTCTTAGAAATTGCAAAGAATGACGCTTCGGGAAATGTAAGTTTCACTTCACGCTCTTTCGACATAAGCAAAGTTTATACCTATTATATTACTGAGCAGATGCCGGTAGATGAAGAAGGGCAGATACAGAGTGTATCTTCAGGTGTAACATATGATGGTGCCATCTGGAAAGTAGAGGTAAACGTATTCTGGGATAGTGGTAAGTCTCAATTGACCAATACAGTAACCTATACGAAAGTAGACAAAGAAGGAACTCCGATTATACCAAGTGTGGTTAACAATGATAAGGCAGAGTTCACCAACATCTACGGTGCTACAGGCTCCTGGACGCCGGAAGGAAGCAAAATGCTGACGGGAAGAACCATGAAGGCGGAAGAAGAATATACATTCTCTGTAAAGAAAGATGGTACAGAAGTAGTAGTTTCCACAGGAACGGCTAAACCTGTTCAGGATGTGGAGGAGGGAGAAGAAGTTCCTATTGAATTCACTCCAATTACTTATCAGCTAAGTGATAAAGGTCAAACCTACACTTATACTATTGAGGAAAATAAGACAGGAACAACGATTCCGGGTGTAAGTTATGATAAAACGATTTACACAGTGGAAGTAACGGTTGTGGATAATGGAGAAGGAACTTTAGTGCCACAGGTAAGTTACATAGTTAATGGTAGTGAAAAAGATAGGGCAGATTTTACTAACGAATATGTTCCGACCCCGATTAAGTACACACCGCATGTGTTAAAAACCCTCACCGGAGATGCTCTTCCAGAGGTAAATGGAGAAGAAGAGTCAAATGCTAATAGTAAGGACTTCACCTTTACGTTGACAAAAGGTACATTTAGTCCGGAAGACGGAGCAGTGATGCCATCCAATAGTGAGTGTACAAAGACTATTACAATCAATAAGGGTACGGATGCACCGGCATCTGGCACAGCGACCTTTGGCGAAATCATTTTTAAGAAGGCCGGAACGTACACATTTACGATTCGGGAAACCAACGAGAATGATACAGGTGTTATCTATGATGAGGAACCATGGACGCTGACTGTAACTGTCAGTGATGATGGAAAGGGTGTTCTTTCTAAACAAGTTACGTATTCTAAACAGAGTTCAGGTAGCGGACAGACCCAGGAAACTGGCCCGGCGCAGCCGACAGTTATAACCGATGCAGAGAAAGCATCTTTCACTAATGAGTATCATCCGGTAGAGACACAGGAAGTGTTAAAAGTATCTAAGGCTGTAACGGGTATAGTGGCGTTGCCGAATCCAGATGGTCAGAAGTTTAAATTCCAGTTGAGTTTGGTGTCTGGAGATGAAGATTATGTAACTATGCCAGCAGGAGCTGGGGCTGAAGTAGAGATAACAGTACCTGCAGTTGGTGAGAATCATCGTAGAGAGGGCCAATTTGGCAGCATTACCTTCCGTAAAGCGGGAAGATATGTTTTCGAGATTAACGAGATTTCCGGAATTATTCCGGGATATAATCTGATGACGGGTGCTACTAGGTATGCTTTGGTTGAGGTAGTGGATAAGGCAGGTCAGCTGGAGAGTAATGTAACCTATTATTCGACGAATCCAGAAAATCCGGACAGAGGAACTACTGAGGATGGAGATGCTGGTATAACTAGAAGTAATGCAGGCGGAGAGATTTCTGCCAATATAGATAGTGATGCTTCTAGATTTACTAACGAGTATTCAGTAACAGAAACATCATTTACTCCAAAAGTTTACAAAACTTTGACCGGTGATAAGCCTAAGGTATTGAGAAACTTTACTTTTAATATCGAGAAACAGTCTGGCGATGACACAGGTGTGATAATGCCGGAGAATAGGACAGCGACTGTTCTAAATGGCAGTGGTTCAGGAGTTTTTGAAACGATAAGATTTACGAAAGCTGATAGCTACACATTTAAAATCACGGAGTCGATACCTGCAGAAGCTGTAGATAAGAAGTATCAGGGCTATACCTATGACGATACGGAATGGATACTTACAGTAGAGGTAAAAGACACAGGCGGCAAACTGGAAGTAATAAAACATACTTATAAAGCAGATGATAGCACAGATAATGGCACTTCAAGGGATGACGCGGCTGCTTTTGAAAATAGCTATAGCACGAAGCCTGACACATACGCACCTCAGGTGAAAAAGACCATCACCGGCGCTGACATACCGACCGGAAGAGAAGATGAGTTTGACTTTACATTGACATACAAAGATGCAGAGTCTGCTTACGTTGGTGAAGATGTAACAGGCAGTGTGAAATATGGCAGTGACATTATGGCAGTCAACGATGTGAAGAACCTGACAATGACAGGCAGTGGTGAAAGCAGTTTCGAAGAGCTGACCTTCACCAAAGCCGGCACCTACACCTTTGAGATTGCGGAGACTTCAGGAAATCAGCCTGGTTACAAGTATGACAGTTCCAAATGGACGCTGACGGTGAATGTAGTGGATGAAAATGGTGAACTTAAAGCAACGCCATCTTATACAAAGGCTGGCGATAGCTCAGTTACTCACGCCACCTTCATCAACACCTACTCTGTAACCCCTGACACCTTCACCCCACAGGTGGAGAAACAGTTCAGCGATGACAGTGTAGCAAGACCGAACGCCAAAGACTTTACATTTAAGTTGACAGCGGATGAGCAGAATCCGGCAGGTGGCGCATTTACAGGCTATGACGAAACAACAGGCTCAGGTACTGCTCTTGAAGGTGCCAATACCATTGAAACAAAGGTAAATGGAAGTGGAACAGGAGCTTTCGATACCATCACCTTTACCAAGGCCGGAACCTACAAGTTCCGGATTCAGGAGGAAGCGGGAAGCGACCTCGGTTACACCTACGATGATGCCGTATGGACGCTCACCATACAGGTGGATGATATCGGAGGAGCGCTCCAGGTAACGAATAACGATGTGACCAATCAGAGTAATGATACGACGGTAGAGCCAAACAACGAGAAAGCTGTTTTCGTAAACGAATACCATTACATTTCTTCCATTATAATCAATAAGGAAGTGCTTCGCGGCAATGCGGTTTACGAGACCGATGATGTCTTCTACGCAGGTATTTTCCGAAAGGTGGACAATACAGGCGGTGGAACGGGCAGCGAGACCGGAAACATTTCTTATGAGATTGTGAAGAATGTAGTTGTTGACAATAAGACCGTAGAAAGCGGAGTTGTACAGCTTGCAAACAATGATAGTGTGGAAGTTTACGTTCCGCTGGGCGGAGAAGACCAGACAGAAGCGATTACTTACTACGTATTTGAGACGGATGCGGAGGGGAATCCTCTGGTAAGCTTCGATGAAGACGGCAATGCAGTTTATAATCAGCCGTTTGCGTATGAGATTTCCTCAGAGAGCACGGGAGAAGATGGAACTGTCAATGGCCGCGGAGAAGTTTATGTGACTCCGGACACTGCGGGAGCACATCCGGAAGTGACAATCACCAACAGAGCAACCAGCGTGGCCATTGAGAAACGTGATATCAGCGGTAATCCGCTGACGGGAGCGGTTCTTGAGTTGTGGAAACAGGCTGATTCTGTAGATGTGGGTGTTGCTGCGGATGAAGACCGGACGAAGGCTGCCAACGGAGATATTCTTCTGGAAACATGGACTTCCGATGGTACGCCTCATGAACTGACGGCAGAGCTGGCAGTGGGCGGTACCTATTATCTGCGGGAGGCAGAGGTTCCTGCCGGTTATGTTCAGGCAGCGGATATTCTGTTTACAGTGGAAAATGGTGATCCGATCACTCTTATCATGGAGGATGAGAATCAGGCAAATGTACTGGGACAGATTCAGGTAACCAAACGTCTGAGTGCCATCGATGAGACGACTTTTGACAATATTGATCTGGTTGCGGAGGATGCAACAGTCTATGTGGGATTGTTTACTGACGCACAGGGCGAGCATCCGTATGGAGAAGACTATGTGAAAGAGATTCATATACAGGATGCATCCTCAGGAACGGTAACCTTTGATAATCTTCCTTCCGGAACCTACTATGTATTTGAGACACAGCAGGATGGAACGGTAATTCCTTATGGTGAGCTGCAGGCTGACGCTGCTGGCAGCGGCGCAGGATTCATTTGTGCCGGAGACGGCAGCAATGGCGGAGTAAAAGAGATTACTCTTAATCCTGACACAGGAGCTCCTGAAGGCAGCACAGAACTTGGAAATGTATATTATGGCGATCTGCCGGATGGATTTGCTTATCAGGGAGAGCTGATGATTACAAAAGCTGTCATGAAAGACGGTGCTCCGGCGGACAGCAGCGATACGTTCTATGCAGGAATCTTTACCAGTGAGACGGAGACAGTGCCATATAAGGTAGTGGCTCTGGAGAATAATGGAACTGTTACCGTGGAGGTTCCTCTGGGTGGAGAAAATGGAATGGATCCGGTGACCTATTACATTTATGAGACGGATGCAGACGGTAATAAGATTGATAAGAATTCCTTCGCCTATACAGTAAGTGGGGAAGGAACGGTAGATTTGGATGTGGACAATACTACGGCAGGTCGGACGATTATCAATACAATGGCGTCAGATCCCGACACCACAAGAACGATCCGCGAGAAAAACGACAGCGATACGAAGAAGATTTCGACGGATACCAGTAAGAAGAGCACGGGAACGAACCGGAGGACTTCATCGTCAAAGACTGGCGACGATACGAGAGTCGGGCTGTACCTCCTGTTCTTCGCAGCAGCGGCAGTAGGTATTATCCTTACTTTACGGAAACGGAAAGAAGATAAGCCGGAATAACAGGAAAAGTGAATGAGCCAGAACAGAATATGCTCTGACTTGCGTCGATAGCCGGAAGTTATAACTTCCGCTGAGAAGGCAAAATGCAAAAGAGGACAACCTCGAATCTGAAAATAATTTTCAGAAAGAGGATGTCCTCTTTTTTCGTGAAAAATAAGATGCTTCGTTTTTCGCAGTATGGTTAGCTTTTGTTCTGACGGTTGCGTTCTTTCCCTACAGACTCAAATTTTAATATATAAGATTTTTGTCGCAATATATGAGAAAATATCTCATATATTGTTTACAAATCGAGAAAATGAAGTATAATAGAAAGTAAAAGGAGATGAAATGGGGGACAACTGTTATGTTATGTCAATTTACAGTCAAAAATTATAAAAGCATTCGGGATGAAGTAACTTTTGATATGCAGGCTGCGGCAATTTCTGAACATGAAGATAGAGTGATAAAAGATAGAGATGGGGAACAGTTTTTACCTGTTTCGGCTATATATGGACCGAACGGCGGGGGGAAATCTAATGTGCTGGAAGCTTTACACACTTTAGCTGCCAAAGTACTTCGTCCGTTATATGCAACCGGAGACAATGATGATCGTGTATTTTTTCAGAAAAAATTGCTGATTGAACCGTTTGCATTTTCTGAAGAAACAAAAGATGCTCCGACAGAGTTTGAAATCTTTTTTCGGACGGAAGCGGCAGAGTACAGATATATTTTACATGTGAAAAGAGATATTGTTATCTATGAAAGTCTGGATCGTGTGAAATTAGATACAAGGAGAAGATCTGCACTCTTTGAACGTGATAAAGATATTATGTTAAAAGGCATATTCTCAAAATTAAAAATCAGCGACGAATTATCAGCAACGTTGCCACTGTTGTCTTATCTAGGGATTACTTATAAAAAGAATGAAGTGGTAAAAGATGTTTTGGAGTGGTTCGAATATGGGATTGATTTCTTAAATTATGGAAATCCAATAGAAGAACTTCGAATGGCAGTATCTAATTCAGAAGAAGTGAAACAGCTTATGTTGGAAATGATTCAGGAAATGGATTTGGATATTGTGGATTTTCGGGTGGTGGAAGATGAAAACGACAGAATTGATGTCTATACAAAACACATGCTGGAAGAGTATGAAGCAGAATTGAATTTGTCAGAAGAATCCAGTGGAACGAAGAAACTTTTTGGTCTGATGCCATTTATTGCTGACAGTTTACTGAAGGGAACAACTCTGGTAATTGATGAATTAGATGCAAAAATACATCCTGTTTTGCTGCGGTATATCATTATGATGTTTAATGACATGGATATTAATAAGAAGAAGTCCCAGTTAATTTTTACATCGCATGATCTGTCTACAATGAACAGTGAAGTGTTCCGCAGAGATGAAATCTGGTTTGCAGCTAAAGGAAATGCGCAAAATTCTAAACTGTATTCTCTGGTAGAATTTAAAAATGAAAAGGGCGAGTCGGTTCGTAAAGATGCAAAATTTGATAAACAATATCTGGAAGGAAAGTATGGTGCTGACCCATATCTCAGAAGAATTATAGATTGGGGGAAAGTTAATGCCTAAAAAAACTGGAAAGGAGAAGTGGAGAAAGAAGCGTCTCCAGGAACATCTGGAACTGAAGAAATATCGTTACTATATTTTCTGCGAAGGTCAACAGACAGAGCCACAGTATTTCTCGGGATTCAAAAAACTTATAGAAGAAAATGCAATTTATTAAAATAAAAAAGGGACAAATTTGGTGTGTTTATGACAAAGACAGCTTTCCGCCAGAACATTTTAATGGAGTGAAACAGCGTGCTGACAATTTGAATAAGGAAAATCCGGAATTGCAATATCATACCGCATGGAGTAATGAATGCATTGAATTCTGGTTTCTTCTGCATTTTGCTTACTATACATCAAATAATCACCGGACAGAATATATATCATTTCTGAATGATAAATTCAGAAAACTGGGCATTGGAAAATATCAGAAGAATATGAAAGATATTTTTAAAATTTTGATGAACAATGGAAATCCGAAGCTGGCAATCCGATATGCAAAAAGAATTATAAAAAACGGACAAGGTAAGACACCAGCAGAAATTGCACCGGGAACAAAGGTGTATGAGTTAGTTGAAGAATTAGCAAAGTATTTACCCGAAGAAATACAAAACCAATTTTTAGAAAAATAAGAGTACAATTCTCCCGCGTTTGGAGCTGCCCGTTTCCTGGCAGCTCCTTTTTCAGCGTCTTAACAGCAAAAAATTATTCTGCAACAATAATTTCAATTCCAAGAGTTCGCAGTTCTTCAAGAAAATCGGCGTCAGCGCCGAATTCTGCGGGGCCGCGGTGAAATATTTGGTTCTCTTCTGAATTCTCCACCCACTAACATTATTCATAAATGTAAAAAGATAAAAAACACAGTAAATAGCCATGAAATAAACATAATAAATATAAGCAAAAACGGCATGCAGTCTCTCCCTTCGGCAGGAGGAACCGCATGCCGGTATTTGTATGTATGGAAACCGCCGCCCTGTTATTCTTCATCATCGACAACCATATTGTCCAGTGCATATTTTAACGCCATGCTGATCAGCTCATTTCTGGAGCGGTTTGTCCGGGCGGATAATTTGTTGTACTCTTCCTGTATTTTCTTTTCCGTTCGAATTGTCATTGTGACATATTTATCGTCCTTGGGTCTGATGATTAGTTTATTATCCGTTTTATCCATAATGTATTCTCCTGTTTGATTTTATTACATTATAAAGTAAACTGCAATCATAAATCTATAACAGAAAATAATTTGAAAATACAATGCAAAAATGATTTAATTTATGATATTATTTCTTAATAAAAAGGTGTATATTATAACAGTTCTATCTGGAAAAGGGGTTGAAAAAATGAAGGACATCCTGAATTGTCAGAAAAGTAAGAAAAAAGCGGACAGCTTCTTCAGAAAGTCCTGGCTGTTTTATCTGTGCTGCGCTTTGCTGTGTCTTGCGGCGATAATATTCGAGGAGAGAACCGTGTATTTTCAGGTCTGCATCGTCGGGGCAGGACTCTCTTTTTTGCTGGGATTGATTTTTCTCTGTCTTGCCGGAGCAGAGGGACAGGAGCCTTATCTGGCAGAGCCCCAGGAGACATTGAGTGAGAAGCAGATGGAAGAGCTGAAGGAGATACTTGACGAGGCGCAGGAGCGGATCCGTGGCCGGTAAAGAAAATGTTTTCAAATATTTTTGTCTGCGTTATAATCTATATTGGTTTTCGTTGATATGGATAAATATTATGACAGACGGAGGAAGACATATGGGGTTATATCATGGCCGTCCGGAGAATGAGGACGGACGTTTGGAAAAAGAGATCCGGGTGTATGATCTGCTGGATGAGCTGGGCATGGATTATTACCGCACAGATCACGAAGCTGCAGATAATATGGAGGCGTGCAATGAGATTGACGCGGTGCTGGGGACGGTAATCTGCAAGAATCTGTTCCTGTGTACAGCTAATAAGAAGAAGTTTTATCTGCTGATGATGCCGGGGGACAAGCCGTTTAAGACGAAGCTTCTGTCAAAACAGATTCCGACGTCGAGGCTTTCTTTTGCCAGTCCGGAATTTATGAAGGAGTATCTGGATATTGAGCCGGGCTCGGTCAGCATCATGGGACTGATGAATGATAAGGAGAACCATGTGCAGCTGGTCATCGACCGGGAAGTGCTGGAGGACGATCATCTGGGCTGTCATCCGTGCATCAACACGTCCAGTCTGAAGCTGAACACCAAAGAGGTGCTTGAAAAGTTTCTGCCGGCGGTGCACCATGAGGCGCTGCTGGTTGATCTGCCGTGGGTGGTGGATGAATGATGGAATACTGCATGGAATGCGGCACGAAGCTGAAGGACAGGTTTCTGAAGAATGAGGGAATGATTCCCTTCTGCGAGAAATGTAACGCCTACCGTTTTCCGGTGTTCTCCGCGGCTGTCAGTATGGAGGTGCTGAATCCGGACAGGGATAAGGTGCTTCTCATCAAGCAGTACGGCAGGGACCGCTACATCCTTGTGGCGGGTTACATTAACAAAGGAGAGAATGCGGAGCATACGGTGGCGAGGGAAGTCATGGAGGAGATCGGCCTGCATGTGGATGAGATCCATTTTGAAAAAAGCGAGTATTTTCCGCCAAGCAACACGCTGATGTTGAACTTTTCCTGCGTGGCGGACTCGGAAGATCTGTCTGGCGTGTCGGAGGAAGAGGTGGACAGCTGCCGCTGGTTTTCTTTTGAGGAGGCAGAGGAGGCCATTGCTCAGGGCAGCCTGGCGGCCCGTTTCCTGAAAAACTTCCTGGACAAAAGAGAGGAGCCCCGAAGTCGGGATAACGAGTCCCGGCATTGCCCGGCCGGGCAGGAGAGAGAGGAGAATACATAATCCTGCAGGAGCATTTCCGCAAAGTTCGTCATATACTGTAAAAAAGACATTCGGCTGTGCAGGCTCGGGGGTATTGTCATGCTCATCCGCTGGCAAATGTATTGTCAGTGCGCGGGACTGCCTGCCGGCAGGTATATGACGATGAGAGCTGAATGGAACCAATTATTGAATTTGTCACAGATATACAGCCGCGGCATTACCGGGAAAGGAATTGCCGCGGCTGTTTTAGATACAGGAATTTATCAACATGAAGACTTTATGTTTCCGGCAAACCGAATCTGCTGTTTCCGGGATTTTGTGAACGGGAGGGAGGTTCCCTACGATGACAACGGCCACGGCACCCATGTGAGCGGAATTATCGCTTCCGGTGGTTTTTTGCCGGAAGGAAGGAGAATCGGCATCGCGCCGGAGGCGCAGATCGCGGCCCTCAAGGTGCTTGACAGCAAGGGCAGCGGTAAAATAAGCGCTATGCTCCACGCCATTGACTGGCTGCTCATTAATTATAGAAGATACGGGATTCGGATCGTGAATATTTCAGTGGGAATGCCAGTGAAAAACTGGAGAGATCCCCAGAAAGATGTGTTGGTGCAGAAAGTGGAAGAGCTGTGGAACGAGGGCCTGGTCGTGGTGGTGGCGGCGGGTAATGAAGGCCCGGGGCAGTATACCATTACAAGTCCCGGCGTCAGCCGGAAGGTCATTACGGTGGGGGCGATGGAAGAGAGTATGACACAGAGAAGAGGATTTGGAAGGATGGTGCATTACTCAGGCTGCGGCCCAGTCCCGGGTACCTGTGTGTGCAAGCCTGATGTAATCGCGCCGGCAGGGGGGATTTTGAGCTGTGACAATCACAGCAGAGCGTACAAGCGGCGCAGCGGTACATCCATGGCGACGCCTGTGGTCACAGGCGTCATTGCGCTGCTTCTCTCGGCACAGCCCTGGCTCACCAATCTGGATGTAAAGATTCGGCTCATGGAGACAGGCATTGACTGTAAAGTTCCGAAGAACCGGCAGGGGTGGGGCGCCATTAATCCGGCAGGATTGCTGGGGATATGAAAGATGGATAAATAATTGACGAACTTTGTAATATTTGCCATATATAACTGATAAAATATTAAATATATTGTATAAAATCACAGATATTTCTTCCTTTTTTTAAATTTCTGTGTTACAATTGTTACAACAATATAACTAAAAAGGAAAAGGAGATATCGGAGATGGCAAATTGTGTAACACTTAATCAGACATCAAGGCAAACCCTACCATTGAAAATGTACAGAATGGTGTGGAAGCTTTTAAGGCGTCCGGCGCTGACTACATCATCGCTATCGGCGGAGGTTCACCGATGGATACGGCAAAGGCCATCGGTATTATCGTAAACAATCCGGAGTTCGCTGATGTGAGAAGTCTGGAGGGCGTTGCTCCGACAACCAAACCTTCCGTTCCGATCATCGCAGTGCCTACCACAGCCGGAACAGCAGCCGAGGTTACCATCAACTACGTTATTAAAGACGATGAGAAACAGCGCAAGTTTGTCTGCGTGGACACCAAAGATATCCCGATTATCGCCATCGTTGACCCGGATATGATGAGCGGCATGCCTTACGGACTGACTGCAGCCACCGGTATGGATGCGCTGACTCACGCCATCGAGGGATATATCACGAAGGCAGCATGGGAGATGACCGATATGTTCCATATCAAAGCCATCGAGATCATCGCGAGAAGCTTGAGAGCAGCCTGTGAAAATGACCCGAAGGCAAGAGAAGATATGGCTCTCGGACAGTACATTGCCGGACAGGGATTCTCCAACGTAGGTCTGGGTATCGTACATTCCATGGCGCATGCGCTGGGAGCAGTTTATGATACTCCGCACGGTGTGGCAAATGCGATCCTTCTGCCGACAGTAATGGCATACAACGCAGACGCTACAGGAACCAAATATAAAGATATCGCCATCGCCATGGGTGTGGAAGGCGTAGAAAACATGAGTCAGGAAGAATACAGAAAGGCAGCCGTTGACGCAGTGGCACAGCTGGCAAGAGACGTTAAGATTCCTGAGAACCTGAAAGAGATCGCCAAAGAAGAAGATCTGGACTTCCTGGTAGATTCCGCATTTAACGATGCCTGCGCACCGGGCAATCCGAAGGACGCCAGCAAGGAAGACATCCGTGCGTTATATCTGTCTCTGATGTAACAGACAACATGATACCTTATGCATGTATATAAATGAGAAATTCGTTTCTCCATGAACAATCCCTCAAAGCAGGATAAGAATCCGGCTTTGGGGGATGTTTTTTGTGTTATGACTTTATGATGGAAAAATGACATAAAAAAAGCGCCGCAGTGAAAAAATGCTGCGCGCGCAATAGTTCAGAGTAAAGTTCAGAGCCGGACGATAAGCCGGGTTATGTCGTGAATGGTCATCTGTCTGATTCTGCCGTCGCCGGCAGACTTTAGCGACCCACCTGAAAGCAATCCGGGCCGGATTATCGCTTTCGATTCGGTCTTGCTTCGGATGGGGTTTACATGGCATTCCCTGTTACCAGAGAATCGGTGGGCTCTTACCCCGCCTTTCCACCCTTACCGTCCCGCAGGGAGACGGCGGTATATCTCTGTTGCACTATCCTTGGAGTCGCCTCCACCGGACGTTATCCGGCATCCTGCCCTGTGAAGCCCGGACTTTCCTCTCCTTAAGCCTTTCGGCGTTAAAAGGAGCGACCATTTATCCGACTCTGAATCTTTCCCATTCTAACAAAGGCGCAGAAAAAAGTCAAGGTAAGAAGTTCTTAAGGACTTTGATGACGAAAATGTGGTAAACTATTCAAAAAGCCGACAGGAAAAAGGCTTTAAGAATAAATGTACGGAGGAAATCACATGGATAAGAATGCAAGTATTTTAGTAGTGGATGATGATAAAGAAATCGCGGATCTGGTGGAGATTTATCTGGTCAACGACGGATATAAAGTATTGAAGGCTTCGGATGGCGAGCAGTGTCTTTCCATGCTGGCGGAACATCCGGAGATCCGGATGCTGATCCTTGATATTATGATGCCGGGCATCGACGGACTTGAGGTGTGCCGCACGATTCGCAAGACCAGCAATATTCCGATTCTGATTCTGTCTGCCAAGGCGGAGGATATGGATAAGATCGTGGGATTTGGAACAGGGGCCGACGATTATCTGACCAAACCTTTCCATCCGCTGGAGCTTCTGGCGCGGGTGAAGTCCCAGATGAAGCGTTACACATCTATCGAGCCGGAGAAGGAATCGGCAGCGGATAAGAAGGAAGAGATCGAGATTCAGAACCTTACGATCAATAAGGCCGCCCATGTGGTAAAGAAGAACGGGGAGGAGATTGCCCTTACGCCTATTGAATTTGATATTCTGTATCTGCTGGCGTCCAACCGGGACCGGGTGTTCAGCACCGATGAGATATTCGAGCGGGTATGGAATGAAAAGGTCTATGAGGTAAATAATACCGTTATGGTGCATATCCGGCGTCTGCGGGAGAAGATTGAGGACAACTCCAGAAGCCCGAAGATTCTGAAAACCGTATGGGGGGTCGGCTACAAAATTGAAGGTTAAAAAGTTTAAAAGCTTCCGGTTTAAGATGGTTCTTTACATGTTTCTGAGCGTTGTGGCTACTTTTATAACGGAAGGAATCATCTTTGCCGGCATCTATTTTTATGAGACGGAGATTCTGGCTGGAGAATACCGGAGAGTCTGGGGCTCGTCCGGACAGGGCAAGCTGGCTCTTGGGATGCTCAGCTCATCCGGCTCGGTATCTTTGGATATCCTGGTCATTCTCATTTTTACGATTCTTTTGCTGGTCATGTATTTTATACTGATCTCTCACAACTTTGTCACCTATGTCCGAGAGATTATAAACGGCGTGGAAAAGATGAAGTCCGGAGACTTTCAGGAAGAGATTCCGGTAAAAGGAGAGGATGAGTTTTCGGAGATCGCCTACTCGATCAATGAAATGTGCAGGAACCTGTCTCAGACTCTGGAGGCCCAGAAGGAGACGGAAAAGACAAAAGATGAACTGATCACCAATGTCGCTCATGATCTGCGCACGCCGCTCACATCGATTCTGGGCTACCTGGATCTTTTATCTCAGGGAGATTTTCTCACGGAGGATCAGAAGCAGAAATATCTTGGAATTGTTTCCAATAAGGCGAGACAGCTGGAAACGCTGGTAAAGGATTTGTTCGATTATACCCGCTATGACCGGGATAAAGTAAAGATAAAGAAAGAGATTCTCGATCTGAATCTGTTTATGCCGCAGATTGTGGACGAGTTTTATCCAAGCCTCATGGAGAATGGTCTTACATGCCGGACGGAGTTTTACGAGGGCGCTCTCAATATAGAAGCCAACGGGGAACTGCTGGCAAGAGCCATCGGCAACCTGATGTCCAACGCCATAAAATATGGCGCCGAGGGCAAGGTGATCGAGGTGAAGACCGGGCGGCTGGAGAATAAGGTCTTTGTGGCAGTCATTAACTATGGCAAGGTGATTCCTGCGGAAAAGCTGCATAAGATTTTTGATAAATTTTACCGGGTGGAATCGTCCCGGTCCCTGAAAACCGGAGGAACCGGCCTGGGTCTTGCCATTGCCAAAAATATTGTAAATCTGCATAACGGAAATATATGGGCGACCAGCGATGAGTATGGAACCAGATTTCAGATTGAACTGCCGGTAGTCGCGCCATATTCCGGCGGCAGACAGTAGAAACGGATGTCTGTTATAACAAAAAGGAGTGTATGATCATATGACAGACGGCATGAGGAAACGATATGCTCAATGATTTATTTCACACTTACAAAAAAATAATAATTTTGGTCCTGATCGCCCTTTGTGCGATTATTTTCTGGTTTTATGGCTGTCACAGGCAGCAGCAGAGTAATGATACGACGAAAACCTGGGAAAAAGAAGAAATGACGGAGACCGGAGGGTACCAGTATCATTTTCAGACGGATACTCTGTCCGGAAACGTTGTATTCGGCACGAAGGGGTACATTGCCCAGGGCAGGACGCTGCCGGTGCGGGTGGATATGACCTGTGAAGGAGAATCTTTTACTGGAACGCTGAAGATTACTCTGCCTGGAGTGGACGGAGAAGGTGTGTCATATCAGTCCGCAGTAAGCTGCCGGGAGGGAGTTACCAGCAAAGTGGAGATGGAAGTCCCTTCGCTCGGGAATGCTTCCTATTTTTATTTCGAGATTCTGGATTCTTTTGGAACCGTTCAGTTTTCGCAGCGGGTGCTGACCCGTGACGGGGAGGAAGAGACCGGAGAAAAGAATCTGTATATCGGAGTTTTGAGCAGCCAGTATTCCTCTCTGGAATATCTGGACGGGATGAATTTTGAGGTGGATAATGAGACGTTCACTTTGCAGCTGGTACATTTTCTGGCAAATGACTTTCCGACAGATGTGCAGGAACTGGGGTCCCTTACAGGCGTGCTCATTGATTCTTTTGACACGTCGGCTTTGTCAAAAGCGCAGATCCGTTGCCTGACTTCCTGGGTGACTGCGGGCGGCAGTCTCTTCGTGGGGACAGGAACCGGAGCGGAAGTAGTTTTGTCCGGTCTGGATCATCTGCTGAAAGTACAGGCGGGAGATGTGGAAGAGGTGCAGTATACCTTCAACAGCGAATTATCCCGGGCAGGCAGTGCCAGACTCTATACTTCCGGTCTGACGTTTGCGGAGGAGGACAAATGGGAAAGTCTTTCTTTGTCTTCGCCGGCCTGTGTCTATCGTGAGAAGTATGAGAGCGGGGAGATCTCCGTATTTACATTCAGTCTCACCGATGATACTTTCCGTCAGTGGACGGGAAGAGACGATGTGGTGGGAGAAATCTTTGAGGAAGAGCTGAGAGAAGAAGCCGGCCGTTCCTGGGTGGGAGACACAAGTCTCTGGTACGTGAAGACGACGCTGTATGCTTTTATGAACGGAAGACATCCCAATACGTTTTATTACGGAATCTTTTTCATAGTGTATCTGGGCGTACTTGGATTTTTCGCTTATTATGTGCTGCGGAAAATCAAAAGAAGAGAGTATATATGGGGAGTGGTTCCGGTGGTGGCGCTTCTCTTTACAGTCTCTCTGGCTTTCCGGTCGGAGGGAAGCGGCGGAGAAACCGGAGAAGGATTTTCCGCTATTCGGATCAATGACGCTTCTGTTGGAAAAGATGATTATTATCTTTTGTATCAGAGCAACGACGGATCAGAGGACAGTGTGGATCTGGTGTCTTCCATTGAGAGTGTGGAGCCGGTGGACTACAATTACCGCACAGAGAATGTGGATGATTATTCAGTGCGAAATATTACGGAAAATTATACGATCAATAATACAAAAAATGGTTTTGACATTGCCTTTGGAGAATCCGTACCGGGAACCTCCTATATTCTGAAATGTACCGGAGGCTCCTCCCAGATGGACAATGCCAGTTGTTTCACTACGAATATCACCGCGGAAAATTCTTTCTTCGAGGGAACTGTGACGAACATTTCAGAATGGGAATTTGATAAGGTCGTGGTGATCCGCGGACAGCAGTACACGGTGCTTGACGGCATAAAATCAGGAGAGACCGGGGAGATAAATGAAAAGACGGTAAAGTTCTGGACAGAGTATGAGGAGGAAGGTCAGACGGACGGAGATGAAGAAGATGCCACGGCTTCAGGTAATCTGGTTGAATACCTGAAACAGTGTTATATGCTGGGAAATGGAGATCAGAATACCCTGCTGGTTATTGGAATCACGGACGATAATAATTTTCAGCTTCTCACCAACGGCAATTCGTTAGGAAACCGTCTGTCCGCCTTTGTCAACCGGTTTGCTCTGCAGAATGAAGACGGCAGTGAGTGTATCATCAATATCAACACTTGTCTTGATGAAGAAAGCCAGGGGACGTCCTTAAGTTATAATATCCTTGAAAAAAATGAGACGCAGGCAGTTTATTCCTTTGACGTTTCAAAGGTTATCTGGGGCTTGTTCCGCAACCGGGACGGCTTTAGCGGAACCATTTATGCGTATAATTATGATACGGGAGAGCAGGATAAAATCCTGGAAGATGCAGATGATTATATGAATTGCGGAGAGCTGGAACCATATGTCTCGGATATGAATGAGATGACGCTGACATATGTACTGCCGGCGGACGGCACTTATGGAGAGGCGCCAATACTTTCTCTCCTGACAAAAGATGTGGAACAATAGGGGGAAGCAGGTATGCTTGAATTTCAGAACATCTCGATTTACCGGCGTGAAAAAAGAATACTGGATGATTTTAATCTGAAAATACCGGACGGCGCCATTATGGGACTGCTGGGTTCGGACAGCAAGGCGAAATCCATGATTCTTGCGGCCGCCAGCGGCAGTCAGGCGCCGGATTACGGACAGATTCTTCTGAACGGAGTATCCATCTATCAGGGCAGAAGCCGGTCTTATCAGAATTTTGGATATATGCCCCGGGAGTATGGTTTTTATGATCTGCTCCGGGTGGACGAATATTTTGAGCTGTTTCTGTCCCTTTATAAAGTAAACGGAAGATACCGTCAGAAACGTATGGAAGAAGTGGCGGAGCTGTTTGGAATCCGCCAGTATATGAGTGCCTTCATCATGGAGCTGCCTGCGGAGATGCTGCCGTTTCTCTGTCTGGCCAAAACGGTTCTCCATGATCCGGAGTGGCTTTTGCTGGATGAACCTTTCGCAAATTTAAACTCTTCCAGCCGTAATTCCATGATAAAGATTCTGCTGATGCTGCAGGAGGAGGGCAAATCCATCGTGGTTAATTCACAGATGTTTCCGGAAACCCGCGATTTTTTTACGGACGTTGCTCTTGTGGAAGATGGCAGGGTGGTCGTGGAAGGGGAGACCGAGGATATTTTTGAGACGGCCCTCAAGAAAAGCCCGGTTCGGATGCATGTGCTGGCAGGGCTTGATGAAGCACTGGAGGTTCTGAAAATGAATACGCTGGTGGACCGGGTGACCGTCGATGAGAAGGAAGTGATTTTCCGTTTTAATGGCGGAGAAAGAGAAGAAGCGGAGCTGCTCACCGATCTGGTGGCGTCCGGCGCGTTTATCCAAAAGTTCATGCGGGACCGTGTGAATATTGAAGAAGTTTTCCGGAGGTAGAACATGATTAATCCATTTTTAAAAACAGAATGGCTGCGGGAAGGCAGAAACATCCGGCTTCCGCTGATGATTATTTTCTATATTGCCATCATGGCGTTTATCATGATCCTTTTCATGGTATTTAACGAGGAATCTTTTCAGCAGGGATATTATTATGATACGACGACCTACCAGTATCAGTTTCTGATCATCAGTACTTTCCAGATTATCACCGTGCTGCTGCTCACGCCCTTTACAGTGTCGAGATTATTTATCGTTGATAAAGAAAAAAATATGCTGGAACAATTTGAGATGGTACCGGGCGTATCTTTTCAGTATGTGACGGCAAAGATCATTCTGGTTCTGGCCGTTCATGTGCTGCTTTTTATCTCCGGTCTGCCTGTATCGGCATTGTCCTGTATTTATACAGGGATCAGCGGGGTGAAGCTGCTGCGTCTGGGAGCTATGATATTTCTCTACGCCTTCTGGAGCGGCGCCATATCCATCTTTTTTTATACGGTATGCAGCAAAAGCGTCTGGGCCTTTGCCTCGACCTTTTTTGTGCAGCTTATGTTTGGGATTGGCACGCTGATGCTGACGGAGGTATTCCGGAATGGTTCGCTGATGATGAGCGACACCGGACGGATCGCGCCGGAGATCGTCGCTGTCTGCCTGATTCTGCTGGCATTTAATCCGCTGTCTTCCTACATGGGATTTTACGGCAGCATCACGGGGGATATCGGTATTTTTGGCACCTTCTGCAGTCATCTTGGAATAGATACTTCTGATAAATGGTTTATTCTGCTGTTTTATAAGGTGTCAAGTCTGGCCTGCGTGCTGGTAGGCGTCCTTTTTCTGTCTCTTTCCGTCTGGTATATGGATAAGAGAAGGAGAACCTGACGGCATTTGCCTTGTGCAACAAATAAGGCTGTGCTATAATAACAGAACTGTGTCGAAACGGTGAAGATAAATGTAGAAATGACAAGAATAAGAACAGAGAGGACAGGGTTATGGATTTGTTGTATAGAAGCACGAGAAACAATGAAGAAACGGCAAAGGCTTCCGAAGCCATTCTCCGCGGCCTGGCGGGAGAAGGCGGACTGTATGTGCCGGAGCAGATTCCGGCGCTTAATGTCAGCATGGAAGAGCTGTCGAAGATGAGCTATCAGGATGTGGCTTATGAAGTGATGAAGCTGTTTTTGACCGACTTTACGGAAGAAGAGTTAAGGCACTGTATCAACAGCGCTTACGATAAGAAGTTTGACACGCCGCGCATCGCAGAGCTGGTGAAGAAGGACGGAGCGTATTTTCTGGAACTGTTCCATGGAGCGACCATCGCCTTCAAGGATATGGCGTTATCCATCCTGCCGTATCTTCTGACCACCAGCGCGAAGAAGAACCATGTAAAGAATGAAATCGTTATCCTGACGGCGACCTCCGGAGATACGGGCAAGGCGGCTCTCGCCGGTTTTGCCGATGTGCCTGGAACAAAGATCATCGTCTTTTATCCAAAGCACGGCGTAAGCCCGATTCAGGAGAAGCAGATGATCACCCAGCGGGGCGACAACACCTTTGTCATCGGTATTGAAGGTAACTTTGACGACGCCCAGACCGGCGTAAAGAAGATGTTTTCGGATGCGGCGCTGGCTGAGGAGATGGCAGCGGCAGGTTATCAGTTCTCTTCCGCCAACTCCATCAACATCGGACGTCTGGTGCCGCAGGTGGTTTACTATGTATACAGCTACGCCGCACTGCTGGCAAAGGGAGAGATTGCAGACGGTGAGAAGATCAACGTCGTTGTGCCGACCGGTAACTTCGGCAACATTCTGGCGGCCTGCTACGCAAAGCAGATGGGCGTGCCAATCGCAAAATTGATCTGCGCTTCCAATGAGAACAAGGTGTTGTTTGACTTCTTTGCCACCGGATGCTACGACAAGAACAGAGAGTTTATTCTGACTTCCTCTCCGTCCATGGATATTCTGATCTCCAGTAATCTGGAGAGACTGATCTACCAGACGGCGGGAAGGGATGCGGAGAAGAATAACGCTTACATGAAGGCTCTTAACGAGACCGGCCGCTATGAGATCACCGATGAGATGCGGGAGCAGCTGAAAGATTTTTACGGTAATTTTGCCAGTGAAGAGGAGACGGCTGCCGCCATTAAGGATGTGTACGAAAAAACAGGTTATATCATGGATACTCACACGGCGGTAGCAAAGAGCGTCTATGAGAAGTATAAAGCGGACACGGCGGATGAAACAAAGACTATCATCGCTTCAACCGCAAGTCCGTACAAGTTTACCAGAAGCGTCATGAACGCTATTGACCCGGCTTATGATTCCCAGAGTGATTTTGAGCTGGTGGATGAGCTGAACCGGTTATCCGGCGTGCCGGTGCCGCAGGCTATCGAAGATATCCGTTCCGCTCCGGTGCTTCATGACACCGTCTGCGGCAAAGAAGAGATGTGCGGGGAAGTAAAACGTATTCTGGGGATTTAGTAGGAATTAATTCGGAGGAGCGTATGAAAATATCGGTTACATTTACAGATAATGTTCTGGAAGTCCGGAAAGAGGGAGAAGGCTCGCAGGCCGAGATCTGGCAGAAGAAGTTCGATGATTTTGAGCTTAAGAAAAATGTGAGTACCGGACTGACGGTGGAAAATAAAAAATTGCGGAAGATTCTGTTCTGGCAGCCTTTCGGGGAGAATATCCTCATGGTTTACACCAGAAGCGGGGAGGTAAAGGCCAGCTATGCCCCGAGCAGAGGCGCGTACCTGCGGGTGCTGGAAAGAATGTGCAACGTACAGCATATTTCCCTGACCAAGGATGGCCTTTCCCTGCAGCTGCAGGTGGGAGTGGTAGACGACGGCACGTTCACCTTTGAGGACGCTGTCCTGGTGATCGGCGAGAGAGCGCGTCAGCCCTTTGACATTCCGGTCAGCAAAAAGACGCTGGCAGGGGTGAAAGATGACGATCCGTTTTTTATCAGGAAGTTTCATATTTCCATGGATGAGCTGACCAGGACGATGGAGGAGACTTCTTCCCGCTTTGATATTGCGCTGAAGGTTAACGGCATGGATGTTACATTTCCTGTAAAGATCGAGGTTCCTGATGAGAATATTAAGTATCAGCATGTGCCGATGATCAGTTTCTTCTATAAGAATGATGCGGTACAGATCAAGCACACCGGCGTGGGAAATGTACTGTTTGTCTGCCGTCCTCTGGAAGAGGTGGAGAAAACGGCTTCCTTCCGTTTCTGGGAGAGCGACGCAGTCTCCGGCCGTCTGTACCGGAAGGGTAAAGAGGAGAAGAAGAAGTCCTCGCTGAAGGTGAGCCTTTTCTACGAGAAGTTCTGCCAGAAGGCAGAGGAAGGCACCTTCGAGATCTTTGACATGGCCTGGAAGCGGAATCCGAAGGGCGCTTACTTTATCATCAGCGGAGATTCGCCGGATTACGAGCGGATTAAAAATCATCCGAACGTGGTAAAACAGTATTCCAGGAAATATTACGAGCTTTTGTTCCGTGCCAACGCGTATATTTCTACAGAGACGCCGTTTCATCTGAATGTGATACGTTCCAACAACAAATATTACCGTCGAAGCATCGCGGAGAATACATTTGTCTTCCTGCAGCACGGCGTAACTTATATGAAATGTCATGGTCCTAACTCGCCGTTCCTTGCCGGACGGGAGATGGAGCCGGATTACATCGTAGTCAACAGCGAAAAAGAGAAAGAAGCCGTTCACCGTATGATGGGGATTGACAACTCCCGCATTTTAAAGACCGGCATGGCGATTTTCAGCAAGCTGGAATATAAGCATCTGAATCAGGACTCCGATGACATCGCGGTCATCATGCTGACCTGGAAGCCGTACGAGGACAATATGGAGGATTTTACCAAATCCACCTACTATCAGAACACACTGGCTATCTATAATATGCTCAGGAAATTCCTTCCGGCAGAAAAAATCCGGGTGGTGATCCATCCGAAGACCGGAGCTCATCTGGAGAAGACGGAGCTGGCTCCGAGTATCTGGAAAAAACCGATTTCTGAGGTACTGAGTATTGCCAAGCTGCTGATCACGGACTATTCTTCCGTCTGCTACAACAGTTTCTATCAGGGCGGCGGCGTGGTCTTCTTCCAGGAAGATCTGGAGTTTTATGAGAAAGAGAACGGCAGGCTGATTCCAAAGGACGATGAATATATCGGAAAGAGAGCGTTTTCTCTGCCGGAGCTTGATGCGATTCTGGAGGAAGGATGCCGTGACGGAAAGATTGATCTTGATTCTTTCCGGACAGAGGAATTTGAGCGGCGGTATCAGCTCATCAATGAGTTTTCTGACGGTAAAAATATGGAGAGGCTCTGTGAGAAACTGAAAGAACTGGGGCTTATCTGATGCGTTGATCTCTTCGGACAGCCTGGCAGTTGTTTTTGAATATAGTGGAGGAAGTTATCGTGAAGCATTACGATTATCTCATTGTGGGCGCGGGCCTTTTTGGCAGCGTCTTCGCCCATGAAATGACGAAAAAAGGCGCTTCCTGTCTTGTGATCGAGAAACGGAATCACGTGGGAGGCAACATTTACACAGAAGATATCGAGGGAATCAACGTTCACAAGTATGGCGCGCACATTTTCCATACCTCTGACAAGGAGGTCTGGGACTATGTAAATACACTGGCAGAATTTAATCATTACATCAATTCGCCAGTGGCTGTGTACAAGAATGAACTGTATAATCTGCCTTTTAATATGAACACTTTCAGCAAGCTGTGGGGAATCCGCACGCCGCAGGAGGCGAAGGATATCATCGCGGCGCAGATTGCGGATCTTAATATCGGAGAGCCGCAGAACCTGGAGGAGCAGGCGCTGTCCTTGGTGGGACGGGACGTTTACGAGAAGCTGGTGAAAGGCTATACCGAGAAGCAGTGGGGCAGAGACTGCAAAGAGCTGCCGTCTTTTATCATCAAGCGTCTGCCGCTTCGTTTCATTTATGATAACAATTATTTCAACGATCCATATCAGGGTATCCCGAAAGGCGGCTACACGAACCTGATCATAAAACTGCTGGAAGGTTCCGATGTGCTGCTGAACACAGATTACTTTGCGTTCCGGCAGGAACATCCGGGTGTGGCGGACAAGACTGTGTACACCGGACCGCTGGATGCTTACTTTGATTACCGGCTGGGCATCCTCCAGTACCGGACCGTCCGGTTTGAGACGGAGGTGCTGCCGACGGACAATTATCAGGGTAACGCGGTGGTCAATTACACAGAAAGAGAAGTACCGTATACAAGGATCATCGAGCACAAGCATTTTGAGTTCGGGACCCAGCCGTCCACTGTCATCTCCCGGGAGTACCCGGAAGAGTGGAAGCCGGGCATGGAGCCGTACTATCCGATCAACGACGAAGAAAATGAATCCCTGGCGGCCCAGTACCGGGCGTTGGCGGAAGCGGAGCCGGATACCATCTTCGGCGGGCGCCTGGGAACATATCGGTATTATGACATGGATAAGGTCATCCGGCTGGCTCTTGATACCGTAAAGGAGATGTGAGGCTCACCCGGCAGCCCCGTTTAGCCGTGGAATATCGAAAATTGTCGGGAAATGATGGGGAAACGGCGGGAATATATGACATAAAGAAGAAAGAATACAATATAATGTTGTATAAGAGAAAAAAGACACAAAATACTGTGAAAAAATGATGAATTTCCCAAAAAAAGTTGACATAGAGGGAAACATGGGATAAAATAGACAATATCTATATAATAGTGGTAGTGCCGCTATCTGGATGATTAAGATAAATTTGTAATAGAGCACGAAAGAGAAAGGAAGGGTAAGGTGTTTTTTCGCATACCCTTCCTTAAGATGTCTTCTTTATTTTTATCTTAAGACAAATGAGACAGCAGCAAGGTAACAGGTCAGCAAAAAAGAATCGGGAGAACAAACATGGAAGATGCAAGATTAAGTTTTTCTAATATTATGGAAACACTTCTGAAACAGGCCCACCAGAATAAGAATGTACTCGAGTACAAAGAGATTAACGATGCATTCAAAGATATTGAGTTAACCCCTGAGAAGTTCGAGTGGATTCTTGATTATTTTGAGAAGCAGGGCGTGGATGTTCTGAATACCAGCGAGGAAGATAACGATGATAATTACATCGATGATGACGCCGAAGAGGTAGAGCTTATCGATGATACGGATATTCTGGAAGGCGTCAGTCTGGAAGATCCGGTGCGTATGTATCTGAAAGAGATTGGCAATATCCCGCTGCTGACAGCTGAAGAAGAAGTATTCCTGGCACAGCGCATTGAAAAAGGCGACGAGCAGGCCAGAAAGCAGCTCATTGAGGCCAACCTGAGACTGGTGGTAAGTATCGCTAAGAAATATGTGGGACGAGGCATGTCTTTCCTGGATCTGATTCAGGAGGGTAATATGGGTCTCATGAAGGCCGTGGAGAAGTTCGACTACAAGAAGGGCAACAAGTTCAGTACCTACTCCACCTGGTGGATCCGTCAGGCGATCACCCGAGGTATCGCCGATACGGCGAAGACCATCCGTGTGCCGGTACATATGGTGGAGACCATCAACAAGACTCTTCGTACTTCCAGGATGCTGCTGCAGGAGCTGGGAAGAGAACCTACCAACGAAGAGATCGCAAAGAAGATGAACATGCCTGTGGCTAAGATTGACGAGATTCTGAAGACATCCAGAGACCCGGTATCCCTGGACACCCCGATCGGCGAGGAAGAGGACAGCCAGCTGGGCGACTTCATCGAAGATGAATCCCTGCTTTCCCCTGTGGATTCCGCATCCTTCTCCATGCTGAAGGAAGAGCTGGAAGTGGCCATGGCCTCCCTTACCGAGAGAGAGCGCAACGTCATCAAGCTGCGTTTCGGACTGGACGACGGTAAGACGAGAACCCTCGAAGAAGTCGGAAAAGAGTTCAACGTAACAAGAGAGCGTATCCGTCAGATTGAGGCGAAGGCACTCCGGAAGCTGCGCCATCCGAGCCGGAGCCGTAAGCTCAAGGACTTCCTGGAGTAAAGAATTTGCCGCCAAGTACATATTGCCAAATGATAAATAATTGATTAAAATAATGGGAAGACTGTGTGATCAGGATTCCCATTTTTTTCGTATTATTACATAATACGAAAAAAATGGGCAGAGAGAAAGGAAAACAAAATGAAAGACGGATTCTTGCGGGTGGCGGCGGCATCGGTAGATGTGAAGGTTGCCGACCCGGCATTTAACAAAGAAAGTATTATGAAGGCTGTGAGAAGGGCGCAGGAGCGGCAGGTGAAGGTGCTTGTTCTCCCGGAGCTGGTGATCTCCGCTTATACCTGCGGCGATCTGTTCTGGCAGAAGCCGCTGCTGGAGGAGAGTAAGAAACAGCTGGCCGCCATTCTTGAGGAGACGGCTGAGATACCGATGGTCATTGTGGCGGGGGCGCCGCTGCTTGTCCATCAGAAGCTTTATAACTGTGCGGTTTTCTTATATAGAGGACGGATTCTTGGCGTTGTGCCGAAGCATAATCTGCCGAATTATTCAGAGTTTTATGAGGCGAGACATTTTACGCCGGGCAGAAGAGAGGTGGAGATGATCCGTCTGCTGGGACAGGAAGTGCCGTTTGGCATGAACCTTCTGTTCTGCTGCGAGAATGTGGAGAATCTGGTGCTGGCCGCGGAGATCTGCGAGGATCTCTGGGTACCGCTGCCGCCGTCCACCTACCACGCACTGGCAGGAGCGACGGTCATCTGTAATCCTTCCGCCAGCGATGAGACGACCACGAAAGACACTTACCGCCGGGAGCTGGTCAGCTCTCAGTCGGCAAGACTGGTCTGCGCGTACATTTATGCATCTGCGGGAGAGGGCGAATCCACCCAGGATCTGGTGTACAGCGGCCACAATATGATCACCGAGTACGGAGCCGTGCTGGCAGAGTCCGGACGGTTTGAGAATCACTATACGGAAGCGGAGATCGATCTGCAGCGTCTGGCGGCAGACCGGCAGAAGACGTCCACCTTCGTGACCGACGACGGCGGACAGCCTTATCACCGGGTGTATTTTACCCTGGAAGAGACGGAGACAGAGCTGACCCGGTACTTCTCCCGGACTCCGTTCATTCCTTCCAATAAAGAAGACAGAGATAAACGATGCGATGAGATTCTGACCATTCAGGCCATGGGACTGAAGAAACGTCTGGCGCACACGGGATGCCGCCATGCGGTCATCGGTATCAGCGGCGGTCTGGATTCCACCCTGGCGGTGCTGGTGACGGCGAGAGCCTTTGATATGCTGGGACTCCCGAGAGAAGGAATTGTCTGCGTGACCATGCCATGCTTTGGAACCACAGACCGAACCTATTCCAATGCCGTGACCCTGACAAAACGGCTGGGTGCCACCCTGCGGGAGATTCGGATCAACCGGGCGGTGGAGCAGCATTTTTCGGATATCGGACACGACATCAATGTGCATGACGTTACCTATGAGAACTCCCAGGCCAGAGAGCGGACGCAGATCCTCATGGATATTGCCAATCAGGTAAACGGTATGGTCATCGGAACCGGCGACATGTCCGAGCTGGCTCTTGGCTGGGCCACTTACAACGGCGACCATATGTCCATGTATGCGGTGAACTGTTCGGTGCCAAAAACACTGGTGCGCCATCTGGTGCGCTACTATGCGGACACCACGGAGGAGGAAGAACTGCAGAAGGTACTACTTGACGTGCTGGACACTCCGGTGAGTCCGGAGCTGCTGCCGCCGGTGGACGGCGTCATCTCTCAGAAGACAGAAGACCTGGTGGGCCCTTATGAACTGCATGACTTTTATCTGTATTACATGCTGCGGTTTGGATTCGGTCCGGCGAAGATCTTCCGGCTGGCAAAGAAAGCCTTCGGCGCAGATTACGAGGACGCTGTCATTTACAAATGGCTCCGCACCTTCTGCTGGCGGTTCTTTGCACAGCATTTCAAACGCTCCTGCCTGCCGGATGGACCGAAGGTGGGCTCCATTGCCGTATCCCCGAGGGGCGACCTGCGGATGCCGAGCGATGCAAGCCCATCCGTGTGGATGGCGGAGCTTGACAGACTGAAAGAAGAGCTGGGACTGGAATAAAGCGCGTTTCCGAAAAGGCGCAGTATCAGGACTGCGCCTTCTGGAGCGCATTTTTGATGGCCTGCTGCAGGATCAGACCGGTATATTTGGTGTCGGAATCCAGCTGCAGGTCGTCGATGGAGGAAATGCTGTCCAGCTGTTCGTTGATGCTTTCCAGAGAAGGCTCCAGAAGCGGATACATGGCGGTGACGCTTTCCGACAGATTATTCAGGCTCACGGAGGTAATATGGTTTTCATCCACAGATACCGCCACATCGAGAGCGGTGTCTCCCAGAGTGATAGTGGAAGTATAAACGCCGGGCGTGTATGCTCCGGCACTGGTGCTTACACTTTTTTCTCCCGGGGCGAACATAAAGATAAGCAGGAGAATGAGGATGATGGCAAGGCAGATAAAAAGAGCCGTGTAGATCAGTTCTTTTGCTTTTACAACAATGATTTTTGTTTTTGCACTCAAAAAAAACAGTCCTTCCGATACATAATTTTAATAAATTTTATTCTGCCGAAAAGGATTTATGACTACTTTATTATGGAAGAGAGAAGGGCGGCTCCCCTGCTTTTCGGGGAAGGAGGCATTATGGAACAAAGACAGACATTTCCGGAAGTATTTCCGGACTATACAATACCCGACAATTTAAGATATGCGCTTTCCAACACCATCGTCACCAAGGTGGTAATGAAGCAGAGCAAAAATCAGCTCATTGTGCACACAAAGAGCGAGCACATCATGGGAAAGAAGCTGATAAATAAGATTGCCTATGATCTGAAAAACGAACTGTTCCGGGGTACGTCGGTGTTTCTTGCCATTGATGATACCTATGAGCTTTCTCCCGTATATACGCTGGAACAGCTCACCAAAGATTACTGGGACAGTATTCTCTATGAGATCCACCGGATGGGTCAGGTGGAGTACAGCCTGCTTCTTCGCTGCGAGTGGGGATTTGAAGGAAATATCATGACGATCCTGCTGGAAGACTCCTTCCTTGCCAGAAATAAATCGGCGAAGCTCAAGCAGTATCTGGAAGAAATGTACGCTCACCGTTTTGGTAAGGAGATTCAGGTGGGCTTTGATTTTACCGACGACGCAAAAAATGCATTTTATAAGGCGAGAAATCACAAGCTGAGTCTGGAAGTCGGCATGGTCATGGAACAGATTGAAAAGGCGGAGGCGGAAAAGAGCAGTCAGAAAAAAGCCGGAGAGAACGGGCAGGAGAAAGACGGTGAGCAGAAACCGGCCAGGAAAGGCAATGCATTTTCTTCCAACTTTTTTGAGGAACGGGCCAGACGGCAGGAATTCGGCGGCTATGCCAAACGGCAGAAGGACCCGGATATCATTTACGGCAAAAACTGTGACGGGGAGGTCGTTCCCATCGAGGAGATCGTCGACGAGATCGGGGAGACCGTCATCCGGGGACAGATCATCGGACTGGAGATTCGGGAGATCCGCCGGGAGAGAAGCATTGTCAGCTTCCGGATTACGGACTTTACCGATACCATCGTGGGAAAAGTGTTCCTGCGGAACGCGCAGCTTCCGGACTTTCTGGATGAATTCCAGAAGGGAAAGTTCTATAAGGTGAAGGGTATGCCGCGGATGGATACCTTCGAGAGAGATATCACTATGTCTTCCATTGTCGGTATCAAGCCGATTCCGGACTTCCGGGAAAAACGGATGGACAAGAGCCTGGAGAAGCGGGTGGAACTTCATCTGCACACGGTCATGAGCGATCTGGACAGCGTGGTGGATATCAAAAAGGTCATTCAGACAGCCAAAGACTGGGGGCATCCGGCGCTGGCCATCACCGATCACGGTGTGCTGCAGGCATTCCCTATCGCCAATCACTGCATCACCATGGATGAACCGTTTAAGATCATCTACGGCGTCGAGGGATATTTTGTGGACGACCTGAAAAAGCTGGTCACCAACGTCAAGGGTCAGACGCTTTCGGACAGCTTTGTGGTCTTTGACCTGGAAACCACAGGATTCAGCCCGGTTCATGACGCCATCATCGAGATCGGTGCGGTAAAGGTGTCCGGCGGCGAGATCGTGGATCACTACAGTGTGTTCGTCAATCCAAAGCGGCCGATTCCTCTGCGGATCACGGAGCTTACCAGTATCGATGACGCCATGGTGGCGGGAGCGGAAGATATCGAGACCATCCTGCCGGAGTTTCTCGCGTTCTGCGAGGGCTGTTCCCTGGTGGCTCACAACGCGGAATTTGACGTGAGCTTCATCGAGGCAAACGCCGACCGTCTGGGCTATGAACACGACTTTACAGTGCTCGACACGGTGCAGATGGCAAGGATGCTGCTGCCGGGGCTGAACCGGTTTAAGCTGAACACCGTCTGCAAACATCTGGGCATCAAGCAGGAACATCATCACCGGGCTGTGGACGATGCCCGGGTGACCGCGGAAGTATTCGTGCGGTTTGTGGAGATGCTGGAAGAGCAGGGGGTACATACCCTGGAAGAACTGAATAGTAAAGGAAGTACCTCGGCTGATCTGATAAAAAAGGCCATGACCTACCATGGCATTATTCTCGTAAAGAACGATGTGGGGCGGGTGAACCTCAACCGCCTGGTTTCCGCTTCGCATCTGGATTATTTCAACCGGCGGCCGCGGATGCCCAAGAGTCTCATTGAGAAATACAGAGAGGGGCTGATTCTCGGTTCCGCCTGCGAGGCCGGCGAGCTGTTTCAGGCTATTATCAGAGGTAAGAGCGAGGAGGAGATTGCCCGGATTGTAAACTTTTATGATTATCTGGAGATTCAGCCCATCGGCAACAACGCCTTTATGCTGGAGAGCGATAAGTATGACGCGAAGACCGTGGAAGATCTTCAGAATTATAACCGGAGAATCGTGGAGCTGGGAGAACAGTATCATAAGCCGGTGGTCGCCACCTGCGACGTACATTTCCTCAATCCCGAGGACGAGCAGTACCGTCGTATCCTCATGGCGGGAAAAGGTTTTGCCGACGCCGACAATCAGGCTCCCCTTTATTTCCGCACCACCGAGGAGATGCTCGAGGAATTTTCCTATCTGGGTGAGCAGAAGGCAAGAGAGGTGGTCATCACCAACACCAACAAGATTGCGGACATGATCGAGAAGATTTCTCCGGTGCATCCGGATAAATGTCCTCCGGTCATCCCGAATTCCGATAAGGAGCTGACGGATATCTGCTACAACAGAGCGCATGAAATATACGGGCCGGAGCTGCCGGAGATCGTAAAAGAGCGGCTGGACAGAGAGCTTACCTCCATCATCTCCAACGGATTTGCCGTTATGTACATTATCGCGCAGAAGCTGGTAAAGGACTCCAACGACCATGGCTATCTGGTTGGTTCCCGTGGTTCCGTCGGTTCCTCCTTCGTGGCGACCATGTCGGGAATCACAGAGGTAAATCCCCTTTCCGCCCATTACATTTGCCCGAAATGTCATTTTGTGGATTTTGATTCCGAGTATGTAAAGCCATACACCATGAAGGGTATGTCCGGCTGCGATATGCCGGACCGGGACTGCCCGGTCTGCGGCACGAAGCTGTTAAAGGAGGGGCATGATATTCCTTTCGAGACATTCCTCGGATTCAAGGGCAACAAGGAGCCGGATATCGACCTGAACTTCTCCGGAGAATACCAGGCGAAGGCCCACAAATATGTGGAGGTCATCTTTGGGGAAGGTTCCGCCTTCCGTGCCGGGACTATCGGTACCCTGGCGGAAAAGACCGCCTACGGCTATGTGATGAAATATTTTGAAGAGCGGGGAATTCACAAACGCCGCTGTGAGATGGAACGGCTGGCAGAGGGCTGTACCGGCGTAAAGAGAACCACCGGACAGCATCCGGGCGGCATCATCGTTGTGCCCCATGAGCATGAGATTTATGATTTCACCGCCATCCAGCATCCCGCCAATGATGTGAATACCGATATTATCACGACGCATTTTGAGTACCATTCCATCGACCATAACCTGTTAAAGCTCGATATTCTGGGACACGACGATCCCACCATGATCCGGCGGCTGGAGGATTTGACCGGCATCGACGCCAAGACCATTCCTCTCGATGACAAAGACGTTATGGAGCTGTTTCATGGTACGGAGATTCTCGGAATCACGCCGGAGGATATCGGAGGCGTGGAGATGGGTTCCCTCGGCGTGCCGGAGTTCGGTACGGACTTCGTCATGCAGATGTTAAAAGATACGAACCCGCAGTGTTTCTCGGATCTGGTGCGTATTTCCGGTCTGTCCCACGGAACGGACGTGTGGCTCGGCAACGCCCAGACGCTGATCGAGACCGGGCAGGCGGAGATTTCCACCGCCATCTGTTGTCGGGATGATATCATGACCTACCTTATTAATATGGGACTCGATAAGGAGGAATCCTTCACCATCATGGAGTCCGTCCGTAAGGGAAAAGGATTAAAAGACGACTGGGTTGAGACCATGCTCTCCCACGGCGTGCCGGAGTGGTACATCGGCTCCTGCCGGAAGATCAAATACATGTTCCCGAAGGCTCACGCCGCCGCCTACGTTATGATGGGCTGGCGTGTGGCATGGTTTAAGGTGCATAAGCCGCTGGCTTACTATGCGGCCTATTTCAGTATCCGCGCCTCGGCCTTCTCCTATGAGATCATGTGCCGGGGACGGGCCATTCTGGAAGAGTATCTGGAGGAGCTGACTTCCATGCCGAAGGAGCAGCAGACGAAAAAAGACCAGGATACCATCCGCGACGGGCGAATTGCCCAGGAAATGTACGCCAGAGGATTTGAATTTATTCCGATTGACATCTACAGAGCCAAAGCCCGGGACTGCCAGATCATCGACGGCAAGATCATGCCGCCTCTGTCCAGCGTGGAAGGTCTTGGCGACAAAGCCTGCGATCAGGTGGAAGAAGCTGCAAAACACGGCCCGTTCACCTCGCTGGATAATTTCCGCAACCAGGCGAAGGTCAGCAAGACCAACGTGGATAAGATGGTGGAGCTTGGCATCCTCACCGGGCTGCCTGAGACAGATCAGCTGTCACTGGCGGATTTTATGGTGGTGTAGGGATTGGGAAATTACGACTGTAACGCCATACTTCGGTTATCCCAAAATCCACAGTTCAAATCGACAAATCCCCCAATTCATGGTAAGATGTTACCATGACCGAAAATGCAGTGCCTTCGAGGATGAATTGCATTTTCGGAAATGGAAAAAATATAATTGGGCGTGTCGCACCTTGGTGATAAAGCGGACGATGGCCGGAAGGCCAAAACGCCCGGAAAGGAAAGAAAACTATGACATATATTAAAAATGCAGACATACAGGGGAATGCCTGGGTGGCGGAAGGAGCCGTCGTCATTGGAAATGTGACGGTGGGTGATGAGAGCTCCATCTGGTACAATGCGGTGGTTCGCGGAGACATGGCGCCGATCATCATCGGCTGCGGTTCCAATGTGCAGGATGGCGTGGTGATTCATGTGGACGCCGGATGCCCGTGTCATATCGGCAACAGCGTGACTATCGGTCATAACGCGATCATTCACGGATGTACCATCGGTCATAATACGGTGATCGGCATGGGCTCCATTGTGATGAACGGAGCTAAAATCGGAGAAGACTGCATCATCGGCGCCGGCAGCCTTGTGACGCAGGGAACGGAGATTCCGGACGGTATGATGGCGTTTGGTTCTCCTGCAAAGGTGATTCGGCCGTTGACAGAGGAAGAGAAAAAACATAATGAAACCAGCGCTATCACTTATATGCTGGCTAAAAATGTACAGAAGTAACCGACGCCATGACCGGCGGGTTCTGCGGGACGGCGTTCCGCAGGGCGGGAGCATACCGGGATGATGATTTGGAAGGGAGAAGATACATGTCAAAAAGTATCATTGATATTGAAGAAACACCGGAAAATTCCGGTGGAAAATGGAGAAAGGGAAAGCGTTACCAGGGGTACGATCTGGATAAAACACTTCAGAAACGTTCCAAAAGACCTTGGTTCTGGAAGATTCTTGGGATCAGCCTTCTGCTGACGGCTGTGGTAATCCTGGCTGTCTGTGGATTCTTTTTCCAGAGTAATCAGAGAAGAAGCAGTTACATTTCGGAGATTAACGATGCGAACACCATGGACAATCTTTTGAGCAGTCATGAAAATGTACTGATCACGGTGAATTATTCTCATCTCGCCAATGAGGAAGATTATAAGACCACACGTTTTGTGAGAAAGACCGGCAACGGAGACTATTATTCTTATTACAGAACGGACGGAATGGAAGAAGATTATCGGGAAGTTATCCGCGGAAAGCAGCTGTATCGCTATGACGGTAATTTCGTTTACTACTATGGTCTGCTTGGAGATGATTACGAAAACGTCTGCGTTTCTCAGATTGAAGGCGAGGTTTTTCAGACCGGAGATTCTGTGAGAATAACCGATGAGCAGGAGAGCGGAGATTTCCTTAAGGTCACGGCAACCTATACCGTTGCGGAGGGAGATGAGTACGTTACAAGATATGGTTTTAATGTGGGCGATCAGATCGAACAGACACTTACTCTGGACAAGGAAACTATGGTTGTTCTGACTGCTGTGGAAACCTGTAATGGAGAAGAATTCTACAGCTATACGGTGGAATTTGACGGATCTAATAAGAATCCGGAATTCTATCAGAATATAAAAGATCAGGAAACTGACCGGGAGTGTACAGTTTACTACGATTATCAGGGAGATAACGAGGAGACGTATACATTCAATATCCCAAGAGGCGTATATTTTAATCTGCTGGAGCATGACGGATATACGGTTTATTCAGATGAAGACTGCGATCAGGAATTTACAGAATACCAGATGCAGGTGCAGAATCCGGAGACGGATATCACTTTATATGTAAAACAGAATGAAGAGTAGATAAAAATGCGGACAAGACGGTTATTTTATGAAAATGTATATCTGAGAGAGTTTGAGGCGGAAGTCCTCTCCTGCGGAAAAGATGAGAGAGGACAATATGTGGTCCTGGATCAGACCGCTTTTTATCCGGAAGGCGGAGGGCAGCCGGCAGACCTTGGTACATTGTATCCGGTCGACGGCGATAATAAATGTACTGTCCTGGATGTTCAGTATGGCGGCTCTGATGAGGGAGAGATTCGTCACTACGTGGAGAATCTTTTGCCGGTGAATTGCCGGGTTCGCGGCGTGCTAGACTGGGAACGCCGTTTTGACCTGATGCAGCAGCATTCCGGAGAGCATATCGTCAGTGGATTCATTCACCGGAAATACGGTTATGATAATGTGGGCTTCCATATGGGAGAAGAATTGATCACCATTGATCTGAACGGTCTTCTCGATGAAGGGCAGCTGCATCAGATAGAGCAGGAAGTCAACAACTATATCTGGACAGACCGGCGCGCCCGGGTATTTTTCCCGGACGAGGAAGAAAAAAATGTACTGCCTTACAGAAGTAAAAAAGAACTGACAGGTGAGGTGCGTCTGGTGGAGTTTCCAGGCGGTGATCTCTGCGCCTGCTGCGGACTTCATGTGGAGTCCACCGGGGAGATTGGTCTGGTAAAACTTCTCTCGGTGAAACATTTCCGGGAAGGCGTCCGCATTGAGATGGCTGCCGGTAAAAGAGCGCTCGGGCTGCTCCATCAGCATCTGGAGGCAAACAGCCGGGTGGCATCTATGCTCTCTGTGAAGCCCGACGGAACGCCGGCGGCAGTTCAGCGGCTGCAGGATGAGATCTACAGTCTGAAGGGAGAAATTCTGGCACTTCGTCAGCAACAATTTGCCATGAGGGCAAAGCAGTGTGAAGGAAGAGGAAATGTTCTTTTGCTTGAGCATGCTTTGGATGCGGCGGATATTCGCAAGGAGGCGGACGCTGTTTTAGATGTCTGCGGCGGTATCTGTGTGGTGATTGCACTGGAGGATTCGCAAAAGAAAAATACCGGAGGCAAATATGCTGCCGGGCAGAGGAATGGCGATGTTCGTGCGTTTGTGAAAGAGATGAACGAGACGCTCTCCGGGCGGGGCGGTGGGAAACCTTTTTTTGCTCAGGGATCACTGCAGGCGGACCGGGCGGTTATAAAGTCCTTTTTTGAGGAGAAGGGGTTTGTGATCGTGGACGATGCTTCAGGGGCGTAAATAAAATTTTCACGGTTCTTTAATTAAAGTGTAAGAAAGCTGTTCTTTACATGTCGGCAATAATGCGTTAAGATTTAGGTTAGATTCGTCAGAAGTCAGAATAATGTAATCGTAATGAAATATTACAGAAAGAAGGGATTAAGATGCATTTTAATAAAATGAAACGATGGGGAGCCGTTGCACTTGCCGGAGCCATGGCTTTTTCTCTGATCGGCTGCGGCGGCCGCAGTACAGATGGACAGGATAATGCAGAGCCAACGGAGGCTTCCACAGAGGCTTCTACCGAAGCGTCCAATGATGACTCAGAGGACTATGTGGATGGAAATGTTGATCTGCCGTCAGATTTCGGCGATATGATTTATCCGATGACGGCTCTGATGGTGGAATCTTATTCCAAACAGCTTCCGTATTATTCGGAAGATTCCACAGAGGAAGAAGGGGATTCTTTCTGGTTCTCCATGGCAGTGCTTGCTTCTCTCATGAACGATTATGTGAAAGATGTTACTGTAGATACAGATGAACAGTATCTGTATATAGATGAAGAAACTACGAACATGTATGCTTCCGCACTTTATGACGCATTTGCGCAGGGCAATCTGGAGTTCCCGGAATTAACAGAGGATAATACCTATGCGGTATATAATGAAGAGGATGGAACTTACGGATTCCTTTCCGGCGGTATCGGTTCTCTGGAGGCATATATCACGGATTGTCAGGAGCAGGGTGATGATTATGTGCTGACAGCGGAACTGCGCGATGCAGATTCGGACGATGAAGTATGCGGCACTTACGAGATTACCATTACCCCAACCTCATATGACGGAGAGGATAATGCCTTTAATTATGCCGTGTCTGATTTCGCGGAAGCGTCTGACAACAACGGAGGCTATGATTTCTCCGAAAGCACCACGGAAGGTTCCGAGGCGGACACCGGAGATGAGACAACTACAGAAGAGACCGATGAGACAGAAGAAACTGACGAGACGACAGAAGAAGACGGTTCCTCCGGAAGCACTGAGACGGAAGCAATTTCAGAAGATGAAGCTCTCTCCCTGGCTCAGGAATATTATGGTAAAGATGCAGAATATACCTTTAAGGATATTGTCACGATCGGCGATTATGAATACTATAATTTCTCTGTAGAAGGAGACGGAGTTTCCTCTACAGATGTGCTGGTATCCACCGACGGTGAGAATGTTCTTGGTGGTGTGCAGAACGATGATGGAAGCTGGTCCTTCGATCAGTAAAAATATACGAAAATACGGATAATTATAAAAATCGTACAAAAATAAGAGGAGAATCCTGTTTTGCGGGATTCTCCTCTTATCATTCACCATAAAAATGAAACCCTTCTTTTCGCTGTTTTGCCCGCAGATTCCGGCGCATTTCCGCACGTTCCCATTCTTTTCGGTCTTCTTCTGTCTCAAGAATCAGACGGGGAAGAATGGCGGGCCGGTTATCGTCTCCCAGACCAATTTCTGTCAGGAAAGCCCGGTTGATCAGATCACGCTTACCGTTCGTGTGCTCTACATAGGTTTCCACTTTTACCTCCATGGAAGTATTGCCCACATGGGTCACCCGTCCGATGATCACGATCACATCTCTCTGAAAGGCTCCCTGCAGAAAACGGAGATTGTCCACCGATGCTGTTGTAACGTTCATCTGCGAGTGCCGTTTTGCCACAAGAGCGGCCACTTCATCAATCCATTGCATCAGCACGCCTCCGAAGAGACGGCCTGCATCATTCAAATCAGTGGGCCGAATAATATGCACAGTTTCCACCCGGGACTCTGCTACGGTTTTTGCACGAAATTCCATAAAGATACCTCACTTGTCTGTCTTTTCTTTATCATCATATCATTTCCCGGCACATAATTCCAGAGTATCTTCGGGAAGAAAGGACAAGAAATGGAACAACAAAATGTATAGAAGTCAGGACTTTTTTCTGATAAAATGAAAGAAAAAATGTGTTGAGTATTTTTATGTCAGCTGCCTGAGAGAATTTGCTGGCAGAGAAGCGGGAAGAATACACACAGAGAGGAACAAAGGAAATGATCGTCAGTGAAAAAATATTTATTTTACTTCAAAAAAAGGGGATGAGTCAAAAAGAGTTCTCACAGAGGACAGGAATCTCTCAAAGTACTATCAGTGACTGGAAAAGAAAAAAGACCAATCCGTCGGTAAATAAAATCTTAACGATCTGCGAGGTACTTCAGATATCGCCTTATGAACTGCTCTCAGAAAATGATTTGGAAACGCGTGGCAGTTCCGCAGATTATATGATGCCATTAAATAAGGAAGAAAGTATTCTGCTTGAAAACTACCGAAGACTGGATCATCAGAAACGGGAGCGGATCATGGGATATATGAGCGCACTGGAAGAAGAATAAAAAATAAAAAGAAGGGGCTGTCGCACCAAAAATGAACTGCTCTAATTAGTGCGGCAGCTCCTTGGCTTTTTATTTATTTTTCCTTTCCTTCCAATACTCTTGCCCATAGCCAGCTTTCCTCATATCATCGAGGAATTCTTCCTCTGTCTGTTCCAACTCCTGAGAAGCATCCAAAACTGACAGCTTGCCGCTGGCGACCAGGCGATATAAATGCATCTTTCCCATTTGTACGCCGCGCTCAATTCCCTGCTCAATTCCCTGCTCAATTCCCTGCTCAATTCCTTGCTCAATGCCGCGCATTATTCCTCTTTGTTCTAATCTCTCCGCGACATCACACATAGTGATCACCTCCTCTTTCTCAAAAGATAAAATACTGGCATATCTGTTATCACCTGTCATTACAGACAACAGCTTCAGTACTTCATCCACATGTTGAATTATACGTTTATCATCGGGTACATAGTCTTTATTTTTCCTCTTTTGGACGAAAAAATTCGCCACAATACCAAAATCACTCTCAAACATAGCCAGCTGTTCGTCCGTCAGCCATGCAATATCAAACACGTGCATGCTGTAATCACTGACATATTTGTCCAGATCCTCCGGGATATCCAACAGTTCTTTGATGGAACATGGTTTGTTCCATCTTTCCTTCGTTCCAAAATGCAGCACCAAAGTAATGACCGGAACGGGCTTTCTCTTTTGTAACAGCTGTTGACGGTATGCCGCTCCGTCATATCCGATGACACGAAACGGCATATTCTTTTCAATGTCTGTCTGGTTCTCTATCCCAAACAACGACATGTGGATCTTTTGTTTCTCCCAATATTTGGAGACATCCCTTTCCTGCTCGTGAAGAACGCCATCATCTGCTTTATACTGTGAATGAACAGCTGTAGCGGTCAGGTCATCCGAATCGATCCGCTGTCTTCCTTCCAGAACAAGAACGTTAACGATATCTGCAAACACATCATTGTAATCTGCAAGTATTTTTTCAGATAAATCTTTTTGTCCCATAATATCCCTCCCTTCCCAGATATCTCGTAAAACAGGAGGAAACCCTTACAAGACTTCCTGCATCAATTACAATTTTATGTTATCATAAAAAGTTTAAAAATGCTATACTTTTTTATAAAATATTATAGGAAAGGTCAGAAAATTGTTTCTGATTTGACAGCTCTGATTTGATATTTATCTGGTATAATTCATATATATCCAGTGTGTAGGTGTGTGATTACAGACCTCGCAGGAAATGTACAGGCATTACCTATCAGTAATATGAAATCAATCTGGATAAAAATAAAAAAGGGGAGAGTATATGTCAAAAAAGAAAATTTTTCTGGCAGCAGCGATAGTTGTCCTCGTTGTGGCAGCGGGCTGCCTCTGGTATTTCCGGCATTATTTTACGGGAACGAGCAGTGCGCCGGTGGACGCCAAAACCAATGTGGATTTTAATATTGAAGATATCCACAGTTCCGTGGACCGGGACGGCGACGGCGTCGATGACCAGGCGGATATTCTGCAGGGAGCGAGAGAATACATTTCCACTAATCCAAAGTACAAGAGCCAGTATTACTACACAGGATATCCCGACGATGAATACGGCGTATGCACGGATGTGGTGGCAAATGCGCTCCGGAGCGCAGGCTACGACCTGATGGAGCTGGTTAACGCGGACATTCTTGCCAATCTGCAGGATTATGATATCGAGGAGCCGGATATCAATATTGACTTCCGCCGGGTGAAAAATCTGAAAGTATATTTTGAACATACGGCAATTCCGCTCACCACAGATGTCCACGACATCGAGCAGTGGCAGGGTGGGGATATCGTTATCTTTGATAAACATATCGGCATCGTTTCCGATAAAAGAAATGATGACGGTGTCGCCTATGTGATTCATCACAACAGTCCGTTTCAGGCCGCCTATGAGGAAGATATCCTGGAAAAAAGAGATGATCTGGTGGCCCATTACAGGGTCAGTGAATAGAAAGCAAAGTAGAGAAAAGAAAATAGCGGGGCGGCGGTGAGCTGCCCCGTTGTTGTATTTTTAATCTTTTATCTGCTGTGAGGATGCATGCGAGTCTTCTTCCCGCGGTTTTGCCCCGACAATTCTTCGTATCAGATCAAGAATTTCGTGCTCGCTGTGTCCTTTTTCGTCACACCATTCGATGACTTCTTTAATTTCTTTTTTATCCAATTCTTCCATAACTCCTCCTTTCCCCACCGAAGTGGTTATTGTCTAATAAAGACAATAATAATACAATATACCATTAAAAATAAATCAATATAATAACAATGAAAAATATTAAAAATTATAGAGAAGATTTTCTCTAAGTATACCACATTTCGGAGAAAGAAAAAACACTATTGAGCATTTTTATATAGTCAGAAAATGTAGCCACAATCATTGCCAGGTAAAAGATTCCTCATGATAAAAAATACCCCTGTCTGAGTGAACGGACAGGGGCGAAAAAGGAGCGGTATATTCCGCTCCTCCGGGTCATTAATCTGCCGGTGAATTATCTTCCGGCACGATGATATTAAGAATGAATACGATAAGGAAGGACACCATCAGTGAGCTTCCGAGGATGTTCTTTGCAAGCTGCGGACAGAACTGCAGCACATCCGGTACGGCGTCAATGCCGACGCCGATAGCAAGAGCAATACCGACGATCAGTTTATTTCGGTAGTTCATCGGCTGCTCGCCGAGAAGCTGGATACCAGACATGGTGATGGCGGCAAATACGGTTACGGTCGCGCCGCCAAGAACCGGCTGCGGGATAGTGGTCATCAGTGCGCCGAACTTCGGACAGAAACCTGCGGCGAGCATGATAACGCCGACAATGAGGAATACTCGTTTGGCAACAACCTTGGTGGTACAGATCAAGCCTACGTTCTGGCTGTACGGATCGGTCGGCAGACCGCCGATGATAGCGCCGATCATACCACAGATGGACTGCCCTTTGATGGCGCCGCCCAGTTCTTTGTCGGTTGCCTCACGTCCGAATCCGCCCATGGCGGTGGAGGAAACGTCTCCAATCGTCTGCACAGCCTGTACCACATACATAAGAATCATCATGATGATGGCATCTGCATGGAATTCCAGTCCAAAATGGAACGGAATCGGAACAGAAATCAGACCGGCATCATTAAAGGTGGAGAAATCAACGATATCTCCCATAAATAAAGCGATCACATAACCGACAACGATACCGATAAGCATACCGGATACTTTCAGATATCCTTTGCCAAAGAGGCTGCAAGCCAGAGTCACAACTAAAGTGACAACTGCGAGAATCCAGAATTGCGGAGAACCAAAGGTTCCTGCGCTCTGGGTGGCAGAACCGCCGCCCATGTAAGTGATGGCGGTTTCATACAGGGAAAGACCGATACTCAGCACTACCGTACCGCTGACGATAGGAGGGAAAAAGCGGCGAATCTTGCCCATAAACATACCAATAAAAATAGAGACAAAACCTGCCACTAATTGGGAACCGAAGATAGCCGCAATACCGTACTGCGTTCCGATCATGGTCAGAATTGGCATGTAGGCAAAGGCAACGCCCATAACGCTTGGAAGCCCCATACCGAAGCCCAGAACCGGGAAAAGCTGGAGCAGGGTGGTGATGCCGCCGATCAGCATTGCTGCCTGTGTGAGCATGATCTGATCTGCAGCGGAGAGGGAAAGTGTGCTGGCGATGAGCATTGGCGGAGTGATGTTGCCGACGAGCATAGCCAGAACGTGCTGCATTGCCTGTGGAAAAGCCTGTCCGAAGGTAGGCTTACCATTGAGCTGAAACAGCTCACTGCTGGATGAAGTATTTGTTTGCATGATATCAACTGCCTTCCTTTGTTTTTAGTACATAGTATTTTTAAACGACTTACCTATCATAACAAATCAATTTCTGTCTGTCTATGTCGAATTAATAAAATCGTAAAGATTATGAAAAAAAGTGGAGAAAAATAAACGTGAATGTTAAAATTTAGTGAAATCTGCCAGAGGAGATGCCCTGTGACGAAATCATTGTTATAATGATATCTAACGGAGATTGTGCATTAAACTGAAACAATACCGGGAAATGTCGTTTTCTGCCTGAAACAGCATTGCGATATACAATCGTGGAACAGAAAGGAACAGCATATGAAATTATTTATCTATTATTTAGTTTTGACTAATCTTATCACATTTTTTCTTTACGGCATTGATAAATGGAAGGCGGCCCGCCATCGATGGAGAATATCCGAGGCGGTTCTGCTGCTGGCGGCGTTGATTGGCGGCAGTATCGGCGCTCTGGCAGGGATGTACAGCTTTCATCATAAGACGCTGCACAGAAAATTTACCATCGGCGTGCCGCTTATTCTGATCGCGCAGATTATATTGATTTTGTGTCTGCTGCAGCTGTAATTGTATTAAAAAATAATATGAGGCAGGAGGGAAGCAATCAATGCTTCGGGAATATATATGATGTTGGGGTCGAAACTATATAATTAGTTGTGCCCTGTACCTATAGTACC
>ERZ1643247.133-NODE-133-length-104277-cov-14.435666_pt1 | contig 104277 bp, 72 predicted proteins | sample MGYA00579264_ERZ1643247 | MGnify/ENA primary metagenome ERZ1643247 (study PRJEB29033, sample SAMEA4952262) | chicken gut metagenome | biome: Broiler Chicken; feature: Gastrointestinal Tract; material: Caecum | place: Ireland | collected 2018 | study: Broiler... | reverse complement strand
TGCTCTGGAGGCGTTGGCCACGCTAATTAACAAATAAATTCATGCGTAGCCCCTGGATAAAACTAAAAAACTCAAGTACCGAGTTGACACATTCTTTATTTTTCCCGGTGCGCTTCAAATTACGGAAAATAATTTCAAAAAAGAAGAGTTCAAACATAATCTGAAGTGCTACCTTAGTCTGAGTGAACAAAGCCCGAGTTTGTCGGGACTTCGCAACGAACTTTCGGAGCTAAGACTATCGCCAGGGCAAGAGGAAGAATCGGATGATTTCTACAGGCGCTTTTGTCTCAAATATAAAACTGCACTTCAAGAGAGCAGCCGCTCCTTGATGGAGAACCAAGAACTGTCAGTGGAAGAAACTGAGGCGTTTCTGCAGACTGTCAATAAGCTGCTTGAGGAGTTTAGAAAAATTAAGTCCTCCCAAGAAAATTCAGACCACCTGGTTCAGCTGCTCGATAAACTTGATGAGTACCTCACGGTGGTGACTGCTTTCTGCCTTAGAGATCTCAGTGAAGTCTGCATCGGTGAGCCGAGAAACAAAATATTGTCTTTTTGGCAGGAAGTTGAGAAATACCGCGCAAGCCGCTTTCCGGTTGAATCAATCGAAGGAGAGAGTAAGGAATCGGCATTCTTGATGCGATGGTCCTTTCTGAAAAAATTTGTTCAGAGTTCTCTTTTTCTTGACATTCGTTATAAGCAAGGTGCTCCCTTACTTACGCATTCTATTTACGGATCAGCAGCGGCACTTTCGATGCTTTTTGCGACGGTGGTGGCATTCTTCTATCAAGACAGATACGGATCTTTGAGCCGGAATTTGTTCTTCGCTCTAGTGATTGCCTATATATTCAAAGACCGTTTTAAGGAAATTGTTAGGGACTGGCTTTCCAATGTGATATTTAGAAGGTGGATCCCGGATAGAAGACTATTCATTTTTTTGGGAAAGAAAAAAGTTGGATGCGCAAAGGAAAATTTCGACTTTGTGTCTCTTAATGAACTCCCCATTTCCAACAAAGATATTTTGCAAGAGGATGCTCGTTTGTTTCGGCAATCCAAGCTTACGCCATATGCTTGTGATTCCATTTTCCGCTATAGCAGAGAAATTACGCTCTCAGCTTCAGAATTCCCCGACGAAGCTTGTCTCATTGACATTATTCGCTTCAATATCTCGGAATTTCTCCATAACCTGGGAGCAACATCGGAGGGGCTTCCTTTTTTCTGCGATAACGGAAAAAGTCCGAAAGGCGAGAAGCTTTACAACATATATCTCTTTCGATCATTCTGCGTCGGAGAAAAAAGTGACTCAGAGGTAATTAGAGTTACGGTGAATGCTAAAGCAGTCAGACGAATCTCTATTGTTAAATCCTTTGAAAACGGTATTTCTGTCTTGGAGAATAGAGGTAAATTTATTTACACCTAAATTTCCATTCTTATAGAAAATACTGCTGGGTTAAGTTCGAATACAAGTTGCTGCGTTGCCAGGAATTGAATTTCTTGAAGAAAAGATGGCAGAAACCAACAAAATCCGCAGCGTGAACAACTTCCATGTTTTTTCACTGTCTAGCTCTGGAGATGGTTTGGTGAAATTACGTCATCGGCTAGTACAAGAACGTAGGACAACTTGAAGAAGGCTGGGACAAAAAGTTCAATGTTTACAGCATTAGAGCAGGATACCTATACAACTTCTCGAAGAGAACACTCGTTTACGTTCAAGGTGCTTGGGGTAAAGCTCACATAGCCCTGAATCAGGCGCCCGGATTGAGCGGATGGAATACTTCTGTGGGTGTGATGCATCGTTTCTAAATTTTCTCCTCTCTGTTAAGCCTCTTTTCGGATTTGGCCGGAAAGAGGCTGATCTTTTATCAAAAATGAGATGAGTGGTTAGGAAGAGGAAGGAGAAAAGGTGTGATTTAATCTTTAATAGTCGTCTATCCAAGCATATCCACCAAAATTCAGCTAGGTTTTGATCGAAATTAGGTTGATTATTTTTCAAAATAACAAATTAATTTAACCCCAAGGGGTAACTAAAATTTTCTAAAGATAGATATATTTTCTTTTTGTTACTCCGGAAGGTCAATATTTCTATCTTTAATTCAAAAAAGTGGGGATTTGTTCGTTTTAGATTCCTTCTCTCCGTTTGTTTTTTGCTTTTTTTCGACAGATTTGTCAGTTTTTGAGCGGAAACGTTGATTCCAAAGCAATATCGTTATTAAAATTTGAAAATCCCATTTAATTAATCAAGATATGTAGTGAATAAGTTTTTTCTTCCTAGACGATGCAATCTTACCTAGCGTGCAATCATTGGGAAAACGGCAGGCAGAACACAGCGTTCTCCTGTCGATTTTTTTGGTACCTAACATCTTTTGCTCCTGACTCTGAGAGAGAAGCCTTTTGAAGCTTCAAAAAGTTGATTTGTTTTAGATAGACGAGTAGGCGGGTTAGTTGTGGTCTTTTTCTCATTTTTGGCTGAAGACCTGAATGTACAATACTCGTCCTCGTCATCTATTACTTTTTGTTGGATTCACTGATGCGTACACTTGGCAACATCATTTGGAACTTTCCGTTCTTAGGCTTCGTTACGGCAGCCATTGTTTTCTTAATCGGTCTTTTGTTCGTCGTAACCATCATCGCTGCGCCGATCGGCCTCGGCCTAATTCAGTATTCCAAGTTTCTTCTTCTGCCCTTTTCGTATGACATGGTTTCTAAATCGGAATTGGAAGGCGAGGCGGACAAAAACATTCTTTGGCAAACCTACGGCTTCATTCTTAAATCTGTCTACATCATTTTCTTAGGTATACCGATGGCGATCGTGACGCTGATTCAGATCATCGGCTGTTTCTGCAGCGTTATCGGTATTCCGGTTGCGATTGTCATGGCGAAATCGCTTGGCACGTTGCTTCAGCCTGTCGGAAAAGTCTGCGTCGATCATTCCGTGGCACAAGCACTATTGGTGGAGCAGGGAAGGAATCAGCTTCAGTCTATGAACAACAATCGCTAATGCCGATGTTCTTATGAGCGGAAACTTTATCTTCTGAAGCTTTCATAATTTTCATCGTTCTGAATACAAAAAAGCCTGTCTGCAAATCAACACAGACAGGCTTTGAAACATTTTCAGATCTTTATTTTCGGATTTTGTATCCGATCTGCATCAAGTAAGTCGCAAATCCTGCAGCCGCTAGTCCAGATATCGTTACGACCGAGAGGCTTACCCAGGGATTGAAGTCGCTCTGAGAAAAGAACCCGTAGCGGAATCCGTCAATGATGTAGAAGAACGGATTGAATCTCGATAACGTCTGGAAAATCGGCGGCAGCTGGTTAATCGAGTAAAAGACACCCGAAAGGAAAGTCAGCGGGAGAATGACAAAACTCTGGAACGCACCGACTTGATCAAACTTATCAGCCCAAAGTCCGCAGATCAATCCCAAAGAGCCCATAAGCGCTGCTCCTATAAACCCGAAAACCAAAATCCAAAGAAGATGATCCATCGGGGGCGGAGACCAGAGGAAAGAAGCCAAGAGGACGCCTGCGCCGACAATTAAGGCGCGGACAATGGAAGCGCCGATCATCGCTAATGACAGCTCCCAGCCGGCAAACGGCGGCAGCTGTATAAAGATCAGGCTCCCCATGATCTTCGAAGACAGCATTGAAGAAGAGCTGTTTCCGAAAGCGTTCTGCAGCATCGTCATCATTACGAGGCCGGGAACAAGGAAGTGCAGGTAATTCACGCCGTCAAAAGTCGGCATTTTGCCGGCCAAAACTTGACCGAAAACCAATAAATACAAAAGTCCCATGAGAACCGGTGCAAAAATCGTCTGCAATGCAATCTTTTTGAATCGGAGAATCTCTTTTTCCAAAAGCGTAAGAAAAGAAGCTCCGGGACGGTAAGGCTGAGGTTCTATTTTGAATTTCATTTAGAGGTAATTCTCATAAAGACTTCTTCGAGATTGGCTTTGCCGAGTTCTAAACCTTCGGGCTCTAAGCCTCGCTTATGAAGCTCGTCGAGCAGGATTCTTAAACCTTCTGGGGTGTCGTAGTTCAGGCAATAGAATCCGTCCTGAAGCTTTTCTACCTGAATCGGAAAGTCCGAGGGCAGAGGAGCCGAAAGGGTAAAAACAACACGGTCTTTTGAGTATTCCTTCAGAAGATCGCGTGTGTTCTCTAAGGCCGCAATGCGTCCGTGATTGAGCATGGCGACATTTCTGCAGAGTCGTTCTGCTTCTTCAAGGTAATGGGTCGTCAGAATGATCGTGTGTCCCTTGCGGTTTAGTTCTTCCATAAAGGTCCAAAGCGAATGGCGAAGGTTGATGTCGACCCCGGCTGTCGGTTCATCCAACACAATCAGAGGCGGTTTATGGACAAGCGCCTGGGCGATTAGAACGCGGCGTTTCATACCGCCGGACAAGCGCATGACGCTTTCTTTCTTTTTATCGGCAAGATCCAGAACCTCAAGCAGTTCGTGGAGCCACTTATCGTTGTGACGCAGGCCGAAATATCCGCTCTGCAGTCTTAATGTCTCCCATACACTCAGAAATGGATCGAAAGTAATTTCCTGCGGGACGATGCCGATCGCCATTTTGAACTGCTGCCAGTCACGGCGAATGTCGTAACCTAAAACAGAAACGTTTCCGCTGTCAGGCGTTACAGTCTTGGCCAGTACACCGATCAAAGTGCTTTTTCCGGCTCCGTTAGGGCCGAGCAGGCCGAAAAAATCGCCTTGTTCAATCGAAAATCTCACATCCGAAAGGGCCTTTTTTGGATTTTTACCGGCGTTAAAAGACTTCGAAATATGTTCAATTTGAAGTGCCGGAATATTAAATTCAGTCACGAATTTTTTCCTTTTGTCTGTTTTTATTCAAAGATTAACCATTCTTCAAACTACTGTTTTAAACGAAAGTCTCAAATGGTTAATAAAAATTCAGATCAATCCGAACCGGTTAAATTTTTATACATATTGATTACAAGGATTCAGGTAAACGATGATGATAATCATTTGTATTAAAATTGTCTTAGTGCTAAATTTATTCAAATGATAATCATTATCAATACAATATTTTAGCATTATGCAAGCACAACACACTGACCGACAGAAAGCAGTCCCGATGTTTAATGCCTTCCAAAGCAAAGGGCAAGACGACATCAGCCGCTGGCTGGCCAAAGTTTCTGAGAATCCTATTGTCGAAGCTTTTCCCGAAAAGATTGATATCCATCCGGGAATGGACAGCTCCATGCTGTTGTCTACGGAAATGCCGGCGATCTTATCCGAACTTGTCTCTAAGCCTCGTACACGCAGAACGGTGGCCTATATCAACGTTCCTTACTGTGAAACCCGCTGCTTCTATTGCTTGTTCTATATCAAGCCGTATCGCAATAAAGAAGAAAGCAAAGCATTTGCCGATACGCTGATCAAAGAACTTCAGCTTTGGTCGGATAAACCGGTGCAGAAGGGCGAGCCCGTCCACGCCGTCTACTTCGGCGGCGGCACACCGACTGCTTTAGAAGCCTCTGATATTGAAAGAGTCATTAAAGCTGTTCGTCGCTACCTTCCGCTCGCCAACGACTGTGAAATCACTTACGAGGGCCGTTTGTCCGGTTTCGGGACCGACAAAATGGAAGCTGCATTAGCAGGCGGCGCCAATCGCTTCTCTTTGGGTGTTCAGAGCTTTGATACGAAGATCCGTCAGGCCGTCGGCCGACGTTCGGATAAGGAAACCCTGATCCGTCAGCTTGAAAAACTGATGAGCTACGATCAGGCCGCCATCGTGATTGATTTGATTTACGGTTTTCCGTTCCAGACCTTGGAAACTTGGAAAGAAGACTTACGAATTGGCCGAGAGCTTAACCTTGACGGCATCGACTGCTACCAGCTCCGCGTGTTTGAGAAGTCTCCTCTTTATAAATATATTCAGAACGGCAAACTTCCTCCCGGACCGGATCATGAACTTCGCGCTGCGATGTTCCAGGAAGCCGTGCAAAGCATGCATGAAGCAGGCTGGAAGCGTCTTTCCATCTCCCATTGGGCTTCAAACACCCGTGAACGAAATTTTTATAACTACTACGCAAAGACCCGTACCGATTGTTTAGCTTTCGGTCCCGGCGCCGGCGGCAACTTAAGCGGTTACGGCTTCATGCAGCACCGTCAGCCGGATGCTTGGGCCAAGGCTGTCGAAAGCGGTGTCAAACCAATTGCCATGATGACCAAACCGCCTCTGTTCTGGGAACTGGGACGTGCGGTCGCTGAGCAGCTTGAATTGAATTTCTTTAACCCTTCCCAACTGGCTCACGAGTTTTCTGAGAAGTTTGCAACTTTGTGGAATCCATTGATCGATAACTGGACTGAAGCAGGGCTCCTTGCCCCCGTCGGAAACCGTTTTGAACTGACGGTTCCCGGCCAATTCTGGCAGGGCCGTATGACTCAGCACATCCTCGACTACTTCAAATCTCAGACAAAATGACCACTAATCTTACTTTCAAATTGACGGCCGCAGCCGCATTGACTTTTTGCTCGCTCGCACTTCAGGCCGAAGAAACCGTTCAGACTTCTGAAGTGACGGTAACTGCCGGACGCGTTGAACAGCAGCTTCTCGAAGTTCCGATGGCAGTGACGGTCGTAACCAACCAGGAAATCCAGGAATCTGCCGCCCGCAACGTGGGCGAGCTTCTGGAAGACATTCCCGGCGTCATGGTCAATAACGCCGGTTCTCAGGGCTTAAAACGCGTTTCCATCCGCGGTGAAGATACTTTCAGAACATTGACTCTTATTGACGGCCAGAAGATTTCCGAACAGAAATCCATGTCCGGCGCTTCGATTCTTATCGATCCGAGCTCTATTGAGCGCATTGAAGTGATCAAAGGACCGGCTTCCGTACTTTACGGTTCCGACGCCTTGGGCGGTGTGGTAAACATCATCACGAAGAAGGGATCTAAGAAACCGTTTGAAGCCGAAGGATCCGTTGCAAGGAACGGCGCAGGTCACGGCTGGGCGGAAACGATTTCTCTCGGCGGAACTTACAAAGGTTTGAACTACCATTTGGATGCCGGTTATCAGAGTCACGGCAACATCAAGACTCCGCTCGGATACCAGAAGGGTACGGACTTCCGTCAGAAAAATGCCTCTGCTTTCCTGAGTTACGACTTCAATGAGCATTTCACAGCCGGTCTGCGTGCGGATACTTTTGACAGCGACATCAATTCTTCCAGCTGGGAATATGAACAAGATCCGAACAGCGAATTCTTTGTTCGTATTCCGAAGTGGAAGCGAGACAAGGTCGCTCTGTTTGCAGAGGGCAAGAACCTTAACGAATACCTCACCCGTTTGCGTTGGGACGGCTATTGGCAGAAGAACCATAAGAACATGAGAAATTACGTTTTGGTGTCGCCATTCCCTACTGCGAAGGTTATAACAGATTCACTTGCGGATAACCGTATCAAAACTTACGGTACAAGTCTTCAGGCTGACTGGCAGCTGGGAGAATCGAATTTCCTGATTACCGGCTATGAGTTTGTTCAGGATCAGTTGGAAGCCGATACCGATGCCCGCTCTTCCATGTCTATGAGATCAATGCTTATGAGCGATACACAAACCCATCGTTTTAACAAAGGCAAAGAAACCACGAATGCAATTTTTGCCTCCATGGAAACATCTTTGCCGATGGATTTTACGGTTAATTATGGTGTTCGTTATACCTGGGTCAACTCTAAGCTCAGTAAAGCCTCTGCAAGCCTCAATGGTTTTGATAGAAATGGTCAATATAAAAACTTTGACGACGGATCTGCAGGTAAAACCGGCAGCGATAGAAACAGCCGTCCTGTCTTTAACCTGAGTTTGAACTGGACCGGCCTCCCGGATACCTCGTTAAGAGCCGGTTGGTCTCAGGGCTTCCGTGTTCCGAATCTTCAGGAAAAGTATCTCATGAATAGCATGGGCGGCGGAACGATCTTTGGAAATCCGAACCTTAAGCCCGAGAAGTCCAACAACTTTGAAATTGGGGCTCGTTATGCAGGAAGCGCTGTTGAGGCAGACTTCGCTCTGTTCTACAACCTCGCGGATGACTACATTTCTACTATTCGTATCTATCCCGATGTTGGTATGAAATCTCAGTACACCTACGAGAATGCCGACAAGGCTAAAACCTTCGGTGCCGAACTCTCCGTGAACTTTAAGCCGACGAACCACATTTTCCCTTACGCCAGCATGACTTGGCTGCGCAGAAAGACCGAGTGGGGCAGCGGAGTTTCTACCTATGATTCCGGAGTTGCCGGTTTCACGGCTCGCTACGGTGTCAAGACGGAGTTCGAAGTCTTTAACGGCCGCTGGAATACGGATACGTACCTCAGAAGCAAGACGGCATCTAAGTCTTATTCACCGAATACCAGTGAGACGACCCGTGTTGCCGGTTATACAACGCTTAACTTTGCGACCACTTATCACTTTGGTTCGCAGAAGCGTTACATGGTCAGCGCTGAGGCCATCAACATTACGAACCAGCTTTATTCCTACGGCGATTCGATCTACGAACCCGGACGCCACTTCAACTTCAAGCTGAGCGCGAAGTACTAAGCAGTAATAAGGATTCATTTCAACGGGAAACAGCATGACGGAAATGACATTGGAGAGAAAGGAGGGCCGTTCTTGGCTCAGAAGGTTCGGTGACCGCTGGGGTGCTCGTGACCTCGTGGTAATCGGAGTTTTTGCCGCGACCGCAAAACTCTCCACGGTTTTAATCGCTATGGTGGGCGGAGGAATGAATCCTGTCAGCCTTCTGCTTAAAAATGTGGTTTTCACCACACTGCTTGTGATCATGCTTTACAAAGTGCGTCAGCCCGGAACGCTGAGCCTCTTTGTGATCGTAAGCGCGCTGGTGAACTTTCTGCTCTTGGGCGGAAATGTCACACTCATTCCGCCCATGCTGGTAGCCGCTTTAGTCTCCGAAGCAGTCATGAAGTTTGTTAAAAGCCTCGGATGGAAAGGTGCCGTCTTCTGGGGCGTCGGCTGCTTTGACTTCCTTTCCAAAGGATTGTCGCTCGCAGTGTCCTATCTCATGATGCGCGAATCTCCGGCCCTGATGGCAGTTGTTCTCCCGATCGTTTTGATCGGTTATGCCGGTTCTTTAATCGGTCTTTATACGGGTTACCGTTCAATGAAGGAATTAAGACATGCAGGCATCGTCCGCTTCTAAATTTGATGTTTTAACGCGGCTGGATGTTCGCAGCAAAATGCTCATCGCCGCCTTAGCAGCAGTGATGACGATTGCGCTTTCTTCCCTGAATTCACAGCTGCTGCTTTTCACGACGTCGCTGCTTTACTTGTTTGCGCTCGGCCGCAACAAACTGATTTTTGTAAGCTATGCCGTTGCTCTCCTGATGATGGCCTTGTCCCTCGGATTTGCCTCTGTGTTGGCGCTCTTCACTCCTTCCATGGGCAAAAGCCTGGAACTCGGTTCTTTGTGCATTCCGTTCCTGAGAGCCCTGACAGTGATGAACACAATTCTGCCGATGGCTTTTACAGGCAGACTGCAGAACATTCTGAACGGTCTTCAGCAGCTCAAGCTCCCGTTCATTATTTATCTTCCAGCCGCTGTGATTATTCGTTTTATTCCGACGTTTGCCGGAGATGTGAAACAAATCTGGGAATCTCTGAAGATCAGGGGCTTCAAGATCAATCCTTGGCAGTGCACGATTCATCCGATTCGCACCACCCGCCTGCTTTTTACGCCGCTCCTTTTCAGAGCACTTAAAACCAGCGACGAATTAGGAATTGCAGCGGAGCTTAAGGGACTTCACGCCGGCAGCAAATCGGGCTCTATGCACAGAAGAGGATTTAGCAAACATGACATTACGGCCATTACTCTGGTTCTTTTGATCTGCACGGCAGCGGTTTTACTACAAATTTACTTTCCTACCGACATTAAGGCGGCAATGAGATGATCGAACTGAATCACATCACTTACCGTTATCCTTTTTCCGATAGAAACGCCCTTGAAGACATTTCATTGACGGTTCGTCCCGGCGAAGCAGTGCTTTGCACCGGCGTATCCGGCTGCGGTAAATCCACCTTAATTCGCCTGATTAACGGTCTTTGCCCTCATTATTTCGGAGGCGAACTTAAAGGAACTGTTCGCGTCGCGGGACAAGACAATCAAACGATGAAACTGCACGAGATCAGCAGCCGCGTCGGAACACTCTTTCAGAACCCGGAGAGCCAGTTCTTTGCGCTTGGAGTGGAAGAGGAAATGGCATTTAAGCCTGAGTCCAGAGGCATGCATCCCGATAAGATCCGTGATCTCATTGCGAAGACTTCTCAGCGCTTCGGCTTGAATTCCGTATTAAAGAACACGATTCATGAACTTTCTCAGGGGCAAAAACAGAAGGTCGGCTTGGCTTCCCTGATGATGGAACCGCTTCAGGTTCTGATTCTGGATGAACCGACCGGAAATCTGGACCCTGAATCTACGATGGATTTGGCCCAAGAGATTCTTCGCTTAAAAGAGAAGGGCGTTGCTGTCCTCATTGTCGATCATCGCCTGTATTGGTTAAAAGGCGTAGCTGACCGCGTCTGTGTGATGGAAAAGGGCCGAATCGTTCAGGAAGGAACTTTTGATGACCTGAGCGACGAAGTCAGAGCGCGCTACGGCCTGAGAAAAGTCGATGTCGAAGATAAAAGATACGAGCTTCCGCCGTTGTCTGACGGCAAAGAAACTGTCATGAAGATCTCCGACCTTTCCTTTGCTTATCCGCGAAAAGATAAGATTTTCAACGGGACTGATCTGGAACTGCGTAAAGGAATTACGGGTCTGTTCGGTCCGAACGGGACCGGCAAAACGACTTTGGCCCGAATCCTCACAGGATTAAATAAACCTACCCAAGGAACTTTAGAAATAAGAGGCAAGAAGGTTAAACCTCAGGAGTGCCTCAGACATGTCGCGGTCGTTCTGCAGAATGCCGACCACCAGCTGTACATGCGAACGGTTTTTGATGAACTTCTGACCAGTCTGGAAGCCGCAGGCTGCCGCGGCGGCAAACAAGCCGCCGAAGAGCTGATGCAGCTTTTTGATCTGACGGAACTCAGAGACCGTCATCCTCATTCGCTTTCCGGCGGCCAGCAGCAAAGGCTTGTGATTGCCTGCGCGTTTGCCAAAAAGCCGGATGTCATTATTTTGGATGAACCGACAAGCGGCTTAGACGGTGCAAATCTTCATCGAATTGCCGGAGCCTTGCGTCAGCTTTCTGACGAAGGCAAAGCTGTGCTTGTCATCACTCATGATTTGGAGCTTGTGGACATGGTGTGCGACAGCGCAATCAGGCTACCGCTTCAGAAAACAAATCTTTCATCAACTATTTAATAAGTTAATCGGAAAAACCTATGACAACAATCGTTGAACAGCAGAACACAATTGATGAACTTTTAAACAGCGGCCGTCCCGTAACACTGGAGACGATTGCTCAGGCGCTCTCCGTGACAGCTCAGGAAGCAGCTCACCTTTTGCCCGAAGGTTCCGCTACCTTTGCTCCGGGTTCCGATTTCGAAAGCGTTTGGGCCGCCATTGCCGAATGGGAAAAAATTACTTTCATCGTGACCGCACACGGCAACGTCATCGAAGTTGAAACCAAGCTCGTGACGGGCAAGGCAGCCATGGGCTACTACAATCTGATGGGAGGCAAGAGCCCGCTTCAAGGCCACTTTAAATACGGCGACATTTCCGAGATCGGCTTTGTGACCATGCCGTTCATGGGCCGTGAAAGCCATTTCGCCGCATTCTTTACAACTTCCGGCGACGTCGCCTATTCGATGTATGTCGGCCGCGAAAAGCACAAGTTAATTGAAAGCGCCAAAGAAAAATTCCTTGCCCTCCAGCAGAAATACAAAGCCTAAAAAGAGGAAAAGAATGAAAGTTTTAGTCGCATACGCTACCGTTACCGGAAACACAGAGATCATCGCTCGCGCCATCGCTTCAGCGATTCCCGGCGCTGATCTCAAAAAACTGCCGGCGGACGTCAATCCTCAGGATTACGACTTTATCTTCGCCGGTTTCTGGTGCGATAAAGGGACACCGGATGAAGTTTGGCAGGCATTCCAGAAAGAGGCCAAGGCTAAACCTATTGCTTACTTCGGAACGATGGGCGGAGATCCCAACAGCGAACGCGGACAGGCTTGGGTTAATAAAGTCGCGGGCCTTTTCCCGTGCGAGAACTTCAAGGGTCTTCGCGTTTGGCAGGGCAAGATCGATCCGAAAATCCTAGCCGCCATGGCCAAGATGCCCGGCGCTAAACCGGTGACACCTGAACGCCAGGCAAGACTTGATGAGGCCGCTAAACATCCGACGGCTGAAGATCAGGCTCAGGCCGGAGCCTGGGGCTTGGAGCTTCTTGAAAACTTCCGTAGTGGCAAATAAACATGGACTTTAAAGAGATTTATAACCTGATCGGATTCGCCGGTGTTGCATTGGTGATTATCGGAGTTTTTGCCCTTTATATTACTGTTTGGAATTTTCTCTATTTGAGAGGCGTACTTTCTCGATTCAAGAAGCACTTCCACGGAATGGACAAGGCAACGCCTGAGCGTATCCGCCGTTATTTCGGAGAGAGCACCAATCCTTTGGAATGCATTGTGCGCGACATCGTCATGACGCACGGTGCTCACTCAGACGACATCCGCGCCGAAGTGGCCTACCTGTTCCACAAGCACTTCAAGCCTGTGAACAATGCGCTGACTTGGCTCAAGTTAATTTCCGCTGTTTCTCCGCTTCTCGGCTTGCTGGGTACGGTTGTCGGTATGGTGGCGGTTTTCCGCACTATCTCTGAGAACCTTTCTCCCGATCCGACGATGCTTGCCGGCGGCATTTGGACAGCTCTGATCACAACAGTTATGGGTCTGGTGGTCGCAATTCCGGCTTTGATGGCTTATTACTACCTGATGCTCAAGGTAAAAGAGCTCCGAATCGAAGCCGTTGAATATAGCTATCGAGCTTTAAATATCCGCCGTGAACCCTGCCGCTGCGCTCAAAGGTTAGAAGACGACGAGCAAAAAGCCGCCTGAGATTTAAGAGACAGATATGTTTGACGAACTCGAAGAAGAGCCTCGGGTGGATTTGACGCCGCTCATTGACGTGATTTTCATGCTGGTCATCTTTTTTGTGATGACCATGACATTCAGCAAACCTGTGCTGGATGTCGTGCTGCCTGCGGCCCAGAATTCCGAGGTCAAGAAGAAAACGACAGAGCTTGTGATCAGCGTGAAGTCCGACGGAAAGTATTTCTTTAACGATCAGGAAATCCCTAAAGAAGAAGTTTCCCGTTTCTTGTCCGAGCATCCGGACGGAACGCTCAACCTGATGGTTGATGAGAAGGCCCCGTTCGAAGCTTTTGTTTATTTGGCCGACTTAGCAAAAGTTAATAGAGAAGGCCGTTTTGTAATCAGTACTAAACCAGCTGCGCCGCAGAATTGAGATGTTAAGCCCTTCACGCAAAGACAATGAATTACTTAATGCCAAGCGGCTTTCAAAAGCTGCTTTGGCCGCCTTTGCCTGTGCGTTTGCCTGGGCAGGCTGTACTTTAAAGACAGGTGCTCCGCTGCCTGCTCAGCAGCCGCGGACTATAGAACTGAGTTTTGCTCAGATTCAGGAAATCCAACCGGAAGAAACGCCGGAAGTCCTTCCGGAACCTCTGCCACAGCCGGTCATCGAAGAACCTAAAAAACTTCTTACAGATGAGTCGGAATTTAAAGTTGAACCTGAAAAGGTTGTAGAAGAAAAGCTTCCTGAATCTGAAGCAGAACCGGTGCCTCCGCCTCCGGTACCTGTTGAGCAGCCTAAACCGAAGAAGGTTGAGCCTGAGAAGCCAAAACCTAAAGCTGCAGAGAAGCCCAGACCGGTGAAGAAGGTTAAAGAGCCCAAGGTAGAAAAGAAAGATCCGGCCCCTCAAAAAGCCTCAGAATCGACGGAAGGAAAGGCCGCATCAGTGGGACATGCTGCGGCTGAGCAGGCAGTTAAAAAGAAAAGCATCACGGCCATGCTGGTCAGTTTGGTTGAAAAGCATAAACGCTATCCGAAAGCCGCGAGAAGAGCCGGTATGGAAGGCGTTGTCTTAGTGGAATTCTCTGTCGATCCAAGCGGCAAAGTAACCGGCGCCTCAGTCATTAAAAAATCCGGAAAGGGTCCTTTGGATTCCGCTTCTCAGGATTTGAGCGATCGAATTATCGGGACGGCTTTTAATGTTCCGAATGCAGGAATGAAGATTCAAGTGCCGATTCGGTACAGCCTGGATTAAGTCATGAGGGCGCTTCGAAAGAGGCGCCTTTTCTTCAGGTATCCAGGAATACCGATTTAGTCACTTGTTTTTATTTAATTTCTCAGAAAGCTTCTTTGACTCTCACTTGACAAAGTTTTTTCCATTTCTTAGATTAAGTGGGACATCGGCAACGGGTGTGTCGATGAAGCGTTGATCTGAGAGAGTGTGTCAGCAGGCATTGGCTCAGGGAGCTTCTCCGGAGGGGTTGGGTCGAAAACCTCAAGCTGACTAGCGAAAGCGAAAGAAAACACCAATAGGCCCGGAGACGGGCCTTCTCATTGTTGGAACGTTGCATCTCTAGAAAAACAAGATGTTCCGAATTCCAATGAATCAAAAATCCAGTTGGGTGAAAAGTGACTAACTTAAGGCACTGAGATCTTTAGAGAGGTGTTTTGGCCAAGGAACGGTAGAAAACTTCAAGCTCCACGTCTGAAATAAACAGATATGACATGCCTGCCATGACTTGGATTTTTCGCGGATATTCAAGAGGGAGAATCGGGGAACATAAAAATTGGCGGAAAGGGTGTCCCCTTGAGAATCTTTAAGAACCTTCGAGAACTGAAGAGAATCAAAAAGAATTTTTAAGAATATTCAAATAGTTAAATTCTAATTTATTTTATCCTCAAAAGGAATCTAAGAGAACTATCGAGAACCTAAGAGAATTTTTTCTAAAATTTCTGTGGTGTTTCTGTGGTGCTTTTTTAGAGTTGAGGATATGAAAATAACAAGCAAGAACGTTTTTACAGTTGAGGACGGTAACCACACGGTGGCTCCGAACCTGATTCTAGTCGTGCGAGGCAATACGCGCCGCTTTATTTTTAGATACTCTGAAAACGGGAAACGGACGGATAAGTCGCTCGGGCCAGCTCGTAAATTATCGCTCTCGGACGCGAAGGCCCTGGCAGATGAACTTCGATCTAAATTAGCGCTAGGCGAGGAAATCAAAACTAGGAGAGAACGGAAAGAGAAAGAAAACACACCAGATGTGCCAGTCTTTAAAACTTATGCTATCGAGACTATTGACCGCCTTCAAGAGGTAAAGCGCTGGAGAAACAAAAAGCACGCACAGCAGTGGCGCAATACTATTGAGCAGTACACCTTTCCCTTTATTGGAGACAAACCAATAAATGAGATTACGCGGGAGGACGTATTAAATATATTGAAACCGATCTGGCTGGAAAAGAATGAGACGGCAAGCAGAGTACGAGGCCGTTTAGAGAACATCCTGGCTTATGCCGTTACTGACGGGATCTTGCCGTCTAATCCTGCTGCCTGGAGAGGAAATCTTGATAGGTATTTGGCGCCCCAGAGTAAGGTTAAGATGGTCAAGCACTTCGAGGCTATGCCTTTCAGTGTTTTGCAAGATAAGGTTAGGTGTTTAATTCCAGCAAACAACCGGACTAGGCAGGCCATTTTATTTACGATCCTGACTGCCTCAAGAATTGGAGAATCAGTGCCAGCGTGCTGGAATGAAATTGATTTTAAAAACAGAGTATGGAGTGTTCCTCCGGAACGGAGGAAAGATGGAAAGCCGTATCCGCACCGAGTTCCTTTGAGCACTCAGGCGATTGATTTATTAAATTCGATTGAACGGCAGGGAGAGAAGATTTTTGACGCGCCAAACAGGAAAGCGGATAGCCGTTATTCCCTGACTGGGCTTTTAAAGCGGATGACGGGGACCGACGCCACAATGCACGGGTTTAGGTCCACGTTCAGAGATTGGTGCGCAGAGAACGGAGTGCCCGATATTCTTGCGGAGAAAAGTATGTCGCACGCAACGGGAAACGCCGTTGTCCAGGCCTATCAACGTTCTGACCTCCTGGAGCAACGACGTGAAGTAATGCAACGCTGGGCTGATGCAGTGTTTGAGAAAGTTGAGGATTAAGCACAGTTGAGATTGGGGCGCGACTTCCACCAATTTTCAACTTCTCGTTCAGACCAAAAAGGGCGCCGTTTAACATAGCGCCCTTTCGGAAAGTATCCTTCCTTGATCCATTTATCTATTGTTCTGGTTGTCACCTGCAACCGCTCAGCAACTTGATATTTATTTAAGAATGTCATTTTGCACCTCCTGCTTTTTCAATCCGTCCAATCTCTCGATTCACTTTTTCAAGACAAATCTTGTCGAACTCTTTCTTGTCTTCAGGCTTAATCAACATCTTGAATTGCTCGATCATGATGTGAACATCCGCTGCCTCCTCAATAATATGGAGCCAGTGTTCTTTGCTCGGCTTATCGAAATAAATAGCAAAGGCTTCCTGGAGTTCATCGACCTCTTCTGGCAATTTTTCAAAAATCTGATTGTCATATCCGTAGTGCTCAGAGATCCTGACCAGGCAGTCTTCAAATTTTGCCGCGTTATGCAGATTCATCATCAGCCTCCTGGAGCACTCTGTTTACCTGCTCCTTCAGTTTGTTCTTAAGCTCCATGCTTGCGCCAATCTCTTTGTTGTCACGTTTTTCCATACAGCAGGCGTGATCCAGATAAAAATAAACGAGGCGGATCATCAGCAGCGCCTCGTCTTTTGTGATTTCAATTTTGTCCATCATTCATCCTTGAAGAAAACTAAGAAAAACCTATTGGTCTCCGCCTTGTTAGCGGACGGTTTCTTGTCTCCATTAAAAAGCGCCCAACTCAGGGGCGCTTGAAATGACGTTGATTTAATATCGCTCGGGCTCGTCCAGGCAGCTCGAAAACATCCCGAACTCCCTCATTAATTTTTTCTCTAGCTAACTGGCGAGCGGCCAAAAACTCTTTAACGGTTCGTTCTGGTGAGATGTCCATGCCTTCCTTAAGCAACAGCACAATCTCCGAGCAGACTTCTCGGATCGTGTCCAGCTCCTCAGCCGTGCCAATGTAGCGAGAGGCTTTACCGCTTTTCTTTCTGTCAACGATAGCGGCCAGGGCATAGAGCGCCTTGATCTGTCTGTTAGTGAACTCTGCTGCTTCTTTCTCCTGACCCTTCCAGGAGCGATCAAACAGCATCATCCCTCCCCAGTTGAGTAAGTCTTCAATCTGCACCATGTGGTCTTGCGTGACATCACCACGTGGCAGAGTGACTTCAACCACCAGGCCCATGTCATTGATGATTGACTTAATCTCGGTAATGTCGGCCTGAGAATAAAAAGAGCCAGTCAAACGAACTGGCCGAGGTTTGTAAGGCTTTCTGGGTTTCTTGTTAGTTGACATGTTGAATCGTTTGATTTATTTGTCAGTGGCATGATTTTAGCGCCCTGCGGATCGCGATCTTGGCTTCTGAGAGCAGTTCCCAGTAGTCAGTCACCAGGCTTTGCACGAGGATTGTTTCAAGCTCGGAATCGAGCGGGCTATCAGATCGCAGTGTCAAGTAGCCGGCATCGGTTTTGTAGAGCGTGCAGACTGTCTCGGCATTGAATCTGATGTCGTACAGCTCATGGTCTTTCCAGACAAACTCAACCTTATTTGATGTTGACATTCTGTCGCTCCTCAAGATGTGCCCCAGGGACTACCTCACCAGCTTTCAACTTCTTGCCGATAGCGATCAAATCAGGACTTGTTTCAACTTTCACTCTGATCAGGTCTTTCGGCAGGATGTCCATCTCGTCCACAATGGTGGCAGTGGACTTGCGCAGGTAAACAGTGACGAGCGGATCAGAAACCTTCTTGAGGCCGCTCGAAGTCATAGCGTCCAGCATCAGATTTTTGAGAGTATCAGCGCGGCGCTTCATGCCATCCTTACGGGCCTTCAGTCTCTTGATCTGGGCGTCGATCTGCTGCGCTTCGCTGTCGAGTTCAAACAGATACAGGCCCGTGTTTTTGATTGTCTCGTTCAAGTCTCCAGCAAATTCGACAAGGGCATCAGTGCCTAAGATTTCACCTGTTTCCTCGTCCACCTGGACGCCTTCTAAAACCTTTCGGTATTCCTCAGGAATTTCATAAAGTTTCATAAAAGAAAAGGCGCAGTTTTTAGCCGCGCCTTCTTGTACGTTAGAAAAGATTAGAAGGGGATGTCTTCAGGGTTGCCCGTGTAAGGCTCCTCGGCTGGAGCTTGTTTGTCCTGTTTTACCTGGCCAGGTCTATCGGACTTCTTGTCGAGAAGCTGAAGATTATCGGCCACAATCTCTGTTGAGTATTGTGTCTTGCCTTCTTTGTTTTCCCATTTTCTGGTGCGAAGGTGACCTTCAATGAAGACTTTTGAACCCTTACTCAGATATGTTTGAGCAACTTCAGCAGTGCGACCGATAGTTGTAATTCGGTGCCACTCTGTTTCCTCCTTTCTTTCACCGTCTTCACCTTTGCGGAAGGTGGAGGTGGCAACCGAGAACGAAGTGATCTGAAGGTTAGTGTTGGTAAAGCGGGTTTCTGGATCACGTCCGAGAGCACCCAGGATGAAGACTTTATTTACTGACGGCATGTTTATTCACCTTGTTGAGTTGTGTCGAGATCGGCCTTCCGTGCAATCGCATAGAGGCGACGTTTTTCAGAATCAGAGAAGAGAGCGTGTTGCTCAGGATTCTTTTCCTTCAGAGAGGCCATGAAGTTTTTGATTGATTCAACGCCCAGGGCCGCAGCCTTTTCTGCCTCAGCCTGAATCTCTGGAGAGATCGTGGCCGCACCACTAAGCCAGCTCAGGAGCTTTTTCCCTGTTTCCTCAGTGATGACTTCAGGATCTTTAAACAATCCTGTACGGTCTTTACTAGCGACTGCGTTATGACTATCTCTGTCAATGGAGAGCAGCACCGTGAACTCAAACTCAATACCGTCTCTTTGCTCGGTTTTGTCCTGAACCTTTTTTACTTTGCCATCAACCAGGGCCACGCCCGCTTTACTTCTCATTGTTGCGATAACGTGAGCGCGGCTATTCAGAATCGTGTCCAAGAACTTGCGGTGCATAGGCGTGACCTTTTTCCAACCCGCCATCGAGTTGCCATTTGAAAGCAGGTCAACGAGCTCTAGGCAACCGTTTTTGCCCGTCCATTCTGGCGTGATGGAATCTAGGATGATGACGTTATAGCCAGCTTCTTCTGCCGCGCGAATCGCTTCGCAGTACACATCAGGGCTGAAACTGTCAGTTAATTCAAGAACATCAAACTCAGGAATGCCAGGCAATCCAGAGTAGAGAGAGGCGCTGCCGCGTTCGGTATCGACAACAGCGATTTTTCCGCCGAGCCCCTTAGCCAGCCGCAGAGCGGAATAAGTTTTGCCAGAGCCGCTAATTCCTTCCAGGGCCAGGCGCAATTTAGATTCAGAACGAACCGCTTTTTTAAATGTGAATGTCATTGTGCTATCCTTTGTGAGGGCCGTTGGCGCGGCCCTTCAAAAAACCAATCTTTAGAAAGGAACTTCATCTAATTCAAACGGGATGAAGTTCTTTTTTTGTTCCCAAGCCTCATGCTGGCGCTCGAAGTCATCAATCTCGGCATCAGTCCACTCTGGATCTTTTGGAGCTGCGTCCATCATTTCTCTGTATTCCCCGTAGGTCATACCCAGGCCGTGATACTCAAGCTCGTCTGGCAGATCCGGAGGCTCACGGAATTGAAAGCGGCCTGCCTCAGCCAGATCCATCATGTAGTTCATAATCTTTGACATACTCAATCTCCTTAATCAAAAAGTGCAGAGAACGGTGTTTGCGGAAGTTTCGGTTTCCTTTTGTTCTTCCGCTTTATGTAGTTCTCGTGATTTCTTTCTCGGCAGCGCTCTTTATTGCGCTGGTAGTAGCCCTGCATGTAGGCCTTAATTTTTTCTGGTGTGCCGCGCATATCAGTGCCACCCGTTTTCTTTTAAGTACTTATCAAACACGGGCTCGATCTCGGGATGTCTTTCATCCTCACCATCTTCTGCAAGCTGATTTATTCGCTTGTCGCAGTAGCGCGGGATGTACTCTTCAAAGAACTTTTCGAGCAGCCGCTCATACTCTGCTTCGCGTTTTTCTTCTTGCCAGGACGGCTGCCAGAGGTCCCCAGGGCCAGGGCATGTTCGAGGTGTGTAAGTCATTACAGCCACTCCACGAGAAAGAAGGGAAGAATCACCGAGGCGGCAAGCATGACGCCAGAGAGCACCAACAGGCAGACGTTGTCTCCGTCCGCATTTTTCATTGTCAGAAACTTCTTCATAACAACCTCCAAAGAAAAGCCCCCGAAAGCGCATCAAGGAGTCAGCGCTAACGAGGGCCAGGAGAGAGAAACTTAAAAACTAACTTTTCACATCTGGATAGATGTCTCGGTCAATCGTTTGCCACACCAGATCTGAAATGAAATTAGACGCATACTCTTTAAAGAGCGCCTTTACTTCCTTCTGGGCCTCAGCAGTCGAAACAACGTGAGCCAGGTCAAGCGTTATCTCTTTCTTTCCAGAGAGCAGGGCGGAGATCACAGCGCGCTCGGCATACTTAAGAGCATCAGTGAGACAGATTGCAGAACCGCGCTCTTTCAAAATGTCTTCAACAGCAACATCAAAAATCTGTTTTTGTTCATCTACTAATAGGACCATTTTTCTCTCCTTAAAACTATGTAAAAAAGACCACATTCATAAGCTCCCCTAAGCGCTGAACTGGAACTAACAGTTATTGGTAAAAGCCCGAGGAGCTTTTAAAGATGGTCTGAAGATGTCAGTCTTTCCGGACTGTCAGGGAAAAAAGCTCATTGAGAAACCCCCGCGTGTATTTGCGAATTTTGGGTGTTTTGCAGTACATGACCCAGACGCAGGGGTTTCTAAATAAGCTCAAACAGAAGAACACTCCATCTAACCAACTCAGGAGATCTGCAACTTACCGACTTTCAGGAGTGCCCTTGTGTTTGCGAACTGTCTTTGCTGAACGGCCCCTACTTGCACCTGACGACTTTAACGTCACAATACTTTCAGCTTTCTCTCTGCCGCATCCTTCTTTTCAGTCGGATTGCTTGGGCGCAATTCACTTGCCGCCCGGTCGCTCCGTGCACCTTTCGCTTTACTCGGTGTTTAGGAGCAGTGTTTCTTGATTACGAACCTGCAAGAAACATTTTAAAGAGCTACTTGTTCGTTACAAGTACAAACTGTAAACCAATTGAAAGAAAATTGCAAGTAAAGACTGTAGCCTTTCTTGCAATAAGGGAAAGTGATAGTAATAGTTAAGATTTAATTGTTCTTGCCGTGCCAGCGCATTGCTCTCCTAAAGCCCGCGGCCTCGGCTTCCTTGACGGTCAGCGCCAGAAATTCTCCTTGCCTGTCGATCTTTACTTTGTCATATTGTTGATCGAAGGGAAGGTGGTAGATCTTTTCTCCAGAAGAAGAGATGTTGCACTTAATCATGGGAAAGTCTTTTCTAAGTTTGTAGTTCTCTTCGACTTCAATTCCCAGCTCTTTTGCACATTCCCTGGCGAAGTCGTCTAGTTTTGTGGTGGTCACAAAAACTCCCCTGACAACTTCTCCTGGATGCTTACGCTTGTATTCAAAGACTGTTCCGAACAGTTGGAAGATGTGCTTTTCAAAAATGGTTTTCTTGGCCGCCCAGCATTTTGCCTGGACTATAAGGGTGTCTCCCATACCTGCAAACTCTTTGCAGATTAGGTCGCGGCCCTTATCCTTTTTCTTATCCTGGATCCCAGTGTATTCAACCAGATAATTTGCTTGCTCGTATTCCCAGCCGAGTTGCAGTTCAAACAACTTTCCCACGTAGCTCTGACTTGTGTGTTTCAAGAACCGATCAAGGGCGAGCTGGTTACGCTCCGATGTCGGAAGTTTTTTGTACTCTTCTGGAGACATGAATCTCCTAACCCTGTCCACTCCAGAATCATCAGTAAGGTCCATGGGCAGGAACCCGTTAGTCTCCTCCAGGATTTCTTGTTCATACTCTTCAATAACAGGAAAGTATTCTTTGATAGTTTCCAGCTCAGACTTAAGAAGAACATTCTCTTTCAGTAAGGCCTTCTTCTCTTTTTTGATCTTGGAGACTTCGTTTGCCGCCGTTATTGCAGGTCTAGACTTGTAGCGCAAACATTCCTCTGCCGCGCGATCTTTGGCTTCCTCATATCCCGCCATCAATTCGGCAAGCCACTTTCTTCCCATTAAAAAATTTTGGTTGAAATATTTGCAACGGAATGATATTTCAGTAAGGACAGTATCTTTTCTCTTAAGTTCCTTTTGCAAGGCCGACCGCTGATTTTCAATCTCCTTCAGAGTTTCCTTATTTTTTTCAAGGGTTGCCTCGTTTTTGTTTAAAGTCCATTCGTTGTGCTCTCTTTGGCTCACGATGCTGGAGCGCAAGAACAACAAAATGAAAATATAAGCGAGCGCTCCAATTAGCAACAGGGCTTCTGGTTTCATTAGAGCCTACTTGCGGTCCATGCAAAAACGATCTTTCCAATCACTCGGACGGAATCAAGTTCCTCTTTCGGGATGTACATCTTTTCGTAGTCCTTATTGTCGGAGATGACGATCAGGCCGCCATCAACATTCCGTTGGATACGCTTAACGAAAAGCTCCCCGCCAATGTTGAGAGCGTAAATGGCATCACTGGTGATCTTCTCAATGCCTGTATCAACTAGAAGAATGTCTCCATTCTCGAACGTGGGCACCATTGAATCACCGCGGCCTGTAATGACTTCCAGCTTATTGAAAGAAGAGCAGGATACATGCTGTCTAAGCCAGCTTTTGCGGATTGAGAGGTGCTCTACCACCTGATCCTCGTCTGGATAAACAACGTCCCCCGCGCCCATTGAGGCGGTTGCATTGAACCTCGGAATTTTAATTGTGTCGTCTTGCTCAGATTCAACAGTCTCTTCTTTGGCAACGGGTATGGGCTCCTGACCAGTCAAACTTTCTAATGACACACCAAGGATCTGAGCAATAGCCGCCAGCCGATCAATCTTCGGCGTGGCCGTGCCTTTTTCCCACTGTTGCACGGATTGGGGCGTGATACCTAGTCTTCTGGCTAATTCACTTTGATTCAACCCAGAACGTTTTCTTGCCTCAGCGATGTTGGAGGCTATTTGTTCTTTATTCATAAGAGGCTCCTTCAAAGCTAATTCTACAGGTTTTCCCTGTAGGGCGAATTTATCGGACAATACAGTTAATGCTTGTAATGATTAAGCAATACTTGTAGAATTAACTGTAACTTTTTAAAGAGGTTTTTAAATGAGCGCTAAAACTGCCTTAAAGAAGGCCATTAAGAAAGCGGGCGGCCAGAGTGCTTTGGCCAGGAAGCTCGGCATCAGCCAGCAGTCCATCCAGCAGTGGGTCGTAGTCCCGCTCAAACGTGTGAAGCAAGTTTCTGAAATCACTGGTGTCCCCCGTGAAGAGTTAGCTCCTGAGTTGTTCAAATAATGTTCCTACATCCTGAAAATCGGCGTGGTGACATTGTGGTCAAGTGCGCCGTTACCAAAGAGATGAAAGCAAAGCTCGACGCAGTTTGCATAGCAGAGAACTTGCATTCAAACGAGCTCTTGCTTTGTCTCCTTCAGGATTTCTTCCAACGTGAAGAATACAAGTTCAGTTTATGGACGCGACTTGTAGCTGACAAGGAAAAGGAAAGTAATTCTGAAGTACCTCAGAGTTCCCGACTAAAGGGGGAACGAAATGAGCTTTGACGCTATCAAATGGGCCATCAACCAAGACATTGACGACCCGAAGGAGAAATTACTTCTGGTGATCCTTTCTGATTTCCTGAATGATAAAACCAGGAAGTGCAACCCGTCCCGTGAAACTTTAATGAGAAAGGCTTGTATTAAGAACAACAAGACCCTTTCTTCTAAGTTGGACAGTCTTGTCTCCAGAGGTCTGATTGAAATTGTCAGAGGAAAAGGCATATCCAATCGCTACCTAGTTCAAAACCGAACCACGTTCAATAGTGAACCTAGTTCAGCAGTGAACCACGTTCAGCACTGCACTACTACCAGGTTCAGTACTGAACCGACCCCTAGTTCAACAGTGAACCACGAACCTATAAGTGAACCTATTAATGAACCTAATACTTTATTTGTCAGTAGAGCCGAGGACGGCTCTCCAGACGCTCAGAAAAATGCCGTGAGTGAGAGTGAGGAATTCAACCTCACCGAACCAAAAGAAGAGCTCACTCCGGAACAGCGATCGGTACAAATCGGCTCCCGTTGTCCGCACGAAAAAATCATCGCCTTGTACCACGAATGTCTGCCAATGCTGCCGACAGTCCGGATCTGGTCAGAGGATAGAAGAAAAACGTTAGCTGCTCGCTGGAGAACGCTCGTCAATGACAAGGGGTATCAGTCCGAAGAGGAAGGCCTTGGCTGGTTTAAGAGATTGTTTGGATACATCAGGCGCTCGCAATTCCTCACAGGTGAAACACCGCAGAAGGAAGGCCACACCTGGAGGCCGGACTTGGAATGGATCATCAAACCGAAAAACCTAACGAAAATCATTGAGGGGAAATACCATGTCAAATAACTACAGCATGAGAGATGTGGACTTCGACAGCAGCTCGGAATCCAGGAAAACTCAAAGACAGCAGTCAACGAAGGTTTTTGAACAACCCTGCAGGGCCAATGGCTGTCCGTGCACAGTCTTTTGCGGCCAACTGACCCAAGGCATCACCGTTTGTGAATTCCACGAAGGCGTTCAAGGCAGATATTTTCCGCAGGTTACTTCCGGCCTTATCCAGTATCAAGACCTCATCAATCTTGCAGAAAGACTTTTGCGCGACTGGCGACTGATTGACGATTACAACTCCACGTCTAATCACCCGCATGTCATTCAGAACCTCACTGAGTATTTCCAGGCAATCGGCAGTCCTGAGCTGGCTCCCCAGACAAACATTCCCTGTATTCCTATCGAAGGCAAGCAGAAGTTCCGGGATGAATCAGCTTACGACTTGGGAAACCGGATCAAGAGATGGGTGCGTAGCCAAGTAGTCAAACCCTACATGATTGAAAACTCAGAGGAGAGCATGAGAGGGAAGTCTTTGGATCAGGTTTCACCGCTCTCGGCCTTTGTGAAACAGCTCAAGCAGAAAGCCATCCAACGACAGCAAGAAGATGAGGCCTACTTGTATGGAGGAAGTCATGTCTGATTCTGCATGGACACTGCTGATGATTATCGTGGCGCCGATTGTGTTTATCAACCTGGTGCTGTTTGGATTGCTGGTGAGGGCGGCGCTTCAGATCAGTAAGGAAACCAAATTAGCCGATCGGTTGAAAAGGAGAAGGCCATGACTGGCTGCTGTCTGTACTGCAAGTTTGCCGAGAGCTACTGGATCGATCCAGCAGGAAACATTCGGCGGCCGCCTAAGTCTTCTTTCGGAGACATGAACATCTTCTGCCATCAACCTGAGAAAGGCGCCGGTATCGAGTGCTACCCGATCTCATTCACACGGTGCTCGGTTTTTGAACGTGACACGGAAGAGCGCATCGAGCGCAGGAGAGCATTTTTCTCTCAATTCGATAGATACCGCGTCCACGCTGAGTTAATCGCTCAGAGACGCTAGACGGCTGTTTAAACAACATTCAACCAATGGAGAAACAACATGGATTTATCCACAATCGAGAATGCTTTGATCGTACTGGCACTAATCAACATCGCCATTTTATGTGCGGCAGCGTTTGTTTTTAATGAGAACTGTGATCTCAGAATTGAGCTCAAATATCTCTGGATGGCGATTGCTGACCTTGAAGCCGAAAACGAAAAACGTAAGCAGGAGGCAGCATGACCAACGCAAAACGAAAAGGAAATGCAGGTGAAGTCGAGTTCTGCAAACTGATTTTTGAAAACCTCGGAATAGATGTTCATCGCAATCTGCAACAGACGCGCGACGGCGGTGCAGACATCAAACTCAAACCCTATTCCATCGAAGTCAAAAGACGTGCTGCCATTGGAAGAATTTACGACTGGATGAGCCAGGCCACTGCCGGATGTGACACGGCAGAGCGCCCCATTGTTGTATGCAGAGCAGATCGTAAAGAATGGCTGGCAGTGCTCCCAATCGAAGAACTATTCCGCCTCATTCGAGAAGAAGTTTCGGCTACTGGAGGGAAATGATGAATGAAGAAAAACGAGAACCAAGGGGAGTTGTTCGAGCATACCGATACCACAGCTTATTGCCAGTCGAAGCCCAAAACAGCCTCATTGAAAGTGTCAGACTTAGAGAAAGAGAAAGCCAGGTACAACGAAATCTGCGCATATCGAGAACGATTGATCGAGTTAAGAGCAAATATCCAGAGTTTTTCCGAGCTCGGTCTTGACCCGTCCACGGTCCTTCTCTCTGACGCATCAGTACGTGTCGGAGTGTCCAGCCCCAAGGCGAAGTACAGCGATCAGGATTTAATCCATTGTTTCGATCTTCGCTTAGCGGGCCTTTCTTTGCGTGAAATTTCCAAAAAGATGGATATTCCAATACGGACTTTACGAGACATTTTCTCAGGACACAGACGTGCAGTTATTCCAACGAAATTCAAATGAAGCAGTGCGCACCCGTAACCAGAACAGCTCAATACTGAAGAAAAATCGGGGGATTGTATGACTAAGAAAAAGCCATTGACCGATAAGCAGAAGCGTTTTATTGATGAATACATGCTGGACAACAACGCCACTCAGGCCGCAATACGTGCTGGCTACAGCGAAAAAACAGCACGTACTCAGGGCAGTTTGAATATGACAAATGTTGACATCCAGGCGGAAATAAGAAGCCGCCAGGAGGCATTAAAAAAAAAGCTCGAATATACGGCTGAAGATTGGACACGTGATGTCCTTGAGCTGAAAAACCGCTCCATGGAGGAGATCGAGCTTAAAGACGAGGACGGCAATGTAGTACATACGGAGACGAAAGATCCGCAGACCGCGCATAAATGCCTAGACATGCTCGGCAAACGCTTAGGTCTATTCGTTGAGAAGAAGCAGGTGGAAGTTAATATTTCCGATCGCTCCTCCTGGCTGAATGATGTTTTGAAGGACATGAAAGATGAATAAGGAGGCCGCCGACTTCGAGATGGGCCTAAGGCGCCTGGCGATTGCCTGCACGAATGATCCGCTTTTATTCGTGCAGAAGTGTTTCCGCTGGGGACATGGTGAGCTGGCTAATTACGAAGGGCCAGACGTGTGGCAGCAGAAGATCCTTTGTGACATTAGGGACCGACTGAAGAACGGTGAGACACGGCATAAGGCCATTCAAATTGCTGTAGCCAGCGGGCACGGCATAGGCAAAACGGCCTTTGTGGCCTGGATCATGTTGTGGGCAATCTGCACATATCCGGACATGAAAGGTGTAGTGACCGCCGAAACTAAGAACCAGCTCATTACAAAAACCTGGTCAGAGCTCCATAAATGGCACCACCTTTGCCTTTTCCGTGATTGGTTTGAGGTGGCCGCTGAATCAATTTTCTCAACTCAGCCTGGACACAAATACACCTGGCGCATTGACGCAATTCCATGGAATGAGAACAACACCGACGCATTCCAAGGCTTGCATAACCAGGGCAAGAGAATCCTGGTGCTATTCGATGAAGCATCAGTTATTGCTCAAAAGATTTACGAGGTGACCAAGGGCGCATTAACCGACAAGGACACGCAGATTATCTGGTGCATTTTCGGAAACCCCACGCGCCCAGACGGCCCATTCTTCGATGCATTCCACAAGAGCCGCCACCGCTGGTTAACGTACAACATTGACAGCAGGACAGTGAAGATTACGAACAAGGAGCAGTTGCGCGAATACGTTGAGGATTATGGAGAAGATTCAGACTTTGTGAAGGTGCGCGTGAGAGGCGTATTCCCCAGCGCCTCAGCCAAGCAGTTTATAAACCGTGAGGACGTTGACGCGGCTATGAATCGTGACGCGGGTCAGGTCAACTACTCCAGAACGGTGGCTATCCTCGGTGTTGACGTGGCGCGGGAAGGCGATGACCGCTCGGCAATCGCTACCAAAATTGGCCGTGACTGCACTATGCCGCTTAAAGTCTTTCGCGGCCTGGACGGCCCTCAGCTCGGAATGCAAGTGCTCATGTACGCGAACGAACTCAAGGCTAAGGGCATTCCTCGTGTGTACATCAATCTGGACTACACAGGCGTGGGAGCGAGCCCTTACGATTGGTTGAAAGATAAAGTACAGCACTTGAACAAGGTCATCAGTGCCAGCCAGAGCACGAACCCACAGAGGTGGGCAAATAAGCGTGCAGAGATGTGGGACAAAATGCGGGATTTCATTCGTGATGACGGAGCGATCTACAAGTCGGAGGAGCTGGCCGAAGACCTTTGCATACCTGAAAAGCTGATTGACCAGAAGGGCCGGTTATTGCTCGAATCCAAGGACAGCATGAAGAGGCGCGGCATGAACTCTCCAGACACAGCAGACGCGCTGGCACTCTGTTTCGCCATACCGATACAGGAATATATCGAGGATGACGGCTGGCGTCATCAGCGCGCCCACCGCTCCAAAACAATCCGCGACCCATACGCATAGAGGGTGTGCGCATCAATCTGCGTACAGGCTCGACAATCGGGACATGATGAAGATCGAAACTTGTACGCTCTCAGACTTATTCAATGACCCTCGGTATGAAGAGGTGTGCCAGCACTACCGCCAGGAGGCAGGACACTTAGACCTCAAGGGCATTGTGGACAAGGACAAATACTCTTTTCTGGCTAGTAATGGCCTTCTGCTTTGCGCCCGCGCAGTGAGTGATGGAAAGTTGGTAGGGATTATGGCAATCGTCATGTGTCCTTCTCTCCACAACTCTAAAGACGTGGCCAATGTTGACACGCTTTACCTTGAGCCAGAGCACAGAGGACACGGCCTCCAATTCTTACGCCACGCAATAAAAATGGCTAGAGAGTTTGGCGCCTCAGGTATTCGATTTTCTGCACCTGCTGGATCCAGAACGGAGCAACTCTTTGACAGATTATTTCAGCGCTCGGATGTCACCTATTACAAGTCACTGGAGGATTAATCATGGGTATGGAAATGTTAGGTATGGGCCTTTTAATGGCCGGATCTGCCGCACTCTCTTCTCACACACAGAGCAGGGCCGCAAGAAGCCAGGCATCAGCTCAGAAGGCCGCCACAGAGGAAGCCAAACGCAACGCAGAGAAACAAGCTGAACAACAGCGTGAGCAAATGCGTATGCAGAACCAGAAGACCGCAGACATTAGCAAGATCCTCAGCGACAACACCAATGATCTGTTATCAGGTGGTCAAACAATGCTGACAGGCGCAGGTGGTGTGGACCAGAACGACATGACGCTGGGCAAGAAGTCTGCCCTGGGGTAGGCCATGAAAGAACGTGAATTAAGAGAAAAGCTCATAAACCGCTGGAGAGAACTCCGGCGGGAGCGGGATCCATACTTGGACCAATGGCGGAATATCTCAAAGTTTCTGAGGCCCGCTAACGGCAAGTTTTTGAGCCCAAAGAATCAGAACGAAGCCAAGGGCAAATGGAATTCCATTTACGACAATACGCCGCTCAAGGCCTCGGACGTGCTGGCCAAGGGCCTCATGTCTGGCATGACCGATCCGTCACAGCAGTGGTTTTACCTGACCACGGGAAGTCCTGATTTAGATGAATCGGTAGATGTGCGGCGCTGGCTGTCAGAGGTGAGCCAGATCCTTTACATGAGTTTTGCTCGGACAAACCTGTATCAGTCTCTCCATCACGCATGGATGGAGGCGGGACTTTTCGGTGTCCTGGCAATTATCATTGAAGAGGATGACCAGCTCGGCTTTATCTGTAGTCCTCTGACAGTCGGAGAATACTGCATAGCCTGTAACGCACGCGGCATTCCAGACACTCTGTACAGAGAGTTTTCAATGACCACGCGCCAGCTCATTGATGAATTCGGAATCGATGTGCTCCCATCCTCCCTGGCCGCCGTGGCCAAGGCTGGAAAGTTGGATGAACAGCAGGTGGTCTTGCACGCTATCGAGCCGCGCAAAGACCGTGATCCGAGATTCAAGGACAACAAGAACATGCCCTGGCGCTCGGTTTACGTCCTCAAAGACTACAACGACAGCGCCCATCCAATCCTCCGTGAATCTGGATACAGGACATTTCCAGCGGTCGTTGGACGCTGGGGCGCGATCAGTAACGAGACCTATTCTTCTGAATCGCCTGGCATGATTGCCTTAGGCGATGTCATGCAGTTACAGCATGAGCAGAAGCAGAAAGGAAACGCTATTGACTACATGGTCAAGCCTCCAATCGGTCTGCCCACTGAAGCTAAAGATTCAGACATTGACACGGACCCAGGCGGCGTTTCTTTCGTGAACGGTGCCACAGGCCGCAAACCTGTAGAGCAGTTGTGGAATGTGAACATCAATCTTGGCGAGTTGCGCCAGGACATTGGCGAGGTGCAGCAGAGAATCAAAGCGGCTTTTAGTGTTGATATGTTCCTCATGCTCAACAACCAGAGCGCTCTCAACCAGATGACGGCCACTGCCGTGGCAGAGTTGCACGAGGAAAAACTTCTTATGCTCGGCCCTGTTCTTTCAAGATTCAACAATGAAGTGCTCAAGCCCCTGATTGATCGTACTTTCGACATTCTCAACGAACAGGGAATGATCCCTCCAGCACCAGAATCGATCCAGGGCACGGATCTGAATATCGAGTACACATCAATCCTCAGCCGCTCACAGAAAGAGATTCAATCTCGTACCGACCAACAGGCCATTCAGGAGGCGCTCCAGATAGCGCAAGTACAACCGGACTTCTTGGATAACTTCGATCTGGACAAGTACGCCCAGATTGTTTCCGACAAGCGCGGTGTTTCTCCTGAAATTCTTCGTTCTTCGGACGAGGTTGCGGCCATCAGACAGCAGAGGGCTCAGCAACAGCAACAGGCTCAGCAACAACAGCAGATGACGCAGAGCGCCGACATGCTGGCCAAGTTAGGAAAGGTGCCAGCGGGTCCAGAAACAATGGCTGGCCAAGCGGTACAAGGTATGCAGGACATGGCGGCCGAGGGTATGGCATAAGAGTGTGCGCATCAAGAAATTAGGACGTTAGAGAATGAGCAAGACAGTAAGAGATCCGTTCGCAACTTCGACTGCTGAGGCTGAGGCTAAGCAAGCGGAGTTGGCCAGAGAGGAATACGAATTCCGAGAAGCTCTCAAGGAGGTTTTGGAGACGCGGGCAGGAAAGACCGTATTCAGGCGATTGTTTGCTGAGAGCGGCTTTTTCGGCTCGGCATTCGATACAAACGCTCTCAACATGGCTCGGAAGGAAGGTAAGCGCGAGTTTGCGCAAAACATTTTCGAGTACGTCATTAAACACAAGCCTGAATTTATTCAGGAATTGAGAGAACAGAATGAATGAAACTGTAGAAACAGCCGAAAAAACTGAAAGCGAGGCCGGATCTACTCCCGCCCCTGTTGAGCAAACGGCTCAGGCCCAACAGCCAGAAACTCCCGAAACTATCGAGGAATCCTCCCTGCTCAATTCCGACATGACGGAAGAGGCGAAGGAAACCGAAGAGAAGCAGGAGACTGAGAAAGAGGCAGGCGCTCCCGAGAAGTACGAAGACTTCAAGGCGCCTCAAGGCGTTTCCCTTGACGCTGATGTGGTTAAAGGATTCTCAGAAGTAGCAAAGGAGCTGAATCTTCCGCAAGACAAAGCACAGGCAGTTATCGATAAGGTAACGCCGATTCTTGCTCAGAAACAAGCAGACCAAATCGCGCAGACAAATAAAGCCTGGCAAGAGAAGGTTAAGGCTGATCCCGAGATAGGAGGCGATCACCTCAAGTCGAGTATTGCCACAGCGCAGAAAGCGCTAAGGGATTTCCGAGGCGCGGACGGAAAGTTTGTTGATGAAGATGTTGCGGAATTAGCGGCTATCGCTGGCAATCATCCAGGCCTAATCAAGATTCTCAAGCATTTTGGTTCGGTTATCGGAGAAGACCGCTCACCCGCCGCAAAGAGTAACGCCGTGAAACAAGTATTAACGGCAACAGATTTCTACAAAGCAAAGGAGTAAATCATGGCAATTATCAATACTGGTGCCACCACACTTGCTGACATTGCTAACCTGACCCAGGACAGCGATCTTCAGAAAAAGGTTCTGATCCAGACCATCCGAGACTATTCGGGTTTCTTCGATCAGCTCACTCTCATTCCTGCCAATGACGGCACAGCCTGCAAGGGTACGATCATCACCGAATACCCTGAAGGTGAAATTGTTGGCTACAACGAAGGATGGGGCACTTCCCAGGCTAAAGGCCGTGCAGTCAGATACGATTCTTTCCGTGTCCGCACCTCTTCCGAAGTTGACGCCGATCTTCTCGATTCTCGTAAACCTGAAGACAGAGACACATTCCGCCTGCGTAAGGATGCCGCCGTTATGCGTGGTCTTGCACGACAGGCCGCAAAATCCGTGTTCTATGGTTCTGGTGACGGTACAAGTCTCGGTCTGTACAACATTGTCAACGGTCAAGACAATGAATTCTATGACCGCATTATTAAGGGAAGTTCCTCCAAGGCCACTGGCAACTATGACATCTGGCTGCTTTCCTGCGACACCGAAAACATGTTCACGTTCTATCCCGAATATGGCGCACAGGGTGGTGTCTGGATCAATGCACGTCCGCAGAAGGAACGCATCGACGACGGAAACGGCAAACATCATTACGCCTATGTCACGGATATGGGCTTTGATATTGGCGTGGCCTGCTTCAATCCGCTGAATATTGTACGCATTGCCAACATTGACGCCTCCTCTCTGGTTAAGGACGGCAAGACAGGTGATGACCTGATTGACCTCATGACCCAGGCTCTTGAGATGTTGGACGTGGCCAATCCTGGCAAGACAGTGTTCTTCGCAAACGACACAATCCACAGCTATCTGCGCCGCCAGATCAACAACAAAGTGACAGCCTCTTTGAACTTTGAAAACGTGGCAGGACGCTCCGTCATCACATTTGACGGTGTACCCGTTCAGAAGGTTGGTACAGACGTTTTGAAGACTTCCGCAAAGATTAGCTAAGGAGACAGAATCATGTACGACAAAGAGTTACTTATTTTCAAGAACAAGGCGCTCACAGCCGCAATCACTTCTGATGTGATCGACCTCGGCGCGGACATTAACACAACGGGCCAGAAGCCGCTTTACCTCGTCATCATGCAAACAGAAGAGATCGAATCGGCGGCCGCCACCGTTACCTTCAATCTTCAGGAATCCGCCGACAACTCCACCTATACAACGGTGGCAAGCACTGGCGCATTGACTGCAAAAACCCTGGGTTATGGCGTGGCAATTCCGCTCCCTGCCAAGTGCAAGCGTTATCTGCGCGTGACCACCTCAGTGTCCTCTACCGCTCCGACAGCAGGTAAGGCAACTGCATACGTTTTCGACAAGTTCACAGATCCTTGCGTGAAGATGATCTAAGACTACTAATCAGTTAATTCTTGTTGCAGTTTTCAGTAGTTGTTAAAAGAGAGGAGGGAGGCTTAAAAACCTCCCTTTTTTAATATGAATGAAGTGTCAATTTGCAATGCCGCGCTCAGCTATCTGGGCGAGAAAGGAACGATCACGAGGATCAAACCACCAGAAGGCAATCCCATGTCTGAGGCTTGTGCTGAATACTATCCGCAAGCACTGAGATATTTGCTGGAGGCCCATAACTGGGCTTTTGCGATCAGGCGAGTGAGACTGCCTGAATACAAGAAATATGACGCCGACCTCTATCAGTGGGCCCACGGATACACGCTCCCGTCTGACTATTTGCGCACGGTCAAGGTCTATGAAAAAAGTTCTCAGGTGGACGAGGCCGGAATTGATTTTGAAATTGAGACAATTTCAGAAACAGGCTCATTTATTCTCCTAACCGATTCTCCCGCTCCCATGCTTCGATACGTGGCCAGCGTCCAGAACGTGTCAATCATGCCGCAGTATTTCATTCAGGCCCTTGTTCTCCAGCTTGCTAGTTATCTGGCATGCCCACTGATGAAAACTTCTATGGCGCAGCAGATGATCCAAATGGCCGCTCAAGCCTTAGAGAACGCGAAGTATCAGGATTCTCGAAACTCTATCAGGGTCAAGCATGAATATTTGGCGCCCCATCTGGCTGCACGGAGTATCTAAATGTCACTGAAAATCTATAAGCAGAGTATCGGAGGAGGTGAGATTTCTCCTTCGATGTATTCCAGGATCACGGATCCGTCCTACTCGGCAGGCCTGGCCAAGTGCCGCAATATGATTGTTGAGCCACAAGGCCCTGTAGTCCGCCGCCCTGGTTTCTCAATGGTGCGAGAGACCAAATATCCGGACAGAAAATGCCGCCTGATCCCGTTCACGTTCTCGGCCACCCAAACAATGATCCTTGAGTTTGGGCATCATTACGTCCGTTTTCATACCAACGGATCCACACTGATGAACGGCAATGTCCCGTATGAAGTTGCCACGGATTATGACGAATCCGAACTCTTTGATATTGACTATGCCCAGAGCGTAGACATCATCACACTCGTGCACTGCTCCCATCCTCCGAGAGAGTTGAGGCGTTATGGCGCGCTGGACTGGCGACTTGTGGACATCACCTTCAATACTTCTCTCACACCGCCCACAGGTGTGACGGCCACCCAGCACATCTTGCAGTCTGCGACATACAAAGACGGATATGTCCGCAAATATGTAGTGACCTCTTGCAACTTGGACAACTCAGAGGAATCGAAAGCGAGCCAGGCCGCCTCAGTTGTGTGCAACCCTTACGGGGATGGTGCGTACAACACCATCACATGGAACACTGTTGCAGGTGCCGATCATTACCGCGTGTACAGGGATAAAGGCGGTATCTTTGGCTACATAGGCGAGACCCGCACAAACAGCATTGATGATGACAATATCGCGCCTGACAGCTCAATTACGCCGCCAATCTATGATGATGTATTCCTCACAAGCGGCGGCATTACGGGGGCAACCGTAGCCGCTCAAGGTTCTGGATATGTCGGTCCGAACGGAGAAATTACGGGGATCGACCTGCTAGAGACACAGACATGGGTAGTCGAGGGATCGGGCAGAAACTTCTATGGGCCTGTAGCACCTGGCAACTGCTCAGCCTGGCAAAGCGATGACGGCTGGGCATTGAACTTCTATGGCGATGGTGTAGGCCCTGTCCCTAATGACGAGATGATTTCTCTGTTCTCGGCCAGCGTGGAGATTTATGACGCCGAAGGATCAGGTGTCGGAGCGACTGCCAAGGCCATATTCTCTTCTGCCTCAGAATGGATCAAGCTCACCAAGCCTACTGGCAATCTTAATTTCTGTTTGTATGGTTTCCGTCCTATCAAGGGAATCCAGGTCACAAGCGCAGGGTCTGGTTATAAACGGCCACTTTGCAGAGTGACTATCACATCCTGGCCGACATGGACCTGGAGCCGAAAAGCACTGAACTACAAATTTGAATTCAAGCGTTATACAGGCGAATTTGTGACTTCTGCAAAGAGCGCTGGATTCTTAGAGACTTCAATCCGAGTGAGCGATACAACGGGAAGCGGAGCCGTTCTTGAGCCTGTGATCTCAGGAGGAAAACTGACAAACGTCATAGTCAAGAATCCAGGTGCAGGATATTCAAAGCCGACGGCTACCCTTTATTCAAACTATGGATCAGGCGCTCAAATCTCTCTGACTGTTGCCAATGCTGGAGATTATCCAGGATGTGTTTCTTACTTTGAACAGCGCAGATGGTTCGCTGGCAGTCGTATGAGACCGCAATATATTTGGGCGACTAAGACGGGTACGGAAACGGATATGGGCTACTCCCTCCCGTCCCAGAGTACCGACCGAATCAAGGTTAGGGTGGCTAGTCAGGACAGCAACAGAATCCGCCATATCGTCCCTTTGTCTCAGCTCCTCATGCTCACGGCCAGCGGGGAATGGAGAGTGAGCCCCGTGAACTCAGACGCCATCACGCCTGAATCTATGAGCGTGAGACCGCAGTCATACGTAGGGTCCAGTCAGACCAAACCGGTCCTTATCAACAACACGATGATCTTTGCCTCAGCCCGAGGCGGCCACCTGAGAGAACTCGGCTACAGCTATCAGGCAGGCGGCTACATTACGTCCGATGTGTGTTTGAGAGCGGCCCACCTCTTCGATCATCACGAAGTAGTTGATATTGCATACGCCAAGGCACCCTATTCGATCTTCTGGTGTGTGAACGACATAGGCAAACTAATCTCCTTCACATACGTGCCAGAGCAACAAGTCGGAGCTTTTGCACAGCACGAAACCCAGGGAGACTTTGAATCCTGCGCAGTGGTGCCAGAATCCAATGAGGACATTCTTTATGTTGTGACCAAGCGCAAGATCGGAGAGAACACCGTAAGGTTTGTTGAGCGCATGAATGAGTACATCATTGACAAGGATGAAGATTATCTCTTCATGGATTGTGCAGGCACCTACTCAGGCCCAGCTAAGACCGAAATATCTGGCATTAGCTGGCTGAATGGAATGAAGGTTTCTATCCTGGCCGACGGCTATTGTGTGCCGGATCAAGTTGTGCAGAACGGCAAGATCACGCTAAAAAGAGCGGCGTCCAAGGTTCATGTTGGTCTTCCGTATAACTCAGATATTCAGACATTACCTCTTGCATTACAGCTCCAAGACCTCTCTTTTGGCAGTAACCACAGGAAGAACATCAGCGGGGTTGCAGTGAGAATGATTGATTCAGCGAGCATTCTGGCTGGATCGAGTTTCGACGACCTCTATCAGCAACCAACGAGAGGAAGAGAAACTCCAGGCACACCGCCGAAGAAACGCAACGGAGAGTTTGAAGTGAATATCGCCGCTTCATGGACGGATGACGGGCAAGTCTGTATCCGCCAGAACGCGCCGCTACCGCTCAAGATCTCAAGTATCACCGTGACTTGTGACGTGGTGTAGTGCGCATCACGCTCTAGGAATCCTCCAATATCTATGCTGAGTTGGAGGATTTTTTTATGGCCGGATCTAGTTTCTCTTTTGGCACTTTTGGCCTCATTTCTACAGGTGTTTCAACCCTGTTTAATGCCTTCGGCGCGAAGAGTGTCACGAAGTACAACAACGCTATTGCACAAGCACAAGCCGATATTGCAAAGATCAACGCGGACACGATGAACTTGCATTATCAGCAGAGATTGTTCGCCGCTGAAGGTGAATACCAGCGAGAGACCATGCAGGCGGCCCAGGTTAAAGCACGGCAGAAAGTCGCATTAGCCGCGAACGGTGTAGCAATCGGTGTCGGATCAGCCGCCGAGCAATTAGCCAGCACGGACATTGTGAAGAAGATCAACCTCAACCGCCTGGAGAGCAATGCGAAATCCGAGGCGTGGGGATACCGTGCTAAAGAAACGGACTACAGGAATCAGGCGCTCATGAGCCTGGCTAAGAAACAGAGCGCAAGCCGAGCCTTTACTGATTCTCTTCTGGTGGGCGCTGGGAATATGGGAATGGCATTTGCTTACGGCAAATTGATGGATATGGCCAAAGCATCCGAATCGGCCGAAAAGCCGAAGGCTGAGGAGCCAATCCACATTGATGCAATCTCCGGAGCAGACCCTGGAATCAAGATTGACGCCATATCAGGAGCCCAGCCAGGCGTAACGAGGATTGATGCTATTTCAGGAGCACAACCGAACCTGCTGCTAGGCCAGACAGTCAAAACAACACAGCTCTATCCGACAACGACCAAAAACATCTTCTCTATGAATTACAGAGGATAAAAAATGCCTATCGTCCCTAAGTATGAAAATAATGTGCCTGGAGTAGTCGAAAGCGGAAGAGGTTTCGGCGCTCCCGTTGATAACGTCCGACCCTCATTTGATTACGAGAATGTCATGAACCGAGCGCTCCAACCCTGGAGCCAGCTTGCAGACAGCACGATCAAGATTGAGGCTTATCACCGTGACACCGTTGTGAAAGCCCAGGCCGATGAACAGCTTGACGCTTACAACAAGGAAGTGCAGACAACGCTGTACGATCCTGATAAAGGATACTTTGCACAGCGCGGTAAGAACGCCGTGACGAGCTGGGATCAGGCGCAGAGTGACCTCCAATCCATTTACGACAAGCGCCTGAGCCAAATTGATGACCCTGATGTCAAAGAGGCTTTTAAGTCGAATGCCCTTCAGCGCCTCAACTCTGTAAGACAGAAGACAGTTGTCTATCGCAACGAACAGAACATCCGCTGGCGCGCCCAGACCTCTAAAGACCATGCAGACAACCTCGTGGAGGAGTTTGCCTTAGGCGGCTTTACTCCAGACGGTCAGAGAACAATGGCCAGCCTGATGAATGAAATCGACTACCAAGGCAGGATGGAAGGCTGGGATGATGAAACATTGAAGCGCCAGAAGAACGCCTATAAGTCTCTGGCCTATGCCTCAGCCTACAGCAATATGGCATTGAGCGATCCTATCGGCGCACTCCGACATTTTCAGACGGACGGATCAAAGGAAATGAGCACGGACGTAGGCCGCCGTACTTACCAAATGTTATTCCACAGAGCCGCTCCGCAGTTGGTTGAACTCTCTCAACGTTATGGAGGAGCAACGGCCCTGGCATTGACACCTGGAGCAGTTGCCAGAACCACGGGCGACAACACAAACGAGAACGTCCTGAGGCAATCCCGAGCCCAGGCCGGACTAGGCCAGGCTCCGAAAGTCGCAGACAAGGTGCTCAATACTTCTGGATACAAAGGGTGCAACCCGCTCAACGTCCGAGCCTCCAGCGACAAATGGCGCGGATCAATCGGCCAGAGTGACAACGGATATGTGATCTTTTCAACTCCGATGGACGGCATCAGGGCCGCTGCTACCGTCATTAAAAACTATGGCACGAAGTACGGGATCAACACTGTTAGAGATATTGTGAGCAGATACGCTCCCGCCTCAGAAAACCCGACGGATGACTACATAGCCAACGTATGCAAGAGCACTGGCTACCAGCCTGACGAAAAGCTCGACACGAAAAATCCTGAGGTGATGAAGAAGCTCGTCACGGCCATGATGAAGCAAGAAATCGGCGATGTCCCGTACAGCGAGCGAACGATTATTGCAGGTGTCCTGGACGCTCTCGGCAAGGAGGACATCAACGACTATTCCGACCTGTACAACACTCAGTTATCGGACGAAGAAGAACAGCAGTACCAGGCATGGGCAAAACAGATCGGCCATGAGCGTGATGTTTATGACTATGACCTTAGAGGAGCCTGGAAAGCTGGAGCGGCTCAGGCTGAGAACGGCCACTTTCCCGACACCTTCAAGAAACCGAATCACCACACGTTCTCCGAGGAAAGCCAATATGCAGACGGGAAACGCAATGTGGGCGGACGCTGGACTGTAGAAAACGGCCAAAACATCTTTATTGGTCCGAATGGTGAGCGCCGCGATGATAACGGCAAACTCTTGAGCGAAGGTACAACTCAGGCGCCAAGACTGACGGCAGCAGATCTCGTTTTCAATCCGAACGTGAAGACGGGGATTGAGGTCATTGATTCTCTGAATGAGCCTGAGAAACTCTGGATCATGCAACACACCAAGGCGCAGACTTCTCAGTCAACGGCTAACCTGCGCTCCCAATTCAAGACTACTTTGAATAATGCGCTGGCTGTAGCCAGGAGCACAGGCGACATGAGCCAGCTCCCCGATGTAGGAGCTTTTATTCAGACTTACGGCCAGGAAGAGGGGCTGAGACAATTCCAGAACGCACAGCAGGAAGCCAAGCTCAATGCCAATCTCTACCTTATGCCGACACTCAGCAACGCTGAGATTGAGGCAACGGCACGCCAGATGACACCGAGCAAGGACGATCCTAATTACGCCGCTCGGATGAAAGACTTAGAAACCTGGAATAAGGCCTACACGCAGATCCGCAAAGAACGCGCAGAGGATCCCGTGCAGTTTGCCTTCTCTGGAATGCCTGACCTCGGCCTTCAGCCGATCACCGACTGGACGAATCAGGACGGAGCGCTGCTACAGATTCAAAAACGAATCGACAGCATGGATCAGGTGGCCGAGCGTTTTGGCACGCCCAGGACGCTATTCAGTAAGGCTGAGATTTCAGGTTTCCTCAATTTCATGCAGGGCATGGACGCTGTTCACCAGGCGGACTTCCTGAACAGAATGGCCGACCGCATGACCGATCCGACCGCAACAACTTCGGAGCCGCTCCGAATTTTCTCTGAGCAAATCGGCAACAAGAACCAAACGCTTGCAATCGCTTTAGGCGTGGCCTCGACACCTAACGGTAAGGAGATGAATGGAGCGCTCCGACAGATCAACGGTGACTACATTAAGAAGAGCAAGATCGGCGAGGCCTGGAAAGACGAGAAGGACATGAGGACATTGTTAAGCGGTGTCCTGGCAGTCTCAGACGGTAGTCCAGCCTATGAGGCCATGTTGTCTGCTGCTATGAATGAGCACTGTTACGCCAACCAATCCTCTTCTCAGGATGTTGCGAAGTCTGCTGAGAACGTTTTCGGCAAGGTTTACGAGCATAACGGGAAGAAGATTTTCCTACCTACTCAGCTCGATAAGGCGCAGAAGAACACATTCACTTTTAGACAAGTCGGAAGTTTTGAAGACTTGCTGAGTGACGCAGGCAAAGACCTGGCTAAGAGCAAGAAGTCATATTTTTATGGCGGCCAGAAACTCACCTCCAGCCAATTAGAGAACCTAGTTTCAGCAGGCCAGCTCCAGTCGATTGATGACGGTGTGTATCAGGTAGTCAACGGCCTCAATTATGTGAGAGATGAAAAAGGCCAACCGCTCGTTATCGACCTCAACACCTACATTTCTCGGAGAACTAAAAAATGAATTGGTTAAACGCTTTTGGTGAAACAGTTCAAACTCAGCCCGAGGCCCTGAGAGGTTTTGGTGTAGCGAAGGATATGGAGCCGACCAAGCCCTCAGCTTTTCAAGGCACAGGAGAGGCGCTGGAAAAGGCGCTCCCTTTCTCCTTCTATCAATCACTTTCAGGCGTAAACGAGTTAATGGCGGACCGCGTAGAGGTGAATTACGACCTCGACAATAACGAGGACGCATTCAGCGACTTCAAGCCGACCCAGGAGCAGAAGGAGCAGGTAGCAGCTAGGCTGAGAGATGATGCAAAGTTTGCACGCCTCAAGGCCCAGAACGATTACACGCCTAACCCAGAGACAACGGGACAGGCCGCCATGATGCTTCATGGTTTAACGGGATCCCTGGCCAAGGCAATCGGATACACCGTAGCCACGGGCGGAAGCGGTATTTTGGCCGCTCCGCTTTTCGGTGCTGACCTCGGTCTTTACGAAGCTGGCAAGCTCCGAGACAAGGGCGTGGACGCCTCAATAGCTCGGACGGCAGGTGCGATCACAGGCTCAGTCAACGCTGTAGGAATGGCCTTGCCTGGAGCAGTGGGAACCAGCTATGTGAAGTCAATACTTTTCGGTGGCGCTGTCAACCCGCTGACCGACATCGGCGAACAGGCCTCCATTAAATTTGTATTGGATAACGCCAACTATTCAAAACAGGCTCAGGAGTATGACCCGTTTGATCCCGTGAATCTCGGAGTATCGGCGGGTATGGGTATTGCTTTTGGCGCTTTGGGCGCACGTGCAAACCGTGCTCAGGCGCGTTACCTGGAGACCGAGGCCGCTACCCAACCGAGCGCACCTCAGACACCTGAGGGTCAAGCCGCTCCCACCACGATTCTGAATAAAAGCGTGCTGGATTCTATTCAGAACCGTGACCGCTCCTCAAAAGAAAGCCGCTTGCAGATGGAGAAAATCGCGGCCGCTCCGAATTTCAACCTCTTACGTGAGAGCCGCTCCCTCGATCAAGGCGCCCCGATTATTGCCTATGTACCCGAGGACATGAATATTCTCTGGGGAAAGCGGGTTGATGTGTCCGCTGACCCGAGCTCCGAGCCGATGACTATGCGTTATGCAGTCGTGGACGCGGACGATGTACTCACCTCGAATGCCGTTGACGGCTCCAGCAATGCTCAGTTTACGGATCCGACCGTAGCAGGAGAACGTGCAATCGCAGGTAATGGCCGAATAGCTGGCTTACAAGGCGCCTATAGGCAGGTTAAGGCCACAAAGTACCGAGCCGACCTCACTCAAGACGCTAAAGAGTTTGGAATCTCAAAACGCCAGATCAAGAAAATGCGTAACCCTATCCTGGTGCGCGTCATGGATGATGCTGACGTAGTGGAGGGAATCGGAGAAGCCTCAAATAGAACGGGCACGCTCAAACTAAATCCGGCCGAGCAAGCCGCCCAGGACGCTCGAAACGTCCGACTTGAAGAGGTTGAATTCACCAAAGACGGTGAGATTACGCGCAAATCAATGGACGAGTTTGTAAGGCGCACGCCTGACAAAGAGGGATTGATTGATTCAAACGGCAATGCCCTTTATGACAATATCGCAAGACGAATGAGGCCCGCTATTTTTGCCGCCGCATTCTCTGATACTCGGATCATCAACAGGTTTATTGCTGACAGCCCTGAAGACCGCAAGATTATGAACGTGCTCCAGTCGGTAGCAACCGAGGTAGTGCGACTGAAGAAGATCAAGGGTGAGCTGGATTTTTCTCCCGACCTTCTCGAGGCCGTGGCAGACGTATTCGAGACACGCAGAGAAGCCAAGAAGATCAACGGCAAGGGCCACGAGAAGGAGCTAACAGGCTCACTCATGGAGGAATCAGCAACACCTGCACAGCGCTACTTTAGAGACATTCTCTTATCTGCTAACCCTGAGAGACTTCAGGAGATTCTGGCAAGATTCAGAGAAGTAGCCGAGCAGGAAAGCGGGGGCGCAGGTTTCTTTGAAGCGGTCACGAAGGATCAGGTATTTGAGACGGTCAAATCTGAGTTTGACCAGAGGGAAGCCGCTATCAACGCGATTAAGCCGAGCGATGTTGACGCCGCGATGGAACTCAATTCTGCAAACGTCATCCAGAACGATCAACCTTCAGGCACCCGAGGCGATGTGAACAAGTCTATTGCAGACGAGAAGAAGGCCGCCGAACAGATCGACAACGGAGAGAAGGTTGAGGTGTCTGGAGAAGGAGTTGATCCGGAAGTCATGGATAAAAATGTCAGCGACTTCATAACCCGCTTTGTGAAAGAGTTGGTAGGCGCTGGAGCTGAAAAGAAAGTAGCCGAGATGGGCGCCAAAGTGTTGGACGCCTTCTATCAAACTCTGGGAATCCGACTTGGCAAGAGCAGGAAGGAGCTTGAGCAAGAGTATTCCTTACGAGTACAGAGAGGTGAAGGCCAGGGCAACACCGAGGGAGCTTTATTGCAATCTCAGATAGTTGACCCGCTTATCACCGTTCACAACATCAGCGAAGAAAACCTCAATAAGTCTTTAGACCTAGGAGGCTTTCCTGCCCCGTCATTAGGTATTACCAAACAAAGAACGCCTTATACCGACTTCGGCGAAATCTCTCTTATCGGTACGCGGGACATGATTGACCCGAGCAATGGTACTCCTGTTTTCTCTCAGGACGCCTACACACAAACATTCCCAGAGCCTGTTTGGGAAAGATCAGTCAATGAGGCTGGAGCCAAGAGGTTTAATGAGCAAGTTGAGGCGGCCGCAAAAGAGAGCGGGTTTGAAGACGATCCCAGACGGTTTACTTACAGCCTTCGGAGCGAGCCAGACAAGAACGGTGTAATCAAACAACTTTTGGTTTCTAAGCTCGGCGCCTACATGTTTTTAAAAGACAAGGGCATAAAGGTTGATATGCCTGATGATCCCAGAAGATATGGATACGCACTGAAGGACAAGGCGAACGAATTTAGAGACGAATTTGAGGCATGGGCTGAGAAATTTGCGGGCCAGGCTTTTGACGCTCCGATGATTGAGGTTAAGGGAAAACTTAAACCGATCACACTTGAAAATGTTGTCGAGGCTATGCGCTCAAATCTCGTGCGCAATAAAGAAAGCACCATGACTTTTGGCCCTGGCAAGATCAGGGCCGCAGCCGCGAAGCAATTTGATTCACTCGAAAGCCTCCAGGCGAGCAGAGGACAGGTTACTGATTCTCAAACTGTAAATGCTCAAAACGCAGTGGCAAATGAAAAACTTGAGACCTTCAGAGACAGAGCCACGGACGAATATAGCGGCCGTTCTTATGACGCCTTTGATGAATCAATGGAGGCACTGGCCAAGGTGGCCAGCTTAAAGAGCAAGCCGACAGAAGCCAGGGTTAGAGCGGCTTTGCAGAAGAAAGGATTCAATCCGTCCGATGAAACAGTGAAATTAGGTGTCGAGATTCTCAACGACATCAAGAAGTCAATGACGGATTACTTCGAGGCCAAGCCTCAGAGAGCAGTAGGAGCCGACGAGTTTAGAGGTGCAGTTGTCCCAGAAGGCACGAGCGAAGCAACAATCCGACGCCTGGAGCAAGCGGGCATAACAGTTGCCAAATATGATGCTGAGGTGGAGGGAGCCAGGGCAAAGGTTATCCAAGAACTCACCAATCGACTGAATGAGAAATCTGGAGACATACTCTTCCGGAACGGAAACGCACCGAGAGGAATTTATACGCCTGGAGAGCGCGTGATTACTCTGATGCAGTCTGCAAACGAGAGCACATTTATTCACGAATCTGGCCATTACTTCTTGGACGTGCTCACCGATGTGGCAATAAAGGAGAACGCTCCAGCGCAGGTCAAGGCCGATGTCCAAACTCTTATGGACTGGTTTGGCGTAAAGGACTTGGACGAATGGAGAAACCTATCCATTGACGAACAGAGAGCGGCTCATGAACAGTTTGCCAGAGGTTTTGAGCAATACCTGAGAGAAGGTGAAGCTCCGAGCACGGCCCTTGAGAAAGTCTTCAAGGCCTTCAAAGATTGGCTCACCAAGATCTACAAATCCTCAGAAGAACTCCAGGTTGAAATCTCTCCAGAGGTGCGGGCCGTCTATGATCGACTGCTGGCAACAGATGAACAGATCAGGGCCAAGGAAGAGATTGATACTCCTTCACTCTTCGGCGGCATGGAGCCAGAAGAGCCGCCTGCAAATCCGGTTGTTAAGGCCGTGCAGCAGACAGCAGAACAGGTGATTGACCAAGCTCCAATATCTGAAGATAGCAAGGCTCGAATTAGAGAAACTCTCGGAATCAATCAGCCAGAGCCGCAGACAGGAGAAAACCATCCGCACTATGGAATCCCGAACGAAGAAACATTCATGGATCAAAACCTTGAGACCTCGGCGGCCAACGATCCCAACGCTTTTATTGTTCTGGATGACGGCCGAGAGGTGAGTATGGGCGATTACATGAGAGAGATTGAGGCCGAGCAGAAACAGGAGCTTGACCGCGCAAACAGTGTTTCCGAGGCCGCTCAATGTATGTTGAGAAACGGTGCTTTTGATGATGTCTTTTAAGGATTGAAAATGGTTAGCAAATTAAAACCCGAATGCGAGCGCCAAGTGTCGGCGGTCTTAGGCCGCCCGATCACAGAAAGCGAAAGTCAAGACCTGGTGGCCAGCGTTAAAAACTACTATCTCCAGAACAGGCAGGCCCACCCGAATATGTCTCGAGATCAGGTAGTGAGCGAGGCCGCAAAACAATACGCCCAGCGCATCCAGCAGGACGCCGCGAGAAAAGCATTTAACGCTAAAAGGCAAGCTCTAGCAATCTTCCAAAACCGATTGACCTACAAAACCATGAGGACGAACGGGGACAGCGCTAACCAAGCGGCCAGAGGTATTCTCAATCGCGTGGACAAGTACAAGGTGGGCGTGGAGCAAGAGGCCAAGTCACGCCTTGTTGATTTTCTAGAGAAAACTAGCCCCACGTTCTTAGGCTTATGTGAGAACAAGAAACTCATTACCGACCTGGTGCATGAAATCGCAGGTGACGACACGGGCAATCCTGTTGCCAAATCGGCGGCCAAGGCCTGGATTGATACCGTGGAATCCTTGAGAGAAAGATTCAACGCGGCGGGCGGTGATATTGGAAAGCTGGAGGACTGGCTATTCCCGCAGACACATGACCGCTACAAGATCATCAACGCGGCCCGACGCCTGGCAGGAGGAGAACTCAAACAAGCGGGCCTTGCTGTAAAAGACGCAGTGACCTTTAAAAAACACAGCGCCGCTCAGAATCGTGAGGCCTGGATCAATTTTGTCTGGGATAAGCTAGACCGTTCTAAATACCTAGACGATGACTTAAGGCCGCTGACCGATGACGCAATGCGAGACCTTCTCAGCAACGTGTACAACACGATTACAACGAATGGAGCCAGCAAGGAAAGTGTGGGCAAGGTGACCGCAGGACGCGGCACAAGCAAGGCCAACAGCCGCCGAGATCACCGCACGCTCATGTTTAAAGACGCTCAAGCCCGCCTGGATTACAACGAGGTGTTTGGATCGAATCCTTCGGTTATGGGCACGATGATGGAGCATATCGGCGGAATGTCTCGAGACATTGCACTGATGGAAATGCTCGGCCCCAGCCCTACAAACACCTTCAATACAATCAAGAGAATGGCGCAGATCGACAACGATCAGCAGGCTCCGATAAAGGGGAAGATTACGTCCACGGACAATTCTCTTTTAGAAGCAATGTGGAAAAATCTCTCAGGCTCGGCAAACACCGTGGAAAGCGGCTTTATTGCCTCAATCGGTCAAGGCGCTCGTAACCTCCAGGTAGCAGGAAAACTCGGCTCCGCTTTTATTACCTCGTTCACTGACGTGGCAACCTATTTCCATACAGCGCGGGTTAACAGAATGCCTTTTGCCAGAAGTGCGATGCTCCTGGTGAAGTCTCTCAACCCTGCTGACAAGTCTGACAAACGGTTTGCCGCACGTGCTGGCATTATCGGTGATGAACTCAACTCCGCCGCCTCCCGCTTTGTAGAGGGAAATCTTGGTAATGGGGTCACGGGCAAGCTCGCAGACCTCACCATGAGATTGTCTCTTTTGTCGCAGTGGACGGACGCAGTGAGACGCGCTCAATCTCTCAATACAATGGCCACATTTGCCGAGGCCACCAAACACAATTGGAATGATATTGACGGCTGGATGAGGTATCGCCTTGAAGAGTTTGGTGTTTCTGAGGACGTGTGGAAAGCGCTCCAGAAGTGCAAGCCTGAAGAACTCAACGGCTCCCATTTCCTAACGATTAACTCTATCAAGAACGCGGCCTCGAAGAATGGAGACATTGACGGCCTGAATGTGAACAAGCTGGTATCTACCTACCTGAGCTTTGTAATGGATGATTCATTTATGGCGTCTTTACAACCGGACCTGATGACACGCTCCATTACTAACTGGGGCAAATCCCGTGGCACCGTGGCAGGAGAGTTTATTCGCAGTATTTTCCTTTTCAAGTCTTTCCCTATCGCGATGTTTACACGGCACCTCCAGAGATCAAAAGACCTTTATCGCTATAAACTGCAAACAGACGGTAAGGCGGCCGCAGTCTGGAGTAGAGTTGGTTACATGAGCTCCCTAGTAGTCTCAACCACACTTGTCGCATACGTGGCGAACATGTTTAAGGACTTAATCAACGGAAGCGATGTTAAGGATCCGACAACTTTAGACGCATTCAAACGTGCATTCACGGCTGGCGGAGGAATGGGCTTTATCGGTGACATTCTTGTGTCTGGCATGGACGATTACAAGTACGGGCACCCCGCTTTAATGAATATGGCAGGCCCTGTACTTTCAACGGCAATGGACGCCTACACGATTTTTGATAAGTACAAGGACAACAAAGATATTGGCGCTAACGTCCTGCGAATCGTGAAAGGGAATCTCCCCGTTGTGAATCTCTGGTACACGAAACAGCTCTTGAATCATGCCGTATTCAATCAGATTCAGGAGATGATGAACCCTGGCTATCACCGCAGGATCGAGCAGAAGATTAGAAAGAATCAAGGCGTGGGCTATTGGTGGAAACCTACCGACATGCTCCCATACAGAATGCCTGAGATCGGCACGGAACCTCGGCGATAGGTGTGCGCATCAACAGTCTGGCAGACATGAGAATACTTCTAAACAATGAGGTGTTTTCATGCTGCCAGATGTACCGCGAAGGGTAGGACCTGTAACAGGTCTGGGGATCAGTCGAGTTGACTTCGACTTCAAGATATTTGCGTCCTCCAATGTGCTCGTAATCCGCACGAGTAAGGCGGGCGTGGACAAAACGCTGAAAGAGGGTGAAGACTATACAGTCACCTGGGACGAAGACCAAACCGCCAACATCGGCGGCTACATCACTCTTGACGAGTTCCTTGCTGACGGGGAATCGGTCACGATTCTCTCTAATGTCGCATACACTCAGGAGCTTGATTTACACGCGGAAGGTGATTTCAATCCGAATGACATCAATGTAAATTTTGACCGCACCGAAGCACAGATCCAGCAGTTAAAAGAGAAACTCTCCCGCGCCGCAGTCGCTCCCGCATCTTCTGGCATGGAGGGTGACGAATACGGTGAAATCCTCTTAGCGAACTCAACGAAATCAGGCGAATACGCCGCCCAAGCTCAAGAAGCCGCCGAAACAGCTAAGGCCGCGGCCGCAGTGGCCAGCGCCGCCCAGGATAATCTGGACGCCTCTACCGAAGTGGCAGAGAACGCCGCCAAGTCTGCAAGCAATTCGGCAACCGCCGCCGCGCAATTCAAGCTCGATTCTGAAGCCGCTGCTACTACAGCGACAGAAGCCGCAGAAGTGGCGAAACAGGCCGCTTTCTCGTATCGCTATTGTGCGGCCGCTACCGCCGGAGGTACTGTCAACACCTCCGCAATCGTGCCTGCCACGCTAATTAAAGTTGGCGACCACGTGATGAATGCCAATGGCCAAATCTTTCGAGTTTTGAATGTTGGTTCCAGCACATGCGAGTTGTCCGGAATTATTACGACCATCAGCGGCCCCCAGGGTTTGAAAGGTGATTCAGGCAGTGTCGGGCCTCAAGGCAGTGCAGGCGCAACATTCACACCATCAGTTAGCGCGGAAGGTGAAATCTCCTGGACGAACAACAAAGGGCTTACAAACCCAGCTCCCGTAAATATCCGCGGACCAAAAGGCGAGAGGGGTGAACGAGGTTTGCAAGGAAGCCCAGGCCCAGCCGGTAGTCCAGGACCTCAGGGTCCGATGGGAAGTAGTCCGTGGGCAACCGCTTTCGGCCAATTCCGCATTGACGGAGCCGACCTCAAACTTGATTACGTGGGCCTGGACACTTCAGCAGATTTCTCAATCAATACGAACGGTGAATTAACAGTTACGGTGACAGAATGACTACTTTAAATTTAGGTCGAGTTCGGCCAGTCTGGAAAGGTGACTGGACATCAACGGCCACCTACCAGGCTTTTGACTTCGTTAGGTACACGGACGGGAATGTTTACTTAGCCGTCCAAGACGTGCCAGCCAACTATATTCCGAGCTCCCAGACAAGTTACTGGGTTTTGTTCGGCGGAAAAGGTGATAAGGGCGATACAGGTAGCGCGGGCAGTGTGGGCGCCACGGGAAGCCAAGGGCCCAGAGGTGTGACGTTTACACCAGCAGTTAGTGCTGAAGGTGACCTCTCCTGGTCGAATGACGGAAACCTAAGTAATCCAGGCACAGTCAATATCCGCGGCCCGAGAGGTTTGCAAGGCGAAGCGGGCAGTCAAGGGCCTGCGGGACCGACGGGGCCGGCGGGCACGACAAACTACAACAACCTGACTAACAAGCCTGTTTCAGACACGTCTTTAAAACTGGCTGGCGGGTTTGCTGATGCAAAGGCGACTGGTGAGGCTTTAGATAAACGTGTTGGTGTAGCCAGTCAATCCTTCTCTGACGATGAGAAAACTATTGCCCGCACGAATATCGGAGCAGTCGCAAAAACAGAAGCTGTGCTCCTTGCTCAGCAAACGGTTTCCGACACTGAGAAAGAACAGGTTTACACGAACTTGGGATTGATCCAGATGTTTAAAGAACTCTGCCTGGCCAATGGCGCCACTCAAGACGAAATCGACGCACTTCAGTAGGAGAACTGAATGACCACACTAAGTGAAATCAAAGCTCAATACCTGGCTGCGGCCAAGGCCAAGCCTATCGAGAAATACTGCATTCGCGACCACGAAGGGAAGATTGTGGCGAGAAGTAATTCTCCCGTCGTTCATGTATTCAATAATGAAGAGGATGACGCATACGCCGCTGAGCACTACACGCTAAAAGAAGTTTTTAATGGCATGAAGTTTTGGCAGGGCGAACTCTCTCCCGCTGGATTGTTCCAATCCGCCGACGGTCAGTTCTACACGGAAACCGAGTTGCCCGAAAACACCGACGCATTCTGCACACAGCGCTATGCCAACGAGATTAAAGCCGAGCGTAACGCAAGAATCTCGGACACAGACGACTATGTGAAGTTGCCTGATATCACCGTGGCACGGTCAGCAGGAGCCAAGCGCGGTGCCTTAGAGGACGCTGACAGAATCAGTCTTGAGACGTACCGACAGGCGCTCAGAAACCTGCCAGAAGTCGAAGGCTTCCCGTTTGTGGCATGGCCCGAGTTTCCGACCGCTTTGGCTTACGAGCTACAGCAGAAAGTCAATGCAAGACAAACAATGAGACAAGGAGGTTTCTAATGAGTTTGAAATCTTTAATCCAGCGGCTACTCGATAGCAGAACGACAAATGCAGGAGGTGCATTATGCTGAAATCAGTTTTAGCGCTCCTCCTCTCCAAGTTCGTGAAGAAGACGGACACGGAGTTCATAGCACAACAGAGTATGCCGAAGAGATCGGCAGATCAAATAGTCATCGCACAAGGCAAAGAAACTCTTAATGGTACGTATACAGCACCGTGTTCAGGTTATGTCTGCATTGACGGAGGAAGTAATATTGATTACATAGCGGTAGGAGACGATCCTCGTTCTCGGCAACAGGTTGTGGTGACTTCAGGACAAGTTCGTCTTGCATGGCCTCAAGTATACATGCCAGTCAAAAAAGGAGATAGTTGCACATATGCGGCCGCGGTATTAAACGGAAATGCAGAAAACTCAACCGTCTACTTCATTCCAGCTGTCGGAGGACAAACCTCTTAACCACTCCGCCCCTCAATCCGAGGGGCTTTTCTTTAGGTGTGCGCATTGAACTCTGGAGCGCTCCTAACATGGTCCTGATACTTGAAGCCGACACGATAGTTGACAATGCGAGGAGCCGTTGCATTGAGGCCTATCGAGTTAGCCAAAATGCATAACGTAAACCTCAAGGACGATATGTTGCAGGACCTTTTCAATATTGTGCGCGATCTGGACGCCAATGCGATACGCAACTTGGTTGTCGGTATCGGCAGTCTTCTCAGCGGCCTAGTTGCCAGCGTGATGGGCGAGCATCTCTTTCTCTTTAATTGGCTGTTCGCTTTCGTGGTCGCGGATTATCTGACAGGCCTTTATGCGGCCAAAGTCACGCACACGCTATCGTCACGTGTCGGAATAAAAGGGATCCTGCGCAAGTTTGTCATTCTGTTCACGGCCATCGGCTTCCACGGCATTGACCAGATTCTCTCCATGCCGTTCATAGGCGCCTGGGCGGTCGGTGCTTTATCAGTTAATGAACTCATATCCATCTTGGAGAACGTCGAGAAGGCGGGCCTGGGATCTGTCATCCCTTCCAGAGTCAGGGTCCTCCTGGATTCAGTACAGCAACAGCAGGACAAGAAAGTCAAAGAGAAGTTGGGCGTCAACGAGCCTAACCTCAAAGGAGAAAATCCCAAATGAGAAAGCAAGACATATTGTTGTATCCACCTGAATTAGCAACTCAATTCATATCGGAATTCGAGCAGGGCCCTAAGGGCGGACCGGCCCTCGAATCATACAAATGCCCTGCTGGGGTCTGGACCATTGGGTTCGGGCACACGAAAGGTGTCCACCCTGATGAACACATTACGCGGGCTGAGGCATACGACCTTCTAACTAAAGACCTGGTTCAAACGCAGGAGGAGTTAGCGGCGCTTGTTCATGTGCCAGTGACCGAGAATCAGTTTATTGCTTTAATGAGCTTTGTATTCAACTTCGGCATTACGAAATGCAGGCGGTACACCTTATTCAAAATGGTGAACGCAGAGAACGAGGACGGCATTAGAGAATGGTGGCCGAAGTATTGCAATCCTGGGACGGCCTATGAGAAAGGTTTGCGTCGCCGCCGTTACGCAGAACTAGAACTCTTTTTCAGAAAATGATCCGAGTAATTTTGATTATTGCCGCCGTCATGTTTTCGAGTGTCTTGGGTTACCACTTCGGCCAGCAGGAGACGGAGCTGAGGTGGACGCAGGAAAGGGAGCGGCTACTTGCTCACCAGATTGAAACGCTACACAGAAAGGATAAAGAAATTGCCAACCTTGAAAAAAGTATTACTACTCTCAATGATTCTGCTATGCGGGTGCGCGAGCGAGACGCCGCGATTCAGCGAAAGTTACAGAGGGAGCTTGGAGAGTGTAGTCGATTTAGACGCGCACTTGAGCTCTCTTCAAAAACTCTTGCAGAATGTGCAGAGCGCGCAGTCAGCGATAGACGAATCATTGAAAGATGTGCAATCCAACTCAGGTAAGGAGAAAGGAAAATGACTGAACTTGAAAAACTCGGTATCACAAACAGCGAACGCACAAAATGCGAAATCTGGACCCGCGTCATGGGCTAACACCGCCCAGTCGATTCATTTAACATCGGCAAGCAAGGCGAGGTGGCAGAGCGGAAATATTTTGACGAGAAGAAGTGCTGCTGTCGCAAGTAAAAAGCAGAAGTCTCAGACATTAAAAAAGGCGCTCAACGCGCCTCAACTTTTTTCTACTGGTGGTGCTTTTGGTGGTGCTTTTTAAAAACTCTCTTGCAAGTTATTGATTTAAAAATACCGTTGGCGGAAAGGGTGTCCCCTTGAGAATCTTTAAGAACCTTCGAGAACTGAAGAGAATCAAAAAGAATTTTTAAGAATATTCAAATAGTTAAATTCTAATTTATTTTATCCTCAAAAGGAATCTAAGAGAACTATCGAGAACCTAAGAGAATTTTTTCTAAAATTTCTGTGGTGTTTCTGTGGTGCTTTTTTAGAGTTGAGGATATGAAAATAACAAGCAAGAACGTTTTTACAGTTGAGGACGGTAACCACACGGTGGCTCCGAACCTGATTCTAGTCGTGCGAGGCAATACGCGCCGCTTTATTTTTAGATACTCTGAAAACGGGAAACGGACGGATAAGTCGCTCGGGCCAGCTCGTAAATTATCGCTCTCGGACGCGAAGGCCCTGGCAGATGAACTTCGATCTAAATTAGCGCTAGGCGAGGAAATCAAAACTAGGAGAGAACGGAAAGAGAAAGAAAACACACCAGATGTGCCAGTCTTTAAAACTTATGCTATCGAGACTATTGACCGCCTTCAAGAGGTAAAGCGCTGGAGAAACAAAAAGCACGCACAGCAGTGGCGCAATACTATTGAGCAGTACACCTTTCCCTTTATTGGAGACAAACCAATAAATGAGATTACGCGGGAGGACGTATTAAATATATTGAAACCGATCTGGCTGGAAAAGAATGAGACGGCAAGCAGAGTACGAGGCCGTTTAGAGAACATCCTGGCTTATGCCGTTACTGACGGGATCTTGCCGTCTAATCCTGCTGCCTGGAGAGGAAATCTTGATAGGTATTTGGCGCCCCAGAGTAAGGTTAAGATGGTCAAGCACTTCGAGGCTATGCCTTTCAGTGTTTTGCAAGATAAGGTTAGGTGTTTAATTCCAGCAAACAACCGGACTAGGCAGGCCATTTTATTTACGATCCTGACTGCCTCAAGAATTGGAGAATCAGTGCCAGCGTGCTGGAATGAAATTGATTTTAAAAACAGAGTATGGAGTGTTCCTCCGGAACGGAGGAAAGATGGAAAGCCGTATCCGCACCGAGTTCCTTTGAGCACTCAGGCGATTGATTTATTAAATTCGATTGAACGGCAGGGAGAGAAGATTTTTGACGCGCCAAACAGGAAAGCGGATAGCCGTTATTCCCTGACTGGGCTTTTAAAGCGGATGACGGGGACCGACGCCACAATGCACGGGTTTAGGTCCACGTTCAGAGATTGGTGCGCAGAGAACGGAGTGCCCGATATTCTTGCGGAGAAAAGTATGTCGCACGCAACGGGAAACGCCGTTGTCCAGGCCTATCAACGTTCTGACCTCCTGGAGCAACGACGTGAAGTAATGCAACGCTGGGCTGATGCAGTGTTTGAGAAAGTTGAGGATTAAGCACAGTTGAGATTGGGGCGCGACTTCCACCAATTTTCAACTTCTCGTTCAGACCAAAAAGGGCGCCGTTTAACATAGCGCCCTTTCGGAAAGTATCCTTCCTTGATCCATTTATCTATTGTTCTGGTTGTCACCTGCAACCGCTCAGCAACTTGATATTTATTTAAGAATGTCATTTTGCACCTCCTGCTTTTTCAATCCGTCCAATCTCTCGATTCACTTTTTCAAGACAAATCTTGTCGAACTCTTTCTTGTCTTCAGGCTTAATCAACATCTTGAATTGCTCGATCATGATGTGAACATCCGCTGCCTCCTCAATAATATGGAGCCAGTGTTCTTTGCTCGGCTTATCGAAATAAATAGCAAAGGCTTCCTGGAGTTCATCGACCTCTTCTGGCAATTTTTCAAAAATCTGATTGTCATATCCGTAGTGCTCAGAGATCCTGACCAGGCAGTCTTCAAATTTTGCCGCGTTATGCAGATTCATCATCAGCCTCCTGGAGCACTCTGTTTACCTGCTCCTTCAGTTTGTTCTTAAGCTCCATGCTTGCGCCAATCTCTTTGTTGTCACGTTTTTCCATACAGCAGGCGTGATCCAGATAAAAATAAACGAGGCGGATCATCAGCAGCGCCTCGTCTTTTGTGATTTCAATTTTGTCCATCATTCATCCTTGAAGAAAACTAAGAAAAACCTATTGGTCTCCGCCTTGTTAGCGGACGGTTTCTTGTCTCCATTAAAAAGCGCCCAACTCAGGGGCGCTTGAAATGACGTTGATTTAATATCGCTCGGGCTCGTCCAGGCAGCTCGAAAACATCCCGAACTCCCTCATTAATTTTTTCTCTAGCTAACTGGCGAGCGGCCAAAAACTCTTTAACGGTTCGTTCTGGTGAGATGTCCATGCCTTCCTTAAGCAACAGCACAATCTCCGAGCAGACTTCTCGGATCGTGTCCAGCTCCTCAGCCGTGCCAATGTAGCGAGAGGCTTTACCGCTTTTCTTTCTGTCAACGATAGCGGCCAGGGCATAGAGCGCCTTGATCTGTCTGTTAGTGAACTCTGCTGCTTCTTTCTCCTGACCCTTCCAGGAGCGATCAAACAGCATCATCCCTCCCCAGTTGAGTAAGTCTTCAATCTGCACCATGTGGTCTTGCGTGACATCACCACGTGGCAGAGTGACTTCAACCACCAGGCCCATGTCATTGATGATTGACTTAATCTCGGTAATGTCGGCCTGAGAATAAAAAGAGCCAGTCAAACGAACTGGCCGAGGTTTGTAAGGCTTTCTGGGTTTCTTGTTAGTTGACATGTTGAATCGTTTGATTTATTTGTCAGTGGCATGATTTTAGCGCCCTGCGGATCGCGATCTTGGCTTCTGAGAGCAGTTCCCAGTAGTCAGTCACCAGGCTTTGCACGAGGATTGTTTCAAGCTCGGAATCGAGCGGGCTATCAGATCGCAGTGTCAAGTAGCCGGCATCGGTTTTGTAGAGCGTGCAGACTGTCTCGGCATTGAATCTGATGTCGTACAGCTCATGGTCTTTCCAGACAAACTCAACCTTATTTGATGTTGACATTCTGTCGCTCCTCAAGATGTGCCCCAGGGACTACCTCACCAGCTTTCAACTTCTTGCCGATAGCGATCAAATCAGGACTTGTTTCAACTTTCACTCTGATCAGGTCTTTCGGCAGGATGTCCATCTCGTCCACAATGGTGGCAGTGGACTTGCGCAGGTAAACAGTGACGAGCGGATCAGAAACCTTCTTGAGGCCGCTCGAAGTCATAGCGTCCAGCATCAGATTTTTGAGAGTATCAGCGCGGCGCTTCATGCCATCCTTACGGGCCTTCAGTCTCTTGATCTGGGCGTCGATCTGCTGCGCTTCGCTGTCGAGTTCAAACAGATACAGGCCCGTGTTTTTGATTGTCTCGTTCAAGTCTCCAGCAAATTCGACAAGGGCATCAGTGCCTAAGATTTCACCTGTTTCCTCGTCCACCTGGACGCCTTCTAAAACCTTTCGGTATTCCTCAGGAATTTCATAAAGTTTCATAAAAGAAAAGGCGCAGTTTTTAGCCGCGCCTTCTTGTACGTTAGAAAAGATTAGAAGGGGATGTCTTCAGGGTTGCCCGTGTAAGGCTCCTCGGCTGGAGCTTGTTTGTCCTGTTTTACCTGGCCAGGTCTATCGGACTTCTTGTCGAGAAGCTGAAGATTATCGGCCACAATCTCTGTTGAGTATTGTGTCTTGCCTTCTTTGTTTTCCCATTTTCTGGTGCGAAGGTGACCTTCAATGAAGACTTTTGAACCCTTACTCAGATATGTTTGAGCAACTTCAGCAGTGCGACCGATAGTTGTAATTCGGTGCCACTCTGTTTCCTCCTTTCTTTCACCGTCTTCACCTTTGCGGAAGGTGGAGGTGGCAACCGAGAACGAAGTGATCTGAAGGTTAGTGTTGGTAAAGCGGGTTTCTGGATCACGTCCGAGAGCACCCAGGATGAAGACTTTATTTACTGACGGCATGTTTATTCACCTTGTTGAGTTGTGTCGAGATCGGCCTTCCGTGCAATCGCATAGAGGCGACGTTTTTCAGAATCAGAGAAGAGAGCGTGTTGCTCAGGATTCTTTTCCTTCAGAGAGGCCATGAAGTTTTTGATTGATTCAACGCCCAGGGCCGCAGCCTTTTCTGCCTCAGCCTGAATCTCTGGAGAGATCGTGGCCGCACCACTAAGCCAGCTCAGGAGCTTTTTCCCTGTTTCCTCAGTGATGACTTCAGGATCTTTAAACAATCCTGTACGGTCTTTACTAGCGACTGCGTTATGACTATCTCTGTCAATGGAGAGCAGCACCGTGAACTCAAACTCAATACCGTCTCTTTGCTCGGTTTTGTCCTGAACCTTTTTTACTTTGCCATCAACCAGGGCCACGCCCGCTTTACTTCTCATTGTTGCGATAACGTGAGCGCGGCTATTCAGAATCGTGTCCAAGAACTTGCGGTGCATAGGCGTGACCTTTTTCCAACCCGCCATCGAGTTGCCATTTGAAAGCAGGTCAACGAGCTCTAGGCAACCGTTTTTGCCCGTCCATTCTGGCGTGATGGAATCTAGGATGATGACGTTATAGCCAGCTTCTTCTGCCGCGCGAATCGCTTCGCAGTACACATCAGGGCTGAAACTGTCAGTTAATTCAAGAACATCAAACTCAGGAATGCCAGGCAATCCAGAGTAGAGAGAGGCGCTGCCGCGTTCGGTATCGACAACAGCGATTTTTCCGCCGAGCCCCTTAGCCAGCCGCAGAGCGGAATAAGTTTTGCCAGAGCCGCTAATTCCTTCCAGGGCCAGGCGCAATTTAGATTCAGAACGAACCGCTTTTTTAAATGTGAATGTCATTGTGCTATCCTTTGTGAGGGCCGTTGGCGCGGCCCTTCAAAAAACCAATCTTTAGAAAGGAACTTCATCTAATTCAAACGGGATGAAGTTCTTTTTTTGTTCCCAAGCCTCATGCTGGCGCTCGAAGTCATCAATCTCGGCATCAGTCCACTCTGGATCTTTTGGAGCTGCGTCCATCATTTCTCTGTATTCCCCGTAGGTCATACCCAGGCCGTGATACTCAAGCTCGTCTGGCAGATCCGGAGGCTCACGGAATTGAAAGCGGCCTGCCTCAGCCAGATCCATCATGTAGTTCATAATCTTTGACATACTCAATCTCCTTAATCAAAAAGTGCAGAGAACGGTGTTTGCGGAAGTTTCGGTTTCCTTTTGTTCTTCCGCTTTATGTAGTTCTCGTGATTTCTTTCTCGGCAGCGCTCTTTATTGCGCTGGTAGTAGCCCTGCATGTAGGCCTTAATTTTTTCTGGTGTGCCGCGCATATCAGTGCCACCCGTTTTCTTTTAAGTACTTATCAAACACGGGCTCGATCTCGGGATGTCTTTCATCCTCACCATCTTCTGCAAGCTGATTTATTCGCTTGTCGCAGTAGCGCGGGATGTACTCTTCAAAGAACTTTTCGAGCAGCCGCTCATACTCTGCTTCGCGTTTTTCTTCTTGCCAGGACGGCTGCCAGAGGTCCCCAGGGCCAGGGCATGTTCGAGGTGTGTAAGTCATTACAGCCACTCCACGAGAAAGAAGGGAAGAATCACCGAGGCGGCAAGCATGACGCCAGAGAGCACCAACAGGCAGACGTTGTCTCCGTCCGCATTTTTCATTGTCAGAAACTTCTTCATAACAACCTCCAAAGAAAAGCCCCCGAAAGCGCATCAAGGAGTCAGCGCTAACGAGGGCCAGGAGAGAGAAACTTAAAAACTAACTTTTCACATCTGGATAGATGTCTCGGTCAATCGTTTGCCACACCAGATCTGAAATGAAATTAGACGCATACTCTTTAAAGAGCGCCTTTACTTCCTTCTGGGCCTCAGCAGTCGAAACAACGTGAGCCAGGTCAAGCGTTATCTCTTTCTTTCCAGAGAGCAGGGCGGAGATCACAGCGCGCTCGGCATACTTAAGAGCATCAGTGAGACAGATTGCAGAACCGCGCTCTTTCAAAATGTCTTCAACAGCAACATCAAAAATCTGTTTTTGTTCATCTACTAATAGGACCATTTTTCTCTCCTTAAAACTATGTAAAAAAGACCACATTCATAAGCTCCCCTAAGCGCTGAACTGGAACTAACAGTTATTGGTAAAAGCCCGAGGAGCTTTTAAAGATGGTCTGAAGATGTCAGTCTTTCCGGACTGTCAGGGAAAAAAGCTCATTGAGAAACCCCCGCGTGTATTTGCGAATTTTGGGTGTTTTGCAGTACATGACCCAGACGCAGGGGTTTCTAAATAAGCTCAAACAGAAGAACACTCCATCTAACCAACTCAGGAGATCTGCAACTTACCGACTTTCAGGAGTGCCCTTGTGTTTGCGAACTGTCTTTGCTGAACGGCCCCTACTTGCACCTGACGACTTTAACGTCACAATACTTTCAGCTTTCTCTCTGCCGCATCCTTCTTTTCAGTCGGATTGCTTGGGCGCAATTCACTTGCCGCCCGGTCGCTCCGTGCACCTTTCGCTTTACTCGGTGTTTAGGAGCAGTGTTTCTTGATTACGAACCTGCAAGAAACATTTTAAAGAGCTACTTGTTCGTTACAAGTACAAACTGTAAACCAATTGAAAGAAAATTGCAAGTAAAGACTGTAGCCTTTCTTGCAATAAGGGAAAGTGATAGTAATAGTTAAGATTTAATTGTTCTTGCCGTGCCAGCGCATTGCTCTCCTAAAGCCCGCGGCCTCGGCTTCCTTGACGGTCAGCGCCAGAAATTCTCCTTGCCTGTCGATCTTTACTTTGTCATATTGTTGATCGAAGGGAAGGTGGTAGATCTTTTCTCCAGAAGAAGAGATGTTGCACTTAATCATGGGAAAGTCTTTTCTAAGTTTGTAGTTCTCTTCGACTTCAATTCCCAGCTCTTTTGCACATTCCCTGGCGAAGTCGTCTAGTTTTGTGGTGGTCACAAAAACTCCCCTGACAACTTCTCCTGGATGCTTACGCTTGTATTCAAAGACTGTTCCGAACAGTTGGAAGATGTGCTTTTCAAAAATGGTTTTCTTGGCCGCCCAGCATTTTGCCTGGACTATAAGGGTGTCTCCCATACCTGCAAACTCTTTGCAGATTAGGTCGCGGCCCTTATCCTTTTTCTTATCCTGGATCCCAGTGTATTCAACCAGATAATTTGCTTGCTCGTATTCCCAGCCGAGTTGCAGTTCAAACAACTTTCCCACGTAGCTCTGACTTGTGTGTTTCAAGAACCGATCAAGGGCGAGCTGGTTACGCTCCGATGTCGGAAGTTTTTTGTACTCTTCTGGAGACATGAATCTCCTAACCCTGTCCACTCCAGAATCATCAGTAAGGTCCATGGGCAGGAACCCGTTAGTCTCCTCCAGGATTTCTTGTTCATACTCTTCAATAACAGGAAAGTATTCTTTGATAGTTTCCAGCTCAGACTTAAGAAGAACATTCTCTTTCAGTAAGGCCTTCTTCTCTTTTTTGATCTTGGAGACTTCGTTTGCCGCCGTTATTGCAGGTCTAGACTTGTAGCGCAAACATTCCTCTGCCGCGCGATCTTTGGCTTCCTCATATCCCGCCATCAATTCGGCAAGCCACTTTCTTCCCATTAAAAAATTTTGGTTGAAATATTTGCAACGGAATGATATTTCAGTAAGGACAGTATCTTTTCTCTTAAGTTCCTTTTGCAAGGCCGACCGCTGATTTTCAATCTCCTTCAGAGTTTCCTTATTTTTTTCAAGGGTTGCCTCGTTTTTGTTTAAAGTCCATTCGTTGTGCTCTCTTTGGCTCACGATGCTGGAGCGCAAGAACAACAAAATGAAAATATAAGCGAGCGCTCCAATTAGCAACAGGGCTTCTGGTTTCATTAGAGCCTACTTGCGGTCCATGCAAAAACGATCTTTCCAATCACTCGGACGGAATCAAGTTCCTCTTTCGGGATGTACATCTTTTCGTAGTCCTTATTGTCGGAGATGACGATCAGGCCGCCATCAACATTCCGTTGGATACGCTTAACGAAAAGCTCCCCGCCAATGTTGAGAGCGTAAATGGCATCACTGGTGATCTTCTCAATGCCTGTATCAACTAGAAGAATGTCTCCATTCTCGAACGTGGGCACCATTGAATCACCGCGGCCTGTAATGACTTCCAGCTTATTGAAAGAAGAGCAGGATACATGCTGTCTAAGCCAGCTTTTGCGGATTGAGAGGTGCTCTACCACCTGATCCTCGTCTGGATAAACAACGTCCCCCGCGCCCATTGAGGCGGTTGCATTGAACCTCGGAATTTTAATTGTGTCGTCTTGCTCAGATTCAACAGTCTCTTCTTTGGCAACGGGTATGGGCTCCTGACCAGTCAAACTTTCTAATGACACACCAAGGATCTGAGCAATAGCCGCCAGCCGATCAATCTTCGGCGTGGCCGTGCCTTTTTCCCACTGTTGCACGGATTGGGGCGTGATACCTAGTCTTCTGGCTAATTCACTTTGATTCAACCCAGAACGTTTTCTTGCCTCAGCGATGTTGGAGGCTATTTGTTCTTTATTCATAAGAGGCTCCTTCAAAGCTAATTCTACAGGTTTTCCCTGTAGGGCGAATTTATCGGACAATACAGTTAATGCTTGTAATGATTAAGCAATACTTGTAGAATTAACTGTAACTTTTTAAAGAGGTTTTTAAATGAGCGCTAAAACTGCCTTAAAGAAGGCCATTAAGAAAGCGGGCGGCCAGAGTGCTTTGGCCAGGAAGCTCGGCATCAGCCAGCAGTCCATCCAGCAGTGGGTCGTAGTCCCGCTCAAACGTGTGAAGCAAGTTTCTGAAATCACTGGTGTCCCCCGTGAAGAGTTAGCTCCTGAGTTGTTCAAATAATGTTCCTACATCCTGAAAATCGGCGTGGTGACATTGTGGTCAAGTGCGCCGTTACCAAAGAGATGAAAGCAAAGCTCGACGCAGTTTGCATAGCAGAGAACTTGCATTCAAACGAGCTCTTGCTTTGTCTCCTTCAGGATTTCTTCCAACGTGAAGAATACAAGTTCAGTTTATGGACGCGACTTGTAGCTGACAAGGAAAAGGAAAGTAATTCTGAAGTACCTCAGAGTTCCCGACTAAAGGGGGAACGAAATGAGCTTTGACGCTATCAAATGGGCCATCAACCAAGACATTGACGACCCGAAGGAGAAATTACTTCTGGTGATCCTTTCTGATTTCCTGAATGATAAAACCAGGAAGTGCAACCCGTCCCGTGAAACTTTAATGAGAAAGGCTTGTATTAAGAACAACAAGACCCTTTCTTCTAAGTTGGACAGTCTTGTCTCCAGAGGTCTGATTGAAATTGTCAGAGGAAAAGGCATATCCAATCGCTACCTAGTTCAAAACCGAACCACGTTCAATAGTGAACCTAGTTCAGCAGTGAACCACGTTCAGCACTGCACTACTACCAGGTTCAGTACTGAACCGACCCCTAGTTCAACAGTGAACCACGAACCTATAAGTGAACCTATTAATGAACCTAATACTTTATTTGTCAGTAGAGCCGAGGACGGCTCTCCAGACGCTCAGAAAAATGCCGTGAGTGAGAGTGAGGAATTCAACCTCACCGAACCAAAAGAAGAGCTCACTCCGGAACAGCGATCGGTACAAATCGGCTCCCGTTGTCCGCACGAAAAAATCATCGCCTTGTACCACGAATGTCTGCCAATGCTGCCGACAGTCCGGATCTGGTCAGAGGATAGAAGAAAAACGTTAGCTGCTCGCTGGAGAACGCTCGTCAATGACAAGGGGTATCAGTCCGAAGAGGAAGGCCTTGGCTGGTTTAAGAGATTGTTTGGATACATCAGGCGCTCGCAATTCCTCACAGGTGAAACACCGCAGAAGGAAGGCCACACCTGGAGGCCGGACTTGGAATGGATCATCAAACCGAAAAACCTAACGAAAATCATTGAGGGGAAATACCATGTCAAATAACTACAGCATGAGAGATGTGGACTTCGACAGCAGCTCGGAATCCAGGAAAACTCAAAGACAGCAGTCAACGAAGGTTTTTGAACAACCCTGCAGGGCCAATGGCTGTCCGTGCACAGTCTTTTGCGGCCAACTGACCCAAGGCATCACCGTTTGTGAATTCCACGAAGGCGTTCAAGGCAGATATTTTCCGCAGGTTACTTCCGGCCTTATCCAGTATCAAGACCTCATCAATCTTGCAGAAAGACTTTTGCGCGACTGGCGACTGATTGACGATTACAACTCCACGTCTAATCACCCGCATGTCATTCAGAACCTCACTGAGTATTTCCAGGCAATCGGCAGTCCTGAGCTGGCTCCCCAGACAAACATTCCCTGTATTCCTATCGAAGGCAAGCAGAAGTTCCGGGATGAATCAGCTTACGACTTGGGAAACCGGATCAAGAGATGGGTGCGTAGCCAAGTAGTCAAACCCTACATGATTGAAAACTCAGAGGAGAGCATGAGAGGGAAGTCTTTGGATCAGGTTTCACCGCTCTCGGCCTTTGTGAAACAGCTCAAGCAGAAAGCCATCCAACGACAGCAAGAAGATGAGGCCTACTTGTATGGAGGAAGTCATGTCTGATTCTGCATGGACACTGCTGATGATTATCGTGGCGCCGATTGTGTTTATCAACCTGGTGCTGTTTGGATTGCTGGTGAGGGCGGCGCTTCAGATCAGTAAGGAAACCAAATTAGCCGATCGGTTGAAAAGGAGAAGGCCATGACTGGCTGCTGTCTGTACTGCAAGTTTGCCGAGAGCTACTGGATCGATCCAGCAGGAAACATTCGGCGGCCGCCTAAGTCTTCTTTCGGAGACATGAACATCTTCTGCCATCAACCTGAGAAAGGCGCCGGTATCGAGTGCTACCCGATCTCATTCACACGGTGCTCGGTTTTTGAACGTGACACGGAAGAGCGCATCGAGCGCAGGAGAGCATTTTTCTCTCAATTCGATAGATACCGCGTCCACGCTGAGTTAATCGCTCAGAGACGCTAGACGGCTGTTTAAACAACATTCAACCAATGGAGAAACAACATGGATTTATCCACAATCGAGAATGCTTTGATCGTACTGGCACTAATCAACATCGCCATTTTATGTGCGGCAGCGTTTGTTTTTAATGAGAACTGTGATCTCAGAATTGAGCTCAAATATCTCTGGATGGCGATTGCTGACCTTGAAGCCGAAAACGAAAAACGTAAGCAGGAGGCAGCATGACCAACGCAAAACGAAAAGGAAATGCAGGTGAAGTCGAGTTCTGCAAACTGATTTTTGAAAACCTCGGAATAGATGTTCATCGCAATCTGCAACAGACGCGCGACGGCGGTGCAGACATCAAACTCAAACCCTATTCCATCGAAGTCAAAAGACGTGCTGCCATTGGAAGAATTTACGACTGGATGAGCCAGGCCACTGCCGGATGTGACACGGCAGAGCGCCCCATTGTTGTATGCAGAGCAGATCGTAAAGAATGGCTGGCAGTGCTCCCAATCGAAGAACTATTCCGCCTCATTCGAGAAGAAGTTTCGGCTACTGGAGGGAAATGATGAATGAAGAAAAACGAGAACCAAGGGGAGTTGTTCGAGCATACCGATACCACAGCTTATTGCCAGTCGAAGCCCAAAACAGCCTCATTGAAAGTGTCAGACTTAGAGAAAGAGAAAGCCAGGTACAACGAAATCTGCGCATATCGAGAACGATTGATCGAGTTAAGAGCAAATATCCAGAGTTTTTCCGAGCTCGGTCTTGACCCGTCCACGGTCCTTCTCTCTGACGCATCAGTACGTGTCGGAGTGTCCAGCCCCAAGGCGAAGTACAGCGATCAGGATTTAATCCATTGTTTCGATCTTCGCTTAGCGGGCCTTTCTTTGCGTGAAATTTCCAAAAAGATGGATATTCCAATACGGACTTTACGAGACATTTTCTCAGGACACAGACGTGCAGTTATTCCAACGAAATTCAAATGAAGCAGTGCGCACCCGTAACCAGAACAGCTCAATACTGAAGAAAAATCGGGGGATTGTATGACTAAGAAAAAGCCATTGACCGATAAGCAGAAGCGTTTTATTGATGAATACATGCTGGACAACAACGCCACTCAGGCCGCAATACGTGCTGGCTACAGCGAAAAAACAGCACGTACTCAGGGCAGTTTGAATATGACAAATGTTGACATCCAGGCGGAAATAAGAAGCCGCCAGGAGGCATTAAAAAAAAAGCTCGAATATACGGCTGAAGATTGGACACGTGATGTCCTTGAGCTGAAAAACCGCTCCATGGAGGAGATCGAGCTTAAAGACGAGGACGGCAATGTAGTACATACGGAGACGAAAGATCCGCAGACCGCGCATAAATGCCTAGACATGCTCGGCAAACGCTTAGGTCTATTCGTTGAGAAGAAGCAGGTGGAAGTTAATATTTCCGATCGCTCCTCCTGGCTGAATGATGTTTTGAAGGACATGAAAGATGAATAAGGAGGCCGCCGACTTCGAGATGGGCCTAAGGCGCCTGGCGATTGCCTGCACGAATGATCCGCTTTTATTCGTGCAGAAGTGTTTCCGCTGGGGACATGGTGAGCTGGCTAATTACGAAGGGCCAGACGTGTGGCAGCAGAAGATCCTTTGTGACATTAGGGACCGACTGAAGAACGGTGAGACACGGCATAAGGCCATTCAAATTGCTGTAGCCAGCGGGCACGGCATAGGCAAAACGGCCTTTGTGGCCTGGATCATGTTGTGGGCAATCTGCACATATCCGGACATGAAAGGTGTAGTGACCGCCGAAACTAAGAACCAGCTCATTACAAAAACCTGGTCAGAGCTCCATAAATGGCACCACCTTTGCCTTTTCCGTGATTGGTTTGAGGTGGCCGCTGAATCAATTTTCTCAACTCAGCCTGGACACAAATACACCTGGCGCATTGACGCAATTCCATGGAATGAGAACAACACCGACGCATTCCAAGGCTTGCATAACCAGGGCAAGAGAATCCTGGTGCTATTCGATGAAGCATCAGTTATTGCTCAAAAGATTTACGAGGTGACCAAGGGCGCATTAACCGACAAGGACACGCAGATTATCTGGTGCATTTTCGGAAACCCCACGCGCCCAGACGGCCCATTCTTCGATGCATTCCACAAGAGCCGCCACCGCTGGTTAACGTACAACATTGACAGCAGGACAGTGAAGATTACGAACAAGGAGCAGTTGCGCGAATACGTTGAGGATTATGGAGAAGATTCAGACTTTGTGAAGGTGCGCGTGAGAGGCGTATTCCCCAGCGCCTCAGCCAAGCAGTTTATAAACCGTGAGGACGTTGACGCGGCTATGAATCGTGACGCGGGTCAGGTCAACTACTCCAGAACGGTGGCTATCCTCGGTGTTGACGTGGCGCGGGAAGGCGATGACCGCTCGGCAATCGCTACCAAAATTGGCCGTGACTGCACTATGCCGCTTAAAGTCTTTCGCGGCCTGGACGGCCCTCAGCTCGGAATGCAAGTGCTCATGTACGCGAACGAACTCAAGGCTAAGGGCATTCCTCGTGTGTACATCAATCTGGACTACACAGGCGTGGGAGCGAGCCCTTACGATTGGTTGAAAGATAAAGTACAGCACTTGAACAAGGTCATCAGTGCCAGCCAGAGCACGAACCCACAGAGGTGGGCAAATAAGCGTGCAGAGATGTGGGACAAAATGCGGGATTTCATTCGTGATGACGGAGCGATCTACAAGTCGGAGGAGCTGGCCGAAGACCTTTGCATACCTGAAAAGCTGATTGACCAGAAGGGCCGGTTATTGCTCGAATCCAAGGACAGCATGAAGAGGCGCGGCATGAACTCTCCAGACACAGCAGACGCGCTGGCACTCTGTTTCGCCATACCGATACAGGAATATATCGAGGATGACGGCTGGCGTCATCAGCGCGCCCACCGCTCCAAAACAATCCGCGACCCATACGCATAGAGGGTGTGCGCATCAATCTGCGTACAGGCTCGACAATCGGGACATGATGAAGATCGAAACTTGTACGCTCTCAGACTTATTCAATGACCCTCGGTATGAAGAGGTGTGCCAGCACTACCGCCAGGAGGCAGGACACTTAGACCTCAAGGGCATTGTGGACAAGGACAAATACTCTTTTCTGGCTAGTAATGGCCTTCTGCTTTGCGCCCGCGCAGTGAGTGATGGAAAGTTGGTAGGGATTATGGCAATCGTCATGTGTCCTTCTCTCCACAACTCTAAAGACGTGGCCAATGTTGACACGCTTTACCTTGAGCCAGAGCACAGAGGACACGGCCTCCAATTCTTACGCCACGCAATAAAAATGGCTAGAGAGTTTGGCGCCTCAGGTATTCGATTTTCTGCACCTGCTGGATCCAGAACGGAGCAACTCTTTGACAGATTATTTCAGCGCTCGGATGTCACCTATTACAAGTCACTGGAGGATTAATCATGGGTATGGAAATGTTAGGTATGGGCCTTTTAATGGCCGGATCTGCCGCACTCTCTTCTCACACACAGAGCAGGGCCGCAAGAAGCCAGGCATCAGCTCAGAAGGCCGCCACAGAGGAAGCCAAACGCAACGCAGAGAAACAAGCTGAACAACAGCGTGAGCAAATGCGTATGCAGAACCAGAAGACCGCAGACATTAGCAAGATCCTCAGCGACAACACCAATGATCTGTTATCAGGTGGTCAAACAATGCTGACAGGCGCAGGTGGTGTGGACCAGAACGACATGACGCTGGGCAAGAAGTCTGCCCTGGGGTAGGCCATGAAAGAACGTGAATTAAGAGAAAAGCTCATAAACCGCTGGAGAGAACTCCGGCGGGAGCGGGATCCATACTTGGACCAATGGCGGAATATCTCAAAGTTTCTGAGGCCCGCTAACGGCAAGTTTTTGAGCCCAAAGAATCAGAACGAAGCCAAGGGCAAATGGAATTCCATTTACGACAATACGCCGCTCAAGGCCTCGGACGTGCTGGCCAAGGGCCTCATGTCTGGCATGACCGATCCGTCACAGCAGTGGTTTTACCTGACCACGGGAAGTCCTGATTTAGATGAATCGGTAGATGTGCGGCGCTGGCTGTCAGAGGTGAGCCAGATCCTTTACATGAGTTTTGCTCGGACAAACCTGTATCAGTCTCTCCATCACGCATGGATGGAGGCGGGACTTTTCGGTGTCCTGGCAATTATCATTGAAGAGGATGACCAGCTCGGCTTTATCTGTAGTCCTCTGACAGTCGGAGAATACTGCATAGCCTGTAACGCACGCGGCATTCCAGACACTCTGTACAGAGAGTTTTCAATGACCACGCGCCAGCTCATTGATGAATTCGGAATCGATGTGCTCCCATCCTCCCTGGCCGCCGTGGCCAAGGCTGGAAAGTTGGATGAACAGCAGGTGGTCTTGCACGCTATCGAGCCGCGCAAAGACCGTGATCCGAGATTCAAGGACAACAAGAACATGCCCTGGCGCTCGGTTTACGTCCTCAAAGACTACAACGACAGCGCCCATCCAATCCTCCGTGAATCTGGATACAGGACATTTCCAGCGGTCGTTGGACGCTGGGGCGCGATCAGTAACGAGACCTATTCTTCTGAATCGCCTGGCATGATTGCCTTAGGCGATGTCATGCAGTTACAGCATGAGCAGAAGCAGAAAGGAAACGCTATTGACTACATGGTCAAGCCTCCAATCGGTCTGCCCACTGAAGCTAAAGATTCAGACATTGACACGGACCCAGGCGGCGTTTCTTTCGTGAACGGTGCCACAGGCCGCAAACCTGTAGAGCAGTTGTGGAATGTGAACATCAATCTTGGCGAGTTGCGCCAGGACATTGGCGAGGTGCAGCAGAGAATCAAAGCGGCTTTTAGTGTTGATATGTTCCTCATGCTCAACAACCAGAGCGCTCTCAACCAGATGACGGCCACTGCCGTGGCAGAGTTGCACGAGGAAAAACTTCTTATGCTCGGCCCTGTTCTTTCAAGATTCAACAATGAAGTGCTCAAGCCCCTGATTGATCGTACTTTCGACATTCTCAACGAACAGGGAATGATCCCTCCAGCACCAGAATCGATCCAGGGCACGGATCTGAATATCGAGTACACATCAATCCTCAGCCGCTCACAGAAAGAGATTCAATCTCGTACCGACCAACAGGCCATTCAGGAGGCGCTCCAGATAGCGCAAGTACAACCGGACTTCTTGGATAACTTCGATCTGGACAAGTACGCCCAGATTGTTTCCGACAAGCGCGGTGTTTCTCCTGAAATTCTTCGTTCTTCGGACGAGGTTGCGGCCATCAGACAGCAGAGGGCTCAGCAACAGCAACAGGCTCAGCAACAACAGCAGATGACGCAGAGCGCCGACATGCTGGCCAAGTTAGGAAAGGTGCCAGCGGGTCCAGAAACAATGGCTGGCCAAGCGGTACAAGGTATGCAGGACATGGCGGCCGAGGGTATGGCATAAGAGTGTGCGCATCAAGAAATTAGGACGTTAGAGAATGAGCAAGACAGTAAGAGATCCGTTCGCAACTTCGACTGCTGAGGCTGAGGCTAAGCAAGCGGAGTTGGCCAGAGAGGAATACGAATTCCGAGAAGCTCTCAAGGAGGTTTTGGAGACGCGGGCAGGAAAGACCGTATTCAGGCGATTGTTTGCTGAGAGCGGCTTTTTCGGCTCGGCATTCGATACAAACGCTCTCAACATGGCTCGGAAGGAAGGTAAGCGCGAGTTTGCGCAAAACATTTTCGAGTACGTCATTAAACACAAGCCTGAATTTATTCAGGAATTGAGAGAACAGAATGAATGAAACTGTAGAAACAGCCGAAAAAACTGAAAGCGAGGCCGGATCTACTCCCGCCCCTGTTGAGCAAACGGCTCAGGCCCAACAGCCAGAAACTCCCGAAACTATCGAGGAATCCTCCCTGCTCAATTCCGACATGACGGAAGAGGCGAAGGAAACCGAAGAGAAGCAGGAGACTGAGAAAGAGGCAGGCGCTCCCGAGAAGTACGAAGACTTCAAGGCGCCTCAAGGCGTTTCCCTTGACGCTGATGTGGTTAAAGGATTCTCAGAAGTAGCAAAGGAGCTGAATCTTCCGCAAGACAAAGCACAGGCAGTTATCGATAAGGTAACGCCGATTCTTGCTCAGAAACAAGCAGACCAAATCGCGCAGACAAATAAAGCCTGGCAAGAGAAGGTTAAGGCTGATCCCGAGATAGGAGGCGATCACCTCAAGTCGAGTATTGCCACAGCGCAGAAAGCGCTAAGGGATTTCCGAGGCGCGGACGGAAAGTTTGTTGATGAAGATGTTGCGGAATTAGCGGCTATCGCTGGCAATCATCCAGGCCTAATCAAGATTCTCAAGCATTTTGGTTCGGTTATCGGAGAAGACCGCTCACCCGCCGCAAAGAGTAACGCCGTGAAACAAGTATTAACGGCAACAGATTTCTACAAAGCAAAGGAGTAAATCATGGCAATTATCAATACTGGTGCCACCACACTTGCTGACATTGCTAACCTGACCCAGGACAGCGATCTTCAGAAAAAGGTTCTGATCCAGACCATCCGAGACTATTCGGGTTTCTTCGATCAGCTCACTCTCATTCCTGCCAATGACGGCACAGCCTGCAAGGGTACGATCATCACCGAATACCCTGAAGGTGAAATTGTTGGCTACAACGAAGGATGGGGCACTTCCCAGGCTAAAGGCCGTGCAGTCAGATACGATTCTTTCCGTGTCCGCACCTCTTCCGAAGTTGACGCCGATCTTCTCGATTCTCGTAAACCTGAAGACAGAGACACATTCCGCCTGCGTAAGGATGCCGCCGTTATGCGTGGTCTTGCACGACAGGCCGCAAAATCCGTGTTCTATGGTTCTGGTGACGGTACAAGTCTCGGTCTGTACAACATTGTCAACGGTCAAGACAATGAATTCTATGACCGCATTATTAAGGGAAGTTCCTCCAAGGCCACTGGCAACTATGACATCTGGCTGCTTTCCTGCGACACCGAAAACATGTTCACGTTCTATCCCGAATATGGCGCACAGGGTGGTGTCTGGATCAATGCACGTCCGCAGAAGGAACGCATCGACGACGGAAACGGCAAACATCATTACGCCTATGTCACGGATATGGGCTTTGATATTGGCGTGGCCTGCTTCAATCCGCTGAATATTGTACGCATTGCCAACATTGACGCCTCCTCTCTGGTTAAGGACGGCAAGACAGGTGATGACCTGATTGACCTCATGACCCAGGCTCTTGAGATGTTGGACGTGGCCAATCCTGGCAAGACAGTGTTCTTCGCAAACGACACAATCCACAGCTATCTGCGCCGCCAGATCAACAACAAAGTGACAGCCTCTTTGAACTTTGAAAACGTGGCAGGACGCTCCGTCATCACATTTGACGGTGTACCCGTTCAGAAGGTTGGTACAGACGTTTTGAAGACTTCCGCAAAGATTAGCTAAGGAGACAGAATCATGTACGACAAAGAGTTACTTATTTTCAAGAACAAGGCGCTCACAGCCGCAATCACTTCTGATGTGATCGACCTCGGCGCGGACATTAACACAACGGGCCAGAAGCCGCTTTACCTCGTCATCATGCAAACAGAAGAGATCGAATCGGCGGCCGCCACCGTTACCTTCAATCTTCAGGAATCCGCCGACAACTCCACCTATACAACGGTGGCAAGCACTGGCGCATTGACTGCAAAAACCCTGGGTTATGGCGTGGCAATTCCGCTCCCTGCCAAGTGCAAGCGTTATCTGCGCGTGACCACCTCAGTGTCCTCTACCGCTCCGACAGCAGGTAAGGCAACTGCATACGTTTTCGACAAGTTCACAGATCCTTGCGTGAAGATGATCTAAGACTACTAATCAGTTAATTCTTGTTGCAGTTTTCAGTAGTTGTTAAAAGAGAGGAGGGAGGCTTAAAAACCTCCCTTTTTTAATATGAATGAAGTGTCAATTTGCAATGCCGCGCTCAGCTATCTGGGCGAGAAAGGAACGATCACGAGGATCAAACCACCAGAAGGCAATCCCATGTCTGAGGCTTGTGCTGAATACTATCCGCAAGCACTGAGATATTTGCTGGAGGCCCATAACTGGGCTTTTGCGATCAGGCGAGTGAGACTGCCTGAATACAAGAAATATGACGCCGACCTCTATCAGTGGGCCCACGGATACACGCTCCCGTCTGACTATTTGCGCACGGTCAAGGTCTATGAAAAAAGTTCTCAGGTGGACGAGGCCGGAATTGATTTTGAAATTGAGACAATTTCAGAAACAGGCTCATTTATTCTCCTAACCGATTCTCCCGCTCCCATGCTTCGATACGTGGCCAGCGTCCAGAACGTGTCAATCATGCCGCAGTATTTCATTCAGGCCCTTGTTCTCCAGCTTGCTAGTTATCTGGCATGCCCACTGATGAAAACTTCTATGGCGCAGCAGATGATCCAAATGGCCGCTCAAGCCTTAGAGAACGCGAAGTATCAGGATTCTCGAAACTCTATCAGGGTCAAGCATGAATATTTGGCGCCCCATCTGGCTGCACGGAGTATCTAAATGTCACTGAAAATCTATAAGCAGAGTATCGGAGGAGGTGAGATTTCTCCTTCGATGTATTCCAGGATCACGGATCCGTCCTACTCGGCAGGCCTGGCCAAGTGCCGCAATATGATTGTTGAGCCACAAGGCCCTGTAGTCCGCCGCCCTGGTTTCTCAATGGTGCGAGAGACCAAATATCCGGACAGAAAATGCCGCCTGATCCCGTTCACGTTCTCGGCCACCCAAACAATGATCCTTGAGTTTGGGCATCATTACGTCCGTTTTCATACCAACGGATCCACACTGATGAACGGCAATGTCCCGTATGAAGTTGCCACGGATTATGACGAATCCGAACTCTTTGATATTGACTATGCCCAGAGCGTAGACATCATCACACTCGTGCACTGCTCCCATCCTCCGAGAGAGTTGAGGCGTTATGGCGCGCTGGACTGGCGACTTGTGGACATCACCTTCAATACTTCTCTCACACCGCCCACAGGTGTGACGGCCACCCAGCACATCTTGCAGTCTGCGACATACAAAGACGGATATGTCCGCAAATATGTAGTGACCTCTTGCAACTTGGACAACTCAGAGGAATCGAAAGCGAGCCAGGCCGCCTCAGTTGTGTGCAACCCTTACGGGGATGGTGCGTACAACACCATCACATGGAACACTGTTGCAGGTGCCGATCATTACCGCGTGTACAGGGATAAAGGCGGTATCTTTGGCTACATAGGCGAGACCCGCACAAACAGCATTGATGATGACAATATCGCGCCTGACAGCTCAATTACGCCGCCAATCTATGATGATGTATTCCTCACAAGCGGCGGCATTACGGGGGCAACCGTAGCCGCTCAAGGTTCTGGATATGTCGGTCCGAACGGAGAAATTACGGGGATCGACCTGCTAGAGACACAGACATGGGTAGTCGAGGGATCGGGCAGAAACTTCTATGGGCCTGTAGCACCTGGCAACTGCTCAGCCTGGCAAAGCGATGACGGCTGGGCATTGAACTTCTATGGCGATGGTGTAGGCCCTGTCCCTAATGACGAGATGATTTCTCTGTTCTCGGCCAGCGTGGAGATTTATGACGCCGAAGGATCAGGTGTCGGAGCGACTGCCAAGGCCATATTCTCTTCTGCCTCAGAATGGATCAAGCTCACCAAGCCTACTGGCAATCTTAATTTCTGTTTGTATGGTTTCCGTCCTATCAAGGGAATCCAGGTCACAAGCGCAGGGTCTGGTTATAAACGGCCACTTTGCAGAGTGACTATCACATCCTGGCCGACATGGACCTGGAGCCGAAAAGCACTGAACTACAAATTTGAATTCAAGCGTTATACAGGCGAATTTGTGACTTCTGCAAAGAGCGCTGGATTCTTAGAGACTTCAATCCGAGTGAGCGATACAACGGGAAGCGGAGCCGTTCTTGAGCCTGTGATCTCAGGAGGAAAACTGACAAACGTCATAGTCAAGAATCCAGGTGCAGGATATTCAAAGCCGACGGCTACCCTTTATTCAAACTATGGATCAGGCGCTCAAATCTCTCTGACTGTTGCCAATGCTGGAGATTATCCAGGATGTGTTTCTTACTTTGAACAGCGCAGATGGTTCGCTGGCAGTCGTATGAGACCGCAATATATTTGGGCGACTAAGACGGGTACGGAAACGGATATGGGCTACTCCCTCCCGTCCCAGAGTACCGACCGAATCAAGGTTAGGGTGGCTAGTCAGGACAGCAACAGAATCCGCCATATCGTCCCTTTGTCTCAGCTCCTCATGCTCACGGCCAGCGGGGAATGGAGAGTGAGCCCCGTGAACTCAGACGCCATCACGCCTGAATCTATGAGCGTGAGACCGCAGTCATACGTAGGGTCCAGTCAGACCAAACCGGTCCTTATCAACAACACGATGATCTTTGCCTCAGCCCGAGGCGGCCACCTGAGAGAACTCGGCTACAGCTATCAGGCAGGCGGCTACATTACGTCCGATGTGTGTTTGAGAGCGGCCCACCTCTTCGATCATCACGAAGTAGTTGATATTGCATACGCCAAGGCACCCTATTCGATCTTCTGGTGTGTGAACGACATAGGCAAACTAATCTCCTTCACATACGTGCCAGAGCAACAAGTCGGAGCTTTTGCACAGCACGAAACCCAGGGAGACTTTGAATCCTGCGCAGTGGTGCCAGAATCCAATGAGGACATTCTTTATGTTGTGACCAAGCGCAAGATCGGAGAGAACACCGTAAGGTTTGTTGAGCGCATGAATGAGTACATCATTGACAAGGATGAAGATTATCTCTTCATGGATTGTGCAGGCACCTACTCAGGCCCAGCTAAGACCGAAATATCTGGCATTAGCTGGCTGAATGGAATGAAGGTTTCTATCCTGGCCGACGGCTATTGTGTGCCGGATCAAGTTGTGCAGAACGGCAAGATCACGCTAAAAAGAGCGGCGTCCAAGGTTCATGTTGGTCTTCCGTATAACTCAGATATTCAGACATTACCTCTTGCATTACAGCTCCAAGACCTCTCTTTTGGCAGTAACCACAGGAAGAACATCAGCGGGGTTGCAGTGAGAATGATTGATTCAGCGAGCATTCTGGCTGGATCGAGTTTCGACGACCTCTATCAGCAACCAACGAGAGGAAGAGAAACTCCAGGCACACCGCCGAAGAAACGCAACGGAGAGTTTGAAGTGAATATCGCCGCTTCATGGACGGATGACGGGCAAGTCTGTATCCGCCAGAACGCGCCGCTACCGCTCAAGATCTCAAGTATCACCGTGACTTGTGACGTGGTGTAGTGCGCATCACGCTCTAGGAATCCTCCAATATCTATGCTGAGTTGGAGGATTTTTTTATGGCCGGATCTAGTTTCTCTTTTGGCACTTTTGGCCTCATTTCTACAGGTGTTTCAACCCTGTTTAATGCCTTCGGCGCGAAGAGTGTCACGAAGTACAACAACGCTATTGCACAAGCACAAGCCGATATTGCAAAGATCAACGCGGACACGATGAACTTGCATTATCAGCAGAGATTGTTCGCCGCTGAAGGTGAATACCAGCGAGAGACCATGCAGGCGGCCCAGGTTAAAGCACGGCAGAAAGTCGCATTAGCCGCGAACGGTGTAGCAATCGGTGTCGGATCAGCCGCCGAGCAATTAGCCAGCACGGACATTGTGAAGAAGATCAACCTCAACCGCCTGGAGAGCAATGCGAAATCCGAGGCGTGGGGATACCGTGCTAAAGAAACGGACTACAGGAATCAGGCGCTCATGAGCCTGGCTAAGAAACAGAGCGCAAGCCGAGCCTTTACTGATTCTCTTCTGGTGGGCGCTGGGAATATGGGAATGGCATTTGCTTACGGCAAATTGATGGATATGGCCAAAGCATCCGAATCGGCCGAAAAGCCGAAGGCTGAGGAGCCAATCCACATTGATGCAATCTCCGGAGCAGACCCTGGAATCAAGATTGACGCCATATCAGGAGCCCAGCCAGGCGTAACGAGGATTGATGCTATTTCAGGAGCACAACCGAACCTGCTGCTAGGCCAGACAGTCAAAACAACACAGCTCTATCCGACAACGACCAAAAACATCTTCTCTATGAATTACAGAGGATAAAAAATGCCTATCGTCCCTAAGTATGAAAATAATGTGCCTGGAGTAGTCGAAAGCGGAAGAGGTTTCGGCGCTCCCGTTGATAACGTCCGACCCTCATTTGATTACGAGAATGTCATGAACCGAGCGCTCCAACCCTGGAGCCAGCTTGCAGACAGCACGATCAAGATTGAGGCTTATCACCGTGACACCGTTGTGAAAGCCCAGGCCGATGAACAGCTTGACGCTTACAACAAGGAAGTGCAGACAACGCTGTACGATCCTGATAAAGGATACTTTGCACAGCGCGGTAAGAACGCCGTGACGAGCTGGGATCAGGCGCAGAGTGACCTCCAATCCATTTACGACAAGCGCCTGAGCCAAATTGATGACCCTGATGTCAAAGAGGCTTTTAAGTCGAATGCCCTTCAGCGCCTCAACTCTGTAAGACAGAAGACAGTTGTCTATCGCAACGAACAGAACATCCGCTGGCGCGCCCAGACCTCTAAAGACCATGCAGACAACCTCGTGGAGGAGTTTGCCTTAGGCGGCTTTACTCCAGACGGTCAGAGAACAATGGCCAGCCTGATGAATGAAATCGACTACCAAGGCAGGATGGAAGGCTGGGATGATGAAACATTGAAGCGCCAGAAGAACGCCTATAAGTCTCTGGCCTATGCCTCAGCCTACAGCAATATGGCATTGAGCGATCCTATCGGCGCACTCCGACATTTTCAGACGGACGGATCAAAGGAAATGAGCACGGACGTAGGCCGCCGTACTTACCAAATGTTATTCCACAGAGCCGCTCCGCAGTTGGTTGAACTCTCTCAACGTTATGGAGGAGCAACGGCCCTGGCATTGACACCTGGAGCAGTTGCCAGAACCACGGGCGACAACACAAACGAGAACGTCCTGAGGCAATCCCGAGCCCAGGCCGGACTAGGCCAGGCTCCGAAAGTCGCAGACAAGGTGCTCAATACTTCTGGATACAAAGGGTGCAACCCGCTCAACGTCCGAGCCTCCAGCGACAAATGGCGCGGATCAATCGGCCAGAGTGACAACGGATATGTGATCTTTTCAACTCCGATGGACGGCATCAGGGCCGCTGCTACCGTCATTAAAAACTATGGCACGAAGTACGGGATCAACACTGTTAGAGATATTGTGAGCAGATACGCTCCCGCCTCAGAAAACCCGACGGATGACTACATAGCCAACGTATGCAAGAGCACTGGCTACCAGCCTGACGAAAAGCTCGACACGAAAAATCCTGAGGTGATGAAGAAGCTCGTCACGGCCATGATGAAGCAAGAAATCGGCGATGTCCCGTACAGCGAGCGAACGATTATTGCAGGTGTCCTGGACGCTCTCGGCAAGGAGGACATCAACGACTATTCCGACCTGTACAACACTCAGTTATCGGACGAAGAAGAACAGCAGTACCAGGCATGGGCAAAACAGATCGGCCATGAGCGTGATGTTTATGACTATGACCTTAGAGGAGCCTGGAAAGCTGGAGCGGCTCAGGCTGAGAACGGCCACTTTCCCGACACCTTCAAGAAACCGAATCACCACACGTTCTCCGAGGAAAGCCAATATGCAGACGGGAAACGCAATGTGGGCGGACGCTGGACTGTAGAAAACGGCCAAAACATCTTTATTGGTCCGAATGGTGAGCGCCGCGATGATAACGGCAAACTCTTGAGCGAAGGTACAACTCAGGCGCCAAGACTGACGGCAGCAGATCTCGTTTTCAATCCGAACGTGAAGACGGGGATTGAGGTCATTGATTCTCTGAATGAGCCTGAGAAACTCTGGATCATGCAACACACCAAGGCGCAGACTTCTCAGTCAACGGCTAACCTGCGCTCCCAATTCAAGACTACTTTGAATAATGCGCTGGCTGTAGCCAGGAGCACAGGCGACATGAGCCAGCTCCCCGATGTAGGAGCTTTTATTCAGACTTACGGCCAGGAAGAGGGGCTGAGACAATTCCAGAACGCACAGCAGGAAGCCAAGCTCAATGCCAATCTCTACCTTATGCCGACACTCAGCAACGCTGAGATTGAGGCAACGGCACGCCAGATGACACCGAGCAAGGACGATCCTAATTACGCCGCTCGGATGAAAGACTTAGAAACCTGGAATAAGGCCTACACGCAGATCCGCAAAGAACGCGCAGAGGATCCCGTGCAGTTTGCCTTCTCTGGAATGCCTGACCTCGGCCTTCAGCCGATCACCGACTGGACGAATCAGGACGGAGCGCTGCTACAGATTCAAAAACGAATCGACAGCATGGATCAGGTGGCCGAGCGTTTTGGCACGCCCAGGACGCTATTCAGTAAGGCTGAGATTTCAGGTTTCCTCAATTTCATGCAGGGCATGGACGCTGTTCACCAGGCGGACTTCCTGAACAGAATGGCCGACCGCATGACCGATCCGACCGCAACAACTTCGGAGCCGCTCCGAATTTTCTCTGAGCAAATCGGCAACAAGAACCAAACGCTTGCAATCGCTTTAGGCGTGGCCTCGACACCTAACGGTAAGGAGATGAATGGAGCGCTCCGACAGATCAACGGTGACTACATTAAGAAGAGCAAGATCGGCGAGGCCTGGAAAGACGAGAAGGACATGAGGACATTGTTAAGCGGTGTCCTGGCAGTCTCAGACGGTAGTCCAGCCTATGAGGCCATGTTGTCTGCTGCTATGAATGAGCACTGTTACGCCAACCAATCCTCTTCTCAGGATGTTGCGAAGTCTGCTGAGAACGTTTTCGGCAAGGTTTACGAGCATAACGGGAAGAAGATTTTCCTACCTACTCAGCTCGATAAGGCGCAGAAGAACACATTCACTTTTAGACAAGTCGGAAGTTTTGAAGACTTGCTGAGTGACGCAGGCAAAGACCTGGCTAAGAGCAAGAAGTCATATTTTTATGGCGGCCAGAAACTCACCTCCAGCCAATTAGAGAACCTAGTTTCAGCAGGCCAGCTCCAGTCGATTGATGACGGTGTGTATCAGGTAGTCAACGGCCTCAATTATGTGAGAGATGAAAAAGGCCAACCGCTCGTTATCGACCTCAACACCTACATTTCTCGGAGAACTAAAAAATGAATTGGTTAAACGCTTTTGGTGAAACAGTTCAAACTCAGCCCGAGGCCCTGAGAGGTTTTGGTGTAGCGAAGGATATGGAGCCGACCAAGCCCTCAGCTTTTCAAGGCACAGGAGAGGCGCTGGAAAAGGCGCTCCCTTTCTCCTTCTATCAATCACTTTCAGGCGTAAACGAGTTAATGGCGGACCGCGTAGAGGTGAATTACGACCTCGACAATAACGAGGACGCATTCAGCGACTTCAAGCCGACCCAGGAGCAGAAGGAGCAGGTAGCAGCTAGGCTGAGAGATGATGCAAAGTTTGCACGCCTCAAGGCCCAGAACGATTACACGCCTAACCCAGAGACAACGGGACAGGCCGCCATGATGCTTCATGGTTTAACGGGATCCCTGGCCAAGGCAATCGGATACACCGTAGCCACGGGCGGAAGCGGTATTTTGGCCGCTCCGCTTTTCGGTGCTGACCTCGGTCTTTACGAAGCTGGCAAGCTCCGAGACAAGGGCGTGGACGCCTCAATAGCTCGGACGGCAGGTGCGATCACAGGCTCAGTCAACGCTGTAGGAATGGCCTTGCCTGGAGCAGTGGGAACCAGCTATGTGAAGTCAATACTTTTCGGTGGCGCTGTCAACCCGCTGACCGACATCGGCGAACAGGCCTCCATTAAATTTGTATTGGATAACGCCAACTATTCAAAACAGGCTCAGGAGTATGACCCGTTTGATCCCGTGAATCTCGGAGTATCGGCGGGTATGGGTATTGCTTTTGGCGCTTTGGGCGCACGTGCAAACCGTGCTCAGGCGCGTTACCTGGAGACCGAGGCCGCTACCCAACCGAGCGCACCTCAGACACCTGAGGGTCAAGCCGCTCCCACCACGATTCTGAATAAAAGCGTGCTGGATTCTATTCAGAACCGTGACCGCTCCTCAAAAGAAAGCCGCTTGCAGATGGAGAAAATCGCGGCCGCTCCGAATTTCAACCTCTTACGTGAGAGCCGCTCCCTCGATCAAGGCGCCCCGATTATTGCCTATGTACCCGAGGACATGAATATTCTCTGGGGAAAGCGGGTTGATGTGTCCGCTGACCCGAGCTCCGAGCCGATGACTATGCGTTATGCAGTCGTGGACGCGGACGATGTACTCACCTCGAATGCCGTTGACGGCTCCAGCAATGCTCAGTTTACGGATCCGACCGTAGCAGGAGAACGTGCAATCGCAGGTAATGGCCGAATAGCTGGCTTACAAGGCGCCTATAGGCAGGTTAAGGCCACAAAGTACCGAGCCGACCTCACTCAAGACGCTAAAGAGTTTGGAATCTCAAAACGCCAGATCAAGAAAATGCGTAACCCTATCCTGGTGCGCGTCATGGATGATGCTGACGTAGTGGAGGGAATCGGAGAAGCCTCAAATAGAACGGGCACGCTCAAACTAAATCCGGCCGAGCAAGCCGCCCAGGACGCTCGAAACGTCCGACTTGAAGAGGTTGAATTCACCAAAGACGGTGAGATTACGCGCAAATCAATGGACGAGTTTGTAAGGCGCACGCCTGACAAAGAGGGATTGATTGATTCAAACGGCAATGCCCTTTATGACAATATCGCAAGACGAATGAGGCCCGCTATTTTTGCCGCCGCATTCTCTGATACTCGGATCATCAACAGGTTTATTGCTGACAGCCCTGAAGACCGCAAGATTATGAACGTGCTCCAGTCGGTAGCAACCGAGGTAGTGCGACTGAAGAAGATCAAGGGTGAGCTGGATTTTTCTCCCGACCTTCTCGAGGCCGTGGCAGACGTATTCGAGACACGCAGAGAAGCCAAGAAGATCAACGGCAAGGGCCACGAGAAGGAGCTAACAGGCTCACTCATGGAGGAATCAGCAACACCTGCACAGCGCTACTTTAGAGACATTCTCTTATCTGCTAACCCTGAGAGACTTCAGGAGATTCTGGCAAGATTCAGAGAAGTAGCCGAGCAGGAAAGCGGGGGCGCAGGTTTCTTTGAAGCGGTCACGAAGGATCAGGTATTTGAGACGGTCAAATCTGAGTTTGACCAGAGGGAAGCCGCTATCAACGCGATTAAGCCGAGCGATGTTGACGCCGCGATGGAACTCAATTCTGCAAACGTCATCCAGAACGATCAACCTTCAGGCACCCGAGGCGATGTGAACAAGTCTATTGCAGACGAGAAGAAGGCCGCCGAACAGATCGACAACGGAGAGAAGGTTGAGGTGTCTGGAGAAGGAGTTGATCCGGAAGTCATGGATAAAAATGTCAGCGACTTCATAACCCGCTTTGTGAAAGAGTTGGTAGGCGCTGGAGCTGAAAAGAAAGTAGCCGAGATGGGCGCCAAAGTGTTGGACGCCTTCTATCAAACTCTGGGAATCCGACTTGGCAAGAGCAGGAAGGAGCTTGAGCAAGAGTATTCCTTACGAGTACAGAGAGGTGAAGGCCAGGGCAACACCGAGGGAGCTTTATTGCAATCTCAGATAGTTGACCCGCTTATCACCGTTCACAACATCAGCGAAGAAAACCTCAATAAGTCTTTAGACCTAGGAGGCTTTCCTGCCCCGTCATTAGGTATTACCAAACAAAGAACGCCTTATACCGACTTCGGCGAAATCTCTCTTATCGGTACGCGGGACATGATTGACCCGAGCAATGGTACTCCTGTTTTCTCTCAGGACGCCTACACACAAACATTCCCAGAGCCTGTTTGGGAAAGATCAGTCAATGAGGCTGGAGCCAAGAGGTTTAATGAGCAAGTTGAGGCGGCCGCAAAAGAGAGCGGGTTTGAAGACGATCCCAGACGGTTTACTTACAGCCTTCGGAGCGAGCCAGACAAGAACGGTGTAATCAAACAACTTTTGGTTTCTAAGCTCGGCGCCTACATGTTTTTAAAAGACAAGGGCATAAAGGTTGATATGCCTGATGATCCCAGAAGATATGGATACGCACTGAAGGACAAGGCGAACGAATTTAGAGACGAATTTGAGGCATGGGCTGAGAAATTTGCGGGCCAGGCTTTTGACGCTCCGATGATTGAGGTTAAGGGAAAACTTAAACCGATCACACTTGAAAATGTTGTCGAGGCTATGCGCTCAAATCTCGTGCGCAATAAAGAAAGCACCATGACTTTTGGCCCTGGCAAGATCAGGGCCGCAGCCGCGAAGCAATTTGATTCACTCGAAAGCCTCCAGGCGAGCAGAGGACAGGTTACTGATTCTCAAACTGTAAATGCTCAAAACGCAGTGGCAAATGAAAAACTTGAGACCTTCAGAGACAGAGCCACGGACGAATATAGCGGCCGTTCTTATGACGCCTTTGATGAATCAATGGAGGCACTGGCCAAGGTGGCCAGCTTAAAGAGCAAGCCGACAGAAGCCAGGGTTAGAGCGGCTTTGCAGAAGAAAGGATTCAATCCGTCCGATGAAACAGTGAAATTAGGTGTCGAGATTCTCAACGACATCAAGAAGTCAATGACGGATTACTTCGAGGCCAAGCCTCAGAGAGCAGTAGGAGCCGACGAGTTTAGAGGTGCAGTTGTCCCAGAAGGCACGAGCGAAGCAACAATCCGACGCCTGGAGCAAGCGGGCATAACAGTTGCCAAATATGATGCTGAGGTGGAGGGAGCCAGGGCAAAGGTTATCCAAGAACTCACCAATCGACTGAATGAGAAATCTGGAGACATACTCTTCCGGAACGGAAACGCACCGAGAGGAATTTATACGCCTGGAGAGCGCGTGATTACTCTGATGCAGTCTGCAAACGAGAGCACATTTATTCACGAATCTGGCCATTACTTCTTGGACGTGCTCACCGATGTGGCAATAAAGGAGAACGCTCCAGCGCAGGTCAAGGCCGATGTCCAAACTCTTATGGACTGGTTTGGCGTAAAGGACTTGGACGAATGGAGAAACCTATCCATTGACGAACAGAGAGCGGCTCATGAACAGTTTGCCAGAGGTTTTGAGCAATACCTGAGAGAAGGTGAAGCTCCGAGCACGGCCCTTGAGAAAGTCTTCAAGGCCTTCAAAGATTGGCTCACCAAGATCTACAAATCCTCAGAAGAACTCCAGGTTGAAATCTCTCCAGAGGTGCGGGCCGTCTATGATCGACTGCTGGCAACAGATGAACAGATCAGGGCCAAGGAAGAGATTGATACTCCTTCACTCTTCGGCGGCATGGAGCCAGAAGAGCCGCCTGCAAATCCGGTTGTTAAGGCCGTGCAGCAGACAGCAGAACAGGTGATTGACCAAGCTCCAATATCTGAAGATAGCAAGGCTCGAATTAGAGAAACTCTCGGAATCAATCAGCCAGAGCCGCAGACAGGAGAAAACCATCCGCACTATGGAATCCCGAACGAAGAAACATTCATGGATCAAAACCTTGAGACCTCGGCGGCCAACGATCCCAACGCTTTTATTGTTCTGGATGACGGCCGAGAGGTGAGTATGGGCGATTACATGAGAGAGATTGAGGCCGAGCAGAAACAGGAGCTTGACCGCGCAAACAGTGTTTCCGAGGCCGCTCAATGTATGTTGAGAAACGGTGCTTTTGATGATGTCTTTTAAGGATTGAAAATGGTTAGCAAATTAAAACCCGAATGCGAGCGCCAAGTGTCGGCGGTCTTAGGCCGCCCGATCACAGAAAGCGAAAGTCAAGACCTGGTGGCCAGCGTTAAAAACTACTATCTCCAGAACAGGCAGGCCCACCCGAATATGTCTCGAGATCAGGTAGTGAGCGAGGCCGCAAAACAATACGCCCAGCGCATCCAGCAGGACGCCGCGAGAAAAGCATTTAACGCTAAAAGGCAAGCTCTAGCAATCTTCCAAAACCGATTGACCTACAAAACCATGAGGACGAACGGGGACAGCGCTAACCAAGCGGCCAGAGGTATTCTCAATCGCGTGGACAAGTACAAGGTGGGCGTGGAGCAAGAGGCCAAGTCACGCCTTGTTGATTTTCTAGAGAAAACTAGCCCCACGTTCTTAGGCTTATGTGAGAACAAGAAACTCATTACCGACCTGGTGCATGAAATCGCAGGTGACGACACGGGCAATCCTGTTGCCAAATCGGCGGCCAAGGCCTGGATTGATACCGTGGAATCCTTGAGAGAAAGATTCAACGCGGCGGGCGGTGATATTGGAAAGCTGGAGGACTGGCTATTCCCGCAGACACATGACCGCTACAAGATCATCAACGCGGCCCGACGCCTGGCAGGAGGAGAACTCAAACAAGCGGGCCTTGCTGTAAAAGACGCAGTGACCTTTAAAAAACACAGCGCCGCTCAGAATCGTGAGGCCTGGATCAATTTTGTCTGGGATAAGCTAGACCGTTCTAAATACCTAGACGATGACTTAAGGCCGCTGACCGATGACGCAATGCGAGACCTTCTCAGCAACGTGTACAACACGATTACAACGAATGGAGCCAGCAAGGAAAGTGTGGGCAAGGTGACCGCAGGACGCGGCACAAGCAAGGCCAACAGCCGCCGAGATCACCGCACGCTCATGTTTAAAGACGCTCAAGCCCGCCTGGATTACAACGAGGTGTTTGGATCGAATCCTTCGGTTATGGGCACGATGATGGAGCATATCGGCGGAATGTCTCGAGACATTGCACTGATGGAAATGCTCGGCCCCAGCCCTACAAACACCTTCAATACAATCAAGAGAATGGCGCAGATCGACAACGATCAGCAGGCTCCGATAAAGGGGAAGATTACGTCCACGGACAATTCTCTTTTAGAAGCAATGTGGAAAAATCTCTCAGGCTCGGCAAACACCGTGGAAAGCGGCTTTATTGCCTCAATCGGTCAAGGCGCTCGTAACCTCCAGGTAGCAGGAAAACTCGGCTCCGCTTTTATTACCTCGTTCACTGACGTGGCAACCTATTTCCATACAGCGCGGGTTAACAGAATGCCTTTTGCCAGAAGTGCGATGCTCCTGGTGAAGTCTCTCAACCCTGCTGACAAGTCTGACAAACGGTTTGCCGCACGTGCTGGCATTATCGGTGATGAACTCAACTCCGCCGCCTCCCGCTTTGTAGAGGGAAATCTTGGTAATGGGGTCACGGGCAAGCTCGCAGACCTCACCATGAGATTGTCTCTTTTGTCGCAGTGGACGGACGCAGTGAGACGCGCTCAATCTCTCAATACAATGGCCACATTTGCCGAGGCCACCAAACACAATTGGAATGATATTGACGGCTGGATGAGGTATCGCCTTGAAGAGTTTGGTGTTTCTGAGGACGTGTGGAAAGCGCTCCAGAAGTGCAAGCCTGAAGAACTCAACGGCTCCCATTTCCTAACGATTAACTCTATCAAGAACGCGGCCTCGAAGAATGGAGACATTGACGGCCTGAATGTGAACAAGCTGGTATCTACCTACCTGAGCTTTGTAATGGATGATTCATTTATGGCGTCTTTACAACCGGACCTGATGACACGCTCCATTACTAACTGGGGCAAATCCCGTGGCACCGTGGCAGGAGAGTTTATTCGCAGTATTTTCCTTTTCAAGTCTTTCCCTATCGCGATGTTTACACGGCACCTCCAGAGATCAAAAGACCTTTATCGCTATAAACTGCAAACAGACGGTAAGGCGGCCGCAGTCTGGAGTAGAGTTGGTTACATGAGCTCCCTAGTAGTCTCAACCACACTTGTCGCATACGTGGCGAACATGTTTAAGGACTTAATCAACGGAAGCGATGTTAAGGATCCGACAACTTTAGACGCATTCAAACGTGCATTCACGGCTGGCGGAGGAATGGGCTTTATCGGTGACATTCTTGTGTCTGGCATGGACGATTACAAGTACGGGCACCCCGCTTTAATGAATATGGCAGGCCCTGTACTTTCAACGGCAATGGACGCCTACACGATTTTTGATAAGTACAAGGACAACAAAGATATTGGCGCTAACGTCCTGCGAATCGTGAAAGGGAATCTCCCCGTTGTGAATCTCTGGTACACGAAACAGCTCTTGAATCATGCCGTATTCAATCAGATTCAGGAGATGATGAACCCTGGCTATCACCGCAGGATCGAGCAGAAGATTAGAAAGAATCAAGGCGTGGGCTATTGGTGGAAACCTACCGACATGCTCCCATACAGAATGCCTGAGATCGGCACGGAACCTCGGCGATAGGTGTGCGCATCAACAGTCTGGCAGACATGAGAATACTTCTAAACAATGAGGTGTTTTCATGCTGCCAGATGTACCGCGAAGGGTAGGACCTGTAACAGGTCTGGGGATCAGTCGAGTTGACTTCGACTTCAAGATATTTGCGTCCTCCAATGTGCTCGTAATCCGCACGAGTAAGGCGGGCGTGGACAAAACGCTGAAAGAGGGTGAAGACTATACAGTCACCTGGGACGAAGACCAAACCGCCAACATCGGCGGCTACATCACTCTTGACGAGTTCCTTGCTGACGGGGAATCGGTCACGATTCTCTCTAATGTCGCATACACTCAGGAGCTTGATTTACACGCGGAAGGTGATTTCAATCCGAATGACATCAATGTAAATTTTGACCGCACCGAAGCACAGATCCAGCAGTTAAAAGAGAAACTCTCCCGCGCCGCAGTCGCTCCCGCATCTTCTGGCATGGAGGGTGACGAATACGGTGAAATCCTCTTAGCGAACTCAACGAAATCAGGCGAATACGCCGCCCAAGCTCAAGAAGCCGCCGAAACAGCTAAGGCCGCGGCCGCAGTGGCCAGCGCCGCCCAGGATAATCTGGACGCCTCTACCGAAGTGGCAGAGAACGCCGCCAAGTCTGCAAGCAATTCGGCAACCGCCGCCGCGCAATTCAAGCTCGATTCTGAAGCCGCTGCTACTACAGCGACAGAAGCCGCAGAAGTGGCGAAACAGGCCGCTTTCTCGTATCGCTATTGTGCGGCCGCTACCGCCGGAGGTACTGTCAACACCTCCGCAATCGTGCCTGCCACGCTAATTAAAGTTGGCGACCACGTGATGAATGCCAATGGCCAAATCTTTCGAGTTTTGAATGTTGGTTCCAGCACATGCGAGTTGTCCGGAATTATTACGACCATCAGCGGCCCCCAGGGTTTGAAAGGTGATTCAGGCAGTGTCGGGCCTCAAGGCAGTGCAGGCGCAACATTCACACCATCAGTTAGCGCGGAAGGTGAAATCTCCTGGACGAACAACAAAGGGCTTACAAACCCAGCTCCCGTAAATATCCGCGGACCAAAAGGCGAGAGGGGTGAACGAGGTTTGCAAGGAAGCCCAGGCCCAGCCGGTAGTCCAGGACCTCAGGGTCCGATGGGAAGTAGTCCGTGGGCAACCGCTTTCGGCCAATTCCGCATTGACGGAGCCGACCTCAAACTTGATTACGTGGGCCTGGACACTTCAGCAGATTTCTCAATCAATACGAACGGTGAATTAACAGTTACGGTGACAGAATGACTACTTTAAATTTAGGTCGAGTTCGGCCAGTCTGGAAAGGTGACTGGACATCAACGGCCACCTACCAGGCTTTTGACTTCGTTAGGTACACGGACGGGAATGTTTACTTAGCCGTCCAAGACGTGCCAGCCAACTATATTCCGAGCTCCCAGACAAGTTACTGGGTTTTGTTCGGCGGAAAAGGTGATAAGGGCGATACAGGTAGCGCGGGCAGTGTGGGCGCCACGGGAAGCCAAGGGCCCAGAGGTGTGACGTTTACACCAGCAGTTAGTGCTGAAGGTGACCTCTCCTGGTCGAATGACGGAAACCTAAGTAATCCAGGCACAGTCAATATCCGCGGCCCGAGAGGTTTGCAAGGCGAAGCGGGCAGTCAAGGGCCTGCGGGACCGACGGGGCCGGCGGGCACGACAAACTACAACAACCTGACTAACAAGCCTGTTTCAGACACGTCTTTAAAACTGGCTGGCGGGTTTGCTGATGCAAAGGCGACTGGTGAGGCTTTAGATAAACGTGTTGGTGTAGCCAGTCAATCCTTCTCTGACGATGAGAAAACTATTGCCCGCACGAATATCGGAGCAGTCGCAAAAACAGAAGCTGTGCTCCTTGCTCAGCAAACGGTTTCCGACACTGAGAAAGAACAGGTTTACACGAACTTGGGATTGATCCAGATGTTTAAAGAACTCTGCCTGGCCAATGGCGCCACTCAAGACGAAATCGACGCACTTCAGTAGGAGAACTGAATGACCACACTAAGTGAAATCAAAGCTCAATACCTGGCTGCGGCCAAGGCCAAGCCTATCGAGAAATACTGCATTCGCGACCACGAAGGGAAGATTGTGGCGAGAAGTAATTCTCCCGTCGTTCATGTATTCAATAATGAAGAGGATGACGCATACGCCGCTGAGCACTACACGCTAAAAGAAGTTTTTAATGGCATGAAGTTTTGGCAGGGCGAACTCTCTCCCGCTGGATTGTTCCAATCCGCCGACGGTCAGTTCTACACGGAAACCGAGTTGCCCGAAAACACCGACGCATTCTGCACACAGCGCTATGCCAACGAGATTAAAGCCGAGCGTAACGCAAGAATCTCGGACACAGACGACTATGTGAAGTTGCCTGATATCACCGTGGCACGGTCAGCAGGAGCCAAGCGCGGTGCCTTAGAGGACGCTGACAGAATCAGTCTTGAGACGTACCGACAGGCGCTCAGAAACCTGCCAGAAGTCGAAGGCTTCCCGTTTGTGGCATGGCCCGAGTTTCCGACCGCTTTGGCTTACGAGCTACAGCAGAAAGTCAATGCAAGACAAACAATGAGACAAGGAGGTTTCTAATGAGTTTGAAATCTTTAATCCAGCGGCTACTCGATAGCAGAACGACAAATGCAGGAGGTGCATTATGCTGAAATCAGTTTTAGCGCTCCTCCTCTCCAAGTTCGTGAAGAAGACGGACACGGAGTTCATAGCACAACAGAGTATGCCGAAGAGATCGGCAGATCAAATAGTCATCGCACAAGGCAAAGAAACTCTTAATGGTACGTATACAGCACCGTGTTCAGGTTATGTCTGCATTGACGGAGGAAGTAATATTGATTACATAGCGGTAGGAGACGATCCTCGTTCTCGGCAACAGGTTGTGGTGACTTCAGGACAAGTTCGTCTTGCATGGCCTCAAGTATACATGCCAGTCAAAAAAGGAGATAGTTGCACATATGCGGCCGCGGTATTAAACGGAAATGCAGAAAACTCAACCGTCTACTTCATTCCAGCTGTCGGAGGACAAACCTCTTAACCACTCCGCCCCTCAATCCGAGGGGCTTTTCTTTAGGTGTGCGCATTGAACTCTGGAGCGCTCCTAACATGGTCCTGATACTTGAAGCCGACACGATAGTTGACAATGCGAGGAGCCGTTGCATTGAGGCCTATCGAGTTAGCCAAAATGCATAACGTAAACCTCAAGGACGATATGTTGCAGGACCTTTTCAATATTGTGCGCGATCTGGACGCCAATGCGATACGCAACTTGGTTGTCGGTATCGGCAGTCTTCTCAGCGGCCTAGTTGCCAGCGTGATGGGCGAGCATCTCTTTCTCTTTAATTGGCTGTTCGCTTTCGTGGTCGCGGATTATCTGACAGGCCTTTATGCGGCCAAAGTCACGCACACGCTATCGTCACGTGTCGGAATAAAAGGGATCCTGCGCAAGTTTGTCATTCTGTTCACGGCCATCGGCTTCCACGGCATTGACCAGATTCTCTCCATGCCGTTCATAGGCGCCTGGGCGGTCGGTGCTTTATCAGTTAATGAACTCATATCCATCTTGGAGAACGTCGAGAAGGCGGGCCTGGGATCTGTCATCCCTTCCAGAGTCAGGGTCCTCCTGGATTCAGTACAGCAACAGCAGGACAAGAAAGTCAAAGAGAAGTTGGGCGTCAACGAGCCTAACCTCAAAGGAGAAAATCCCAAATGAGAAAGCAAGACATATTGTTGTATCCACCTGAATTAGCAACTCAATTCATATCGGAATTCGAGCAGGGCCCTAAGGGCGGACCGGCCCTCGAATCATACAAATGCCCTGCTGGGGTCTGGACCATTGGGTTCGGGCACACGAAAGGTGTCCACCCTGATGAACACATTACGCGGGCTGAGGCATACGACCTTCTAACTAAAGACCTGGTTCAAACGCAGGAGGAGTTAGCGGCGCTTGTTCATGTGCCAGTGACCGAGAATCAGTTTATTGCTTTAATGAGCTTTGTATTCAACTTCGGCATTACGAAATGCAGGCGGTACACCTTATTCAAAATGGTGAACGCAGAGAACGAGGACGGCATTAGAGAATGGTGGCCGAAGTATTGCAATCCTGGGACGGCCTATGAGAAAGGTTTGCGTCGCCGCCGTTACGCAGAACTAGAACTCTTTTTCAGAAAATGATCCGAGTAATTTTGATTATTGCCGCCGTCATGTTTTCGAGTGTCTTGGGTTACCACTTCGGCCAGCAGGAGACGGAGCTGAGGTGGACGCAGGAAAGGGAGCGGCTACTTGCTCACCAGATTGAAACGCTACACAGAAAGGATAAAGAAATTGCCAACCTTGAAAAAAGTATTACTACTCTCAATGATTCTGCTATGCGGGTGCGCGAGCGAGACGCCGCGATTCAGCGAAAGTTACAGAGGGAGCTTGGAGAGTGTAGTCGATTTAGACGCGCACTTGAGCTCTCTTCAAAAACTCTTGCAGAATGTGCAGAGCGCGCAGTCAGCGATAGACGAATCATTGAAAGATGTGCAATCCAACTCAGGTAAGGAGAAAGGAAAATGACTGAACTTGAAAAACTCGGTATCACAAACAGCGAACGCACAAAATGCGAAATCTGGACCCGCGTCATGGGCTAACACCGCCCAGTCGATTCATTTAACATCGGCAAGCAAGGCGAGGTGGCAGAGCGGAAATATTTTGACGAGAAGAAGTGCTGCTGTCGCAAGTAAAAAGCAGAAGTCTCAGACATTAAAAAAGGCGCTCAACGCGCCTCAACTTTTTTCTACTGGTGGTGCTTTTGGTGGTGCTTTTTAAAAACTCTCTTGCAAGTTATTGATTTAAAAATACCGTTGGCGGAAAGGGTGGGATTCGAACCCACGGATGAGGATCGCTCATCGCCAGTTTTCAAGACTGGAGCATTCAACCGCTCTGCCACCTTTCCGAAGAAGAACTGAATTATACGCAATTTCGTAAAACAGGCAAATTATTAAAGATCGGCAGGTATCCTGACGGAATTTTTTGAGGAATTTTCTCAGTCGTCTGACTAAAGTAGCTCTAAGGAGGTTCGAGAAGGATTAGCTCTGGGTTCTCGAATGAGAGTAGGAGGCTTTACAAGTTGTCCAAGAATTCCTTTGCCTCTGATTCCAAAATATTGTCGTTAGTGGTCATTCTATGCTGTCGCATAACAGTTCAAAGGCATCACAGTAACGATACCTCTGACGATCATTTCGTTTGCCCTTTCCATGGTCATTGCTGTTGTTGTGGCATTGATCCAGTACTCTAAAGTTCCGGTCCTTCGCCACATTTGCCGCTTTTACGTTTGGGTGATCCGAGGAACACCGCTTCTTGTCCAGTTGTACGTCGTTTTCTTCGGACTTCCGAGTATCGGCATTATGGTGGATGCCTTCCTTGCAGCTGTGATTGTTTTCTCAATCAACGAAGGTGCCTATAACGCTGAAACGATCCGCGGTGCGTTAGAGTCGGTGCCTCAGGGATAGATGGAAGCTGGACGCTGCGTCGGCCTGAATTATTTTCAAATCATGTGGCACGTAGTTTTGCCTCAGGCTTTCAGAACGGCTTTTCCTGCGCTGGGCAACTCGATGATTTCAATGGTCAAAGATACTTCTTTGGCGGCGAACATCACGGTGGCGGAAATGTTCTTTCAGGCTCAGAGAATTGCCGAACGAACCTACGAAACCATGGCGGTGTACATTGAAGTTGTCATCATTTATTTAATTTTCTCGACGATTCTTGAGTACATCCAGCGCCGTGGAGAAAAGAAACTCGGCAAATACGGCTCAAACTAACGATTCATTTTTGCAGTCAAAATAATGGAAAAAACCGATCCGCTCCTTCGCATAAGCCATGTGAGAAAGTCTTTCGGCACCTTGGAAGTCCTGAAAGATATCAGCATCGATGTTTATAAAGGCGATGTAGTTTCAATTCTCGGACCTTCCGGCTCAGGAAAAACCACGTTGCTTCGCTGCATCAATTTCTTAGAGAGGGCAGACAGTGGTTCCATAACGCTGGACGATACAACAATAGATCTCAAGGCTGCTACAAGAGAACAGGCCTCAGAGGTTCAAAGAAAAACCGGTTTTGTTTTCCAGAACTACAACCTTTTCAGAAACAAAACTGCGCTCGAGAATATTACCCTTGGCTTGACTTCCGGCAGGGGCGTGAGCAAAGAAGACGCCAATAAAAAAGGCATGATGCTGCTTCGAAAGATCGGTTTGGAAGACAGAGCTAATTTTTTCCCCAGCGAGCTTTCGGGCGGCCAGCAGCAGCGTGTCGCCATTGCGCGAGCCCTAGCCACAGATCCTGAAATCATTTATTTCGATGAGCCGACTTCCGCACTGGATCCGGAATTGACGGATGAAGTCTTAGAGGTAATGCGTCAGCTTGCCCGAGAAGGCATGACCATGGTTGTCGTGACGCATGAAATGAGCTTTGCGCATAATGTATCTAACCGGGTTATTTTTATGGATCATGGTTTGATCGTTGAAGAAGGCAGTCCCGAACAAATATTCGAACATCCGCAAAACGAACGTACGCGTGCTTTCCTTCGTTTAGCAAGCGGTTCACAGGAAGCGCAGCGCTCGGCATTGGAAGCTTTCAAGAAACAGCGTGAAGCGGAAAACGCGATGAATTCTCTTTAATTTTTAGTTATTGAATAAGATATGACACATAATTTTAATTCTTTGGTTAAGTTCGGCCTTGGCTTGTTTATGGCCGGTTCCGCTTCTCTTATGCTTGTCGGCTGCGATAAGGCACCGAGCGGCAATTCTTCGTCTGCCTCTCAAGACCACTTGGCAAGGATTAAATCTGCAGGCGAACTAAAAGTCGGTCTAGAGGGAGATTGGCAGCCGTTTTCTTTCCACGATGAAAAAGACAAGCTAGTCGGCTATGACGTTGAAGTCGCTCAGAATTTAGCAAAGAAGTTAGGCGTTAAGGCCAAAATCGTAGAAGGTCCCTGGGACGGTCTGTTTGCCGGCATGGATTCCGGAAGATATGACCTCGTGATTAACGGGGTGGACATTACTCCGGAAAGAGCTAAAACCTATGATTTTTCTACGCCTTATGCCTATGACCGTACTGTTTTGATTACTCGTTCTGACAATAACGACATCCATTCTTTTAATGATCTGAAGGGCAAGACAACGGCGAACTCCATCGGTTCGACTTATCAGGAAATCGGTAAGAAGTACGGCGCTAAGGTTAGCGGCGTGGATACCTTGGCCGAAACCCTCCAGATGGTAAAGAACAAACAAGTCCAGGCAACGATCAATGCTTCTACTTCTTTCGGCGACTACATGAAGCACCGTCCGGACGAACCCTTGAAGATTGCCGCTACGATGGGCAAAGCAACTGAATATGCAATCCCGCTGAAGAAAGGAGCAGACAACGCTTCCTTGAAGAAGGCAGTCGACAATGCTCTTCAGGAGATGAAGAATGACGGAACGTTGTCCAACCTATCCGTGAAGTATTTCGGCTCAGATCTGACCACGCCTAATTAACCACTTAGGCTGTTGAATTTCATTTCTATTTTGGACGGGGCTTCTTCAAAAAGAAGCCCCGTTTTGAATCAGTTACGGCAGTCTCCTCTCCGGAAAGGCTTACATTAACCACATCAAGAAAAAAAGATTTTTCGGAGGAGAAAAAATGAAAAAATGGGTTCTTTTGGTTTTGGCCGCAGTTTTTACGATCGGCATCTCTGCTTGCTCGACCGTTAAAGGTGTAGGTCAAGACGTTTCAGCGGTAGGCAACGATATTGATACCGCAGCAACAGCTGTTCAGAAGAAACTGTAATTCAGGCCCGTTTGTTATTGATTCGTTAGAGGAAGATATGAAAAAATTTTCATTGATCGCTATTTTGGCTGCTTTCCTGATTGGTCTTGCCGGCTGCAACACTGTTAAAGGTGTCGGTAAAGACGTTGCAGCATTGGGCAACGGCGTTGACCACGCAGCAACAAAAGTCTCGAATAAAATGTAATTAAAGGCCCATCTGCTCGTTGATAGAACCAGACGAGCGATAGAGCGCAAAAAATCTCGCCTCTGCATACTGCACGAAGCGAGATTTTTTGTGAATTTCCTCAGAATTCAGACGAGTTCACCAACACCGGACCAAGGCGCTAGTCAAACAGGAACGCAGACTCAGTTGTCAAAAGATTATTTTTGGCAGCGGCTTTCGTTCTTGATTTCCATCTCGGAAACATAAAATTCACCGCGGTGGTCAATATCACCTTCAACTTTGACGCAGGCGCCGACATCGAACTTGTGACCGCCATGGCTTTCAACCTTGGTACGGGCGTCAGCTTTGAAAGTCTTGCCCCCGATAACCCAAGTCGGATTTTGTGCAGAAGGCATTTTTTCAATTTTTCCGTAAAAAGCATCATCATCGCCGGCAGCGAAAGCGGACAAAGAGAAACTTAGAGCGGATAAAGCAAGAAGAAATTTTTTCATTGATTTTTTAACGAGTTAAAGACAAAGAAAAAGCAGCCCGAAGGCTGCTCAACTCAATTAAGAATTAACGGCAGCGATTGTCGCGCTTCTGTTCGATTTCAGAAACGAAGAAGTTGCCTTCGCGGTCGATGTCGCCCTCAACCTTAACGCAGGAACCGACGCCGATCTTCTGATCGCGGCCATGATCGATATTAGTGCGCTGGTCAGCCTTAAATGTTTTACCGCCGATAACCCAATCACCGTTTCCGGTTGCAGGCATCTGTTCAACCTTGCCGTAGAAGCCGTCGTAGTCGCGGGCAGAAGCTGTGCCCATGATCAGAGCGGCTGCTGCAAGGGGAAGTAAAACCTTAACGAACTTCATTTAAAACTCCTATATCAAATTCTTTCCTGGTGACTTTGATTCTAAGGGGTTAGCCCTAATACACCTAGTTAAAGCTGTCCAAATTGAGCGGGGAGAAATGGAATGAAACAACTGAAATACTTTGTTTACTAAAGCCAAGGAAATCAGAAGGTTAAGTAGCAGAAAACTTGGTTTCAGACAGAAAAAAATCGGGCCGAAGCGGCCCGATTTGTAAGCCAGTTAGAAGTTAAGCAAGCTGCTTTTTAACATCTTCAAGCTTGTGCTGAACTTTGTCGAAAGTTTCGATCATAGTGGCAGAAGGCTTGTTCGGGTCAAGCAGGCTGACGACGATGATGGCAATGAAGGAGAGCACGAAACCGGGGATGATTTCGTACATGCCCCACCATGCGCCCTGGTGCCAAATCAGGACAGTTAATGCGCCGACGATAATTCCGACTAAAGCACCGTTGCGGGTGACGCCTTTCCACAGAAGAGAAAGGATAATGATCGGGCCGAAAGAAGCTCCGAAACCGCCCCAGGCATAGCTGACTAAGGAGAGAACCAGGTTGTTCGGGTCCGTAGCGATCAAGATCGCGACGACGCTGACGGCAACTACGGTAAGACGGCCGATCCAAACGAGTTCTCTCTGAGCAGCATGCGGACGGATGAACACCCGGTAGAAGTCTTCTGTCAGAACGGAAGAGCAAACCAGCAGCTGGCAGGAAAGGGTACTCATCACGGCAGCCAGAATAGCGGAGAGCAGAATACCGCCGATCCAAGGATTAAACAATGTCGTAGAAAGAATCATGAAAACACGTTCATGGTTTTCTGCAACGGCTTTGCCGAGATCCGGATGAGCCGAGAAGAAAGCAGATCCGAAGAAGCCTGCGGCAACGGCACCGGACAACGAGAAGATGAGCCAAATCATGCTGATCTTGCAGGCGCGCGGCATCACAGAAGCATTCTTGGCAGCCATGAAGCGAACCAGAATATGAGGCTGACCGAAATAACCAAGGCCCCAAGCCAGGAGTGAAATCACGCCGATGAAGGTCTGGCCCTGAAGCATGTTGAGGTGCGTCGGATCGACGGATCTGACCTGCTCAATCGTGGCGGTAAAACCTCCTAAATCGATCATGACGGCAACCGGAGCAATGATGAGCGCCAGGCACATCATGGCTGCTTGAATCGTGTCGGTCCAGCTGACGGCCAGGAAGCCCCCAAGGAAGACGTAGGCAAGGGTGGCAAAGGTACCGAAAATCAAGGCAGTGGAATAGGGAAGATCTAAGACGATTTCAAAGAGTCTGGCGCTCGCGACCATGCCAGAGGCAGAGTAAATCGCAAAGAAAAGCAGAATCACGACAGCCGAGATAATTCTCAGCAGGCGGGACTTGTCTTCAAAACGATGAGAGAAGTAATCCGGAAGCGTAAGAGCGTTGTGTGCTGTTTCGGTATAGACGCGAAGCGGAGCGGCAACGATGAGCCAGTTGGCCAGCGTGCCGAGTGCCAAACCGATGGCAATCCAGGATTCGCAGATACCGGAGAGGAAAACCGCACCCGGCAGTCCCATCAGGAGCCATCCGCTCATGTCGGAAGCGCCCACGGACAATGCAGTAACAACAGCGCCTAACCGGCGGCCGCCCAAGATATAGTCATTGAAATTTTTGGTGTAGCGCCAAGCCACTAAGCCGACAGCCACCATAACGACCAAATAGGCGAAAAAGGTGATTGAGATTGGTGAGAAACTCATTTTTAGACTGAAACAAAATTTGACTTATGTTTCAATCATAACGAAGGAGGCGGCGCTGAACGGAATCCCAAAAACAAATTATCTAAAAGTCAAGGAAAATCCGTGAGCATTAATCCTAACCGCCGATGTAAGACATCTCAATTCGCTGGCCGGCCCTGGCTTTGACGGTCTCTTCCGTTCGAATTTCGGAATAATGTTCGTCTCGCGTTGTCCAAATTCGTCCGATGGCTTCCTCGATTTCTTCATCCGAGGCACCTCCTCGGAGCATTTGGCGAATGTCGAAGCCCTCCGTCGCAAAAAGGCATTTGTAGAGTTTGCCGTCAACGGATAAACGAATTCGGGAGCACTCTTTGCAGAACGGTTCACTCACAGAGGAAATGAAACCGAGTTCTCCGCTTCCGTCCTTGTAGGCCCAGCGTGTGGCGACTTCACCTGTGTAGTTTGGATCTAAAGGCTCGATCGGATAAACGCGGTTGATCTCTTCGACGATTTGACGCGAAGGAATCACATCATCGAGCCGCCATCCGTTAGAAGTTCCCACATCCATAAACTCAATATAGCGGACGATAATTCCGGTGCCTTTGAAGTGCTCGGCAATTTTGATGAGTTCTTTTTCGTTGACGCCGCGTTTTACGACAACATTGATCTTGATCGAAGGAATGCCCGCGTCTTTTGCGGCCTGAATTCCGGCAAGCGTCTTCTCAATAGGGAAGTTGACGTCGTTGAGGTCCTTGTAAATCTGAGGATCCATGGCGTCCAAAGAAACGGTCAATCGTTTAAGTCCGGCGGCGGCTAAAGATTTGGCCTTAGCGGACAAGGCGGCTCCGTTGGTGGTCACCGCAACGTCAAGCGGTTTGCCGTTCCAAGTTTTGAGCTTGGAGAGTTCTTCGATCAGAAATTCGATGCCTTTTCTGAGAAGCGGCTCTCCGCCCGTGAGACGAATCTTTTCTACGCCGTTGGCAGCAAAGATCCGTCCCAATCGAATGATTTCCTCAAAGGAAAGAACTTCGGTATGAGAAAGGAAGCAATGGTCTTTCTCGAATTTTTCCTTCGGCATGCAGTAACGGCACCGAAAATTACAGCGGTCAGTTATAGAAATTCTGACATCGCGTAAAGGGCGCCCGCGGGAATCAATCCAGTGAGTATCGTCACGACGGATTTCACCGACCAGCGGGACCGTTTTGGTGGCGGCCTTAATTGGAATAACACGGGAAGACATGCTTGCGGTTTCAATTCGACGAAAAAAGTACGTTGATTATAAGGATTCCCGCTTAATCTCTGCTGACTTATTTGAGCATCGGCTGCGGAATACAGTTTGCGAACGCCTTCGAAACCGTTTTCTGGGAAGAAAATTTCCGATCAAACATTTCCGATCCTGCAGCTTTACCCGCAATTCAAAACAAAAAAGCACTGCAGAACAAAAAATTCTGCAGTGCAAGTACAACCGGGGAGAGGTTGATAATCGCCGAGAAATCAGCCCTTCATTGCCTTAGCGCGGGCAAGTGCTTCGCGAGCAGCAATGCGTCCCCATATTACGGCGGCTGTTAATTGAGAACCGTCGAGGTAGTTGTCGTAGAAGATACCGCCTACGGCGTTGCCGGCACCGTAAAGACCCGGGATCGGCTGACCTTCGGTATTGATGATCTGAGCCTTCGGATTGATCTTCGGACCGCCAAAGGTGGCGGTCATGCCGCCGGCAAACATAAAGCCGTAGAAAGGAGCCTTTTCAATGGTGTACGGTTTTTCCAGTGTTGTCGGAACAGCCAGTTTGTCGGTCGTACCGTTATGGACAGCAGCATTGAATTCTTTAACAGTGTTTACAAGCGTATCGACAGGGACGCCCATCTGTTTGGCAAGCTCGGCAATGGTGTCTGCTTTATAGATTTCGGCCTTGGCTTTTTGATAGCGTTTGATGCGTCTTGCAACGATCGGTTCGTCGACCACGCGGGAATCAATAATGATGAATACGCGGTTTTCTTTGATTAGCTTCGGCGTGTTCTGACCGACGTAAACGTAAGTCTGACCTTCGTCGATATAACGCTTGCCCTGAGGTGTGACGCAGATGCCGAAGTTAACCATGTTGGACGGGTTGGCGCGTGTGGTCGGGTGGATCGGGCCGGCATGGAACTGGTCCATGTTGACATACTGCGGGAAGAAAGGCTGAGTCAGCGTGTAGTTTTCGCCTGTGATAATGGCAGAACCTCTGAGCGGCATCCAGGCAACGTTTCCGCCCATATAACGGGTCACCATATCCTTGTTGTTATGGAAGCCGCCGGTGCAGATGACTACGCCGCCTCTAGCTTTGTAAGTAACGGGACCTTTGGGGCCGACTGCTTTTACGCCGGTGCAGTTGTAGGACTCGTCGCGAAGAAGTTCGACGGCTTTCGTGCGAGTATGGATAGGAACGTTAAGCAGCTTGCATTCATCGAGCATATTGCGGATAAGCTGATTGCCGCCCGGGGTCAATTTGCCGCCGACTTCATGGCATCTGCCAAGCATCGGGGCGATTTGGACGTCAATAGGCTTCCATTCCATATGAACTCGGTGAGTGAGCCACTGAACGACATCGGCACTCTGTTCGGCAAACATTTTGGTGAGAACCGGGTCGCCTCTATACATAGAGACTTTCATCAAATCGTTGTAGAAATCTTCGACCGTGTCTTTGATGCCGTCGCGTCTCTGGACCCAGGTGTTTGTTGCGTTGAAGTTGCCGCCGGCATAAATGGTGTTGCCGAACGGTCCGAACATTTTTTCGAGGACGACGACTTTTGCGCCGAGGTCGGCAGCTTCAATGGCAACGGTTAATCCTGCACAGCCGGAACCGATGACGACAATGTCATATTCCTGCACGTTGTTATCTGTGGATTTGGCGCTTTCAGCTGCCTGAGCGGTTTTCAGTAAACCGGCTGTACCGATGGCAGAGAAAACGGAATTTTTGAAGAATTTTCGGCGATTCATGTTAACTCCTTTGTGGATGTTTGAAGAGATTGATGACAGTTTATTTATGTGCGAATCTCCTCTCTAAAACGCAACACTAAAACCACCAAAATCGAGGAGAATTACTAAGAAAGATTGAAATAATCAGACATTCAGTGAAGAATACAGATAAAGATTTTGAGGTTCTTTGATAGAGTGTTGCGATTTATGAGGAATATTCTTCTAGCTCAAGAGATATTTTGTGAGACTGTCAAGTTAAAGAGCTTCTATCAGGGCGCCCGTTCTTCTCACGTGAGCGAGGAAAAAGCCGAAAGACTGCTTGACGAACTGGAAGCGGCACTAGGTCTGTCTTTATTCGAAGTCCGTAAAAAAGGACAAACAACGCCAGCTGGCTTGAAATTTTTTCGAAAGTGGAGTCCTTCGATTTCTCAGCTGAGGCTTATGTCCTCCCAGCCGGAGGTATCTTCGGGAACTTTACGGTTTGCTTTTCCTTTTACGACCGGCGCCGCTGTTTTTGCGCCGCTGACATCTTTATTTGCCGAGCGTTATCCGAGGGTTAAATTTGATATTCAGCTTGCCACCGGCTCAGCACTTCCCGTTTGGTACAACACGGATCTTCGTGTAGTACATGATGTTTACAACTATGAGGATGTAAAAGAGTTTTTTCTAGCTGATGCCGTAAGAATTTTGTGCGCCGCACCTGCGTGGATTAAAGATCATCCTGTTTCGCGGCCAAAAGACTTGGAGAGGTATCCTGTTTTTGGGGCTCGAGACGCCGTCGAACACCGAAGTATTCGATTTACCCGTGGAAACAAGGAGGAGGCGGTTTTATTTCATCCCCAAGTCGTTTGCAGAAATAATTTGGCGGCACTGCATTGTGCTTTAACAGGGAAAGGTGCGGCACTTTCCGTCCCTCGGTTCCTGGCGGAACCTTTCCTTAAGTCCGGCGAATTGGTAAGAATTCTTCCTGATTGGAATGTTTCCTCTTTATCGCTTCGGGCGATCGTACCCAATCAGGATTTGGTCAATCCGATTATTGAGGCGTGGGTAAAGTATGTGCAGGAGGCGTTGTCAAAACAAAAGGAGAATTTTCAATGCCAGCCCAGATAAAGTTAAGCGATTGGGAGATTTTTGAGGTCTTGGGAGAGGTCGGCAGTTTCAGAAAGGCTTCCGAGATCCTCCGGCTTGACTCGGCAAACATCAAAAGATCTGTTGATAAATTAGAGCCGACGCTGAACCTAAGGCTGTTTAATAGGACCCCTCGCGGCGTTAAGCTGACGGAAGAAGGGCAGTCTTATCAGTACAAAATCAAAGAATTGATGTCCTCTTTGGAAATAAAGTTCCCCTCAGCTCCTGCCCGGCGCGTGGTCTCGGTTCAGTACGATCCGAAATTGAGTTTTTCTCCTCTGCTTCTTTTGCTGAGCCGTTACAACCAAATCGATCCGACATTAATCTTCGACTGTTCCGAAGATAATTCTAAGGATTATCTCTCTGTAAATTTGCTGCCGAGTGTCGGGGCGGAAGGGTGCAGACGTGCTGCAGTTATCAGTCCACGGCTTTTAAACGGAAAAGCCAAGCCGATCACGTTTAAGCAGCTCTTTGATTTTCCATACATAACCTTGTCGAGCGATCTTAACTCAGAGAATTGGGAAGGACTTAAAGCCGCCATTGTGGTAAATAATGCGGATGAAGCGGTTAGAGCGGCAGTGCTGGGTGTGGGCTTTTGCTTCGTTTTCTCGGAGGATTCCCTTCGTAGACAGATCGCCTCAGGCTCTTTAATCCGACTGCCCGTAGAACTTCCCGAAAGGCCCTGGAAACCAAGTATCAGTTCATCTTCAAAGGAGTTTCGCGAGTTTATCGCTTTCCACCAAAACTTATTGCTGAACGGCTGAAACTCGAGATCCTGACCATTGCTTTATCCGGATCGAAGTTACGTGGACCATCCTGTTTTGGAGGCAGAAAAAATATCAAAAAAATCACGAATTAGAAGTTCAAAAGAAAAGGTCTGAAAAATCAGAAATAGTAAAATTTCAGAGACCTCAAGGAGAACTAGAATGACGACAAAAACCTTGTACGACAAAATAGTCGATCTTCATACCATTGAAAAACTTTCGGAAGATGGTATTGAGCGACTTGTTTACATTGATCGCACTGTTGTAAACGAATACACAAGCCCGCAGGCTTTCTCGTTGCTGAGAGAAAATGGTTTAAAAGTCTGGCGACCGTCAGCCACCTTAGGAACAGTGGATCATGTGAATTCGAGTGCACCGATTAGAGCGGAATTCCCGGCAGAAGAAAATGCCTGTACCCAAGTCAAATACTTGATAAAGAACGGCTCGGATTTTGAGTTTGAAGTTCTGAACAACGGCAATCCTAAGCAAGGTATTGAACATGTCGTAATGGTTGAACGAGGAAAAGTTCTTCCCGGAATGCTGATCGGCGCCGGCGACAGCCACACGGCTATGTACGGTGCACTCGGTGCTGTGGCTTACGGCATCGGAACGTCCGATATTTATCATTACTTAGCTACCTCGACGCTTCGGTACAAGAAGCTCAAGAATATGCGCGTTCGAGTCACCGGTGTCAGAGGCGCTTCTGTTACAGCCAAAGATATTGTTCTTTTTATCGTGAAAAAGCTCGGCGCCGGCGGCTGCACAGGCCATTGCGTTGAATTTTGCGGGCGGGTGATCAGTGATCTTTCTGTTGAAGAGCGTTTAACGCTATGCAACATGGCCGTTGAATGTGCTGCTAGATCTTCGATCATCGCACCGGATCAAAAAGTCTTTGACTATTTAGAAGGCAGAGAATTTGTGCCCTCGGGTGACATGTGGTCTAAAGCCGTAGAGTTCTGGAAGACGCTCAAATCTGACGAAGAAGCAGTATTTGATAAGGAAACCGAAATTGACATCACAGGTGTTGAGCCCTCAGTTACCTGGGGAACAAGCCCGGATCAAAACTGCTCAATTTCCGAATCCATTCCCGATCCTGCTCCAATCTCTGATCCTAAGATTCGTGCTGACTATGAAAGAGCACTGGAATATATGGGCTTAGAAGCCGGACAGAAAATTAAGGGCCTCCCGATTACTCATGCCTTCATCGGCTCCTGCACGAACTCCAGAATCGAAGACCTCAGGGCGGCAGCTGAAGTTCTGAAGGGCAAGAAATTGGCCGAAGGCGTCAAGGCGTTTGTTGTTCCCGGAAGCACACAAGTCCGGGCTCAGGCAGAAGAAGAAGGCATTGATAAGATTTTTAAAGATGCAGGCTGGGAGTGGCGTAATTCCGGATGTTCGCTATGTCTGGCAATGAACGGCGATATCTTGGGCGCCGGTGACAGATGCATTTCTGCGACAAACCGTAATTTCGAAGGACGTCAGGGCGTTCAGACCCGAACCCATTTGGCAAGTCCGGCGATGGTTGCTTTGGCGAGTGTTAAAGGTTTTATCGCTGACATCAGAGAGGAGTAACTCATGGAAAAATTTGAAAAACTCACCGCTGCTGCAGCTCCGATGCCGGCCTCTAACATCGACACGGACATCATCATGCCGAAGGCATTTCTGAAACGCATCGATAAAGAGGGCGTCCTTGAAGGTCTTTTCCATGATGTTCGCCTTTACGAGGACGGAAGAGAACGAGAAGATTTTGTACTCAATCAGCCCGCTTATCGGAACGCAAAGATTCTTGTGACGGGTCCAAACTTCGGATGCGGCTCTTCCAGAGAACACGCTGTATGGGGACTGGAAAAACGCGGCATCAAATGTATTATCGGTTCTTCTTTTGCAGGGATCTTCTTTGACAACTGCGCCAACAACGGTGTTCTCGCGATTGTTTTGCCAAAGGAGACAGTTTCTGCGCTTATTCAAGAACTTCAGAACGCTGAGTCGAAGAGGGTAACCGTTGATTTAGAGGCTCAAACCGTGACGACTCCTTCGGGTGCAACCTTGCATTTCGAAATCGAGCCTTCTAGAAAAGAAAAGCTTCTGCAAGGTTTGGATCCTGTAGCACTGACCCTGAAATCGGAAGAGAAGATCAAAAACTTTGAAGAAGACTACTTCAAGAAGTATCCTTGGCTGGCCTAACCAACCAAGATAACAAGAATGGTAAGACTCCGGATGCGGTAGGGTCTGTTCTCTTAACCACTGCCGCTACGCTGCAGATTCTCTAGTTCCTGAAGCTGCAGGTTGCCGGAGAAGATTGATTTTAAATTGATTCCGGAACTTACGGAATAAAAGAAGCGGCTCTCTTTCATTGAGGGCCGCGAGTCTTTATTCGTCGGGTTTCCAGATAAAGCTCAGAATTAAGCATCAAGGCTTTCTGAAGCTTCTTTCCATTTCTGGATTTCTTCAGCGCGGTCTTTGACGAATTTTTCGCCGATCCCAACAGCCATAGAACCTAAGGAACCTCTGCACAAAAGGTGGGTGATATGATATAATTAGCACACTACCGAA
>ERZ1643247.131-NODE-131-length-104834-cov-149.597562_pt1 | contig 104834 bp, 109 predicted proteins | sample MGYA00579264_ERZ1643247 | MGnify/ENA primary metagenome ERZ1643247 (study PRJEB29033, sample SAMEA4952262) | chicken gut metagenome | biome: Broiler Chicken; feature: Gastrointestinal Tract; material: Caecum | place: Ireland | collected 2018 | study: Broiler... | reverse complement strand
GTGCTGTGCTCGCGCGTCACGTTATTTCAATAATATAGAGCTATAGAGCAGGTGTTGATGGTATAGCGGCATACAGCCGAAACCCCGTAGGGGCCCCCTCGGCTGAGCGTCGCGGGCGGCGCCCGCTCGCGTGAACCGACGCGCGTACAGGCAGGGCGGGCGATGCAAACCTCGTATCGCGCGTGGTTCAACCGTTTCCGCCGCACCAAAAAAGGACTGCCGGTTGGCAGTCCTTTTTTGGTGGCGCAGAGAGCGGGATTTGAACCCGCGGTACCCTTATGAAGTACACACGATTTCCAATCGTGCTCCTTAAGCCGCTCAGACATCTCTGCAAAAAACCCAACTTAAAAAGTTGGGTCAAAATTGGTAGCCCCACGGGGACTCGAACCCCGGTTTTCGCCGTGAGAGGGCGACGTCTTAACCGCTTGACCATGAGGCCGTAATCAAAATTGCTAAGTTATTATACCATAAAGTTTTGCATATGGCAAGCTGTTTTTACGCCAAAACAAAACTTTTTTTGCAAAAAAAGATCCGCCTGTGCCGCAGAACGAAAAAGTGTTAACCCGCTTCTCGCAGGTGGGTGCGCCGCCATGCCGCATCAGACTTTCCGTTCATAAACAGACCTTGCCTATCGGCACAGACGATTTGCATAGCGCTCCCGTATTTCAAATGTGGATTAAGATAATTCGAACTCCGAACACCGCAGACCGTATCCATGTCAGTATATGGGGCGGAACCAGCCCGTTGTCTACTATCTATTATACAACGTTTTTTGAAAATAGCAACCGAAAACCGCTAAAAAGCAATGTGAAATTTTTTCCATGCGCCTTTTGCTCGTTTTTCAAATACCGCGCCCGGTGATGGCAAAAAAGCGTGCGGCAATACCGATTTTACGATAAGGCTCCGCCGAAATTTCGGCGGAGCCTTGAAAAGCGCCTATTTTGCCGCTTTGTCGAGCTCTTTGAGGAAAGCGTACATTTGGCTTTCCGAATTCAGCCCGTAGCGCGCCTCCGTGCCGTCCGCTTTGGTCTGCTTGATGGAATTTTTGGTAAATTCCGCGGAGATGGCGACGGCCGTATCCGGATCGACGCCGCGCGCGAGCGCGCCGACCAGAGCGCTCACATACACGTCGCCTGCGCCGTGGAAGGCGCCTTCGATCTTTTCGGTCGAATACCGCTTTGTGTTTCCGCTCTTATCCGTATAATATACGGAGCAGACCGTCCGCTTTCCTTCCGCCGTTTCGACCGTTTCGTCGCAGCCGGTCACGGAAGGGCAGGGGCAGAGCTGTTTCAGTTTATCTAAAATTTTGCCGTAGCTGTGCTCGTCGGCGGAAGAATAATCGGTGCCCGTCAGATAGCACGCCTCCGTCAGGTTGGGCACGATGATGTCCGCCACGCGGCATAGGCCCTTCATCTGTTCGACGAAGTGCCCGTCGAAGTGCGCGTACAGCTTTCCGTTGTCGCCCATGACGGGATCGACGATCATCACGCCGCCCTCTTTGAGAAAATCGCGCTTGATGCTCTTGACCATATCGATCTGCTCGATGCTGCCGAGGTATCCGCTCACGATAAAGTCGTATTTCAGGTTCAGGCTCTTCCAATGCGCGAGCATGGCGGGGATATCCTCGCTCAGGTCGCGGAAGGTATAGCCCGTAAACCCGCCCGTATGGGTAGAGAGGATTGCTGTGGGCAAAATATCGCAGGTAACGCCGGATGCCGAAATGATGGGCAGGGCGACCGTTAGAGAGCATTTTCCCACGCAGGAAATGTCGTTGACGGCCAAAACACGCATGGAAGTTTCCTCCGAAAGTGATTATTCATAGATTATAGACTTAAAAGTATTTTTTGTCAAACAGAATGAACAATGCGCGGGGAAAACGCGGCGGAAAATCTTTTTTATCCGAACGCTGCGGCGACGTGCGCGCCGAAACTTTACATTGCCGCGCGATTATGGTACAATAATACGTAACTATGGCAGAACAGAAAAAGGGTATCACGCTGATCAGCGGGGCGACGGGCGGGCTCGGCCGCGCCTTTGTTATTGAATGTGCCAAGGAGGGCGTTCCTCTGTTTTTGACGGGGCGGAGCGAAGAAAAGCTCGCCGCCCTGCGCGCGGAGCTTTCCGAAAAATTCCCTGCGGTGCGCGCCGATTCTTTCGCCTGCGACCTCGCGGACGAAGGCAGCCGCGCGGCGCTGTTTTCCTATATCGTGCAAAAGGGGTATATCGTATCCCGCCTGTGCAACGTTGCGGGCGCGGATATTCAAAAGGCGTTCGAAAGATATACGCAGGAAAAAATTGTGTTTCAGTGCCGCGTCAATTTCGAGGCGGCGGTGTCGCTCGCAAAATTCGCCCTCGATAACCGCGCGGAAGGATTGGAGATCGTCACGGTTTCGAGCATATCGGGGGTGTACCCCATGCCGTACTTCGCGCTGTACAGCGCGACCAAAAAGGCGGCGACGCAGTTCTTTTCGGCTCTCCGCGAGGAGTGGCGGGGCAGGAACGTGCGGATAACGTCGGTCGAGCCGGGCGGCATTTACACGCGCCCCGATATCGTGCAGAGCATCGAAGGGCAGGGATTGTGGGGCAAACTTTCCGCCAAATCGCCCGAATATGTGGCAAAAAAGAGCCTTTCCGCGGTCAGGCGGGGCAAGCGCCTGCTGCGCCCCGGCTTTTGGAATAAATTCATCGCGGTCGTACCCAAAATTTTTCCGCTCGGCGTGCGCATGCGCTTTATCGCGCGGCGGTGGGGCAAGCTGGAAAAGGACGCGTTTTAAGTTTTATGTTTAAAGGCGTGCGGCGTGCCGCGGCAAAAGATCGATACGGGAGGAAATATGAAAAAATATATCGCAGCGATGGACCAGGGCACGACGAGCTCGCGCACCATCGTATTTGATGAGGACGGGCGCGTCGTCGCGAGTGCGCAGCAGGAATTTAAACAGCAGTACCCCAAACCGGGTTGGGTGGAGCACGATTGCAGGGATATCCTTTCTTCGCAGCTGTACTCTTTCCGCGAGGCGCTGCGGCGCGGCGGTATACGCCCGGAGGAGATCGCTGCGCTGGGCATTGCCAACCAGCGGGAAACGGTCGTCGTATGGGATAAATTTACGGGCAAGCCGGTGTACAACGCCATCGTATGGCAGTGCCGCCGCACTTCTGAGTTCTGCGAGCACCTCAAATCCCGCCACGGTCGGGAGATATACGACAAAACAGGCCTAAATGTCGATGCGTATTTTTCGGCGTCGAAAATAAAATGGATTTTAGACAGCGTTCCGTTCGCGCGGCGGCGGGCGGAAAAGGGGGAGCTGCTGTTCGGCACGGTCGATTGTTATCTCATTTGGACGCTGACGGGCGGCAAGGTGCACGCCACCGATTACACGAACGCCTCGCGCACCATGCTCTTCAATATCCACACCCTGCGATGGGACGAAGAGCTGTGCTCGCTGTTTGGCGTTCCGATGTGTATGCTCCCCGAAGTAAAACCTTCGGGCGCGGATTACGGCGTGACAGACAGAGCGGTGCTCGGTGCGGAGATCCCCGTCTGTGCGGCGGTGGGGGATCAGCAGGGCGCACTGTTCGGGCAGCTGTGCACGGAAGCGGGCGAGGTGAAAAACACCTACGGCACCGGCTGTTTCCTCCTGATGAATACGGGCAGGGAGGCGGTGCGCTCACAAAACGGGCTCATCACCACCCTTTCCGCGTCGCTCGGTCGTCCCGATTATGTATTGGAGGGGAGCGTGTTCGTCGGCGGTGCGGTCGTACAGTGGCTGCGCGACGGGCTGGGGCTTGTCGGCACGGCGGCGGAAACGGAGGCTTTGGCGCTGTCCGTACCCGATACGGGCGGCGTGTGTTTCGTTCCCGCGTTCGTGGGGCTCGGCGCGCCGCATTGGGATTCGCAGTGCCGCGGCATGCTCTACGGCATCACGCGCGGCACCACGCGCGCGCATATCGTCCGCGCCGCGCTCGAATCCATCGCCTTGCAGACCTTCGACGTTGTGCACGCGATGGAGCAGGATATGCGCGCCACGGTGGCGCGGCTGTGCGTGGACGGCGGCGCGAGCGCGAATGCGTTTTTAATGCAGTTTCAGGCGGATATTTTGGGTGCGGAAGTCTGCCGCCCCGCCGTGATGGAAACGACGGCGCTGGGCGCGGCGTACCTTGCGGGGCTGTATGCGGGCGTGTACGGCAGCATCGGGGAACTGCGCGAGTGGCGCGTGGGCATGACTTCGTTCCTCCCGCAGATGGACGACGCGGCGCGCGCGGAAAAACTTCTCGCGTGGGAGGAGGCGCTCGGCCGCGATATGTACAGGCCCCGCCCGTAAAATTCGGGCATAAAAAATACGGCCCCTCGGCGGGCAAAAAGGAGAATTTAAAAATGAGCAGAGCGGACGAAATTTTTATAGCAAATTGCCGCGATATTTTGGAAAACGGCGTTTGGGATACGGACAGGGAAGTGCGCCCCCGCTGGGAGGACGGCACGCCCGCGCACACCATCAAAAAATTCGGTCAGGTATCGCGGTACGATCTGCGCGAGGAGTTCCCCATCCTCACCATCCGCCGCACGTACTTGAAATCGGCGATCGACGAGATCCTTTGGATATGGCAGAAAAAGAGCAATAACATTCACGATCTTTCCTCCCACATTTGGGATAGCTGGGCAGACGAGAGCGGCTCCATCGGCAAGGCATACGGGTACCAATTGGGGCGCAAGTATCAGTTCCCCGAAGGGGAGTTCGACCAGGTGGACAAGGTGCTGTACGATTTGAAGAACAACCCCGCCAGCCGCCGCATCATCGCGCACATGTACAACGTCGCTGATTTGAAGGACATGCACCTGTACCCCTGCGCCTATTCGATGACCTTCAATGTTACGGGCAACACCCTCAACGGCATCCTCAACCAGCGCAGCCAGGATATGCTCGCGGCAAGCAATTGGAACGTGGTGCAGTACAGCATCCTTTTGATGATGTTCGCGCGCGCCTGCGGCTTGGAGGCGGGGGAGCTGGTGCACGTCGTTGCAGACGCGCACATCTACGATCGGCACGTACCCATCGTGGAGCGCATTTTAAAGAATCTGCAGTACCCCGCGCCGCGCCTCATCATGGACGATTCGGTCACCGATTTCTATAAATTCACGAAAGACAGTTTCCGCCTCGAAAACTATCAATACACCGATTTAGACGTAAAAATACCCGTAGCGATCTGAAAAAACGGATAAAATATAGTACTATGCCACACATAAACAGGTAAAAAGGAGAAAATTATGCGCGCAATCGTAGCAGTAGACGAACGTTGGGGCATCGGCAAGAACAATGACCTGCTCTTTAAAATTCCCGCCGACATGAAGCATTTCCGCGAAACGACGGAGGGCAAAACCGTGGTGATGGGGAGCAATACGCTGCTCTCTTTCCCCGGCGGAAAGCCGCTCAAAAACAGGACGAATATCGTGCTGTGGCCGGGCGGGGAAAAGCGCGAAGGCTGCACCGTGGTCGGCTCTTTGGAGGAACTGTTCGGAGAGGTCGAAAAGTATCCTGAGGACGATGTGTTCGTCATAGGCGGCGCGATGCTGTACCGCACCCTTCTGCCGTATTGTTCGGAGGCGATCGTGACCAAAGTGGAGGCGGACGGCGGCGCGGAGGTGTTCTTTGAAGATCTCGACGCGCTCAAAAATTGGAGCTTGGTTTCCGCAAGCGAGCCGCTCGAAACAAACGGCTACACCATCCGCTTTACCGTGTACCGCAACGGCGATATCCTCCCGATGCGGCGGTGAGAGATGAAGACGATCGCCATCGTCGAGGACGACGAATATATCGGGAACATGCTCGCGGAACTGCTCGGCGCGAGCGGGTATAAAACGGTGCGCGCCTATTCGGGCAGCGAGGCGCTCCTTCTCTTGGAGCGGGAAAAGCCGGACTTGATCCTGCTCGACTTGATGCTCCCCGGAGTGAGCGGGGAGGCGGTTCTCGAACGGGTGGCGGGCGTGAACTAAAGCCCATTAGAATCAATAGAAGGATATCAATGTGAGTTGGAGCGTTTATAACAAGATGCGAATTAAGAATTCACGTTTTGCCCATTTCTTATATGTATAGTATTCTGAAGATGTTAGATTAGTGGTGAGGAATTCAGTTATAAGAAAACCCCGATCGGAATTATCGGTTCCGTCGGGGTTGTTATCATTATGCGGGGGAGTGGTATGCGGTTCTCCATGATATTTTAAGAATATCTCTATTTTATCCATGTAAACGATTATTTTCTCGACTAAAAGTTCTACAAGGTTTCGAGGTGTTTTTTGAATGGCGTACTTTAAGTATTTCTTAATTTCATCCGTCGTCGGGACTGAGCGCTCTTTGTTTTTTTCTATCAATAATTTTTCAGTCAATGCCTTCTTTTGCGTCTCAAGTTCATCCAAACGGGTTTTCGTAGTATCACTGAAAATTCCGTTTTCGATTGCTTTTAGCAAATTGGATAATGACTTGTTGGTTTGAGCTAAAGCCTTTTCAAGTGTTTTTAAGGTTTGCGCTTCGGCTGTATCTTGCTGTAATTTTATTAAAAGACGTTCAGTCAGAAAGTTTAGATTTTTCTCAGTTGTGACTTGGTCAACAAGTGCGGAAACTACGAGGTTTTCCAAAATGTCTTTTCGGAATGTTTTATCTTTACAGCCCTTTACTCGTCTGGCGGAAAAACAACGATAGTATCTGTATTGTTTCTTACCCCGTGATTTTCCTCCGGCTGAACGCATAGGATTACCGCATTCGCAGAATAATTTTCCTTTTAAGATGTATTCAACGCCGGGGACATGTTTGCCGTGACGGTTCGCTTCAAGTCGCTTTTGTACTTGTTGAAATATTTCTTCGGGGATGATGCGAGGAAAAATGTTGTCGTATAATATTCCGTTAACGGTATATCTTCCCGCATACCGCTCCAAATGTAACATATAGTACATGGATTCAGGCGAAAATGGAACGCCTTTTTTATTTACGATGCCGTCGGTTTTTAATTCTTCTGCAAGGGTGAGCAATCTTTTTCCGTTTGCGTATTCGGTAAAGATTCTTTGTGCAATTTTCGCCTCGGTTTCATTGATAACGACTTTTCTGTCAATGACATCATGACGATCGCTCTCGGCTGTGCGGCGGCGGTGCTCGCCGCCGCGGTGCTCATCCTCGCGCTGAAAGTATGCGCGCTGAAAAGTTCCCTGCGGGAACTCGCCGTACAGGCGGAGGAAAAATACCGCGAAAGCTCCAACGCGCCGCTCTCCCCGCAGTCTGCGGATAAGGGCGTGCGGCGGCTGGCGGGGGAACTCACGGCGCAGCTCGACGAAGTTATCGCCGCGCGGCGGCAGTATGCGGAGGGCAACGGCGAATTGCTGCGCGCCGTTACCAACGTTTCGCACGACCTGCGCACGCCGCTCACGTCCATTGCGGGGTATTTGGGTCTGCTCCGTTCGAGCGGATTAAACGACAAACAAATCGAATTTGTCGATATTATCGGCGGGCGCGTCGCGGCGATGAAAAAGCTGACGGAGGAGCTGCTCGTCTATTCGGTCGCCGCGTCGGGCGAGGAGGAAATGCCCGCCGGGCGCGTCTGCCTCAACGATTGTCTGGAAGATTCTCTCACGCAGTTCTATGTATCCTTTGCGGAGCGCGGCATCGAACCGAAGATCGATATCTGCGCCGCGCGCGTGGAGCGCTCGTACAACAAGGACGCGCTCTCCCGCATATTCGGCAATATCCTCTCCAATGCCGTGCGGTATTCGGACGGCGATCTGTGCGTGCGTTTGGAGGAAACGGGGCGCATCGAATTTGAAAATTCCGCCTCGCGGTTAGACGGGGTGAGCGCGGGCAAGCTGTTCGACCGCTTTTTTACCGTGGAGAATGCGCGCGGTTCCGTGGGGCTGGGGCTCTCCATCGCCAAACTCCTCACCGAAAAGTCGGGCGGAAAGATCGCCGCGTCGTGGCGGGCGGGGCGGCTGAAAATCGTTTTGTGCCTGTAAACGCGCGCCGTTTGTTTGCGCGGATAGAGAGCGGCGCGGCCTGTCGGGCGTTCGCGGGGTAAAAGTATGGGCAATAAAAGTGATATAGGGCACAAAAGCGGCGGCAGTTTCGGAGCCGCCGTTTTTGCGCGAAAAATTTCTCCCGCTTGTATTTTTTCTTCGCCTGTGTTATAATAAAAGCAGAAAATAAAACGAGGAGGGGATTTCCTATGGCAAGAATGATTCTCAACGAAACAAGTTACTTCGGCGCGGGCTGCCGCAGAGAAGTTGTGGGCGAGCTTAACCGCCGCAATATGAAAAAGGCGTTTATCGTTTCGGATAAAGACCTCGTAAAATTCGGCGTCGCGAAAAAAGTGACCGACGTGCTCGACGGGGCGGGCATCGCCTATGAATTGTTTGACGACGTTAAGGCGAACCCGACCATCGCCAACGTGCAGAGCGGGCTCGCCGCCTTCCGCAGAGCCAAGGCGGACGTGATCATCGCGATCGGCGGCGGCTCGGTCATGGATACGGCAAAGGCGATCGGCATCATCGTCGAAAATCCTGAGTTTGCGGATGTAAAGTCGCTCGAAGGCACGGCGGAGACCAAGCACAAGAGTTTCCCCGTCATCGCGTTCGCGACCACATCGGGCACCGCCGCGGAAGTTACCATCAACTACGTTATTACCGACGAGGAGGCGGGCAGAAAGCTCGTCTGCGTCGATCCCAACGATATCCCGGTCATCGCGTTCAACGATGCGGAGATGCTGATGAGCATGCCCAAGGGCCTCACGGCGGCGACGGGTATGGACGCGCTCACGCACGCGATCGAGGCGTATATCACCCCCGGCGCCACGCCCATTTCCGATTTGATGACGTGGAACAGCATCAAGTTCATCGCGGAGAATTTGGAGGCGGCCGTCAGCGACGGAACGAACGCCGCGGCGCGCGAGGGCATGGCGTACGGTTCGTATGTGGCGGGCATGGCGTTCTCCAACGTCGGGCTGGGCATCGTTCATTCGATGGCGCACCCGCTCGGCGCGCGCTACGATATCGCGCACGGCGTCGCCAACGCGCTGCTGCTCCCTTTCGTCATGGAATACAATAAACCGGCCGCCGTCAAAAAGTTCGGGGATATCGCGCGCGCGATGGGCGTCGATACCAAGGGCATGAGCGAGGAGCAGGCCGCCGATGCCGCCATTGAGGCGGTGCGCAGGCTCTCCAAGGCGATCGGCATCCCGCAGCGGCTGCGCGATATCGGCATCAAGGAGGAACAGCTCGCCCAACTCGCGGAGGATGCGTTCATCGATCCCTGCACGGGCGGCAACCCGCGCAAAACCTCTGTGGCGGAGATCCTCGAAATCTATAAAAAAGCGCTGTAAAAAAGTTTCGTAAATTTTCGTTGCGCGGGCGGCGCCGTATCTGCAGAGGCGGCGTGTTTTCCGCCTTCGGGCGGGTGCGGCGGAGGCTTGCGGCGGAGTATGGGCGGGGCAAAACGGCTCCGCCCTTTTTTTGTCGCATTTTTTGCGATAGTTTTCCGACCCGCGCCGCATTCGCTTGCATTTTCGGGCGCAAAATATTAAAATAGAGAGCGAAACTATTTGACAGAGGTTAACGTATGGAAAAGATAGACGGCAATATTGTGAGCGGCTGCGTCGGGTATAAAGAGTTTCCCGAACATGTGAACGAGATCGTTTCGATGAAGGGGATGATCCACCGCATCCGCGAGATGACGGGTTTTGCGTTCGTCATCATCCGCACCGCGCGCGACGTGGTGCAGTGCGTGTACTCGCCCGATTTTTCCGACTACCGCATGGACGAAACGGTGGTCGAAGGCTGCGCCGTCAAAATAACGGGCAAGATCGTCAAAGACGAAACGCGCGAGGGGCGCTACGAATTGCAGATACACAACATCGAGGTCCTTTCCACCCCCGCCGAAATGATGCCCATCGTCATCAATAAAAAACAGTTGGACAATATCCCGCTCGATCTCAACCTGAACATGCGCCCCGTGACCCTCCGCAACCCCAAGGAGCGCGCCGTGTTCAAGATCCAGGAGGGCATTGCCCGCGGGTTCCGCGAGTTCCTGTTTTCGCAGAATTTCACCGAGATCCGCACCCCCAAGATCAACGCGCAGGGCGCCGAGGGCGGCGCGAATATCTTCAAGCTCGATTACTTCGGCAAACAGGTGTTCCTCGCGCAGAGCCCGCAGTTCTATAAACAGATGCTCGTGCCCGTCTACGAGCGCGTGTTCGAGGTCGGGCCGGTGTTCCGCGCCGAGCATCACGATACTTCCCGCCATCTCAACGAGTATATCAGCATGGATTTCGAGATGGGGTTCATCGACAGTTTTTACGATATCATGAACATGGAAACGGGTGCGCTCAAATACATCATGGCGCTGCTCAAAAAGGACTACGCGGAAGAAATTGCCCTGTTGAACGTCAATTTGCCTGAAATTGTCGATATTCCTTTCATCAAATTCATGGACGCGAAGGAGATCATCACCAAAAAATATAAAAAGAAGATCACCGACTACCGCGACTTCGAGCCGGAGGAGGAGCAGATCCTCGGCAAGTGGGCAAAGCAGGAGTTTAATTCCGACTTCCTGTTCGTTACCCATTACCCGTCCGAAAAGCGCCCGTTCTATGCGATGGACGATCCCGCCGATCCGAACTATACGCTGAGTTTCGACCTCTTGTTCCGCGGCATCGAGATCACGACGGGCGGCCAGCGCATCCACGACTACAACGAGCAGGTCGCCAAGATGCGCGCGCGCGGCATGAATCCCGACGATTTCGAGGGGTACCTCATGGCGCATAAATACGGTATGCCCCCGCACGGCGGTTTAGGCCTCGGCTTGGAGCGCATCACCATGCACCTTTTGGGCTTTAAGAACGTGCGCAACGCCTCCATGTTCCCGCGCGACATCAACCGCGTAACCCCGTAACCGCAACGTTCGGCGGTCGGCCGTTTGGCTTTGCGGCAAGTGCGCTTTATCATAGGAAATCCGTAAATTGTCAACCGTGTATTAAAATGCGGTTGACAATTTTTTTGTTTTGTGCTACAATCGCGGCATGAAACTGAAAGAGCAGATCTATAGAAAGTTAGACGGCGCGCGCGGGCGCAGCTTTTCGGGCGAGGAGCTGGCGGAAGAGTTCGGCGTCAGCCGCAACGCCGTGTGGAAAGCGATCAAAAGTTTACAGGCGGAAGGATTTCTGATCACGGCAGCGACCAACCGCGGCTATTCGCTTTCGCCGGAAAACGATAAGCTCACCGCGGCGGGCGTGGAAAAGTATCTGAAAGGGGAGGGCGGGTACTCCGTTTCCGTCGTCGGGTCGACGGGTTCCGTCCTCGACGACCTGAAAGGGCAGGCCGCGGCGGGCGCCCCCGCGTGGAGCGTTCTCATCGCGGAGGAGCAGACGGCGGGGCGGGGCAGGTTCGGCAGGCCCTTCTATTCCCCCCGCGGCGCGGGGCTGTACATCGGCATTCTTCTGCGTCCCAAACTTTCGGCGGCGGAAACGCTGTTCATCACCACGAGCGCGGCGGTCGCCGTGTGCGAGGCGATCGAGAGTGTGTCCGGCGAATCCGCCTCCGTCAAATGGGTGAACGACGTGTTTCTACGCGGCAAAAAGGCGTGCGGCATTTTGACGGAGGCGTCCTTCAACGTGGAGAGCGGCGGCTTGGATCACGCCGTTGTGGGTATCGGCATAAACGTCAAAGACGAGGCATTTCCTCTCGAATTGCAGCCGATCGCAACGTCCGTCTTTCAGGGCAGGGAATGCCCTGCCGAAACGCGCGCAAAACTCGCCGCCGAGCTGTTGGAGAGGTTCCGTTTTTATTGCGAGGGGATACCGCAGCGAACCTTCTTTCCGCAGTATAAACAGCGCTCCTTTGTGATCGGCAGGCGCGTCGCCGTTCGGTCGGGGAACTTAAATTCTTCCGCCGAAGTATTGGATATCGATGAAAATTGTTTTTTGATCGTGCGCTTTGATGATGGCACGATACACCGCCTTTCGGGCGGCGAGATCAGCATAAAACTGTAATAAATCAAGTACTATGCGAGGCATAACGGCGTGAAAATAGAGAAAAACGAACAAACACCGCAGCAGAACACAGAAAAATCCGAGCAGATAGCGGCGCCGGATATCGGGGCAAAACGGAGAGGAAGGCGCATCGCGGCGGAGCTTGCCAAGTGCGCGGTCTTTGTGGTGCTGATGGTTGTCGCGGCGAAAATTTCCATACCCTTTTATCCCGTCGCGCTCACCTTTCAAACGGTCGTGGCTGTGCTGGCGGGGCTTCTGCTGGGGCCGAAGTACGGCTCCGCGGCGATGGCGGTGTACGTCTTTATCGGGCTCGTCGGCCTGCCCGTTTTTACGAGCGGCGGAGGTTTTGCCTATGTGGTGCAAGTTACTTTCGGCTATACGATCGGGTTCATTGCGGCGGCGTTTGCGGCGGGCTTGGCCGCCGGCAAGGGCACGCTTTCCCTCCGCCGCGCGGTCATCGCCGGGTTGGCCGGGTTCTTCGTAAATTACCTGGTCGGTATTCCGTACTTTGCCTGCATCTGGGCGTTCTATCTGCACAACGGCGGGCTGTGGCAGATCATCGTTACGGGCAATCTGCTGTATATGCCGAAAGATCTCGTTCTCTGCATTCTGGCGGCGTTTCTTGCATGGCGCGTCCGCCCGCTGCTCGGCAGGCTGTCGGCATAGCTCAACGGCGTTGCTATACATAAGGCATTCCTTTTGCCGCAGAGGATCGCGGTTTTTCAAAATAGAAAACGCGGCAAAATAAATATCGCGGCGCACTGTACTTGCGGGCAAGGCGGTGCGCTTTTTTAATTTACAATTTAAGCCGTTTGTTATATAATGAATGGTAAGAAAACAGCGATTTTACGGAAGGGCGATCTGCAATGAAAAAAGTGAAGATCACAGTGATGAAAACGGCACGCTACACAGACTTGATCGAGAAATACGAAAAGCCGATTTCGCACGCCTGCGATATGCGGGAAGGGCAAATTTTTATCGCGAACGGCTGGAAAAGGCCGTCGGATTTTTGCGAAAGCGCTTGGGAAAGCATCTCCGCTTTTGTGATGGCGCTTGCCCACGGCGGCGAAGATTTGTATGACGGTTGGATGAAGAATAAAAGGTCGGCAATGATATCCTGCAACGACGGGTTCCGGCCCGTAAGTTTTCTGCTTGAAACGATGGATGCAGACGCCGAATGAAAATGCGCCGCGCGGACGTTAAAAAGAGGGTTCGGTTTTGCGGCGGCATGGCCGAACATACAAGACATATGGGAAGAGGACTTTTTGACCGCAGAGCCAATGCGGCGGGAGAATAAAAAGTGTATACATTTTTGCTTTGCCTTATCTATATTGCGTTTATCAGCCTCGGCCTGCCCGATTCGCTCCTCGGTTCGGGGTGGCCGGTCATTCATGAAGACCTGAATGTCCCCGTATCCTTTATGGGGATCATATCCATGATCATATCGGGCGGAACGATCGTATCGAGCCTGTTTTCCCATGCGCTGACAAAAAGGCTGGGAACGCGTATCGTAACGGTTATCAGTGTATTCCTGACGGCGGTCGCCCTGCTGGGCTTTTCCTTTTCCGATCGGTTTTGGATGCTCATTGTATTTGCGATCCCTTACGGTCTCGGCGCGGGTGCGATCGATGCCGCTTTGAACAATTACGTCGCGCTCCATTATTCATCCAAGCATATGAGCTGGCTGCACTGCTTTTGGGGCGTAGGAACGATCGTGAGTCCGTTTATCATGAGTTACGCTTTGGCAAATTCCGATTGGAACAACGGCTACCGCATCGTCGGATTGATCCAAATCGGCATCGGGGTGCTCCTTTTGGCCACGCTGCCCGTCTGGAAAGTCAACAAAAAAGCGCAAACGGAAGAACAAAAGAGCATCGGGCTGCTCGGCGCTTTGAAAATCAAGGGGGTCCCGTTTCTTCTGATCGGCTTTTTTGCCTATTGCGCGGCGGAGGCGACGGCGATGTATTGGGCGAGCACCTATTTTGTCGAAGCAAAGGGGATATCTGCCGAACAGGCGGCCCTGTTCGCATCCCTGTTTTATATAGGAATAACCGTAGGAAGGTTTATCAGCGGATTCGTTGCAGATAAACTCGGCGACAGGAAGATGATCGTCATAGGCACCTGCGTCTTGGCTTGCGGGATCCTTGCCTTGCTGATCCCTGCGCCGACGGCTCTTTCGCTCGCCGCGTTCGTGGTGATCGGGTTCGGTTGCGCGCCGATCTATCCCTGCATCATTCATTCCACGCCGCACAATTTCGGGGCGGAAAATTCGGGCGCGATCATCGGGATCCAGATGGCGAGCGCCTATATCGGCTCCACGTTCATCCCGCCGCTGTTCGGCTTGCTCGGCAATTTGGTCGGCTTTTCGGTCATGCCCGTGTATCTGCTGCTATTCGTCGTTCTGATGATAAGCATGACGGAGCTTACGTTCCGGATCACTAAAAAGGATCATTTATCGGAGGGAACGCTGTGATACTCAACACGGGCGCGCGCACGGATACCGCGCAGTATTTTTCAAAGTGGCTGTTAAAGCGGTTCGAGGAGGGGTACGTCTATACGCGCAACCCGCTCTTTCCGAACAAGGTAACGCGCTACGAACTTTCGCCGGATAAGATCGACGCCGTGCTGTTCTGTTCCAAAAACTATGCGCCCATTCTGCCGCGTTTGCGGGAAATAACGGATCAATACCGCACTTACTTTCATTATACGATAACGGCCTACGGCAGGGATATCGAGCCGGGCGTACCTTCCGTCGAGGAGAGCATCCGAACGCTTATCGAGCTGGAAAAGATCGTCGGCAGGGGAAGGATCGCCTGGCGCTACGATCCCGTGTTGCTGACCGATACATATACCGTGGAGCGCCATTTGGAAACGTTTGCCTATATGGCGGAGCAGTTGGCTCCGCATATAGACAGGTGCATTTTCAGCTTTGTGGAAATGTACAAAAAATTGGAAACGAATATGCCCGAACTCGTTCCGCTGACCGAAGACGACAAGCAGCACCTTGCCGAAGGGTTGGGCGCAACGGCCGCAAAGTACGGTATGCGTATTCAAACGTGCGGCACCAACGGCGATTACAGCCTTTACGGTATCCGCTCGTCGGGGTGCGCCACGCTGGAAATTCTCGGCCGCGCCAACGGGTGCGAATTCAGGGATATCAAGCATAAAGGAATGCGCGAAGGCTGTCATTGCATCGAAAGCCGCGATATAGGGGCCTACGATACCTGCCTGAACGGATGCAAATACTGTTATGCAAACAAGAGTCCGCAGAAAGCGCGGGAAAATTACAAATTGCACGATCCCGCGTCGCCGCTGCTGATAGGGCATCTCGAAAAGGACGATGTGGTCATACAGGGGAATCAAAAGAGTTTTCTGCTTTCCGATGTTCGGAGGTATTCTCTCTTTGACGATGAAAATGTATAAGCAAAAAGGCTCCGGGTGTTCGGAGCCTTTTACCTGCGGCAAACGTTATTTCGGAGATCCCTCACCTGCGAGCGGCAGGCAAAAGGCGCGGCTGTTTTAGCCGCGCCTTTGCTTTGGCGGCGAGTTATCGCCTTTGTGCGAACTTAGAAAGTCAGATAAAGGAGCAGCCTCTTTGGACTGCTTTTCTGTTTCCTTTACCGATTCGATTGAATTGTTGTGCTTTTTGAGCGGATCGGAGAAGTAGTAGCTATTCTTTCTATAATGCTAAATCTTATTGACGATCTTTTTGTAATCTTATCTTTAAAAACTTTTTATTTATTGACATTTCGTTAATTTGTTTGTATAATAAGTAAGAAAAGTAATACTAATTATACCAAAGGAGTGTATTATGGAGAATTTCCCTGAAGGTAAGTTTCTGACTACGGTAAAAATCGGTCCCAAAGGACAGATTGTTATTCCTAAAGAGGTACGGGATATGTTTTCGCTGAATACTGGCAATTCATTACTTTTAATGGCGGACAAAGGACAAGGTATCGCCTTGCAGCCGTTTTCTTATATGGAAACGCTGTGGAATGCTGTTAACAATGTTAAAAACGGAGATAAAGATAAAAAATGAACGCGCTTGAAGTCAGAGAATTAACAAAAGTCTATCCAGAATTCACGTTGGATAAGGTAAGTTTTTTCGTGAAGCAAGGGCATATTTCCGGACTTATTGGAAGAAACGGAGCAGGGAAAAGCACGACAATTAATGGTATTTTACGTCTTATCAATGCAGAAGGAAGTGTCTCTGTCTTTGGAAAAGATTTTCTTAAAGAGGAAATGGCTGTTAAACAGACGATAGGTTATGTCGGGGGCGGTTTTCGATATTATCCTATGAATACGCTCGCTGCAATACGCAAAGCATACGCGCCTTTTTATCCGACTTGGAATCAAAGTAAATATGAAAAATTCCTTTCGCAATTCGAACTTATTGAAAGTAAAAAGGTAAAAGAGCTTTCCGAAGGGATGAAAGTAAAGTTTGCGCTTGCCCTCGCCCTCTCGCACGGTGCAAAATTGCTCATTATGGACGAGCCGACAAGCGGCCTCGATCCGCTTTCTCGCGAAGAGTTTTGTGACATTATTTTACAGCTCGTACGAGAAGAAGGCGTATCGGTTCTTTTCTCTACGCACATAACGTCCGACCTGATGCGAATTGCAGACGATATCATTTATATAACGCAAGGGAAAATTCTTGCGGCGTGTCCATTGAAAGAATTGCTATGCAAATATAAGTTGGCACATTTTTCTTCTCTTGCCGACGCATCTGCCGTCAACGCTATCGGCGTGAAGGCGGTCAAAGAAGGCTACGAAGGTTTGCTGCCCCGTGACATGCAAATATCGGAAAGTATAGCCGTGACAGATGCAACGATCGACAATATTATCGTACATTTGGAAAAAGAAAACGAGGAAAAGAAACATGTTAAATCTAATTAAAAAAGAAATTGCGCTTTGTATGCACCCTACGGCTTTTATCTTTCTCTTTTTTGCCGTGCTCGTTTTTATGCCGAATTATCCATATGAAGTCATTTTCTTTTTCTCATGCCTTTCGATATTTTTCAGCTGTATGATGACAAGAGAAAACGGTGATATTGCTTTTTCCTGCGCATTGCCTGTAAAAAAAGAGCATATTCCCTTTGCAAAAATGCTAGTGGTATTCGGGTTACAATGTATCATTTTATTGCTTGTCGGTATTATCGGCGCAATAAAAGGCGCGGTTTTGCCTGCGGAGCAATATGTCAATCAAGCAGGGATATCGGCGAATCTTGTTTTGGTAGGCAACGGGGCGATTTTGCTCGGCATATTCAATCTGATCTTCTTCCCCTGTTATTTCAAAAACCCCGACAAAATCGGAGTCCCTTTCGTAATCGGTGCAGTTGTTATATTTTTGCTAATCAGCGTTTTTATCGCTTTGCGTTGGGCAACGTCGCTCTATTCTACAACCCTGAACGGCCTCAATTCCGAAAATACAGGCGCAAAACTCGTGGCACTTGTTATAGGTATTGCTGTCTATGTTGTTTTATCTGCTGTAAGCTGTAAACTCTCAATGAGGTGTTTTCAAAGTGTAGATTTGTAAATACTTATATAAAAATCAGTTTGACAAAAAGTCATAAAATAGTCTTAAATTAAAACAGTCAGCCCGTTGCAATGGGCTGACTGTTTTAGTTTCGTTCAACAATGATCCCGAAGGTATCGACGGCAAAAAATAATACGAACCCGTTTTCAGAGTTCGTATTATTCCCTAATGGCGGAAGGTGAGGGATTCGAACCCCCGGACCCTTGCAGGTCTTCAGTTTTCAAGTTTTATCCCGCGTCTGTTGTCTGCCGTTTATTATTGTTGTTTAACAGCCCGAATTGTCGGAAAATCAGCGTTTTGACCGCTCTTTTATCCGATAATTCGGGCTTTTTGCTATGTTTTGGCATTGTTTCGCGTTCGTTATCGCTTTTAATTTTCAGCATATTTTTAAGTGCTTTTTGTAGAGATTTTGTAGATGCTATTTACATTTGTCTAAAAATTTGTTATAATATTTTTACTGTTTTACGTTTTTTAATAAGAGGGAGTTGAGTATGTTTAATTCAAAAGATGTCGAAAGAGAATATGAATATAGTTATAGACAGGTTCAGGATATAGAAGATTATAAACATCCATTAATTAACTTTTCTGATGTTATTAAGGCTCATTATTTTTTAGCTGATTATTTTTTAGATATATCTTCAGATAGTATTGAGAAAATGAGTGTGGGAGTCAAATCGTATCACTTATTGGGTTCAGCTTTAAGCAGGCAAATTGTGAGTTATCAAGGAAGAATGAAGTATAGCAATCCTATTGATATATGTTCCACATTATTTTATGGGCTTGTTACAGATCACCCTTTTGTTGATGGTAATAAACGGACAGCTTTATTAGTATTGCTTTATCAATTACAGCTATATGGCTATTATCCCAATACTGAAATTAACAAATTTGAAAAATTAGTTATATCGGTGGCTGAGAGGTCTATTCAACAAAAATACCGTATGATATATAAAAAATTTAAGAAAGAGACAGATGTAGATGCAGAAGTTTTAACGATTTCTTATATTATCAAACGATTAACGGATAAAGTTGATAGGTCATTTCATCTAAATATAACTACAAAAGAATTTTGTGATACTTTAAAAAGTATTGGAGTAGATTTTACATTAGATAACAGTAAAATAAAATTTACTTTTACTAAAAAGAGATTTTGGAGCAAAACTAAACATGCATATTCTATTAAATTTTACGGATGGACAAGACCAGTAGAAGCGGGAATGGTACGAGATGTCTTTGACGCGCTTAATTTAACTGAAGATTATCCCTCATATAAAAGTCTTTTTAATGACAATAGAGAGCCTTTTTATAAATTAATAAAAGATTTTGAGGGCCCTTTAAAAAGATTGAAAGATAAATAATTCTAAAGCGAAAAAATTCATTATATTAGCCACCTTTGTTTTTCCTTTTACATTTATCCGCAACCAATAGGTTGCGGAATTTTTTTGACTAGTTGGCGACATATTTAATTTAATATGGTTATTAAGAAGTAATTCATTTAGGGTAAATCCTAAAATGATTTTGTATCGGCAGTGTTTCATAAGTCAAGAGAAATACACTATAAATTTTATTTGACAAAACTAATATAATTAGTTATAATTATATATAAATTAGTATAAGGAGACTTTTCAAATGCCGCGTTTGGGACTTACGGCAGATACTATCATAGAAGCTGCCGCGCAAATGGCGAACGAAATCGGAATAGATAAAATTTCTATTAAGTTACTTGCGGAAAAGTTCAATATCAAATCGCCGTCCTTTTACAATCATTTTACAAACTTGGACGAAATCAAAAACGGCGTTATGCTTTACGGTTGGAAACAGCTTGAAGAAAAGGCATTGCGTGCGGCCGTCGGCGTTTCGGGATATGATGCCGTGAAAGCGATTTGCTATGCGTTTTACGATTATGCCACGAGCAATGCGGGTATATTCGACGCCATGCTTTGGTACAACAATTTTCAGGACGAAAGGGCTCATAAAGCAACACAAAATATGTTCGATATGATTTATAAGATAACCGCGTCGCTGAACATATCCGAACAGAACAGCCGCCACCTCGTGCGTATGTTCCGCTCCTTTTTGGAAGGCTTCTGTCTGCTCGTCAATAAAAAGTCTTTCGGCAACCCGTTGCCCGTATCGGACACCTTTGCTCTTTCAGTCGATACCCTGATTGCCGGCATGAAATCTTTGGAAAACAAATAATGCGGAGAGTGAAACAATATGATACAGAATTTAGGCGGCAGGATCGTAAATAATTGGCTGTACCGCTATGCGGATGGTTACGTTCTGATCGATACCGGATACGAGAACGGCTACAAGCATTTTTGCAAACAACTCAAAAAGAAAGGCATTGCCCCACAGGACATTCATTATTTGTTTCTGACACACGCCCACGATGACCACGCGGGTTTTCTGAATGAGCTGCTGGCGGCTATTCCGAATTTGACTATAATCGCGGACGAGAAAGCACTCGATGTCCTTTTCAAGGGACAGAACCCTTTTACGGGCGGCTGCACGAGCAGGTTGGCTCTGACTTTCTGCAAATTCATGGCTTTGTTCGGAAAGGGCGACCACCTCTTTCCCCCTTTGAAGAAAGAGTATGAAAACAGGCTCATTCTGATTTCGGACGAGAACATCCATGATTTAGACAAAGTATTGGGCGGCAAAATTATCCGCACGCCCGGCCACACCGCCGATTCTATATCTCTGCTGTTGAACGATGGCACCCTGTTTTGCGGCGATGCCGCCATGAACGGTTTTCCGAGTGTAAATAACGTAACAATTTGGGCGGAAGATATGCGGGACTTTGCCCGCTCGTGGGAGAAAATCATCGCTTTAAAGCCGAAGAAGATTTACCCCGGCCACGGCAAGCCGTTTTTCGTTTCCGCCCTGCAAAAGAATTTGGCAAAGCTGAATAAAGTCAAATTGTATCCTTTGGAGCAAAGGAACTGATCAAATGCTGAAAGTATTTTTTGATACCGACAATATCGGAATGATAACGGATATGCTTGATGCGGAAGAACATTCGCATTATCCTATCCAACTGTTTTTGAGTATGGACGAACCTCTCAAAATCACTATCGCAGGAAAGGAAGTATGCGCGCATTGCATTGCGGTCGGGCAGAATATCCCACACACCTTTTCAAGTCAAAACAGGGCGCATATATCCGCCATTATTGAAACGGCATCCGATTTTTCCCGTTCGCTGAATGAAAGAATTGACGGCGCTTTTGCCGTATTTGAAAACGCCGGCTTATCCGCCCTGCAAAGCAAGGCGAAAGAATTGATCGCCGCGTCCGACAAAGAGCAATGGCAAGCGTTTATGCGCGATTTCAAACTTTATTTAGGAATTGAACCGCGGGAGCAGCCTTTGGACGAGCGTATCACAGAACTTCTTTCCCTGTTGAAACAATGCGACTGCTACGACCATACGATTGCTGCGTTTGCAAAAAAAGTATCGCTATCGCCCAGCCGATTGTCCCACCTCTTTCGGGAACAGATCGGCGTTCCGCTGAAAAGTTATATTGTATTGCACCAAACGGAAAAAGCGTTTGCCGCCTTGCTCGGCGGGGCAAGCATAACAGACGCAGCCATGCTTGCCGGCTTTGACAGCCCGTCCCATTTTGCGGCTACGGTCAAAAAGCTCATGGGACAACCGGCGTCCAAAGCGACCAAAGACAGCGAATTTTTGAAAGTTTTTATTTGAGAAATAAAGTACAATATGAGTACCAAAGCAAGAGGTGCTCTATTATGGAAAGATACTTAAAGGAAACGAAAATGCTCAATTACCGCGCACGGGAAATCGTTGCGCTTGTGCATAGCCGCAAATGGAACGATTTGGATGAGTACGACAAAATCGGAGAAATCTATCGCTTTGTGCAAAACGAAATCGTGCTCGGCTATAATGAGTTTGATGACCTGACCGCCACACAGGTATTTGCAGACGGATACGGTCAATGCAATACGAAAGCGACATTGCTCATGGCGCTGCTCCGCTCAGTCGGTATTCCTTGCAGATTGCACGGCACACAGGTGGTCAAAGAGTTTCAGCGCAGCATTATGCCGAAAATAATGGCAAAGTACGCCCCGCCGTTTATCGTACATACTTGGGCGGAAGTTTACTTCGGCGGCAAATGGTTGAGTTTGGAAGGCGTTATTACGGATAAAGCGTATATCGCAGGACTGAAAAGAATGTTTCCCGAACACAAAGGTGCTTTTGCCGATTATGCCGTAGCGGTCAAAGACTTTTCAAACCTGCAAATTGATTGGGAAGGCAAGGATACCACCATACAGAAAGAGGCTGTTGCCGAAGATTACGGTGTTTTCGATGCACCGGACGACTTCTTTCCTGCTTACCCGCAGCTATACAAAGGATTAAAGAAGTTTATTTACGAAAAGATCGGCAGAAAGATAATGACAAAAAACGTGGCGAAAATTCGCCGCTATGGAGAAAAATAATGAAAATGTATGCGTCTTGCCCGATATGCGGGTACAAATTATGCAAAGGCGAAAGCGGCTCGGACGTGGACATTCTTTGTCCGCGTTGTGGTAAACTTATACGGGTTGTAATTACAGAAACGAATACTAACTGCACCCCGACGGATCATCCGAAAAAAGTAAAAACGATAAATTTATCGGAGTAATATATGCCACTCATTACATACAAATTTGCCGACGGTCATTCGGAAGAAATCGAAGTTTCCGACGAAGTTGCGGCAGCGTTCGCGCAGTTGGAAAAGTATGAAAAGAAAGTAGAACGCAAAGAAACACGTCGGCATGTTTCCTTAAATTTACTTATGGAAAACGGCTTTGACTTCTCTGCTGACGATACAGATATTTTAGATGTTCTCGATAAGGAAGAACAAGAAAAATCAGAATGGCGAGAAGAACGATTCCGCAGACGAGTTTTGGACGATAAGAAAATTGAAATCTTTTCATTACTTACCTTTCGGCAAGCTGATGCGTACTTTCGGCATAAATATTTGCATATTCAGAAAACAGAGATTGCAAGATATTTGAACGTAACCGAAGGCGCAGTCCGTAAACTTATCAAAAAAGCGGAAGCAAATTTACAAGAATACAGATTAGCAAACGAGAAAGAAGTTAAACTGTTGGAAGCAATTTTCGGCTCTGTTTTATAGGGGGTACGATTTTTTGCGCCCCTTATGGCTATATTATGAAGGGACTTTTCTCGAAACTGAATAGAGAATGAAAAGTCAGTCCGTTATCGGGCTGATTTTTTGTATGTCCCGAAATAATCTTAGGAGGTAAACATGAGCAAAAAAGACGAACGGCGGGATGCACTTTTGCGGTTTATCCGCAGGCGAAGCGGGCGGCGGTTTACCGTGGCAATCATGGCGAGAGAGTTCGGCGTGAGCGAACGGACAATACAGAGCGACCTATCCGTTTTGGAAGTATTCGGACAGATTAGACGGACGCCGAGTTATAATTCGCTGCACCGACAAAACGGAAATATTATCGTTTATACGGGCAGCCGCAAGCGTCAATCTCATAAATCGGATGACGGATAATTTGGGCTTGTTGAGGGGTGAAGTCAAATCGAACGAAAATGAAGCAAAAAGACCTATTTTGTGGAACAGGATAAGAAGTGAGACTCAAACTGAGTCACACTTACATCTCACGGGAAGGCGGGATACCCGCTTCCGTCTTTTGAAGAGTGAAATTTATGGTTTGCAAAATTGCCGTTTTAAGCCGTGTTCTGCGCGCGTCGGTCGGGAATCAAAGGTATATTCCAAGTCACTTATAAGCGAATTTAAGCGCGGATACGAACTTACGGCGGCAGCGTTACAAAATATGATTTGGAGGGTTGAATGTTCAAAGAATATCCCGACGTGGTAAGCGTCGAACAGTTGATGGAAATGTTGCAGATCGGGCAATCGCTTGCATATCGTCTTTTGCGAAGCGGCGCTATTCCGGCAAAAAGAGTCGGACGAAAATATATCATCGCAAAGGTCAACGTGATTGAGTTTATCTGCGGCGTTTGCAAGGAGGCGGCGTAATGAAGGGGCGGCTCGTCGTAAAAAACGGAAAATATTATGTTGTCATCTCCTATCAGGACGAAAACGGCAAGAGCAAACAAAAATGGGTTGCTACGGGGTTGGACGAAAAGAACAACAAGCGCGCCGCAATGGATATGCTGCGGACTGTCGAAGCAAAATTTGTAAACGGAACGCTCGGCATAAACTCGCTGCAATCGCAAAAAAGTTCGGTGCGAGAAACCGAGAAACAAGATAATGGCTTCTCGAATGATAGTCCGCTCTTTTCGGATTATCTCTATGAGTGGTTGCAGATCGCAAAGACGAATATACAGGTAACCACATATTCGGTCTATAAACACAGAGTCGAATATATTGCCGCTTATTTTGCGGAAAAGCGTACTCGGTTGAAAGATTTGAAACCAAAAGATATTCAGGAATTTTATGCCTACATGCAGCAGAACGGAAAAAGCGTACAAGAGGCTCATCATTGCCATACCGTTTTGCACAGAGCTTTGGAAGTGGCATATCGGAGCGATTATATCCTGACCAATCCCGCCGATAAAGTGGAGCGGCCAAAGTCCCCGAAGTTCAAAGCCAAATTCTATACGGCAGAACAGATGCTGACGCTCTTTCAGAAATTACAAGGCGATCCTTACGAATACATTTATAAGTTGACCGCCATATACGGTCTGCGGAGAAGTGAAGTATGCGGTTTGCGTTGGAGCGCGATCAATTTTGAAAATGATACGATAACGCTTGACCATGCAGTAGTGCAATGCGAAGTTGACGGAAAGAGAGTTTTGGTTACAAAAGATAAAATGAAAAATCAATCGAGCATGCGCACTTTGCCGCTGTTGCCCGCCGTAAAAGATATTCTTCTTAATTTGAAAAGAGAGCAGCAAGAGCGCGCCGAAAAATATGGTCAATATTATAATCGGCAGTACCGAGATTATGTTTGCGTAGATGAAGTGGGCAAACTTATCCGCCCCGACACCCTGACGACACATTTCAAATCATTCCTTGTGCGGAACAATCTTCCTGTCATTCGTTTTCACGAATTGCGGCACAGCTGCGCAAGTATCCTGATCGCAAGTGGCGTCAGCATGAAGGCGGTACAAGAATGGCTCGGCCACAGCACTTTCTCCACCACGGCGGACATTTACAGCCATTTGAATTTCTCGTCAAAGCTCGGCATTGCTGATACGCTTTCGGACATTCTCGCGGGAAATACAACGCTTAAAAGGCAAACTGCGCCCGATACGATAGAGACTATGCAAAAAATATTTTCGACGGCGGAAATAGAAAAGCCCGCAAATGAAAATCATTTGCAGACTTTTGAGGTGTTGGATGAGGACGACGAACCTGTTGAGGAAAATGCAGCAGCGGAAGTTTCGCAAGATGCCTCGCCCGATAATGCCGACGATTTATCAGTTTTCAAAAAAGCGAAAGAAGAAATGTCGCGGCTCGGTTTGGAAACGCTTGACGAATACTTTGAATATCTCGACTTTCAGGAACGCCTGCAAAAGCGCCGCTATAAGTCAAAGGATATGGAGATGTAAACCTTGTTAAAAAACCTATTATATGGTATAATTTATAAAATCAAATATAAGGTAAGTATATGACAGATTTTGAAAGAACTATTTCTTGTATGACAATTTGTCCGCAAGGTGTTAATTGCTTGGAAGAAGACATACCCTCGATTCATAAGTACAAGCAGTTCTTCTCTCAACTTAAAGAAACTCTAAGGCGACCTGATGCTTATGCAGTCATTGAGAGCGATATGCTTTTACTTGAGCATTTTCAGTTCGATAATACAAGAACCACAAAAAAAGGAAGCGAACAACATAAAGTTGCAGCTAAAAGTGAACAGGAATTTAAGAAGAAACTTGTTAAAGATGGAGATTTTGCAGTTTTAGATGAAGATGTAAAAAAGAAAGGTATCTACTATGTCGAAAATTTTCTAGCACAGTTTATATCGCATTATGACAAAATCGATGATTATAAAACTGAAATGCAGAAAGAGTTAAAAAAAGATTTCAAAAATATTTATATGGGATTCTTAATTGAAGACGCTAGCCCTTTGGGCAGTCTTTATTTGAATAATAATCATAAAATGTGTTGCTTGGATTTATTACAAACAAAAGAATTTTTGGATATTTTTGAACAATCAAGTAAGTTAGATTTTGCATTGTTTTCGATGACGGGAAATGCGGATAATCTATATCAGTCTTATATTTCTAGGAGATCTATTGGTGAACGCAGAAAGAATGAAATCATAGCAAAAAACATACCATCTTTTCTTTTTGAACATAGTTTTGTTGCAAGTGGACTAATTGAAATTCAAAAAAATAAAAAGCCCTGAAAAATGCAGGGCTTTGGCGGCGAGTTATCGCCCTTGTACGAACTTTGAAAGTCAGATAAAGGAGCAGCCTCTTTGGACTGCTTTTCTGTTTCCTTTACCGATTCGATTGAGTGGTTGTGTTTTTTGAGCGGATCGGCAAAGTAGTAGTTGATGATGATTTTATCGTTGTAAAGAATGATGTCGCGGATAAGATATTTCACGAGAGCTTTTCTTACGCCTATATCCTGTACGTCGCCGCATATTGCCTTATTCAGAAATTGAATGACTTTTGCGGGAGTGATTTCTGCGAAGGTTCGCTGTTTTTCCTGTTCTATGTCGAAGTCAAGCTGGGATATCTGGGTTTCGAGTTCTTTCAGGCGTTCTTTGGTTTGTTCGGTGATGATGCCTTGTTCGATAGCGGCAATCAGGTTGCGCGATGCTTTCAGTGCGGCTGTTCGTTTTGTTTCAAGCGATTTGATATTAGCATTGTTTTTTGACTTCTCGTTTATATGTTTGCATAACACCTCTGCTAAGGTTGTCAACGAGCCGTTGTCTGAAAGAAGTTGCCACGTCGTATTGATGACGATATCTTCGAGTTCTTTCTTGCAAGCGGTTTTCAATGTGCATGGTTTTTTGTACCTTGAATGCGTTAGGCAAGTATAGTAATAATGCTTTGCACCGGTTTTGCTTGTTCCGCTTATTCCAACCATCAGACGCTTGCAATCTCCGCAGACAAGTTTTCCAGAAAGGATAAATTCAAAGATTTCTTTCTTCCTGCCGGGAGCGTGTTTGTTCCCGTCGTGAATGTCCTGTACTTTCTGCCATACAACGTCATCAACGATTTTCGGATAGATATTGTCATAAACGGTATCACCGTGTTTTATCTTGCCGTTGTATTTGGTGTTTTGGAGCATTTTATAGATTGCTTTTTCTGTCAGATATTTTCCTTTCTTGGTGCGGATTCCTCGCTTACGCATTTCCTCGGCTATATAAGCCGCCGTGTAGTTTTGCGCATACAGTCCGAAAATTTCTTGTACGATTGCTCCTTCTATGGGATTGACGACGTTTTTCTTGTCTACGACGTCATATCCGAATAAGACCGGTCCGCCTGTATAATTGCCTTTCAGATAACTTTCTCTCAAGCCACGTAAGACTTTCTGGGAAAGTTCCGCCGAATAGTATTGGTTCATACCTTCGAGCAGCGATTCAAGGATTATACCTTCGGGAGAGTCCGGAATGTTCTCCATAGCGGATACAAGTTTCACTCCGTTTTCTTTCAGTGTGTGCTTATGGATAGTCATTTCGTACTTGTCCCTTGAAAAGCGGTCAAGTTTATAAACGATGACGTATTCCCATTGCCGTTTGCTACTTGCTTTGATCATGCGCTGAAAATCGGGACGCATATCGTTTGTGCCGGTCATCGCACGGTCAACGTATGTATCGACAATAAGAAGGTTATTGCTTTTTGCATAGTTCTGACAGACACGAAGCTGTCCTTCGATGGACTGTTCTGTTTGTGTGTCACTTGAATAACGTGCGTAAATCACTGCTTTTTTCATAAATATTGAGCCTCCTTAATCTTTTTGCTGAATTGTAAATGTTGAACTCGCAGACTATTTGCGACTTTGAAGAAACTTTTTGCTCTTTCAACTTTTAACCTCCTTTTGTTTTTTGTCTTTCGACGAAAAGGAGAAATCAGGAAAAGACGAAGGAGTCAAGGAAACAGGAAAAAATATTGCATTGAAGTCTTTATTCTTTGAATTTTAAGCGATAATTTTTCCCCTTGATGCCGAAGTCTTTTTCTGATATGAGGAAAAGGCGAAAGGCAAAAAATCGGTCGAGTTTACCTTTATGTGATAAAAACATTACCTTTTGCTACGGGAAACGTGCGGATAAGGTACTCACACTTTGGCGGCTAATTGATTTATCATTTAGCTATGAGAAAAAGAAAACCGACAAATTATCAAATAGAGGTCAATGGTGAACCTTTAATCACCCAAATACCAAAGCGGACGTTGGACTCTTTGGTGTTTTCCCTTGAACTTGCCGTATATGATATGTTGGAGCAAGAAAAATTAGAAAATCAAAGAAAGGAAGAAGAAAAAATGTTATTATAATTTGCTTGAGCCTTACTTTGCTTGCGTGTGTCATTAAAAACCGACTTTGAAAACTTTACTTTAATAAAAATAAATGATATAATACTGACAAAACAAGCTACTTAAAATCAATAGAAAAAATATGTAATTAGAGAAAACCCAGAAGAATAAATCAATAAAAATTATTCAATTACAGCATAACAGGGGAAAATTAATATATGCATATAGATAAGCAAATAGAAAAAGTATATAAAGATATGTCTGGAAGTATAGCAAAGAATAGATTAACTATTCAATTAAGCTTTGCTATAAAATTGATTGTCGAACTTTATGCTGTCGAAGATTTCACTGTTTTTATGGATTGCATTGAGGATGTAGCGGTAAAAAAAGTTGTTAACGGGACGGAAGAGCTATTTTTATATCAAGTTAAGACAAAAAACCGTGGAGAATTTACATTGAATTATATTATTAGTGAAAAATGGTTCCAAAATTTATACAAACATACTTATAATTTTTCTGGTTTCAATTATGAAATTGCTCTTGTTTCAAATGTGGATATTACAGATAATCAAATAATATTCCCAAATGAAAAGACTAAAATTAGTGCAGATACAGTTGAAAAAGAGGAAGTCAAAGATGATGAAAAAAGACTATATAGAATTAAAAAATGTATAAGCGATAGTGAAAATATTCCTATTGAAGAAGTTGACTTATCAAAATTTTATTTTATAAAATCAAATTTACATTGTGATACGCACAAAGAGCAAGCGCTTAAGCTATTTGAAGATTTTATTATAAATATTGATAGTAATGCGGAGCTTATAAAGACCAGAGCATTTTTTACTGCACTGTATGATACATTGGATTCGCGTTTTAATAACGAGATTAATCCTAAAACTACCGATATTAATGAAATTGTTCGTAAAAAGGGATATACAAAAAATGAATTCGAACAATCTTTAGCAACTTATTTAAATGAGTCTATACCAAAGAATGTTGATTTGTATTCTTTGTTAAATATATCCACAATATCTGAACAAAAAGAAATGGCCGCGCAGAGACCTCGGTTTTTGATGGATTTAACTAAAAATGATGAGCCATTTAAGGTTTTTATTTCTGAAATTTTGAATTATGTAAGAAATAGTAATACGCAGACTTTAATAAGTCAAAGCGTTAATTTTATAAATAAAAACACTAAAATATCTCCAGTTTATCAGGATGAGGGATATATAAAATTTGCAACAGCATTTGTATATTACAAGTATATTAATGGGGAGGTGGTTTAAGTGAGCAAAGTTGTATTTAAAGAGTTGCTAATAGTGGATTTAGGAACCAAGACAGCTCAACTTATCACGTTTACCGATGGAAAGAACATGTTGACTAGCCACAATAACCATGTTGGTAAATCTTTAATATGCAAATCTTTATATCATGTTCTCGGAGCAGAATCCTTTTTTTCAGATACTTGGAAACGAGTTGATTCGTTATACTTTCTAAAGTTTGATGTAGATAATAAAGAGTATAAAATAGTTAGGAAAAACCATATTTTTACGATATATGAGCCTAATGGTTGCGTTGTTAAACTTTATAGAGTAAAAAAACTTACGGAGTATTTTAATAAAATATTTGATTTAGATATAAAATTAGTGGCAAAAGATGATAATAAAACAATTATTTCCTCTGCTCCTGTATTCATGTATCTTCCCTATTATATAGATCAAGAAAATGGCTGGACACCAGAAACTGAGTCTTTTGATAGGTTGGCACAGTTTAGCAAACCGCAACGCAAAATTTCCTTGTTTTATCATCTTGGATGTTATGGGGAAGATTTTGTTAAAAAAAATTTAAAGATGAAACAATTGTTAGATCAACAAGCTGTTGAAGATGAGGAGTATGAAGATTGTAAAAGAATAACGGAATATCTCAAGGATATATTAGATCAAAACGGCGAAATTTTAGCTGATGAAGCTGAGTTAACAGAAAAAATTAATAATAACAGGGCAAAACTTGATGCAATATTGTTAAAGTTAGAAAAGTTAAAAGGTGAAATCGTTAAGCTAGAAAACGAGAAAACTTTAGCTATGCATACAAAAGAACAATTGGAAAACTTTTTCAAAAAAGAAAATAAACAAAAAAAGATTTTCCATAATGTTCAATGTCCTGAATGCGGGTATGAGTTTTCAATTGATTTTAAGGAAAGATTTGAACGGGAGTATATATTAGAAAATCTTGCCATAGAATTGAGTCGAGTATCTGATGAAATAGCTTCTTATCAAGAAAAGATTGAAAAAAAGAATAAAAAGTATATGGAAACTAGGGCCGATTTTGTGCAGCTTGAAAAAAATATATCATCAGATGAGGATTTATATAATAAATACATAAAAATTAGAAGTGCCAAATCATTGATTCAAGAAAATGTGCAAAGAATTGGAGAATTAACTCTAAATAAAGAAAAACGCGAAGAAGAAATAAAATCGTTGTCAAAAGAACTCAAAGAGTACAAAAAAAAGGCAGAAACGGCTGAATTAATTTATAAAAGTATTTTGGCGAAATTGTTTTCTGAATTGAATATATCTAAGGAAGAGGTCAATGCAAATGACTATTCAATAGGAGATAGTATTTCAGCCAGTGGCGCATATAAAGACAGAGTTATATTGGCAAAATACTATGCTTTTTTAATTGCAAAATTAAAAATGAATAAAGATATCGTGAGTTTTCCTATAGTAATAGACTCTCCGCGTGGTGACGAGCAAGATAAAGAAAATGCTAAAATAATTATGGATTTCATATTGAAAGAAAATATACTTGATAATCAAGTTATTGTTGCCACCATAGATGGTAATGAGTTCATTAAAAAAGAGATGTCTATAAATGTTATTGATTTACAAAATGAGAAACATAAATTGTTGAATCATAGCGTTTATGTTCAGTATGAAAAGAATATTTTAGAATTGTTATCAAATTTAACAGAATGATAGGACATGGGTATGTTTTTTAATTAAATACATAAACTCATAATTTAAGTTGAATTAGTAAAGAGGTCGTGATAGCACGGCCTCTTTTGATATGCTTATGAGTGTCTTAAAAAACAGACTTTGAAATCTTTACTTTACTTTTTATTTGTGTTATAATATTTATGTATATTCATTTATGGGGTTTATTATGGGTAAGGAAAACTTCTCGAAAATCAAACTTCTTAAAATTTGGGAGATTCTGAAACAGGAAAGTGACGAAAATCGTCCACTGACAACGGGACAGATAATACAACGTCTTGCCGATAACGGAATAACTTGCGACAGAAGAACATTATATGCCGATATTGCTACGCTGAATTCTTTCGGATATGAGGTTGTGACACAGAAAGGTCAGCATAGTAATTCGTATTATATAGTTGACAGAAGATTTGATATTCCGGAACTCAGAATTTTAATCGATGCGGTACAAGCTGCAAGTTTTATATCCCCGAAAAAGACAGAAGAATTGACGGATAAAATCGCCGCTCTCGGCGGTAGTTATCGTGCGGACATTCTCAAAAAGAACATTGTTGAGTTTAATACTACCAAGCACAGTAATGAGCATATCTACTACACCGTAAATAAGATAGAAGATGCCATTCTTGCAGAAAAGAAGATTGCGTTTCAGTATTTTGATTTGAACGATCGTCACGAGCGTGTGTTTAGAAAGAACGGCGAAAAGTATACGGCAAATCCCGTTGCAATGATCTTTTCTAATGACAATTATTATCTGATATGCTATCACGATAACCATGATAATATTGTAACCTATCGTATTGACAGAATGTTGAATGCCGAGATGCTGGCTGATGGTATTAATACGAAAGTCAGACCTAAGGCGCTAAGTATATCGAAGCATCGGAAGCAAGCGTTTTCAATGTTCGGCGGAGAGAAACAAACGGTCAGTTTTGAGGCAGATCGTGATATGTTGGACGTAATCTTCGACAAGTTCGGCGAAGATATGAGTATAGCTTCACTCGGTACGGATAGAATTTCGTTTTCTGCCGAAGTTCAGATAAGTCCGATGTTTTTCGGTTGGTGCTGTTCTTTTGGTGAGAGGTTGAAAGTGGTGGGGCCAAATGGCGTAGTTTTAAAGATGACAGAATTATTAAACAAAATGACAAAATTTTATTCGGAATATAATTTTTATGATAACCGGATAAAAAAGGGGGATTCGGATGTCAGTAAAGATTGAAAATACGCCATCGCCTAGCGTACTTATGAATTCCATGCGTTCGATAGGATATACATTCAAAACCGCCTTAGCAGATATTATTGATAATTCAATTTCTGCTAAAGCGAAAAATGTATACATAAATGTTCCGATAAATGATTCAGAGTTATTCATCTCAGTTTTGGATGATGGTAACGGTATGACTCGAAATGAATTATTCAATGCTATGAAATATGGCAGTGATCGGGAATATGGTTTATCGGATCTTGGGCGTTTTGGACTTGGGTTGAAGTCTGCTTCGCTTTCTCAATGTAGACTCCTTACGGTTCTTTCTAAAAATGAAAACGTTATTTCTGGCTTTCAATGGGATCTTGATCTTGTAATAAAAGATAAAAAATGGGATTGTATTGAACTGGATGAGATGGAAATCGCCGAAATTCCAACGGTTGACGCATTAATGGAGTTGCCGATGGGGACTTTGGTGGTGTGGCAGAATTTTGATATTGCGTATAAAAAAAGCAATGGCAGAATTCGTGAATATTTATCCGATGAAATGGCAGACGCGGAAAAGCATTTGCGCTTGGTTTTTCACAGGTTTTTATCTAATAGATTCAAACCCTTGAAGATTTATGTGAATAATGATTTGCTTGAACCATTGGATCCTTTTTTAGAAGATCATCCTAAAACTGATTCTAAAAAGGTTAGCGAGATTACTTTTGACGGCGAAACGATTAAAGTTCAGCCATTTATTCTTCCGCATATGACAGACCTTTCTGATAAAGATATTGATAAACTTGGTGGAATCGATGCATTGCGGAATGATCAAGGATTTTACATCTATAGGAATGATCGCTTGATTATATATGGCAAGTGGTTCAGACTTTCATCCGCGAATGTTAGTGCAGAATTACTTAAGTATGGCAGAATCAAAGTAGATATTCCGAACTCACTGGATGAGATTTGGGATATTGATATAAAAAAGCAAAACGCAACCATTCCGCGTCAGATCTTGAATTATCTTAAAAAGGCAGTTTCTGATGTGTGTTCCAGATCTAAAGAGAAAACTACCAAAAGGGTTAGGTTAACACTGGAACGTGATGATAATAAAATCTGGAACAAATCTCTTGATAAAAATCAAAAAGAAAGATTTTTTGTTAATAAGGAATCGGAATTCATCCGACATTTTTTGGATGAGTTTGATGATAACAATAAGCGCAAAATACTTAATTTTATTGATACCATTTCTGCAACGCTGCCATTGGATGATATATATAATGCTGTTTGCAATAAGAACAATGCAACGAATATTGAGGAAGAACAGTTTGAGGCAATAGTTTTGGAAGGGGTATCGCAGTTCCGTATGATAAAAAATATTATACAGAAAAGTGATGAAGAAGTAATGTCCTTATTAACACGATATGAACCGTTTAATGATGAGGCAATTGCGGATAAAATCCGGAGGATTGTGATAAATGAAAACGCGTGAAGAAATATTTGATATTTATCTTAATCAGTATTCCAATGATGTTGCTGTTATGAAAATCAGCAATCCATTTTATGTTCCGGATGAACTAAGTATTGTTAAGTCTATAGATAAAACAGGAGATATGTATCGCCTAGTTTTGCCGGAAATAGGCTTGACAGAAGATGAAAAAGATCTGGTTATTAAAAAAATCAAATCCGTTCATTCTGTTTATCAGGAAGAGGGAAGTGCTTTGCTTGGTGATTATGAACATGATTATAAATGGTATGAAAATTTCTTGAATGAGGGTAATGAAGAATATTATTGGATACGATATAAGAATTATCTTGCCGTTCAAAAGCATTTTCCGCCAGAAGTTATTTATACGTTAGAACAAGATACGTTGAGAAAAATCATGTCGTATCTGGGAAATCCGAATGATGTAAATGGGTTTTCTGTTCGTGGTCTTGTAGTAGGAGATGTGCAATCTGGAAAGACATCAAATTATTTGGGCTTGGTAACAAAAGCCGCAGATGCTGGATACAGAGTAATTTTTATTCTGACCGGTACAATAGAGAGTTTGAGAAAGCAGACGCAAATCCGTGCAGAAGAAGGGTTTGTCGGATATGATGTGGTATCTGCAATGGATGTTGGAGTTGGTCGTGGTGACAGAACTCCGAAATCGTTTACCAGCAGATCAAAAGATTTTGTAGCGGATGATGATCAGAATACGAATATAAAAATCAGCAATTATCCAAGTGAGCCGATGATTTTTGTCGTGAAGAAAAATGCAAGTGTGCTAAAAAAACTTTATTCTTCTTTGAAGAATATAAACACGACAAAACAATATCAAAAGATCAACGCGCCTATGCTACTGATAGATGATGAAGCTGATAATGCCAGTATAAATACAAAGAAAGCAGAAGATGATCCGACAAAAATCAACAAGTATATCCGCAGCATTCTTTCTTTGTTTACAAAAAGCAGCTATGTGGGTTTTACGGCTACTCCGTTTGCCAATGTATTTATTAGTTATGATCGTGAAGATGAAATGCTTAGGGATGATTTGTTCCCGCGTGACTTCATTTATTCATTGAAAGCACCGTCAAATTATTGTGGCTCAAGACAATATTTCTTTAACCCCAATAATAATGTACGTCATATACTTGATGGTAATGAAGAGCTCTTCCCGATGAAGCACAAAAAAGAATGGCATGGTGATAAATTATTTGACTCATTGTACCATGCTATCAATACTTTTATGATAGCGAATGCTATTCGTGATATCCGCGACGCAAGTGTCAATATCAGGACAAACCGCTCGATGTTGATCAATATGACGCGATTTACGAAAGTTCAGCTTGTTATAAAAGATATCGTTGATGATTACTATTTGCGTGTTAAAAATGCAATAAAGCAAACCCATAAACTTGATGCCGCATATGCACTGACAAATCCGTTGATAGCTTCATTAAAGAAAACATTTGATGAAGAGTATAAGAGCATTATTGTCAATGGTTCTGTTATCAGTTGGGAAGCAGTTCGAGCAAGTCTTTATCAATCTATTAAGGATATTCAGATTATTGTAGTTAACTCTTCGAAACAATCTTCTAAATTGAATTATGATGATCATAAGGATACTGGGTTGCGTGTCATTGCTATTGGCGGACTTGCATTGTCTCGTGGCTTAACGCTGGAAGGGTTATGTGTCAGTTATTTTTATCGCAATACAGCAACTTTTGATGTTCTTATGCAGATGGGCAGATGGTTTGGTTATCGCGAAGGATATGCTGACTTATGTAAAATCTTTATTACGAAAGAATCGGCTGATTATTATAAATATATTTGCAGATCAATAGAAGGCCTGAGAAAAGATATCGAAATAATGGGCAGACAAAATAAAAAACCCGAGGAGTACGGTATCCGTGTTCGTAATGATTCTATAGATTTGGGAATAACTGCAGCAAATAAAAGCCGAAACACTAAAAAAATGGTGTATCATAAGTCTTTTTATGGCAATATTTTTGAAACGCCCCATCTTCATAGAGATCTTGATATCATTGAAAGAAACATTGAGCTTACATTGAACTTTCTTCACAAGATTGACATTTCGCAAAGAGATAGCAGTGTAAGACATCCATATTTCAGAAAAATATCTAAAAACGATGTTGTTCAGCTGATTTCGTCAATCTCTGTACATAAAGCAAGTGAAAGTTATTTTGATCAAAAACAAATATTAAGATTTCTGAAACGTACGGATGAAGAATTGAACTATTTTGATGTTCTCATTATAGGTGGACAAGAAGATAGTAAAAATCGCTTTGTTTTCCCTGAACTTGCCATTGATAATGCGCTGGTTTTCAGAACATATGATGTACCGGATGAAGATACATCAGTTATCAGAATGAGTTGCCAACGTGCTAGGTTAGGTGGTCGGGCAGATGCTAAAAATGGTTTGTCAAGTGAACAGCTGCCGCAAGGGGATAGCATTCGTTCTCAGGATTATATGGTTAAAGGGCGTAATCCGCTGTTAATTATATATTTCATTGATCCTGACAACAGCAATTTGTCTGATGAAGAGATGTATACTGGTGCATCTTCAAAATCAGAAAATGTTAAAGTGCGTCGTGAATTAAAGACACGACGATATAATTATCTTGTCGGATATGCTATAGGATTCCCACATAAGGACAATGCTGTCAGCGAAAGTATTCTTTATACGGTTAACAAGATGGTTAACTATTTTGATAAGGATCACGAAGAGGGAGATGATTGTAATGAATAAAACTGAAGTTGAAGCAAAATTGTCTTTGATAAGGAATAATTCGGAATATGTCAGAGTGTCCGATAATCACCCACTCGAATTATATCTTGGAAAGAATGAAAAGGGAAATCCGACTCTTCGCTATAATGGTGATTTTCAACCTATTAAAGTGATTGGTAACGCATTGCTTGAAATTAAACAAATCCGAACTACGAGCTATAATTCGTTATTATTTTGTTTTAATTCCAATGACAATCTTTCTCTTTTCTATAGTTTTTGTGAGGATATAATAAGTCAAACTGAAAATTATTCCGGAAATAATGGCTACGTTGAAATTGTAAACCGGTATAATCAGTGGAAAAAGATGTTTTATGGATCATCCAAGTTACTAAATGAAAATGAAATACTGGGCTTGATCGGTGAATTATTATTTTTGAAAGATTATGCTGTCAAAAAGTACGGTACGACTGTAGCTTTGAACGGCTGGAGTGGACCGGAACCAACGCATAAAGATTTTTCATATGGCGATGATTGGTTCGAAATTAAGACAATCAATTCTTTTAAGAATTCAGTTTTTATATCTTCAATAGAGCAGCTGGATAGTGAAAATTCAGGCAAGTTGGTGATCTATCGTATGGAAAAAATGAGCCCGAGTTTTCACGGTATTTCGCTAAATAATCTTGTAGGGACGATAATGGAGTCCTTCAAACTTGATTCCGACAGGGATATTTTTATCGAAAAGCTAAAACAGGTTGGATATGCTTATAACGAAGTTTATGATAATTATGTTTACAACTTTATTACCATGGACAGCTATTTTGTGAATGACAAATTCCCAAGGATCAAAGCAGAACAGCTTGTTGATGGAATTGGTAAAGTACAATACGAAATATTAATTTCTCTTATAGAGAAATTCAAGGAGACATTATGACAGACGCTACTTTTGATGAATACAGAAAAGAATATCTAGAGGATGTGCGCATTAATGCACAAATCGACGGCGTAACTCCTGACGAATACTTTTTTACTGATGCTTTGGATAAGCTATCTGCAATGGGCGAAATAACCGATCCAGTAATTCGTCCGATTCAAAAGCGTTGTCGCAATAATAAAATTATGACTTTTGATGCATATGCGTTTGATGCATCAGATAAATCTTTTGTACTGATAACAAATGATTTCAAGGATGTTGCTGATGCAACTTTAACAAGAACTGACCTTGATACAATTCGCACAAGAATGCTGAATTTTATTCAGGAAGCATTTGACGAAAAACTGCAGGAATATTTTGACCTGACAGACGAAATGCTTTTGGTAGGAAGGAACATCGCTCGAAGGATGAAAAAAGATTATGTCGATCTTGATAATGATGACTCGATCGATAAGATTAAACTGTATATTGTTACTAACAAGGTCCTTAGCGATAAAATAACCTCGCTTAAATGTGAAGACTTTCTTAATAAGAGGGTTGAGCTTAACGTATGGAGTATCAAGCGATTCTATGATTTGTATCAATCGGGAAAGGACAGAGAACCCATACTGATTGAAACTGATAAATATGGAGTTTCAGGCATTCCTTGCATCCAAGCAGAAATGTCAGGGAATTTGGATTATGATGCATATCTTGCGATTGTTCCGGGTGAATTTTTGCACAAGATTTATTATGATCATGGGTCGAGATTGCTTGAAGGAAATGTTCGTGCTTTTTTAAGTAATCGAGGAAAAATCAATAAGGGTATCCGTGAAACAATAAGAAAAGAACCCACAAAGTTTTTTGCTTATAATAATGGTATTGCTTGTACTGCAGCAAAAATAACTTTATCAGATGATGGCAGATATATAACTTCTATAGAAGATTTACAAATTATCAACGGCGGGCAGACAACTGCCTCGCTTACTTCGGCTGTTACAAAAGACAAGTTACCGCTAGATAATATTTTTGTCCCGATGAAATTGACTGTAGTCAAAAATGATGACTATGATGTTATGATTCAGAATATTTCAAAGTATGCTAACAGTCAAAATTCAGTAAAAAATTCTGATTTCTTTTCAAACCATCCTTTTCATAGGGTTTTTGAAGCTTTATCAAAGAAAATACCTGCACCTATCTTTGGTGACAATGTTAATAATACATTTTGGTACTATGAACGATCTCGTGGCAAATATGATCAGGAACAATTTAAAATCGTGCGCAAAAGTGAGAAAGACGCATTTGCCAGAAGATATCCTAAAAATCAGTTGATTAAGAAAGAGGATCTTGCTAAATATTTCACCAGTGCTGAACTTCTTCGCCCTGATATAGTAAGTAAGGGAGGACAGAAATGTATGTCGTTTTTTGCTGAGTATATTGATGAAAAGTATCAGAAGATGCCAGAATATTTTAACGATGAATTTTTCAAGATGGCAATTTGTTATGCTATTTTATTCAAGACAACGGATAAAATCGTGAAAAACTCTTCGTGGTACATATCTGCAAGCTATATAAAGCCATTTATTATTCCATATACGATAGCAAAGATTTTGGCATACTTACCAAAAGATTACTGTCTTGATTATGATTTAATCTGGAAGAAGCAAACACTTTACCCATCTTTGAACAGTCAGATTGAAAAAGTTGCCCATGCGACAAATGATTTTATTTGTGAATCTCCCGGTTCAGCCAGAGAATACTGCTCCAAAGAGGAAACATGGAAAAAGTATAAAGAGATAGATTTGACATTAGATGCTCAATTTATTGCAGATCTCATTTCCAAGGATGTTATAAATGAAAGAATACAAGGTGAAATCAAAGAAAAAAAGCTTGAAAAAGATGTTAATTGTATGGTGGAAATTTATAATTTAGGTAATGATTATTGGAAAAATCTGCTTAGTGAAGGTATCAAACGACGTATATTGTCTCCTATGGAAATTGATTTGATCAACCTTGCGATTGCTTTTACTGAGAATAAAAAAGTACCTTCAGATAAGCAGGCAAAACTTATATGGAAAATAAGAGATAAACTTGATCAGGCTGGAGTGCTTATCTGAATACGGTGAAAAATGAAAACAGAATATAATATTGTAGAGCTATTTAGTGGAATAGGTAGTCAAGCTCGGGCATTAAAAAATATCGGAATAAATATAAATGTACAAGCAATATGCGAATGGGATATACATGCATTTATTGCTTATGATGCAATACATGAAAGTTGTTGTAATCTTCCTGAAGTAGAGAATCTTAATAAACAGCAAATCATTGAAATATTAAGTCAATATACGCTTAGTAATAATGGAAAAGAAGCAATGACTTATCAAACTTTACGCGGTTACAGTGAAGAAGTGTTGAGGAGAATACTTTCGGCAATAAAACGAACCAACAATTTGGTGGATATTAGTAGTATAAAAGGTGCTAAGATGCCAGATGCGACTGATATCCTTACTTATTCGTTTCCTTGTCAGGATTTATCGAATGTCGGAGCATTTCATGGTTACAACAAAGGTATTGATGTTGATTCCGGAAGTCGTTCAAGTCTGCTTTGGCAAGTGGGAAGAATCCTTACAGAAATGGCTCAAGCAGGAAAAACATTACCACGTTATCTGATAATGGAAAACGTGCCGACGCTTTTATCACCTCGTCATAAGGCAAACTTTGATAAGTGGATAGCTGAACTCAAAGGTCTTGGATATGAAAGTCAGTATATGCACGTAAATGCAAAAAATTATGGAATTCCGCAGAACAGACCTCGCTTATTAATGATGAGTGTCTTTGTAGGCAACGATAGTAAACTTCAAAAGAATATAAGAGAATTTTTTGATTCATGGGGTGAAGATGAGACGGTCATAGTTAAGGAATATAAAGAATCTAAATACTATAGTCCGAAAACCATAGATCAACTATTGCGTATCTCGTCTGATCCGTCATCAGAATTATGGAAAGAGGCATTGGAATGCACTCCGAATGATACAGTTTCCAGACAAAAAATTTGGAATGAAAACCCTCAAATAGTTGATGAAAATGGTAAAATCACTTCAGAAGAATTTATAAGAACCATAACGACGAAGCAGGACAGGCATCCAAATTCAGGAAATATATATTTTAATAGTGGAGTTGCGGGAAGAGGTAATTTCAGATATCTTACGCCACGAGAATGTTTGCTTTTTATGGGATTTAACGATGAAGATTATGAGAATATTCAGAAAAATAATCCTGAGCAAAGAGTAAAGAGTAAGCTTTTCCCTCGTGATAAAATTATAAGGATGGCTGGTAACAGTATTCCTGTAAAAATGTTGGAGGGATTTTTCTTCCAGCTTTATAAAACGGAAGAAATTTTTGAAAAATATTGATGGATGTACACAGTAAAGAAATAAGAAGTTTTAATATGTCGCGGATTCGTGGTAAAAATACAAAACCGGAAGAGGTTGTTGCAAAATATCTTTTTTCACAAGGATTCCGATACCGTAGGAATGTCAGAAATCTACCGGGAACACCTGACATAGTTATGAAAAAGTACAAAACAGTTATTTTTGTAAATGGCTGTTTTTGGCATGCACATGAAGGATGTAAATACTTTGTTTTACCTGATAATAATAAAGAATTCTGGGAAGAAAAACTTTTTCGAAACAGAGAGCGTGATTTTGAAAAAAAGATTCAGCTGGAGAAATTAGGGTGGAAAGTAATAACTATTTGGGAATGTGAATTGAAAAAGGATAAAATAGAAGAAACTTTAGAAAATTTAAAACAGAAACTATATAATATATAAGAGGATAACTGGATGGAAAACAAAAAAGTTTTGGATATCATTGCATATTTCCTTTCCAAATATAATATGGATGCCTTCTCAGCTCTTGGTTACCCAAGTCAAAGGAAAGGGTTTATTGGAATTGCCGAAGCATTTGGTAGGAAAGAAAGCTATTTGCGTCGGTTAAGAGATGAATACGATGTCGTGACGGGCAGTTATAGAAACGGACAATGTAACAGACCGCCCAGACAAAGTATTGTTGATATCACCAAATATCTGGATAAATTTTCTTACAATGAATTGTTACAATTGGTTCAAACTTTTATTGATAATAGTAGTCAAGAAATGCGTGACAGCGATTTAATGGATGGGCAAACAGCTGATATGGGGAATTTAAAAGAGGAAGAAATGGAGTATATCCTTAATTTTAAAGATCCGAATGCTGGAATTAAAGAAAAATATGTATTATATAATGGTAGAATTTATAACACTTCCATTGTCAAACAATTAAAAATATTATACCAAGGGAAGTGTCAGATTTGTGGCGAACAACCTTTTAAAGAAAAAAATATAAATATAAGCGAAGTACATCATATAAGATATTTTTCATTATCCTGTAATAATGATATTGATAACCTTATTGTTTTGTGTCCGAATCATCATCGATTAATACATAAACTTAATCCGGAATTTGATTTTGAAAAAAAAGAATTCAAGTATCCGGATGGTACAAAAGAAAAAGTTATTCTTGATTATCATTTGAATTAAAATGAGAGAATAATGAGTTATTTTTAATATGACATTTTCACTGTCTATAAACTTGCACAGTCAGCCCTTGACATCGGGGGCTGACTTTTGCTATAATACGATTACAATAACGAAACGGATTGTTTTGTTATTGCAAAAGAGGCATAAAATGAGAGTTCTGAATCAGGAAACACTTGAAAGAGTAGCGCAGTATAACATTGATTATCAAAAGAAATACGGGAAATCACCGAGTTTTCGAGAGATCATGCGCGCTTTGAACCTTGGTTCTCTTGCAACTGTTCAAAGATATGTAAGGGCTTTGCAAAAGTCTGATCGCTTAGAAGTGACAAATACGGGGAACATTCAACCATTGCCACAGCTGGAGGAAGGAAGCAGAACGGTAATTCCTCTTATTGGTGAAATAGCCTGCGGTGAACCTATTTTTGCTGTTGAGAATATCGAAGAAAGCTATGCGTTCCCGAAATCTCTATTTGGTGACGGGGAACTGTTTATGCTTCGGGCAAAAGGCAACAGTATGATAGATGCAGGGATAAATAAAGGCGATCTGGTGGTATTACGCAGACAAACTACTGCCGACGACGGCGAGATAGTCGCCGCCCTGATAGATGGTGAAGCAACTCTGAAAAGGTTGTTCCATCGTGACGGGAAAATTGTTCTGCACCCTGAAAATAAGCGAATGAAAGATATGGTTCTTGATAGCTGCGACGTTCAGGGTGTGTTGGTAAGCTGTATAAAAATGTATTGAAGGCGGAATCGCTTTGAATATGATTTGCAGAGATAAGTTTCTTCGGTGCCGGAGTTCTCGACCGCACATACGCAGAGCTTAAATCCACTCCTCTGCAAGTTACGAGAAAGGAGGGTTTATGGGTTATGCAAAACACATGGAAGCCGACGAAACGTCTGTGTACAAACTGCGGGCAAGCGATTATCGGGTACAGGAACGATAAAGGCTTGGTTAAGTTACAGTGTCCTAAATGCGGGCTTGTAATGGTAAGTAAAAGAATGAGCCGACGGCACGAGCGGATAGATATTACTCCTCCGCCTGGCGAATACATTGATAATTAAATACGGAATAACGACGTTTCAGGTCTGACGGTTGAAAAAGCACCGTGTAAATGTAAATCCTGTTACAGGTCATATTCTTAGAATAGTCGAAGGTTAGTCCGAGCGATCGAGAGGCCCCGACAGATAGATTTCCTTATAGCGGAAGTCTGTTTGTCGGGGCTTTTTCGTTTGCAAAAAACCTTTGAAAAAAAAGTTAAAAAAATTTTTTGAAGTCGCAAAAACCTTGCGAGTTCAACTTCTAAACTACAGGCAAGAAAGGCAAAGGAGGTGAAAATCGGTGAATGTCAACGAGAGGCGCAAAGCGATATTGGAAGTTCTTTGCGCTCGCCGGCACGAAACAAGAGAGAATCTTGCGTTCGAGTTCGGTGTAAGCAAACGCACAATTGAATATGACGTGCTGAGCCTCTCGTTGGAGTACCCGGTTTACACTTCGCAAGGAAACGGAGGCGGCATACACGTCGTGGACGGTTTCAAGCTTGAGATGAAGTATCTGTCGGACAAGCAATGTTCTTTGCTTGAAAAATTGGCGGCAAATCTTTCGGGCGAAGATGCCGAGGTCATGGCTTCCATCATCAAAACATTCGCTTTGCCGAAAAAACAGGAGGAAAAACCGATATGACAATGAAGCAAATCCAGATAGACCTTCAAGAGATCCGTTACTACTACGCGCGTAAGGATATGTTCGACAAAGCGTGTGATTCCGTTGTGAAAAACACCATCGTCGAAAAGGTCGGTAAGTATAACGAGGTAATGCACGATGCTCCTCCGAGATTGTACGCATTGTATGTTGCTCTCTATACCGAGAACAACACGCAGATCGTCGTTGCCGATGACTGGGGAGTGTCGGAAGGATACATTAAAAATCTGAACCGAAAACTGCGGGATTATTTGCTTGCGGTATTCAATAAAAACCATAAGGAGAGTGACAGTAATGACAATGTATAAGCTTGATTTTGCCAAAGGTGCAACCAATATTTACAGAACGGAGAACTATATCGTCAAGCAGGTTTTCGGGATTCAGCTCGATAACAAACTCGGTAACGTGACGATGAGCTACGACACCTATTATCTTCGTACTCCGGAATTGGATGCGATCTACGAGTACATGTTTTCCGACAGAAAAAACATTGACGGAAAGCGACTCCATACCACGATGTATGTTCGTACCTACATCGAATAAACCGGCGTAACCGAACGCATTGAAATTGTGGCGAAACCTATGCGGTACTTCGAAGGATAAGAGTGGCCACTCACCGCAAGAAAATCGCATAGGACAGCGGTCCAAGTGTAAGCGTTCGTTACTATATATACAACTTAATAGCTGTGCTAACGGCATAACGGGCAAAAAAATTACAAATTACAGGAGGATTTTACTGTGGCAGAAAAAAGCAGTAAGTACAACAAACGCCGTTGGTCCGTGCCTTCGAAAAGAGCAAAGGGATACGCGGCAGACAGAAAAGCAAAGGTACATACCTACGGACCTAAGGAAGGTAAGGAACTGACCGACTATGAAGCCGGTATGCGTTCGGGCTATTTGCAGTGTCAGACTGACCACGCAGGTATCTACAAGTACAAGAAAGCAATTTCCGAAGGAAAGAGTAAGGCAGAAGCGAAAGCCATTTCGCAGAAGAAAGGATAAAAAGGAGGATTTCAGGTAATGGCAAAGAACACCAATAACAAACAGATTTTTGTTGAAAGAGAGACTTTTGAGAAGAACGGCAGAACTTTCTTCTCGTATTTCATCAAGGGCAATATCCGTGGCAAAGACGTCAAGGTGGCCGTTGTTCCGCCCGACAGAGGAGGCTATACCGTACTCGACATCGTATTCGGTGATCAGATGGCGGCGCATCTTGTTGCAAAGCCTTTCGAAATCAAGGACGAAGCGACCGGGAAAATCATTGCCGGTAATACATATTCGGTTCAGACCGTGGACGAAAACGGCGAAATCTACGAATGTGCCGTCAAGCCTTACAGAAGCTCGGATAAATCGCTTCTGAATATGCTTCTCAGATAACAAACAATTTCAAAACGGATACTTTACGGCTGCGGTTTAACTCTATTAAACCGCAGTTGTGAGTATCAGACAAAAAAATAGGAGGTTACTATGTATAACGATTTGAATCAACACAAAAAATCAGACGCTATAAAATGGGTTATCGTCTTTATCCTGATAGCTGTTCTCTTGGTAGGTATGGCTGCGTCTTTAACTTTGACGCTTTCGGATAAAGAGGAAGAAAAAGGAGAACAGGCGCAAGAACAAGCGTATGCCAATGACTTTACGGCTGAATGTATCAGTACGGCTAACGTAAAGCTTGCAATGAATTCCGTTGCTATGCTTGCCGAAGATAATTCGGTCAGTAAAACGCTGACAGCAACGGTGTATCCAACGGACGCAACGAATAAACTCGTGGACTGGAGTATCGAATGGAGTAATCCTTCTAAGCAGGAAGAGGTAACGGACTATGTTACCGTCACTCCTGCTTACGATGGAAGCAGTGAAGCAACTGTTACTTGTTACCAGCCGTTCGGTTCCGACCAGATAAAAATTACTGTTACGACAAGGCAGGGTGGCTATACGGCTACCTGTATCGTATCTTTCAGAGGAGTGGCTTCTTCTCTTTATTTGACCTCTGCGACCTCGCCGGTTTCTAATGCGGGCAGAGGCGAATATTATGACCTTCCGAGCAAAAGCAGCACGGTGTTTACCGTCAATCTCGGAAATGTTTGGAATGAAGTAGGTTCGTATGATTTGAGTGCGGAAATCGAAGCGGTCGGTTCACTTTATGTCAGCGATAATTTCGGCGACTCTTTTGGCGGTACTACCATCGAAAATGTACGGATGGTCGACGTAGCGGACCTGTTGGAATATCTCGGCATTTCTGCGACCGTGGACGACAACGTAGTTACTGTTACAACGAATAAGGTTTTGGATACCTTCTTCTATTCTCACTCCGAGAATGACGAATACGGCGCCGGAACTTGGTACTACAACGACTACGTTTATTACGAAGAATGGATGGAAGGACTGGGAACGGCTTATTCGCAGGAGTATAAGGACGGTGGAGTATACAACGCTTCCCACATTGATTCCTGTTACTACGTTCTGAAGGTAACGGATAGCGTAAGCGGTTTGTCTACATCTGTCAAATTCTGGGTAAGTACGGGCGTTTCCTCTGTCAAATTGGATGAAACGACTCTTTCGTTTTAAGGTGAGCCTATGAAGAAAAGCGTGCAGATAGGAAATACGGTTGCAAAAGTTATCGGATATGTTCTGCTCGTTATGGTAGTTGTAGGTATTGTCGGTACAATTGTCTATTTCACAGGCGGATTAACGAGCGACTTCAAAACGTTTTATGTTTCCGTGGACGGCAAAGACGTTTTGACAACCTCAGGCGGCTACTTGGCGTCACCCGAAAAGCCCTTGAAAGTTGACATCAAATATATCTTCAATTCGGCAGGCGGAGACGCAAGCGGGTATTCCGTTAAAGTCGTACCTCATGTTGTGGAAGGCAAGGATTTTGACTTCACTCTGGACGATCAGGTGTACTCATTCCAAGCAGAAACCGATCTGACTTCTGGATTTGATATTCAGCGGGAGAAATCGTCTTTTACGGTTGCTCCCAAAGGCAAAGTCATGGAAGTTTTACAGGCGGTTTATCCGAACAATACAATTGGCGACTGTGACGGCAAAAGCTACGAAGACATGTATGCTCTTATCGTAACGTCGTATAACGGTGAGCAGAGCGTAACTCTTTACTTTACATTGCCGGAGGACGTTTCCGGCGTGGAACTTGATAAAGAGCAAATCATTTTCTAAGGAGTAAAACAAATGAAACAATCAACAAAAACTATTATCAAAGTAACGGCTGGTGTTTTGGCCGCTTTGTTCGTTGTATTGGCGGTGATACTTGTTGTGTCTTATCAAAGCAACGGACAGAGAAACAGCACCGTGGATTTTGAACTGAACCACAACGAAGGAATGGTGGTCAGTTATGCAAGTCAGAATAGCATGCGGCTTACAAATCTTTCCGCTACTACGCAAAACAGCGAGGGCGTAACGCTTTCGGCAACAATTTTACCTGAGACGGCAATCGATAAAACGGTATTGTGGGAAATTTCTTGGAAGAATTCCGAATCGGAATGGGCAAGCGGTAAGACGATAGACGATTATGTTACCATCAGCGAAACGACTACGGCAAGCGGAGAAAGTATTACGGTCAACTGTTTGAAAGACTTCGGAGAGCAGGTTGTCATCAAAGCGGTTGCAAATTCGGACGATAAGGTAAATGCGGTGTGTTTGGTCGATTACGCACAGAAGATTAAAGCTCTCAATTATACGTTCAAATACGGCACTTCGTCAATGACTACTCCTACAGCCGATTCTGATGGGGTTTACCGTGTGGACTATACGGGCGAGGAAAAGAATTATACCGTTGAGTGCGTACCCGTTTATACAAACTATACCATTCAGGACGAATTCACCAAGACGGTCAGCGGTCAGTTTACCGATTCCTTCGGCTATACCGCAAGTTACACCCTTACGGAAATTGCTATGCAGGCGGGATTGTTTATCGGTTCCGATGCGGAAGGCGAGATGACGGAAAACGCTCAGAGTTTTGTCGACCTTATTGTCACGGCAAGTAAGACGGGGAACTTTAACGCTTTGGCTTCCATGCTGAACACGGCAAACACAAAGTATAATGCGTTGACGAATGAAGAAAAAGCACATTCGAGAGTGGTAAACGCAAAACAGGCAATGGATCATATCGGAGCGGGTTTGCAAGACGGTCGTGTCGATACGGAAGATCTTGAAGGAGCTCAGGATATACTCAACGGCTATGTGGCGCCGTTGCCTTCGGGAGATTTTACAGGCGGCGTTCATATCGAATCGGTTGACGCCTTGCTGAACGCAGCCAAGAACTGCAACAACGCAAGCAAAGGCATTGTTGAATTTACGGTAACTTACAAGGGGACCTATTCCAATGCGACTTTCCGTATTGAACTCGGCTATACCTCTGATTCCATTGAGGTTGCAAGGTCTATGGAAATGTCTAAACCTTCCATTATTTTTTGACGGAGGTGAGCGATATGACTCGTGAAATAAGATTCAAACTATTGACGTGTCTTATCGCATTGGCAATTTTGTTCGGCGTCGTCTTTTCGGCGGCGCCGAATATCGCTTATGCGGAGGGTACGTTGAATTTTGATACGACTAACGTATTGGACGACTTGCGGTCCTCATCCGTTGGCGGCAAACCGTTCGATCTGAATGATTATCCTTTCGATGAGAGCAAGGATATACAGGTTATCAATTTCGTTGAGTATTGCTATTCGTACAAAGCGAATATGCGTGGAAACTACGGACTGTATGTGTACGTCTATAACCCGAAGGGACTGAACTTATCGACAAACAGCAAGAGCAATAAAATCCAAATGGCAGTATCGTATGATGCAGACGGCAACCCAAACGACTACGCGAAGTTTGATTTGCAGTTTTTAAGTAAGTCCGAAGAGAGTAATTACAAAAATCTGTTTTATAAGTTCAAGGTAATTGACCGAGAGATTGACGGTACGACTTTTGCGGAAAGGGTAAACAGCAACGAACGCAGATATGACGTTTCGGGGATTGAGCTTACGACATATGGACAAGTCAATGCAGTTGATTATCCTTGCGGAGGCTCTTACATATTTTCGGGCTATGTAAAAGGCTACGGTCCCGATCCGTCTGCCGAAAGTACGCTTGTTTCTATCGTAAGAGAGATGGAAACCATTTCCCTTGACGTCAGAGGAACAAATTATCGCACGGAGTCTAGTTCTGCAGGAAAGGATCATCAGAATCAGCTTGAAAGCGTGTATTTCAGCGTTGACAACGACATTTTGGAGCAGTACGGAAAATTACAGAAGGTCAAGGCAGAATGGTACGAATACAAGACGGCTCCCATTGTTGTCGTTTCCGATAAAGCCGTTTATGACGCATTAAGCGATTACGTTGGCAAAAACATCGGCGAACATACGGACTCTCTGAGGTATATGCTCGGTTACGGACGTAACGTCATTTCTTCACCCGGCTCTACCGTCATTACTTATAACTGGTCTTATAACGTGGATTGCTATTCGAATATCGGACTGAGTTCGTTTGTAGTCAATTCTTACGACGTTTGCGAATTGTTGCCTTATCTGTTTTATACGGGCGGTACAAGCGCAAAAGACTATGTGCTTTCAAGCGATACACTGAAAGATTGGATTTACTCCTATGACAAGAGTAGTGTCAACGGATACTTACCCATCAAAAATGGGCAGATCAGCGCCGATTTGTTTTTGGACAGTGTGGACACGGACAGGACTATGGGTTACAACTGCGTTGAGATAGACGCTTCGGAAGAATACGATTTGCTGTCATATACCGCAAACCACGGCTTTTGGGATAAGGTGTGTGATTACGGATTTTTTGCTACGTTGTTTGGAAAGGTGCCTACCGACGAAAACGTGTTCGGCATAGAGCCGATATATGCGGTGACCGATCAGGATGTTTCGTACGACAATGAAGGGATTGCAAAGACTCTCTTAATTGACGAAGGCGATGTGGATGAGTTTAAGGAGTATTATGAGGCGGCTAAAAAACAGGACAAGACGACTTTTCTGTTTCGGTTTGCGGTGACGGATTATTTCGCTGGAGACGTGGATATTGACGATACAAAGAGCGAAACGGGCTTGCTGATTAAAGACTCGGCTTACATGGCGCAGGAAACGGTGTTTATGGATTTCGATATTATCCAGCTTACTTTTAACCGTGACGGGGTATATCACGTAATTCCCGTTGTATCCAGTCCTGTCGACGTGGTTGGAGCAATCACGCCGCCTGTTGAGTTCGATGGATATGAGTGGTGGAAGATCCTGCTTGCAGTTTTGCTGCTTATCCTTTTGATAGTCATACTGTTTCCGATTCTGCCGTGGATCATCAAAGGACTGTTCTGGATTATCTCGTTGCCGTTCAAGGCGATTGCCGCGCTGTTCAAGAGTATCGATAAGGCAAGAAAAAAGCGAAAAGAGAAGAAGGAGGAATAACAAATGAAAACGGTTAAGAGAATACTTGCCGTATGCCTCTTGATCGTGACCATACTGGTCGTCGGCTATCTCGTTTATACGGGTAGCCGATTGACCGACGGTCAAGCGATTATCTCTCAGGTAGGAGGTGTACTATGAACAGACGAAATGCAGCCAATATCATATTTTCGGCAATCGTGTCAGTAGGCTTTGTCCTTCTCGGCATCTTCGTCTTTTCGTCCTCTTATCTCAGAGCATTCGAGGCGGGCGGCAACCTGATAGATTCAATCAAGTTCTACTTCTGCGAGATATTCGGAATAGCGCACAATACCGCGCCTACTGTAAATTCTTGGTCGGAAGTTATAAAGTGGGATATCTTGCTTCCTTCTGACTTTGATACATTCAAGGTTTCGGCAATAAGGTTCTTTGAACTCCTTGTAGATAAGGAAAATTTCATAGGCTATTGGTCGGTGGTCGGGGATAAATCGGCGGTTGTGGCAAAGGTAATTGCGATTGCGCTTCCTTGCGTTCTCGTATTTGTCTTTGCGTTGAAACGGCTCTATGCAAGCGGAAATACGAAGCACAACAAAGATACGCTGCCTCTTAAAGCGTTCAAATCGGTATCAAGTGTTACATATCAGCCCGTAAAACGGTTCGTGCTCGGCTATATCGACTTTCTCAAACAGACGAATTGGCTATGGATATGCTGGCTTGTGATGTGGGCGTTCCATCTCAATCTCGTAAGTATCGTATTGGGCTTTTTTGCCTATTACTTTTACTTTTCGGTGTCCTTCGACGTCGCGTCTATATACACGCAGGTGTGCAAGCTTTTTATCGACTTGCAGGTCATTTTCCGACACTTCCCGTGGTGGAGCATTGCAACGATAGCGTGGCTCATCTTCAACCGTTGGAGAAAGTCAATCGCTTTGAACAGACTGCGGCATTTTGAAGCCCGTAATTGCGGGTTTATCAACGAGGTACCCATCGTGTCCATTTCGTGTGGTTCGATGGGAAAGAAGAAAACGACGCTCATCACGGATATGGCTCTATCACAGGAAGTGATGTTCAGACAAAAGGCATACGACATTCTGAAAAACAACGATATGAAATTCCCGATGTTCCCATGGATAGCCTTTGAGGACGAACTAAGGCTTTGTATGGAACACGGCACCGTGTACAATCTCGCAACAGTCAAAGAATGGGTTTCTTTGAAACGACGAAGATTTGAGCGTCAGGGCAGAACGGATTTGCAATTATATGGCTATGATATTTGCCGTTATGGGGCGTCTTATAATGACGGACTGAAAATCAGTACGCTGTTCGAAGTGTTGGAAATATACGCTCAGGCGTACTTCATCTACGTTATTGAAAGCAGTCTTATCGTGTCGAATTATTCCATCCGCGAGGACAACGAACTTGTAAGCAACGGCAATTTCCCGATTTGGGCATCAGACTTTTTCCCGGAAGGAATTACCGAAGGCAGGCACGCGCATATTCTTGATTTCGACGTGTTGAGGCTCGGCAAAAAAGTTATGGAGAATAACCCAAAGGCAGGCAGTTTTGAATTTGGTGTTGTGGCAATTTCGGAGATAGGAAAGGAGCGCGGCAACAATCTGGAACTCAAGGAAGTCAAGAAAGGCACGGAAGAAACCAATCAGAAGAATGACTTGTTCAATGCGTGGCTCAAAATGTGCCGTCACTCGGCAACGGTTGATAATTTCCCGTTCATCAAAGTCTTTACAGACGAACAGCGGCCCGAAAGCTGGGGCGCCGATGCAAGAGATTTGTGCGACATAATCCATATCGTGCAATCGGGAGAGCAAAGACTTGCGCTTCCGTTCTACACGATAGAAGAAATGATAAGCGAATGGACGTTCAACCGGTTTATTGCCATGTACTACGATTTCCGTTTCCGCCGAGGCGACAATACGTTGCTCGTGCATTTATTGAAATGCGTAACTTCGTGGATATGGCGCAGGAACGTAAGGATATTCAACAGATTCGGTTATTCGATGCTGAAGATAGAAAAAGAGCGCGGAACGATGGATGGAAAGCCGGAGAATAAGAAGTATTATCTGATGAACAAGAAGATTTACAGCCGCCGTTTCTCGACGGACTGTTTCAGCGATTACTTTAACGATATGGCAAAAAAAACGAATGTCGGACTTATGGACTATATGGAATACGTTACGGAAAAAGCAAGTGTAGAGGAACTTAAAATGCAGAACAGTTATTTTATCAATTCACTATACAGGGATACCGATGAAACGGGTTCTGCAAGATAAATCGGTACTCCTGTAAAGGAGGGATCCATGCCATACGGCGAATGTAAAATCTATTTTGACGGCAGTCATTACATTGGCATACCGCACACGACAAGGCCGTTAAGGCGGCGTCCGAAACCGCCGGAAGAAGAAATTGTTGTAACGGAAAAAGAAGCCGAACCGCCCACCGAAAAAGATGAAAATATCAAGGCAACAGAAAGCGCACCGTCGGATTCAAACGATGCGCCTATTGCACTTGAAAAAAATACTGAAATGTCAGAGTCTGAGTCTGAACCGCAAACCGAACCTCAGCCGAAGGTAAGGACAATGACAAGAAAGGAATTGTTTGATGAGCTGTATCAAAAGTATTTGAATAAACCTCGTCGCATAAAATTAGAGCTTATTGCGAAAGAGATGTTATCGTATTTTAAGACGGGGGAACTGTCAAGGATTTATGTCAATGAAAATATCGAAAGGAAACTCCGTAACCTTATAGCAAGAAGAATACGTTTGACGAGAAAAGCGAATTTGCAGGAATTCAATTATTTCGTGACGTTCACTTATGACGGAAAATTGCATACGGAAGATAGTTTTCGGAAAGGGTTAAAGAATTGTCTGAGGCATCTGGTAGAAAGAAAACAATGGAAGTACATCGGCGTATGGGAACGATCTCCCGAAAAACAAAGATTGCATTTTCACGGCATATTTTATATACCCGAAGGCACAATGCCGGGAATGCTGCTTGATGTCAACGATTATAACTTTAGTACGCATAACAGGCAGATAACGCATCAAAATACATACTTTAACGAGCGTTTCGGGCGTTCGGACTTTGAACTTATTGATGATATGGATAAAATGGGCGATGCGCTTGCATACATAATGAAGTACATCGAAAAAAGCGGTGAGAAGATAGTTTATTCCAAAGGGCTTCCGCAATTTTTCATTTCGGACGTAATGGATGAAGATATTATTTGCTTTACAGGTCTTGAAGATAAGAAACTGTTACTGTCAGATGATTTTACTTGTTGGGACGAAGGATGTTACGTCGGCAAGGTGAGCAAAGCCGTGATCGCACAGCTTCGCAAGTGTAACTGAAATAATCGAGTGTAAAATACGGTATTAAAACGGAAAACTGCGTGACGGTGAAAGCGGAAGATCGCCCAAGCGGTTCAGCGGGCGACTCCGCTTCCGTCATCGCTTCCGCTTTTCCGTATTTCAGTCGAGTTGAGGGTATTTGCGTGTGCTTGTCCGGCGGAGCGAAGCGACGCCGCTTGTATCAAGACAAGCACACGCAAATATCCCAATACCGTATTCGAAGGGTATGTTATGGTTCACTGCATAGGTTTATAATTGTCTTTTTCTTTTGCACGGCATAATCGTATGCGATTTTAGTTCCGCTTTTCGATCGAAAAGAGAAGATACGTTTTCTGGTCGCCGGTTTAAGTGGAAGTTGATAGTTTTCGTTATAATAAAAAATACAGAAGTCTGCCTTGTCAATCATATATTCGTTGCGTTCTACATAAGCGGCTTTTCCCGCTTTCTCAATTTTGTCTGGGAAATAGGTAGCATCATAGAATTTAAGCAGATAAGCCTCATAGTCATTGTCAATATATGGATAAGAGGCTCGAATGTATATCCGTTTGATGTGTGGACGGATCTGTTGTATTTCCGTGATTGTTTCAAGGCATAAATCATCGAAAGCACTTCGGCTGCCGAACAAAAAAGTATCAACCTGTTTATCGTCAATCAGACGGATGATAGTTTCTTTTAGCCTTGTAGTTAATATTTCACATTTTTGAATTTTGCGATGACCTATAAAAGTTGCAATCAAAGGGGACTCCTTGAAAATACGAAGTTATAACTTCCTATATTATACGCTTTTCAAGTTTGCAACGCAATCAATACGGCGTTCTAACTCCGTATTTTTAACGCCTTATATTGATAAACTATTTATAAAGAGTTTGAGGTGTATTATTTTGACTATTTGCCAAGCAGTTGCGAAACGCATAAATCAATTATTAATAGAAAGGAAGATGACGCAGTATCGGTTAGAACAAGATTCTGGAATTCAACACGGTACGATGAATGGCATAATGAGCGCAAGAAATAAGGGCATAGAGTTAAATACCGTTATGATGATAGCTCGTGGGTTCAAAATGACAGTGATTGAATTTTTGGACGATCCGATATTTATGTCAGAAGATTTGGAAATAGAATAAATCATAAAAAAAGCCGCAATGAAGCGGCTTTTTCGTTTCATATGGTTGTGTAGGATTTTCCTTCTACTGTAATGCGGTTGCCTGTAATTTCCGGTTCACCGCTCTTGCAGGCACGTAAGATTACGTGGACAGTATCTTGTTCGGCTTTTGGCATATCGCCTTCGTTGAATTTGTCTTCACCTCCGACCTCGATGATTTTGAAGCCTTTGGATACCATAAAGGATGAGAATTGCCAGAGCTTTTCAAACAGTCCGTTTGAGTCCATAATGACCGAGAGATTTTCGGTCGGGTGATAAGCTGTAATTCTGAAATAGTTTGCCATTGTTTAATTCCTCCTATGCGGCAATTTGTTTAAGTGTTCTGTTAGCGTAAGGGAGCCATACTTTGTTGACATAATGCAGTACGTCTTCGTTCGGTTTGTGATCGTGTTCTCCGTAACATTGCAGGACTTTCTTTTGCGATATTGAGTATTCGACTGTAACGAACGGAGTGTTGGGTTCCTGTTTGTTTCGGATAAAGAAGATGAGCGATTCTTCCCGTACCATACGTTGGTCATAATTCATTCTGCCTACGCAGTGATGCAAGGCTTCGCCTTCTCGAATTAGATCTGCCGGGCTTTTTGCAATAATGCAGATAAACGCGCTTCGTTTTGCGTGTTGCAAGGATAGGTATTTCTCTGCAACGGCGGCAAATTGAACATACAGTTCCTTGCGTTTTTCTTCATCTTCGATTGCTTTCTTTGTAGCGTACTGGTCGATGCGGATATTGTGCCAGCGTTTGAAATCGTGGGGGAAACGGTTCTTGTCTTCTGTCATATCGAGTCCGAGATTTTGGCAGGCTTTCAGATAGTCAAGATAAGTGTTCGGGTTGGTTTGTTGTTTTAGCATATAGTCGAAGAACCGTTCAAGGTCTTTGCCTTTGAACAGTTCTTTAATGGGAGTAAGACTGCTGTCGTGGATTAGTCTGAGCTTCGCTTCCTTATATGATTGCAACTGTTCAAGCGGTTTTTTCGTCCTATATGCACGGATTATGACGTCGATATAGTAGTGTCTGTTTTGAAGTAACTCTTTATTGGAAATGAGCCATTTGCAAAAGGCTTTATCCGTTCCGCAGCGTTTTAGAATGGTTGTGCTCATGGCAATTCTCGAAAAGCCGAGTTTCATCAGCATTTCAATCTGGGGATACTGTCGATAAAGCCGTAAATATTTGAAAATATCGCAACCCTGATACAGTTTATACGCGCTGTATCGGAATTCTGGTAAGCGGTCTATAAAGTAGGGATTGATAAGTTCGGCATACGGATCGTAATATTTATCGTCAGCCCAGCACCAACCGCGTTCGTACCAGTTTTCGCATTTTTGCAAGCCTTCTTCGTACCAGCCGAAACGAAAACCCATACTTGCGCAATAGCAGTATTCCATATCTTTCACAAAGCATTTTTTCGAGTTCAGTCCGTGAACGGCAACTTGCTTGCAGTACCATTTTTTGTAGCGGTTTTTCACGGCAACGGTCACTTTCACAAGCTCGTTTTTCCGAGTGGTAAGATAGGCATAACAGCGAACGTGTCCGTCTGGGTTAGGATAGTTTTTATTATCCGCCTTTCGGATTTGGTTTAGTATGTATTTCGGGATAGGTCTGATGTCTGTTTCTCTCATAATTTCACCTCAAAGAAAGTTTGTCTCCGAAGATTGCATCTAATTTGCAAAGGGCAGTTTTATCAAAAGCTGTTGCGTCAAACAAATCTTCGGGTTCGTCGTCAATGTCTTGCGGTTCTTCGATATCTCCGTCAAATTCCCGCATTTCTTCTTCGGTCATTTCATCGTAGATTTCGCCGGTATCAAGATTGATAGCGGATTGCGGGTTGGAAAGCTCTTTCAATGTGCCGTCAGAATCGACAACAACTAAGCGATGGTTTCGTTGAATTTTGTCAAAATACAGTTCAGCGGCGTGGTAGGGGAATCCGACCATCGGGATTCGGGTTTCAAGTCCGACGTCACGGCCTGTTAAAGTAAGATTACATTCTTCGGAAATTTGTACGGCTTTTTCGCCGAACACTTCGTAGAAGTCACCGAGCCGATAAGCAACCACGTAATCAGGATAAGAGTGTTCTATTTCCAGATATTTTTCATAGAAAGGGGACAGCTTTTTCTGAGTTGCTTTTTTGTTTTCTTCTTCGGCGATTTCGGCAAGGATTTCGTCGATTTCTTCTTGCGAAGGCTGTTCGTCCTCGTCATCATTGTTTTCGTCTTTGACTTCGGGTTCCGATTTCTGCGGTTCCATAAAATCAAAGAGCGTCGGTTGACGCTGTTCCGGTTTTTTTGGTTCGACTTTTTTGACTTTTGCAGGCGTCGATTTCGGAGCGGGTTTATATTCGGTACCGTCATCGTTTAAGAGCGTACCTTCGATACTGTCTTCTTCGAAATAGTGGACAGCCCAGCCATAAACGACTTTATCTTCTACACACGCTGAATTTGCACCTTTCGAGGCAAGTTTTCTTGCCTCGTCTGATGCGTATTTCATAAATCCGTCCAGCGTCTTTTTGTTGATAAAAGTTTTTCCGTCCTTTTCAAAAGGCGTACCGTTGTTGATTTTATCTGAAAGTATTTCGCTTGCGTTTTCTTCGAGGTACGCTTTTATGAGTTCTTGTTCTTTTGTTTTTGTTTCAAGATTCAATCGCATAGTTTTTCTCCTTCGATAAATGCTTCGGAAGCGATCATAATTCCTGTTGAAACTCCACGTTTGAAAATCATGCGCATCAATTCATCGTAATGATCTTCTGTAATTTCGATAAATTTTTCAAAAAGTTCATCGCTTTCTTTGGATAGAGTGGCTTTCAGTTTGTCGTAAAGCGCAAGTTCTTTTTTGCGTTTCTTTTCAGGAAGTACAATGTCTTCTTTTGCATCGATATTTCCGTAGTAAAGTTCTTCAATGATTGATTTCATATTGCATCTCCTTAAAACGGCATGTCGTCCAAGAGTTCAGCCGCTTTTACGTCCAGTTTGTCAAGAGTGGTGTAGTGGTTAAAACCGCCTCTGTAATCGACTTCGTTTTTTGCCGTGCGAATGAGAACATGGTCGTACCATTCGTTTGAAAAATGTCTGACATCGCTAATAGAGATGTACACAAATTTGTTTTGACTGCTTTGGATAAAGGCAGAAAAGCAATAGTGGTTTCTGCCAATATTGACGAGCTGCCAATGGTTATCCCGGCACATTGCTTTCAGATAGTTGATGTATTTGGTCTGAAAAGATTTGTAATCTTCGCCGGTGTAGCACCCTGAAGAAAATTCGTAATCCAGATATTTTTTGAGTTCTGCTAATTTAGCCATAGTGTTAAACCTCCTTGATGATTGTGTAAATATCGTCTGCGTAATATGTACAGTTGAACCAATTAAAAAGGGCGTGACATTTCACGCCCTTGTAGTCCACGATATAATCGTTATCTCCGACTTTTTCCAGTACGGTAATTTCTTCCATTTTTCCGTTCAGGGAATGGATGTGAGCCTGTGTTTTGTACGGTTTCATTTTTCATATTCCTCCAAATACTTTTTATATTGTGTGGTTGTTTCTAACAGTTGCGTCACTTCCGGCATGATTTGAGTTTTTGTTTTACCGATACAAGCGAGAGTAAGCAGGTTGGTATTTGAGCTGTAAAATCTGCGGAAAGCGTAATCGAGGACAAGGGAAATATCTTTGTCCTCGTGTTCGTTTGTTCTGTTGATAGCAAAGATTGCCGTCAGGATCGATTGAACTTCATCTGTGTGTTTCATTTATTTCATCTCCAGCTGTATGAGGGTGATGTAATCGTGCATCTGCCAGTTATATTTATTTGTGATGTTCCAATATGCATAAGTTTCCAAGCTCGTGTCTGGCTGGCATTCATCGAAATCATATCCGTCAAGAATGTCGTCATTTTCATCGAAAGCTTCATGCACCCAAGAAATATCCGTCTTTTCCTCGTTTATGCGTTCATGAAACCGCATAGCAGCTTTTTCATAGCTGTCATAAGCTTCAATATCTACGTCCGAGTCATCTTCGGTAGACCATTCAAATACAACTAAGTAAACTTTCATATTCCGCCTCACGCAATTCTTTTGATGCCGCCACCGAAGCTCTGTACGGTAATACTGCCGAATTCCGAACACCAGTCATCGTCTTTGTTCCAGACGTAAGCAAAAGCCGTATGACGGTTTCCTTGGGTGTAAACCAAATCGTCCCATTCTTCTGGATAATCGGTAACGATCAAAAAGTCGTAAAGTTCTCCGAATTCGGTAAATTCGTGGGTAACAGCGTAAACTTTGCATTTGTGTTCTTTTTCGATTGTTTTCATTTTTGCGTAAAGTTCAGGCTCTTGGTCGATCCAAAAGCCGCCGAAGCCTTCAAAGAAACATACCTGTTCGCGTTCCTCAAAGCCCTTTATGTAGGGTTTGTAGATATCCATTTTCTTCATGATTTCGATTGCTTTTTCTTTCTTCGTTATTGTCGTTTTCATAGCCTTTTCTCCTTAAATGTAATTTTCTAATGATTCAAAGTTGTAAGCGATGTTTCTGAGTGTTTCTTCAAAGCCGAACCATGCAAGCAAATTTTGGTTATATGTGTCTTGTGCAAGCGGATCTTCCTTGTCCCACTTATCTCCGAAAAGTTCGGAAGGGGAGTAAAGCCCTGTTCCGTTCATCGTGTCGTACAAAAGACTGTTGATTTCCTGTCTGTACTGTTTGTAAAAACGCACAGTATCTGTGTAGTAGATCAGTTCGCCTACAATACCTGACTGGCAACCGTGATAAAGCACGTCGGTAAAGATATCCTTCTTATCCGAATAGTCGCTCCATTCGCCGATAACGTAGTTGCATACCCGTTTTGTAAGAGGGCTGCTTGAGTTTCGTTTTATTTCTTTAACATTAGCAAGTGTCAGTTTCATTACGCAACCTCCTCGAAGTCGTCCAAATGGACGTGTTCAAACATAGCGCCGTACTCAAAATACAGTCTGCCGTTCTTGTCCGCGAGAAGGTCATAAGTGATAACGCTGATTCTTCCTCTGTTGGTAACGGCTATCTGGATTTCATTTTTGGCAGCATCGATTCCTACGATGTTGAAGGTGATGAATTCTTCACCGTCATAGAGTTCGAATTCTGAGAGATAATACCTCTTGAATTCAGGAATTTGGGAAACTTTGTTTTCCATAGAATTTACCTCCAAATTTATTTTGCCTTTCGGCAGAGGCAGAGGTAGCATTGATTGAGCATAGGTCTGTTCATTGGAAGTGATGAAAAACAGAAGTCAACGCATCAAGAAAAAATATTGAGTTGGAGTTGTTAGATTTTCAAGGCAAAAGAAAAAGCCGAGAAGAAATTTCTTCCCGGCTTCGGAGTTAAAATATATTTGATTTTTAAGCGATATTTTTTCGCATTGACTTCTGCGAAATCTGTGCTACGATAGCCGCCACGAAACGGCAAAATTTGGAGAACCTTATTTCAACGATTGGTTTTACTTAATTTTGAAAGCAATTCCACATATCCTAATAAATTTTTCTTAATGTTTTGTGTTTGCATTGAAGCTAAAGAATTATATTCTCGAATTGTCTTTAAAAATTTTTCTGGAGTTTTTAGACCAATGTAACAGAAAGCCTCATTTATTGTCAGGAGATTCAAATAAACGGTTTCTTCGCACGAAATTGTATGTAATTGATAAATGTATTGGTCCTCAGGACTTTTATATATGATAATGTCCGCATCGTTTTTAATTTTGTCTGCATTCTTATAGATTGTCATTGGTATACTTAAATGATTTTGGAGCAGCAGAGAGTGGAACGGTATTTCTTCATGTCTTAATTCTGGATGCAATAAATATTGTTTCCATAACGGGGAAACCACGAGTATTGCAATGTTTGATGATATTGGGAAAAGAATATAATTATCAATATAGCTACTTTCATCTGCTATTTCTTTTTTGGCTATTTCATCGAAATTGTCTTTACCGTACAACTCCTGTCCGATTATTTGGGCAGTTTTTATAAAATCATCTTGTTGATCTTCTGGAATTTTTATTGGTAGTCTTTCTGTGCAATAGCCTAAATCATTTATGCAGAATTCATCTGCTGTTTTTATAAACATCAAAAAAGAAGAGTTGATTTCCAAAGCATTTTTACGAATGCCGATCATATCGGTTTTCAACAAAGAATCCCAATCAGAATCAAGTATTGTAAGCATTTCACGCTTCCAAAAATCCACTTTGCTTTCATTTTGATTTATGTTAAATTGACTTAACTCAAAAGTATTGTCAGGTATATTGGTATAAGATTTTTTATTGTGTGGTGTTCTGTAAATTTGAAGCAAAATGTATTTTTTAATTGTTTCTAATTCGGCACGTGTAAAAGTAAAAGTTGGGACGCTATTATTGTCAATCTTATTAAGTAAAGTGCCCATTGGATCTTCTATGTTGGCTTTGAATTTGAGTTCTAAATCTTTGTTATTATTGGCAAATTCGACATCATATAAATTATTTTCACAAAAGGCATTTTCAGGTTTTGCATAATACGCTGAAAAATTAATAAGATTTAAAACACATATTACAGCATTGCCGTTTTTATTTTGTTGTGTAAAATTTTTTAATAATCTACATTGCACATAGTGATTTTTATCGTAGTGTGGCATCTGAAACCTCTAAAGGTACTTTTAATATCGTTTGGTATTATATCTTTATCATATTATAACGTATCAATCAAAGATTTACCAGTAAAGACGCACGTTATTTTTAATGGTTCAAGTTACGATAACGTTCGTAATGTTATATGGGATGATTGTAGGTAGTATTTAAGAAGCTTCTATTAGATGGCCTATTTTCGTTCAACGATGATGCCAAAGTAATCAATGGCAAAAAATAATACGAACCCGTTTTCAGAGTTCGTATTATTCACTAATGGCGGAAAGTGAGGGATTCGAACCCCCGGATGCTCTCACATCTCATGTTTTCAAGACATGTGCCATCGACCACTCGGCCAACTTTCCGTGTTAAAATTGCCGAAAAATCGGCAATTTTTTATTCAGTTTTGCGTTTCTACAAGTTTTGACCGCTTGATTTGCAATTTGTAGAAAAGTTTGTAGAATTTACGGCGTTCGCAAAAGGTTTGTAGAAAACTGACTTGCAAATCGACTGTTTTGACAACAAATATTTTATCACAAAATACAGGACAAAATCAATCGCTTGCGGAGCAAATCTGCCGAAATTCCATTTCTGTTGTAGAAATGCGAGATAAGGTTTGACTGCTTGATTTCAAGTGCTTTTCAAGACTGACGCCATCGACCACTCTGCCAACCTTCCTTATGAAAAATCTGTCGAGGCTCAATTATTGTGCAAATACTATTTAAGAGTATATCAAATCGGGCATTTTTTGTCAACTGTTTCCAGAAAAGTGACTATATAAGTTCATAAATCGCAGTATAACTTGTTTATCCTTGACTTTTTTTTCAATTTGACGTATACTAATACATATATAAAGCTGAGGGAGTGGAAATTTTTTGTCGGCTCAAATGTTATCTCGGAGCAGGTTTTGCGGGCGACAAGGATATACCGTTTCCTTTTGCTTTTTATAACTTGCAATTCGTTACGGTTTTGCCGGCGGCAGAACCGTTTTATTTTTTATAGAACGGAGGAGAAGTTCCGTATGAAAATTATGGTTGCGGGGCTCGGTTTGATCGGTGGCTCGATGGCAAAATCTTTGAACCGTGCGGGTTATGCGGTGGACGGATTGGACAGGCCGTCCGTGCAGAAACGCGCGAAAGAGCTGGGCGTGATAGCGGATATAGCAGAGCAGACTTCCGCATACGACGTCGTGTTCGTGGCGTTGCCCCCGGATGCGGCAATGGCTTTTATGGAAAACAACGCATATAAGGAAGGTGCGATCGTTGCGGATATCTGCGGCGTTAAAGAATCGATCGAGCGTGCGATACTCGCTTCGCCGCGTTCGTTTCGCTATGTGGGGTGTCATCCGATGGCGGGGAAAGAAGTATCGGGCTTGGAAAATTCGGCGGAAACGCTGTTTGACGGGGCGAGTATGATCATCACCGAAAACGAACAGACGGATGCGGGCGCCGTGCGAACGCTCGAACAACTGTTTCGCGAGATGGGGTTTGAATGCATCAAGCATTGCAGCGCCGCCTATCACGATACGAAGATCGCTTATACGTCGCAGCTTGCGCATATTGTGAGCAATGCTTATGTCAAAAGTCCCGCCGCCGACGGCTTTCCCGGATTTACGGGCGGCAGCTTTCAGGACATGACGCGCATTGCGGGGGTGGACGAGGAAATTTGGACACGCTTGTATATGCTGAATATCGACAAGGTGGAAGCGGAACTTTCGCTTCTCATTGAAAATCTCAGAAAATATTTGGCCGCGTTGCGTTCCGGCGACGAAACTTTGCTGAAAGAACTTTTAAAGGAAGGGCGTTTGCGCAAAGAACAGTTGGATGCGGAACGTAAAATTCTTTGATTTTTGCAATTCCGTACGGCGTTGTTTTACAACTGATTGCGAATATGGTATAATAAACGAGAGTAAATGCGCACTGTGTGCGGTTTACCGCCGAGTCGGATAAAAAATATGAAAAAAACAAAGATATATCTTTCCGTTCATGGCGGCGGCGAAGAGCAAAAGTTTATAACCGAGGGGGAAGTATCGGAGCGGAGCGGCCGGACGGAATATCGTTTTCGTGCGGACGGAGCGCAATTTACGATAACATTTTCGGAAAATGTAGTCATCGAGCGGAAGGGCAATATCGCGTATCGCATCGAATTGAACGAGACCGCGCTTACGCAGACGATGATTTGTACAGAATTCGGGTTCCTGCCTGCCGAGGTCAAAACGATCCGGTCGGAAAAATCTTTGGAGCACGGGTTGGAATATAAGGGGGAATATGAAATGCGATTTGAAGAATTTTCTCAGCGGCACACGGTAAAGTTCCGGGCGTGCGACACAGGGAGGGCAGACGAATGAAAATCAAATATTTCGGGCATTCCTGTTTTTTGATGGAAACGCGGCGTGGAACGTGTATTTTGACCGACCCGTACAACGGGATCGGCTATCCTTTGCCGCAGGTGCGGGCGGATTGCGTTTGCTGTACGCATCAGCATTTCGATCATAACTATGTCGGCGGCGTGGATGGTGTGCGTCAAACGATTTCCGATGCGGGAGAATATGTCTTTGAGGATGTGAAAATAACGGGCATTCCCGCATTTCACGACGAAGTGAATGGCGCTAAACGCGGCCGCAATATCGTATACAAATTCGAGGCGGACGGGGTGTGCGTCTGTCATATGGGCGATATCGGGCAGTCGCCGTCTGAGCAGCTGCTCGGAAAGATCGGCCGTCCGGACATTTTGCTCATTCCCGTGGGCGGCACCTATACGGTCGACGCTGCGGGGGCTTTGGAGTATATCGGCAAAATCCGTCCGCGTGTTGTTGTGCCTATGCATTATAAAACGGAGGATTGTACGATCGACATTGCTCCCGCCGACGGTTTTATACGGCTGTGCGGTGAACAGAATTGCGAGAAACTCGACTGTATCGACTGTACGGATTTAAGCGTGTACGAAAGAAAAATAATTTTACTGCGGAGGCGGAACGATGGAAGATAACGAACTTCTGCGCGTATATAAAAAGGTATACGACTATTTAAACAACTGCAATATTTACGAGGTTCGTAATTTAGCCCGTGCATTCGGTGTGAATGCACCCACAACGGATAAAAAGAAAGATTTGATACTTCGTCTTATCCGCATCGGCGCGGGGATTTCCGATCCCGGCCCGCGCAGCAACAAGGGCGCGCGGGTAAAAGCGAGCGACGCATCGGAAGAACGGGTTGCTGCGGTGCGCTCGTTGATCGTCGATTGCAACGAAGCGCTAACGTACGGCGGCTCGGAACAGCCGCCCGCGGAATACCGATTCCGCGATGCCGAATCGGGTGCGGAAGAATTCGGTTACGGCGATGAGTGCGCAACCGGGATATTGGAAGTCGGAAAGCAGGGGCACGGGTATTTGCGCGGATATTCTTTTATGGCGGAAGAAGGCGATGCGATTGTTTCGGACAAGCTGATCCATCAATATCGTCTGCGCGAGGGCGACGTGATCAGCGCCTATATCGTCCAAAACGGTTCGGCCGCAGAAGCGGTGCAGGTGGCGGCGGTCAACGGCGGTGCACCCGTGTTCATCGAGCGGAAAAAATTTGACGATCTTCCCGCCGTGTACCCGAGCGAACGCTACGCGCTTGGCAGAAAAGATTGCGCCTTTCTCCGGGCGGCCGATATCGTTTGCCCGCTGTGTAAGGGGCAGCGCGGGCTTGTTTTTGCGCCGAGCAATGCGGGACGCACGATTTTTTTTCGCGAGGCAGCACGGTCGATTTCGCTCGCTTATCCGAAGTCAAAATTGATTTTTGTTTTGCTCGACCAGCGCCCGGAAGAACTTACGGAAACGGCGGGTCTGTTTCCCGATGCGGCTGTGGTCGCTGCGTCGTTTGAAGATTCTCCCGTCCGCGCGATGCAGGCGGCGCGGCTCGCTTTGGAATATGCGAAGCGTATCGCGGAGAGCGGGGGAGATGCGGTGTTGCTTCTCGATTCGCTCACTGCGCTCGTACGGGTAGTTGCTTACGGCACCGTTCCGTCCGGCAGGGAAACGGCGGGCGGTATCGATTTGGCTGCTCTCGGAGCGGCGAAAAAATATTTCGCCGCAGCGCGTAAACTCAAAGGTGCGGGCTCGCTCACTATGTTGGCGGCGGCGCTCACGGGGCGCGGCGTCGCTTCGGATGCGGATGTGTGCGAAGAACTCGGCGGCGCGGCGAATATGTTTGTCCGTTTTTCGCGCGAAATAGCCGCGCGCGGCGTTATTCCCGCAATTGATTTTTCATGTTCCTACACAAAGTGGTGCGAAAATTTCCAATCGGAACGGGAGCGCCGCTGTGCGGAAGCATTGAAGGAGATGGCCCGCGGCAGATTCGGCGCCGAGCACATAGGCGAACTTTTTTCCAAAACGGAAACAAACGAAGAATTTATTGAGCGTGAGGAGCTTTGGGCTTCCGCGCGGAGGGGATGACGATTATGAAATATTATATCGGAATGGATTTCGGCGGTATGAGCGCCAAGGCCGGGCTGTTTTCCGCGGACGGAAAGCTCGTCTGCAAAGACAGCGTAAAGACATCGAAGGAAGACGGCTATTCGCTGACCGTCGATAAACTCGCGGAATTGGCGCAGGTGCTTATCCGACGTTCGGGCAAGCGCGCCGAATGTTTGGGTATCGGCTCGCCGGGCGTGATCGACGGCTCTGCGGGCGTTGTCGTGCGGTGGGGCAATTTCGATTGGAAAGACGCGCCCCTCGCTGCAGACCTCGCAAAGCGTACGGGCCTTCCCGTCAAGCTCGCCAACGACGCGAATGTGGCGGCTTTGGGCGAAGCAAAGTTCGGCGCGGGGAAAAAGTACGGCGACAGCGTGCTTTTAACGCTGGGTACGGGCATCGGCAGCGGCATTATTTTGGGCGGAAAAATATTTGAAGGGTTCTGCGGCGGCGGGGCCGAGGCGGGGCATATGGTCATCGAAGCGGGCGGCATTCCCTGTTCCTGCGGCAGGCGCGGCTGTTTTGAGCAGTACGCCTCCGCGACTGCGCTCATCCGCGATACCAAGCGCGCCATGTTCGAGTATAAAGACAGCCTGCTTTGGTCTTTGGCGGGGGAACCCGAAAACGTATCGGGAAAAACCGCCTTTGAAGCCGCGCGAGGCGGGGATGCGGCGGCGCAGAAAGTTGTTAAAAACTACATAATGTACCTTGGGGAGGGAATACTCAATCTCGTGAACATTTTCCGCCCTGAGGCGATCATGATCGGCGGAGGCATCTCCAACGAGGGTGAATATTTATTGCAGCCTCTGCGCAAGTATGTGAGCGAACGGCTGTACGTCGATTGCGAGCGGATCCCGCTCGTGATCGTGCGCGCCACGCTCGGCAGCGATGCGGGCATGGTCGGCGCACTCGCGCTCGCCGCGGACAAATAGCGCTCGGCGTATCCGCCGCAAAGGAGAACTTTTGAAAAATATATTTGCAAAAAAGCGCCCGAAGCTCGGCCTTGCGCTCGGCAGCGGCGGCGCAAAGGGAATGGCGCATCTCGGTGCTCTGCGCGCGTTTTGGGAGGCCGGCCTGCGGTTTGACGTTTACAGCGGCACTTCGGCCGGTTCCATCGTAGGCGCGCTCTGCGCGCGCGGCTATACGCCCGACGACATCGGGGAACTGCTCGCCTCGGCAGATTTCAAGAGCGTCGTTCTCTCCGTTTTGGCGTCCGGAAGCACCTTGCCCGTACTGCGCCTGCTCGACGGCGCGTTGGGCGAATACGAATTTTCCGAGCTTTCCAAGCCGTTTGCGGCGGTCGCGACCGACGCTTCCACCGGCGAACGGGTAATTCTGCGCGAGGGGAACGTGGCGCAGGCTGTTCTCGCTTCGTCCGCCGTACCGCCGCTGTTTCGGGGCGTTTCCGTAGGCGGCCGCACGCTTATAGACGGCGCTTTTTCCGACGCGATCCCCGCCGATGTGGCGAAAGATCTGGGCGCCGATTTCGTGATCGCCGTTGCGCTCTCTCCCGCGCAAAACTATGCCGAAACGCGGTTTACGACCTCCGCGGGCGAGGAGATGGCGGTGCGGCAGAAAGGCTTTCTCTCTGCCGATATCCTGCTCGAACCCGACCTTGCGGAGTTTTCGGCGGCGGATATAGCGGGCGGCGCGCGTATGTACGATATCGGCTATGAATGTGCGGCGGAGCGCCTGCCTTCGATTTTGCAAGCGCTGCAAAGTCGGGGTTATCTCGTCCGCGGCTGAAAGGGAAAGTGCGGCGTCTTTGTGTTTCGCCGCCGATCGCACGGTGAGGGATTACAAATGAAAAGAGACACCGAACGCGCGGTGCGGGCCGCACTCGGCGGGAGGAAGAAAAATAAATTGCTGTTGCGGCGGTATCTGCCCGCGCTTGTATTGGCGGCGGCTTTTCTTGCGCTGGTATGTTTCGACTTGTTCGTCTTTCCCCTTGAATACCTTTGGGCATTCGCCTATTCGCCCAACCTGCCGCCGCGCGGCGAAGGGGAGCTCCGCGTTCATTTTATCGACGTAGGGCAGGGCGATTGCACCGTGCTCGAATTTCCCGACGGCAAGACGATGATCGTCGATGGCGGCGACGGGAGGGCAGAAACGCATATGCGCGTGCTCGGCTATTGCCGCGGATTGGGTATCGATACGTTCGATTGGGCGCTGCTCACCCATGCCGATTCCGATCATGCGGGCGGGCTGGACGATGCTCTGAATTATTTCGGTGCGGATACGGTGTTTCTTCCCGCCGCGGGAACGGAAGGGGAGGGGTATCGCGAAGTGCGTTTGGCGGCGGAGCGTGCGGGCGCGCGGCTACGAACGGCGCAGATGTTTGAATCGGGCATATCTTCGCAGAGGGAGCGTTTCTATTATTGGATGCTCCTTTCGCCCTTTTCGCAGTCGGTCGTCCCTCCCGCGCAAGGGGAAGAAACGAACGATTCTTCCGCCGTTTTGTATCTGGAGTATGCGGGGCGAACGTTCCTTTTGACGGGCGATGCGCCTTCCGCCGTGGAAGACAGGCTGGCAGAAGCGTATACGGAAACGGCGGGCGCGGTGTTCGAGCGCCCGGTGCAGGCGGCTTGGGGAAAAATCACCCTTTCGCCCGCGCTGGAAAAGTTGGATTTCCTCAAAGCGGGGCATCACGGGAGCGCCTCTTCCACGGGCGAAATGCTTGCCTCGCTCTGCGCGCCGAACGCGCTGTTTATCAGCTGCGGCGCGGGCAATACATACGGGCATCCGAATCTTTCCTGCATGAAAAACGTGCTCGCGGCATCGCCCGATGCGGAGATATACCGCACCGATGAATTGGGCAACATCATGCTCACCGTGCGCGACGGAGGGGAGTATTCCGTCCGTTTCGGTTAAAAACAAAGTTAAAAATTTCCTTAGGGAGTTCATGATATGATCAAATTAACGACCAGCGGCGAATCGCACGGCAGGGCGCTCACCGCGATCATCGAGGGTCTGCCTTCCAATCTTCCCGTCGACGCAGCGGAGATAGACCGCTACCTTGCCCTGCGGCAGGGCGGGTACGGGCGCGGTGCGCGGCAGAAGATCGAAACGGACCGCGTTCAGATCCTTTCGGGCGTGCGCAATAAACTCACGCTCGGCAGCCCCGTCTGCCTGATGGTGGAAAACAAGGACTATTCGAATTGGGAAGAATATATGTCGCCCTACGGGGCAGATGTATCCGCGCGGCGTTTGACGCGCGTACGTCCGGGGCATGCCGATCTTGCCGGCGTACTCAAATACGACCAAACGGACGCGCGCAATATTTTGGAGCGCGCCTCCGCGCGCGAAACGGCGGTGCGCGTAGCGGCGGGCACGATCGCGCGTATGTTCCTGCGCGAGCTCGGAATCGAAGTGTGCGGGTACGTCCGCTCCGTTGCGGGTATCACCGACGATAGGGAATACACCTTCGAGCAGCTCGCAAACGTAAAGGAGTCTGAACTGTTCATGCCCGATGCGGCGCTGTGCGAGCGCGCGAAAGCGGAGATCGATGCGGTAAAGGAAGCCAAGGACACGGCGGGCGGCATCGTCGAGATCCGCGTCAAAGGCATCAAGAGCGGGTTCGGCAGCTGTATGTCCTACGGCGAAAAATTGGACGGTCACCTCGCGGGCGCCGTGATGGGAATACAGGCGATCAAGGGCGTGGAGATCGGGCTCGGCTTCGAGGCGGCGCGCCGCCGCGGCAGCGCCGTGCACGATGAGATCTTTAACGAGGGCGGAAAATTCGTCCGCAAAACGAACAATGCGGGCGGCATCGAAGGGGGTATGACCAACGGCGGGGAGATCATTCTTCGCGCCGCGATGAAACCGATCCCCACCCTGATGCGCGGGCTGAATACCGTCAATTTTGATACGGGGGAGGCGTGCCGCGCAGCCACCGAACGCAGCGACGTTTGCTCGATCTGCGCCTGCGAAATTATAGTGGAGAGTACCGTCTGCTTTGCTCTCGCGCAAAAGGTGCAGGAGCGTTTGGGCGGGGACAATATGCGCGAGATCAAGGCGAGATACGCGCTTTTACCGTGATTTATGTGAGGCATAGTACCATGCAGACCATTCAATTGAACACCAAATCGCGGCCAAGTACCGTCATTTGCGGTTCCGGCGCTTTGGAAGAGGCGGCAAAGTATTTGCAGGAAAAGGACGTGTTCGTCGTTACCGACAGCAACGTGTACCGCCTGTATAGAGAGTTGATCGCCGAAAAATTTAAGGGAGGGATATGCGTCGTCCCTGCGGGCGAGCGGCATAAGACCCGTACTTCCCTTTTCAAAATATTGGACAGTATGCTCGATGCGCGCCTGCATCGGAGCAGCGCAGTTGTGGCGCTCGGCGGCGGTGTCGTCGGAGACATGGCGGGGTTCGCCGCCGCGCTGTATATGCGCGGCACCCGCCTTGTGCAGATACCTACAACGCTCTTGGCGCAAGTGGACAGCTCCGTCGGCGGCAAGACCGCCATCGATTACCGCGGCGTCAAAAACGTGCTCGGCGCGTTCTATCAGCCGGAGCGCGTGTTCTGCGATCCGCTCTTTTTCAAAACGTTGCCGCCGCGCGAGATCAGGTGCGGTCTGGGTGAGATTATCAAGACGGGCGTGCTCGACGCGCAGATCGGGGATACGCTCCTTTCGCACGCGGATAAATTGCGCGACCTCGGTTTTTTGCAGGAGCTTGCGGCGGATTGCGTGCGGTTCAAGGCTCGCGTGGTCGAGGCGGACGAAACGGAGAGCACGGGCGTTCGCAAGTGCCTGAACATGGGGCACACCACGGGGCACGCGCTCGAACTCAAATACGGCCGCCGCTCGCATGGGGAGTATGTTCTCATCGGCATGTGGCTGGAAAGTTTTATTGCCGAGGGGGAGGGGATTTGTTCCCCCGCATACGCGCAGGAAGTGCGCCGCCTCATCACTCTCGCCGAGCCGCGCATACCGCGCTTTGCCTCGCCCGAAGATTGCATTCCGTTCGCCCTGCTCGATAAAAAGAACGAGGGGAAAGACCTCGTTTCCTTCATCCTGCCCAAGGCGCGCGGAGAATATGCCGAATGCTCGCTCACGGCGGAGCGCTACGGCGAATATCTCAAACTTTTGCAGGGAGGGAACGCATGAAGATACAGCCTTGCACTTCTTTTTCGGGCGAGTTTGAAATTCCCGGCGATAAATCGATCACCCACCGCGCGGTCATGTTCAATGCGGCGGCGCGGGGCGAGGCGATCGTTACCAACGCGCTCATGGGGGAAGACTGCCTTTCCACCGTCTCCTGTATGCGCGCGCTGGGCGCCGATGTGCGCACGGAAGACAACAAGATCTGTGTGCGCGGAACGCTGAAATTCAAGGATGCCGACCTGTACTGCGGGAACAGCGGCACGACCATGCGCCTTTTGATGGGGCTCATCGCGGGCAGGAGCGTCCATGCCCGCCTGACGGGCGATCCTTCCCTGTCTCGCCGGCCGATGGAGCGCGTCGCGGCGCCGCTGCGGCTGTTGGGCGCCGATATCCGCACGTCAGACGGGACCGCCCCGGTGGAGATCTCCGCCGCGCCGCTTTTGGGTGCTGCGGTGGATACGAAAGTGGCGAGTGCGCAGGTCAAGAGCGCCGTTTTGTTGGCAGCGCTCGGCGCCCGCGGGAAAACGATTGTACGCGAACCCTTGAAAACGCGCGACCATACCGAGCGGATGCTCGCGGCGATGGGTGCCGACGTGCGCGTGAACGGGGCGGAGATAATCGTGGGGGAAAGCGAGCTTTCCTGCACCGATGTAGACGTTCCCGCCGATATTTCGAGCGCGGCGTATTTTATGGCATTGGGCGCGCTGCGCGGCGAAACGCTGTGCAAAAACGTGGGCGTCAATCCCACGCGCACGGGCATTTTGGAGGCGTTCTCGCGCATGAACGTGCGCTTTGTTCTCGAAAACGAGCGCACCGTCTGCGGCGAACCCGTGGCAGATATCCGCGTGTACAGATCGGAGCTGAAAGCGATCGAGCTCACGCGCGAGATCATGCCGTCGCTCATCGACGAACTTCCGCTCATCGCGTTGCTGTGCTCGTTTGCGGAGGGCGAAAGCCGTATTTCGGGCGCGGAGGAACTGAAAGTAAAGGAGAGCGACCGTATCCGTACCACGGCGGCGATGATCGGCGCGCTGGGCGGCGACTGTACGCCGACGGACGACGGCTTTATCATCCGCGGCAGGGAGAGCCTGCGCGGCGGCACCGTGGAGTCGGCGGGGGACCACCGTATCGCGATGAGCGGGGCGGTCGGGCTTGCGGCGAGCGATCGCGGCGGCGAAATTTTCGGCGCGGAGTGCGCGGATATCTCTTTCCCGAATTTTTATAAGATGTTAAGTTCTCACTTTTTCTTTTGAGCAGACAAAAGAAAAAGTCGAGATTTGAAGGGAAACCCGAACGGCTTTCCCCTTGTTGCGGCATATTTAAGGGCACACATATTATTGTAATGCCGCAACTTCACCCCTTCCGTAAGCCGAGGTATCGGCAAATGAGGGTGCGCTGCGCAAAAGTGTGATTTTGCTTGCGCGAGCAATAATTTTATTATGCCAAATAAGCGGGTGAGGCTTGCAAATAAGCAAAAGATAAAAGCCCCTAAAATTTGCAAGCCGAGGGCGGCAGCCCTGAAAATCTCGACTTTCCGCACCGCCCTCGCACGAGAAAAGTGAGAGGAAAAAAGGAGTATTTTATGAGTAAAGTTTATAAAATGTGCGTCATCGGCAAAGACGTTTCCAAGTCAGACAGCGCGAAGATGCACACCTTCGATTTCCGCGGGTTGGGCAGCGAATGCACGTTCGACCTGCTCTCCGTCGCCAAAGAGGAGTTCGACGCATACGCGAAAAAGCTGATCGGCGAATACGACGCATTCTGCGTTACGATACCGTACAAATTGGATATCATTCCCTATCTCGACCGCATCGAGGGGGACGCGCAGACGTTCGGCGCCGTCAACGTGGTCAAGGATAAAGTCGGCTACAATACCGACGGCGTTGGCTTTATGCTGATGTTGGAAAACAACGGCATTGATCCCGCGGGAAAAAAGATACTCGTTCTCGGCGCGGGCGGCGCGGGCAGGAGCGTCATCAAAAAGCTGGCGGATGCGGGCGCGGACGTGTACGCCTATGACCTGCGCACGGAAAACCTCGACGAAGTGTATAAAGATTTCGGCTGTTTCACGCCTCTCAAAGCGCTCGGACCCGCCGATTACGACGTCATCATCAACGTAACGGGCGTCGGCATGCACAAAACGGAGGGGATATCCCCCGTGGGCAAAGACATTTTGTCGCGCACGAAAGCGGCGGTCGATCTCATCTATTACCCGCGCAAGAGCGAGTTTTTGCGCCTTGCGGAAGAACTAGGCAAGCCCATCGTCAACGGCGAGGGGATGCTCTTTTATCAGGCGTATTACTGCGACTGCATCGTGTTGGGCAAAGAGCCGAACGCGGCGGAAGCAAAGCGCCTGTTCGAGGAATACAAACGGATATATAAGGACTGAAAGGCGTTCCGCATCAGCGGCGGCGCTTGCAAATTTCGTCAAATAGCAGCGACAAAAAAGCGAGGAGACGTTTTATGAAAATTCTGTTTCTCAACGGCGTCAATCTGAACATGACGGGCCGGCGCGAAAAGGGCGTATACGGCACCGAAACGCTGGACGGCATCAACGCGCAGATCGAGGCGTTCTGCAAAGAGCGCGGCGCGGAATGCGAGTTTTTCCAGAGCAATCTCGAAGGGGAGCTGTGCACGAAGATCCAGGAATCGGATGCGGACGGCATCGTTCTGAACGCGGGCGCGTTCACCCATTACAGCTTCGCCCTGCGCGATGCGATCGCCTCGGTGCAGACGCCCGTGGTCGAAGTGCATATGTCCAACGTGCACGCGCGCGAGGAGTTCCGCCACAAGTCGGTCATTTCCGAAGTGTGCCGCGGCACAATCCTCGGATTTGGCAAAAACAGCTATATCCTTGCGGCGGAGAGTTTTCTGTTATGAATATCGTGCTTTGCGGAATGATGGGTGCCGGCAAAACGACGGTCGGCATCAAAATATCCGATCTCACGGGCATGCGTTGGTACGACACCGACGATCTGATCACCGATAAATACGGCAAAATTTCGAGCATCTTCGAGTTTTACGGCGAGGCGCGTTTCCGCGAGATCGAATCGGAGATCGTGCGCCGCGTCGCCGCGGAGGATAACTGCGTCATCTCCACGGGCGGCGGCTGCGTGTTAAAGCCGGAAAACAGCGTCGCCTTCAAGGAGAACGGCGGCAAGATCGTCTTTCTGAAAGTGGATATCGGGGTTTTGTTCGAGCGCACGGGGCACACCGGCGACGACAGGCCGCTGCTCAAAAACACCACGTTCGAAAAGATGAAAGCGCTGCTCGATTACCGTACGCCTATCTACGAAGGCTGCGCCGATTATACGGTAGACACAAACGGCAAAAGCGTCGATGAAGTTGCGCGCGAGATCGTTTCCGTGTTCGGCCTTCCGCTCATGGAGGAAAAATGAGCACGGCGCTCGTTACGGGCGGTTCGCGCGGCATCGGCAGGGCGATCTGCCTCGAATTTGCGCGCGCCGGGTACGACGTCGCTTTCTGTTGGTCGAAAGACGAGGCCGGAGCGAAAGAAACGGCGCGGCTGATAAGCGAAGCGGGCGTTGGTGCGCTCTCTTTTTGTTGCGACGTGTCCGACGAGGCGCAGGTGCAGGCGATGTTCGGGCAGATATTCGGCCTGTCTGTGCTCGTCAACAACGCCGGCGTCGCGCTGTATAAGCAGGTGCAGGATACTTCGTTCGCGGAGTGGAAACAAGTTTTTTCCGTCAATGCGGACGGCGCGTTTTTATGCACGCGCGCCGCGCTGCCCAAGTTTTTGCAGCGGGGCGGCGGCAGCATCGTCAATATCGCTTCCGTGTGGGGCGAAGCGGGCGGCTCGTGCGAGGCGGCGTATTCGGCGAGCAAAGCGGCGCTCATCGGCTTTACCAAGGCGTGCGCCAAGGAATTTGCCCCGTCCGGCATCCGCGTCAACTGTCTCTCCTGCGGGTTTATCGAAACGGAAATGAACGCCCGCCTTTCGAGCGCGGAGCGGGAGGCGTTTTTTGCCGATGTTCCTCTCGGCCGCGCGGGCACGCCCGAAGAGGCGGCCGCGGCGGTGCGCTTTCTCGCGGAAAGCCGCTACATCACGGGCGAAGTTCTGCGCGTAAACGGCGGAATGCATCTGTAACGGCAAGGGCGGCGCTCTTTTTCGCGGAAAAGCGCCGAAACAAAAAATTTTTAACAATAAAAAAAGGTTTTTTCCCTTTTTCGTCGAATTTATTAAATAGCGGAAGTATTAAAAAATACGGCGGTGCGCTGCGGCATACCGCTCCCGCAAAGGGGAGATCCGATGAATAAAGGCGACGTAAAGCAACGGACGTATGCGAAGGAACGGGCATTTTTGTCTGAATACGCGTGCCTGTCCGAACATACGCGCGGGAGGGAACGCCCCGAAAAGGCGTGCGATATGCGCACCGATTTTCAGCGAGACAGAGACCGCATTATTTACAGCAAGGCATTCCTGCGTCTGAAAAATAAGACGCAGGTGTTCTTTTCGCCGGAGGGAGATCATTTCCGCACCCGCATGACGCACACCATCGACGTTTCGCAGATCGCCCGCTCCATCGCCCGTTCGCTCTCGCTCAATGAAGATCTGGCGGAGGCGATCGCTTTGGGGCACGACTTGGGGCATACCCCTTTCGGCCATGCGGGGGAGCGCGTTTTAGACAGCCTGTCTCCGAACGGCTTTGCGCATAATGAGCAGTCTTTGCGCGTGGTCGACGTTTTGGAAAAGGAGGGGCGCGGCCTCAACCTCACCTTTGAGGTGCGCGACGGGATCCTCAACCATAAAAAGAGCGGCAATCCCGCCACGTTGGAGGGGAAAGCAGTATCCCTTGCCGACCGCATCGCCTATGTCAATCACGACATCGAAGACGCGATCCGCGCGGGTCTTCTGCGGGAGGAGGAGCTGCCCAAGGCGGACGTAAAGATACTCGGAAGTTCCTCGCGAGACCGCATCAACACGATGATCACCTCCATCTTCGAAAACAGCATCGGCCAGCCGCAGGTTAAGATGGGGGAACGGGAGGCAAGCGCCCTCGAACATCTGCGTTCGTTCATGTTCGAAAGGGTCTACATAACGCCCCTTTCCATGAAAGAGGAGGAGCGCGCCAAGCGTATGCTCTCCGCCATGTACGATTATTTTTTGAAGAATAAGGACAAGCTGCCCGCATTCTATTTGAGTCTGTCCGAACGGTACCCGCTCGAACAGGTCGTATGCGACTATCTCTCGTCCATGACGGATAAGTTTGCGGTAGCGGTATTCAACAACATCTTCGTTCCGCGCAGCTGGGCGCTGACGGAAAAGGATATCGAAGAATTGGAGTAAAAATGCCCGCGCGGCGGGTAGGAGAAGTATGGCAAAGGGGCTCGATCCGGAATTTTTGCAACAACTGAAAAACAAAAACGATCTCGTCGAGGTAGTGAGCGCCTATGTCCCGCTCGAACGCAAGGGCGGCAATTGGTGGGGCAGGTGCCCCTTCCATCACGAAAAAACGCCCTCGTTCACCGTCAACGCCGAAAATCAGTTTTATCACTGTTTCGGCTGCGGCGTCAGCGGCGACGTGATCTCCTTTATCCGCGAGATCGAGTCGGTCGACTTCATGGACGCGGTCAAGATCCTCGCGGAGCGCGCCAAACTGCCCGTTCCTGAGATGAATTTTGACACCGAAAAGACGGCGGAGCAAAAGCGCAAGCGCGACGCGGTTTTAAAAATTTTGCGCGCGAGCGCGCACTTTTATCTGGACAACCTCAATTCGGGGCGCGCCGACGCGCATGTGCAATATATTCTGGACAGGAAACTCTCCTCCTCCGTCGTGCGCAAATTCGGTTTGGGCGCCTCGCTCGATTTCAAGAGCCTGCCGCAGTTCTTGTTGGACAAGGGGTTCCGCCGCGACGATATCCTCGACAGCGGCGCCGTCATCGAGTCGGAAAAGAACAAGCGTTTGACCGACGCGCAGGCGGGGCGGCTGATCTTTCCCATCATCAACGCGATGGGCGATGTGATCGCGTTCGGCGGCCGCGTGCTCGAAAAAACCGACTTTGCAAAGTACAAGAACACGCGCGAAACGCTCGTATTCAACAAGAGCAAAACGCTGTACAATATCAACCAGGTAAAAAAGCTCAAACAGGCGGAAGGCATCAAATCGCTCATTATGGTGGAGGGGTATATGGATACCATCTCCCTCTTCCAGGCGGGTTTTCACAATGTTGTGGCGAGCATGGGCACGGCGCTCACAAAGGACCAGGCGCGCCTTGCCAAGCGGTATGCCGACAGCGTGTATATCAGTTACGACGGCGACTTCGCGGGGCAAAAGGGCGCCATCCGCGGTCTGGAGATCTTGCGCGACGAGCAGGTGAACGTGCGCGTTGTGCCCCTCCCCGAAGGGTTGGATCCCGACGACGTGATCAAGCGGCAGGGAAACGAGGGGTACCAAAACTGCCTCGATTCTGCCATGCCGCTCATCGATTTTAAATTGGAAGTTCTGCGGCGGCAGTACGACCTCACGAAAACGGAGGATAAGCGCAGCTATATTTCCGAGGCGCTCAAAGTGATCGGCGAGGCGGAGAGCGAGAGCGTGAAAGAAGATCTGCTCAAACAGGTGCGCGAGCGGACGGGCGTCACTTACGAATCGCTCAAACGCGACCTCGAAAATCAGCCCGCCGTGCCGAAAACCGTGATCGTTGAGCCGCCCGTGCGCGAAGACGGGGCGGACAGAAAGGTCAAAGCCTGCCGTTTTATCCTCGCGTCTGTGCTGTTCGGCGCGAAATATGCAAAAAATTTCGATATTTCATGTGTCACATTCGACAATTCCGTGCATAATACTATCGCGGATTATATCAAAGCGTGTAAAAACAGGGGCGAACCGGTGCGGGCGAGCGCTCTGTTTGAAATTTTTGACGAAAACACGCCCGAACTTTCGGAGATACTCGATTTGAGTTTGGGCGAAAGTTTGGAGGGCGAGGGCGCGGCTCGCTATTTCAACGACTGCGTCCGCACCTTGGAGCGCGCGCGCATCGAGGCGGAGCTCGAAAAATTCAGCGCCCTGTGCGACGCGGAAACGGACCTTTCCAAAAAGAAAGAGATCACGCGCCGAGTTTTGGAACTTACCATTCAACTGAAAAACTTTTAATTCAACGGAGGATAACACATTTTTCATGAGCGTATCCGAGCAAAAACTCAACGAAATACTCAAACAGATCATTTCGGAATACCGCCAAAAGGGGAGCATCTCCACCAACACGCTGTGCGATATTTTGGAAAAGATCGACACCAGCCCCGACCAGATCGACTACATCTATAAATCCATCGGGGAGGCGGGCATTCAGATCGTCGACGAAGACGAGCGCGACCGCGAACTGTTCGAGCAGGCCCTGCGCGATATCGGGCTGGACGATCCCGTCAAAATGTATCTGAAAGACATCGGCCGCGTGCCCCTGCTTTCGGTGGACGAGGAGATAGAGCTCGCGCGCAAGATGCAGGACGGCGACGAAGCGGCGAAAAAGCGCCTTTCCGAGGCGAACCTGCGCCTCGTCGTTTCCATCGCAAAGCGCTATGTGGGCAGGGGAATGCTCTTCCTCGACCTCATACAGGAGGGGAACCTCGGCCTCATGAAGGCGGTGGAAAAATTCGATTATCAGAAAGGATTCAAGTTTTCCACCTATGCCACTTGGTGGATACGGCAGGCGATCACGCGCGCCATCGCAGACCAGGCCCGCACCATCCGCATCCCCGTGCACATGGTGGAAACCATCAACCGCCTCACGCGCGCCTCGCGCATATTGCTGCAACAGCTCGGCCGCGAGCCCACGCCGGACGAGATCGCCAAGGAACTGAACATGCCCGTCGACCGCGTGCGCGAGATCCAGAAGATCGCGCAGGATCCCGTTTCGCTGGAAACGCCGATCGGCGAGGAGGAAGATTCGCACTTGGGCGACTTCATCGAGGACGACCACACCACAACGCCCTCCGATTCCGTCGCCGCGACCATGCTCAAAGAGCAGCTCATGGGCGTTTTGGATACGCTCACCCCGCGCGAAGAAAAGGTTTTGCGTCTGCGTTACGGCATCGACGACGGCAAGCCGCGCACCCTCGAAGAAGTGGGCAAGGAGTTCAACGTAACGAGGGAGCGCATCCGCCAGATCGAGGCGAAGGCGCTGCGCAAACTGCGCCATCCCTCGCGCAGCAAAAAGCTGAAAGATTTTCTCGACTGATTTTTTGCGATGAAAAGGACAAAACGCATACGCGCGCTGTGCGCCGAGCTCGCTCCCTGCGTAACGTTTGCCGACGTGGGGTGCGACCACGGCTATTGCACGCAGTATATGCTGGAAGGGAACCTGTGCCGCAGCGCCGTTGTCTCCGACATCAGCGCGGGCAGCCTTTCCAAGGCGGAAACATTGCTTTCAGCCTACATAGCCGGGGGGCGGGTCACGCCCGTGTGCTGCGCGGGGCTGGATAAGATCCCGCAGGATACCGAACAGGTGCTCATCGCGGGTATGGGCGGGGAAGAGATCATGACCATCTTGCGGGAAGGATTTCTGCCCCCCGCGCTCGTGTTGCAGCCCATGCGCCATACCCCGAAAGTGCGGGCGTTCCTGCTCGAACGGGGCTATGCGATCGTGCGCGACTTCACCTTTCGCGACGGAAAGTTTTACGATGTGCTCCGCGCGGAATTTCCGCGGTACAGGGGTGCGCAGCCGCGCGGATATACGGAGCGGGATCTGGAATTCGGGTACGACAATCTCCGTTCCCCGTCTCCCGATTTTTTGGAACTGTTGCAGGAGGAAATGCGCAAGTGCCGCGCGCGTCTCGCGGCGGCGCAAACGAGCGTCCCCGCCGTGGAGGCGCGGCTGAACAGGATAACGGAGGTATACGATGACCTTACGCGAAGTGTATGAGCGCATCGACGCGCTGTATCCCAAGAGGATGAGCGACGACTATGTAAAAACGTACGGCGGGCACGACAACAGCGGCATTCTGCTCGATCCGGGCAAAGAGATCGCGGGCGCCCTGTTTTCGCTCGATCTGTCGCTTGCGGCGATCGCGGCGGCGAAAGCGGCGGGCAAAAATCTCATCGTAACGCATCATCCCGCCATCTTTTTTCCCGTAGCGGATATCCGGTACGATGATCCGCTCGGCGCGCGCATCGTCGCCTGTTTGGAGAGCGGCATCGGCGTCGTCTCCATGCATCTCAATCTCGACTGTGCGTGCGGCGGCATCGACGAAAGCCTCGCCCGCGCGTTGGGCGGCGAGGGGGAACTCGAACCGCAGGAAAAGATCGAGGGCGGCGGATACGGAAGGATATTTTCCGTCAAAGAGCAGGCACTCTCCGCTTTTGCGGAGGGAGCAAAGCGGGAGCTCGGCACGTTGCGCGCCTTTGTTTACGGCGACGGCGAGCGGAAAATAAACCGCGCAGCGTCCTTTTGCGGCGCAGGCGTAGACGGCGGAGCGATCGCACGCGCCAAAGCGCAGGGTGCGCAGGTCATCGTTTCGGCGGATATCAAGCACAACTATATCTGCGATGCTTTGGAATCGGGGCTGTGCGTCGTACAGCTCACCCATTACGCGAGCGAAAATTACGGATTTAAGAAAATATATCAGGTCCTCAGAGAGAAACTCTGTATTCCCTGCGAATACCATCAGGACGAAATTCTGCTTTGAGGAGGGGAGGTTAATTTATGATAGACGAACTTTTGAAATACCAGGAGGCGGACGGAAAACTGCGCGCCATCGAACAGGAAATTTCTGCGACCGACGAGCGCAAAAAGTATATGACCGCGCGCAAATTTTTAGAAAAGGCGCCCGAAAAGTTGGAGGCGTTAGACGCAAAAGCCGCGGAATTGAAGCACGTTTTCGAGCTCTTGGAAAAGAAATACTCCGAAATTGCCGATACCATCAAGGATTACGAAAATCTCGACGAGATGGTCGACGAGCAGGGCGGAGAGATTTCTTTTTATAAAAAGAACGCCTCGCAGATCGCAGACAACCTGCGCGCGCTGAAAGGGGAGATCAACAAGCTCGTATCGCAGATCGAGGCGGCGTCCGCCGAGTACGCCGCGGCAAAAAAGCAGACCATCGCCATGCAAAAGCAGTATAAGGAATATAAGGTCAAGTACGGCGAGATCAAGGATGCCCACGCCGAGCAGATCAAAGAGGTAGAGGCGGAACTCGCGGCGCTCGCGAAAAAAGTGCCCGAAGCCACGCTCGCAAAATACAAGGCCAAGCGCAAGGAAAAAGTGTACCCCGTCGTGTGCGAAGTGGCGGGCAATCGCTGTCCGCAGTGCGGCATGGAGCTTTCCATCGCGGAACTTTCCAAATTGAGCGAAGGCACATTCATCGAGTGCGACAGCTGCCGGCGCATTCTGTTCAAGAAAAAGTAAAACCCGTGCATAAAAAAGAACCCCGCGCCGTTCGGCGCGGGGTTTCGTGCATTATTCGACAATTTGTACCGGAACGGTACGGCTTTACATGGAGCCGAGGATATCGACGTAAGAATCGAGGTCGGTCGGCAGCGTTACCGTTCCGCTGAACGTATCGACGGAAACAGCCCCCGTGAGATCCGTTTGGACCTTTTCGCTCGAATCGGCCGAAACGGGTGCCTCAAAGATGACGCCCAGGTTCACGGTCGCCTTTTTGAACGCGCCGTTCTCGTCCAACTGCAAATAGATCTGCAGCACGCTCTTTTCGACCGTAACGGCAGAAATTTCCGATTGTCCGCTGATCTGCAAAATGAGGCTTTCCATCGCTTCGTCGTTCAGGCTGAGGCGCAGTTTCGTCCCGACGGAGAAGTCCGCTTCCAAAACAAAGGGGAGCTGCTCGAACATGGTTTTAAGCTGTTCGCCTGTAAGTCCCTGCGCGGGCGCAGTCGTATCGCTCGCCGCAAAGGGAAGGCCTCCCATAATCATCGAAAGCAGCTGCATATAATCGATCTTCATCTTGGCGGGCATATCCGATTCGCTGTCGCTTTCGCCGCTGTTTATGTAAAAGTATTGGGCGTCGTTGTAAATTTCTCCCTGCATACTGTCGGGCAACGATGTATCGGTGTTGCTTTCAGATGCAGACATTGCAAAATCAAAGCTCCCCGCGCCTTTCACGTCGGGGCCGTTTTCGCCCGCCGCGAGGCTTAGGTCATACTCCGCGCTTGCGTCGATGGAATTTTTTTCATCGCCGATCGTCTGCGAATAGCCGAATTGCCCGTTCAGGCTGATGCCGAATTTCCAGTCTTCTTTTGACATATCCCCGAAAATAGCGTTTACATCCAGCGCTTTGGCCACTTTGTCCCAATCTTCCGCGCTCGTCACTTCGCTGTAATTCCCGCGGATGGTGGCGGAAGGCGTGTTGTCGCAGCCTGCGAACATCGTCAAACCGAATGCCAACATCAGTGCGAGTACAGCACAAATCAGTTTCTTCACTTTTTCTCTCCTTTTGCGGAAAATATCCCGCGTGTATTTGTTCATATTATAATCAAAAAAATGTCATTTGTCAATACAAATTGAAGATAAGCCGCATTTTCTCTGCTGTTTCGCTGTATTCGGCCATCGGCAAAAATCCTGCAAAGAGGCACAAAAAACCCCTCCCTTGGGAAAGGGAGGGGAAACGTATTATTTGATCTCGGCAAGCACGTCGGTCATATCGTAGCGGCCGGCGGGTTTTCCGTACATGAATTTTGCCGCTTTCACGGCTCCCGCTGCGAAAACGCGCTTGCTCCGCGCGCTGTGCGCGATGGTCACGATCTCGTCTTCGCCCGCGAACATAACTTCATGTTCCCCGACGATGGTTCCGCCGCGCACCGCGTGGATGCCGACTTCCGATTTTTTGCGCGCGCCGACCATTCCTTCGCGCCCGTAAACATATTCTTTGGTTCCGCCGAACGCCTCGTTCACGCTCTCGGCGAGCATGAATGCCGTGCCGGAGGGCGCGTCTTTTTTGAGATTGTGATGTCGCTCGATGATCTCCACGTCAAATTGTTCTCCGAGCGTTTCCGCCGCCTCTTTCACGAGCTTTTGCAGGAGATTGATCCCGACGGAGAGGTTTGCCGTCTTAAAGAGGGGGATCTCCTTTGCCGCCTCTTCGATGTGCGCAAGCTGCTCTTCGGTGTAACCCGTCGCCGCGAGGATGACCGCCGCGCCCGTCTTTTTCGCATAGGCAAGCACGTTTTCGAGGTTGGCCGCGCTGGAAAAATCGATCACCGCGTCCGCCGGTTCTTTCACCGAGGCGAAAGAATCGTACACGGGCACGCCGCACAGCTCGCCACTTTTCAGATCCACGCCGCAAACGCACTCCGTATCTTTATCCTCGCGCACGAGTTCCAAAACATTTCTGCCCATGTGCCCGCAGATCCCGCTTATTAAAATTTTTATCATATTGCTCCTTTCGCCGCGTATTGCGGCGGACATACTGTCGGTTATGCGCCGTTTTTGGCGCATATTTTTGTAAAGAGCCGAGCGAAAGCGCCCGACTCTCTGTCGTTTCTTTTATGCTTTGATTTTCAGCCCGAACGCGGTGAGTACCTGCTTTAATTGCTCTTTATGCACGGGCTCCAATTCTGTCAGCGGCGGGCGGGGGATGCCGCCGTCCAAGCCGATCATATCCGCCGCGGCCTTGGCGGGGATGGGGTTTACTTCCATGAACATCGCGTCGATGAGCGGCAGCATTTTGTCCTGAATTTCATTTGCGGCGGCAAGGTTTCCTTCCTTCACAAAATCGTACAGCGCTTTTGTCTCTTTCGGGATGATATTGGACGCAACGGAAATGAGTCCCGCGCCGCCGATGGCGAGGATGGGCAGGTTCAGGTTGTCGTCACCCGAATACAGGTCGCACTTTCCGCGGATGCGCCGCGCCGTTTCGCAAATTTGCTCCATGTTGCCGCAGGCCTCTTTGATGCCCGCTATATTGGGGAGAGAGGCGATGCGTTCCATGGTCGCGGGCAGGATATTCACGCCCGTGCGCGGGGGGACGTTGTAGCAGATGATGGGGATATGCACGGCGTCTGAAACGGCTTTGTAATATTCGTAAATGCCGTTCTGCGTGCATTTATTGTAATAGGGGGTAACGACGAGCAGTCCGTCCGCGCCGAACGATTCCGCCTTTTTGCTCGCTTCCACGGCGTGCGCGGTGCTGTTGGAACCGCTGCCGAACACGATCTTTGCACGCCCGGCGATCTTTTCGACGGAAAAGCGCATCACCGCTTCCTTTTCCTCCTCGGTCATCGTGGCGGGTTCGCCCGTCGTACCCAAAATGACGAGCGCGTCCGTGCCGTTTTCGATCTGGTATTCGATCATGCGCCCGAAAGCGTCGAAATTCACCTTTCCGTCCTTGCCGAACGGCGTGATCATCGCCGTCGCCGTACCGTTGAAGAAGTTCAGCATTTCAAATCTCCCTTAAAAAAACGATGTAGTGTTCAGCCGAAGTATCCCTTTGCCGCGAGCAGTTCGGCCATGAGTACCGCGCCGCCCGCCGCGCCGCGCAGGGTATTGTGCGAGAGGCAAACGAACTTGTAATCGAATACGATATCCTCGCGCAGGCGTCCCACTGAAACGGCCATGCCGTTTTCCAGCATGCGGTCGAGTTTTGCCTGCGGGCGGTTATCCTCTTCGAAGTAGTGTAAAAACTGTTTGGGCGCGGAGGGCAGGCCGAGTTTTTGCGGCTCGCCCGAAAATTCCGCCCACGCCTGCAAAATTTCTTCTTTCGAGGGCTTTTTGTCGAAGGAAACGAACACCGCCGCCGTATGCCCGTCGGATACGGGTACGCGCAGGCATTGCGCCGTGATCTTCGGCTCGTTCGCCGTAACGATCTCGCCGCCCTCGATATTTCCCCAAATTTTGAGCGGTTCGCGTTCAGATTTTTCCTCCTCGCCGCCGATAAAGGGGATGATGTTGTCCAAAATTTCGGGCATGCGGTCGAATGTCTTGCCCGCGCCGCTGATGGCCTGATAGGTGGAAACCGCCACTTTGGAAATGCCGTACTTGCGCAGCGGGTGCAGGGCGGGCACATAGCTTTGCAGCGAGCAGTTGCTCTTTACCGCGATGAAACCGCGTTTGGTGCCCAACCGCTTGCGCTGCGCGGCGATGATCTCCGCGTGCTGCGGGTTGATTTCGGGGATGATCATGGGCACGTCGGGCGTAAAGCGGTGCGCCGAATTGTTGGAAATGACGGGCACCTCCGCCTTGGCGTACTTCTCTTCGAGGGCCTTGATCTCTTCCTTTTTCATATTGACGGCGCAGAACACGAAATCGACCGTGCCGGCGATCGTATCGATGTCCTTTTCCGCGTCCAGAACGACCATATCCGCAAATTTTTCGGGGATGGGGGAAGTCATCGCCCAGCGTCCCGCCACGGCGTCGCGATAGGTTTTTCCCGCCGAAGAAGGGGAGGCTGCGAGCGCCTTAACGCGGAACCAAGGATGGTTTTCGAGCAGGAGGCAGAACCGCTGCCCGACCATGCCCGTAGCGCCGATGACGGCGACGTTGTACTCTTTCATATCAGATTCTCCTATATATGTTAAAAAATTTATCCTAATGATAACAAAAATACGGCGCCGAACGGGCACCGTAACCGAGAAAGCCGAAATCGCCGCACAAGCGGTTTGGTTCCGCCGCGTTGCGGCGGGCGGATCATTTCGGCTGCAATAGTTCTCCACGTTGCGGTGACAGTCGCGCGGGTATTCTCCCTCGCGCCCGGCGGCAGCGCTGCGGCGGTGCGCTGTGCCTCGGCGGGGATGCCCTTTTTTTCCGCCGGAGATGCCGCTCCCCGATGCGGCGGAAATACTCTTGCTCGCCCGCTCCTCTATTCAGCATATGAATTTTATCACAGAAAAGCACAAATGTCAAAGAATTTTTTTATTCGGACGGGATATTTTAATTGAAATATTTTCCTCTTTGTAGTAAAATAGAGTATAGCTATCCAAAGCGGCTCGCATGCCGTATGCAACGGAGGTACTGATGGCCCAAGGCGAAAAAAAAGGTTTCATAGCAAGAATGCTCGAAGGGAAGGAGCGCGACGAAAATTATGCGCGCAGCACTCTCCCGTCCAACCGGTGGGCATTATTTTGGGATATATTCAAGGGCAGGTTTTCTAAACTCATCATCGTCAACCTGCTCATGCTCGTATTTTGCATCCCCATGATCGTCGTATTCGTATTCCGCTATATCTATACGACGGTACAGGGCGTCGTTATGCCGTTTGCCGGCTGGGTGGGTTCGGGTTATCCCATTACCCCCAACCTCGTCGGTGTTCCGCAGCAGGTCGTGCTTTCCACCAATTTGCTGTTCGGCGCGCTGATGGTCATCGCGGCGTTTGTCGCGGCGGTGGGCATTTCGGGCGGCATCTATGTCATCCGTAACATGGTGTGGACGGAGGGCATTTTCGTAGCGAACGACTTTTGGCGCGGCATCAAAATCAATTTCGTCGTCGTGTTGCAATCCACCGTATTTTACGGGGTGTTTTTGTACCTGTTCACGATCTCCATCAACTGGGCGCAGTACCTGATGGCGGTGGGAGAGGGGAATTCTGTCCTGCTCACCATATCGGTCGCGGTTTCCTATATAGCGATCGCGGTCCTTACGATCATGTTCTTATGGATGCTGTCGATGGGCGGCAATTATAAACTGAAATTCTGGCAATTGGTCAAAAATTCTTTCCTGATGACGTTCGGGCTTATTTTCCAAAATGTGTTTTTTGCCGCATTGATGGCAATTCCTGTCATTTTAGTTTTTCTCGGCTCATTTTTCCAAATCGTCGGAATCGTTATCCTGGTATTGTTCGGGCTCTCGTATATGTTGCTCGTATGGTTCAACTATTCGCAGTGGGCGTTCGATAAATTCTTTGAATCCAAGCGCGAGGGCGGCAAAGTCAACCGCGGCATCTATGCAAAGGTCGGCAAGGGCGGAGCGCAAAGCAAGGCCGTGCAGGAATATCAGGCAAATCTTGAAGCGGCGATGAGCGTAAAATCCGATTTGTCTTCCCGCCCGATCAAGCCCATCACCGACGAGCTGAAAGTGTACGAATTGCCTGAATCCTATTCGCGCGAGGATTTGCAGAAACTCCGCGAATCGAAAGACAAGATCATCGAGGATACCGAATCTTACGCCGAAGAACACAAAAACGACGAGAAATACGTCGTCTATAACGCTCAGTTTGACAAGAAAGAGGAAGAGTCCGAAGAAAACGGCAAGGGCAAAAAGAAGAAAAAATCTTCCCAAAAGGAAGATAGTTCCGAGGACGGGCAATGAACGGCGCCTATGCCGGCCTTGCCGATTGGTTTGAATATCTCAATTCCGACTGCGACTATGATACATGGTCGCAGTACTTGTATGGGCGCCTGCGTTCCCTCGGCATCGCGTCGGGCAAGGGATTGGATATCGGCTGCGGCAGCGGCAGATTTTCGCGCGATTTTGCGCGGCTCGGCTTTGACATGACGGGCTACGATGTGAGCGCCGCCATGCTCGCAAAGGCGGAACAGCTTTCCGCAGCGGAGGGAGTGTTCCCGCATTACGTCCTCTGCGACGCGCGCAAGATCGTGACGCTCGGAGGACGGGCAGACTTTGCGCTGTGCGTCAACGATTGCGTGAATTACCTGCCGCAAAGAGATATTCCCCGCTTTTTCGCGCGGGTGGCGGGGTGCCTCAAAAAGGGAGGCGCCTTTCTGTTCGACGTTTCCTCCGAATATAAACTGCGCGAGATCGTCGGCAGCAACGCTTTCTGCGAGGATCGCGAAGAGGTCGCGTATCTGTGGTTCAATACCCTCAAAAGCGACCGCGTGGAGATGGATTTTACCCTGTTTATCCAGGAAAAAGACGGCAGGTTCCGCCGCGAAGACGAGCGGCATGTGCAGTATATCCATGCCGAATCCGACCTGCGTTCGGCGGCGGAGCGCGCGGGATTTTCGGTGCGCGCCGTGGAGGGCTCGTTCGGGGATAAGGAAGACAAAACGCGCCGCAACTTTCTCTGCGTGCGCCTGTAACTATAATTTGCGGGCCGTATTTTTTGAATAAAAGCGAAAAAATGCGGCAAACGAAGCGCGCCGCCCGTCGGCAACGCGCCGCGGCGGAAACAAGGAGTCATGCGATGAAAAAAGAAGACGCGATCTTACGCGGTTTGCTATATAACGGCGAGGTATCTTTCGCCGTGGCGGATACGACGCAGCTCGTCAACGAGGCGATCCGCATACACGGCCTTTCGGCGCTTTCGGCGGCGGCTCTGGGCAGAACGCTCACCGCCGCGGCGTATATGTGTTCCTCCCTCAAAGAGGAGCGGGGTGCGCTTTCGGTCAGCGTCAAGGGCGACGGCGTGGGCGGAAGCATCTATGTGAGCGGCGATAAGGCGCTGCATATGCGCGGATATATTGAAAACCCGCACGCCGAACTTCCGCCCAATGCCATTGGCAAGCTCGACGTGGGCGGCTGCGTCGGCAGGAACGGGTATCTTTCCGTCGTGCGCGACGACGGCGACAATATCCCCTTTGTCGGAACGACGGAGCTCGTGAGCGGCGAGATCGGGGAGGATTTTGCGGCGTATTTTGCGTACAGCGAACAGATCCCGACCGCGGTAGCCGTCGGTGTGAAGATCGGTACGGACGGCACTTGTTTGGGCGCGGGCGGCGTTTTTTTGCAGCCGTTGCCCGGCGCGAGCGAGGAGAGCATCGAAAAAGCGGAAAAGAGCATCGGGCAGTTTTCCGCGATCAGTTCGCTCATGGAACGCATGACTGCGCAGGAAGTGCTCGAACAGTACTTCGGGGCGGTTAAATTTTACACGCAAAAACCCGAATATAAGTGCAATTGCAGCAGACATTATATAGAGGGGATCCTCGCGGCGATGGGAGAGGAAGAACTGCGCTCCATTTTGGCAGAGCAGGGAGAAATTTCCGTGCATTGCCATTATTGCAACACCGATTACAAATTTACCGCGGCGGAAACGGAGGCGCTCATCTCCCGCATGCGTGGCGAACCGGAAACTGAGGTTACGAATGGAAGAAAAGGTGGTAAAATTTGATATAAATTCGGAGAAACTTCTCGCTATCGCGGATGCGCGCCTGGACGAGGGGGATTATCTTTCCGCCCTGCGTATGCTTCACAAGTCGTTGGAGCTGTACGGTGCGGGGGCGGACGAATATATTGCTCTCGCCGATGCGTACGACGAAATGGAGATCTTCGAACTTTCCGCCAAATATTGGTTTTTGTATTTAGACGTATGCCCCGAAGAAGAGGCTGTCGACGCCTACGAAGGCCTTGCCGCCTGTTATTATAACATGGGCAACGAGCCGATCGCGCTGTATTATTACAATAAGATGATGCGCGATAAATACGTTTCCCCCGTAAATAATATGGAAATGGGGGAGTTGTTCGAAAAACAGCCCCGCCCCCGGTTCAAAGTGAGCTGGCCGCCCGAACGTGCAGACTATTCCGACGACATCGACGAGGGGCTGCGCGCGCTGAAAAAAGGGGAATACGCAAAAGCGCACGAATATTTCTCGCGCGTGCACCCGCAATCGGAATATTATTTCTCCGCACAGAATTATGATGCCGTATGCAGCCTGCTCGAAGGAAAAACGGAGGATGCGGAAGCGTGCTGCCGCAATATCCTGCGGCAAGACGAGGACAATGTGCAGGCCTTATCCACGTATGCGGCGGTGCTTGCCGAACAGGACCGCCGAGACGAAAGTTACCGCACAGCGGTCAAATTGGCATCGTTGCATACGGATAATCCGGACGAGCTGTATAAGATAGCGACCGTCTGTTGCGAAAACGGACTGTATGAGGACGCCTTTCAAAAGTTTTCCGAGTTGGAAAAGACGGTCAGCTACGATTTGACGCTCCTGTATTTCAAGGCGATCGCCGCGTTCAAGGGGGGCAGGGTGCGCGAAAGCCTCGCCTCGTTCGGCAAAATTTTGGATATCTATCCGGATGCGGCCGTCGCGCGGCACTATTTCCGCGAAATACGCCGTTACAGCGAGGAGGGCGGAGCGGTGCCCGAAACGAGTTTTTTTTACCGCGTGCCCAAGCAGGAATTTGATTCGCGTTCCAAACTTTTGGCGGTTCTGTCCGAATTGCCCCTTGCCGACCTGCACGCCTATTGCGACGAAACGGATATCACCGAACTGCTCGAATGGGCGTTCGACGAATCGGACGGGCAGGAATTTGAATTGCAGCTGGCCGCTTCGACTGTGGCTGTCCGCGCGCGGCTGGATTCCTTTGTGCGGGAACTTCTTCTCGATCCGTCCGTCAACGATCTCGTGAAATTCGAGATCCTGCGCCGTCTGTGCGCGCGTAACCGCAAGGATGAGTTCGGCGCGGTCGTGGGAGATATTTATCGCCTTCTTCCCATCGAAAAACTTTCCGTGGGAAGGGTAAAGCGCGCAAAGTTTACAGAGGCATACGCGCTGTGTTTTTCGCGGTTCGCTCCGCTCGGGGAGGGCGGTTCCGCCGATTTTTGTCTGGCGGCGAAGGAGATCTACGCCGCGCTCGAGCGCGACGGTCTGCTTTCGCTCGCATCGGGGGCGGAAAACCTCGCGTGCGCGATCTATCTCACGGCGGTGCCGCAGGGCGTCAAAAAGTCGCGCCCGCTGTTGCAATATTTGGGCGCGGACGGTAAGACGGTGGCGCAGATCTTGAGCAGTGTGCACGGATTGGCGCAGGAGGGCGCTGCGGCGGCCGAGGCAGCCGCGGCGGATGCGCAGAATAACGACAAAGCGGAGGATGAGGATGAAACTCATTGATTTTGACGAAATTTTCAACCGAAAGATGGCAAAATATCTCGAAAAGCACGCGGGCGAGCGCAGCGAGGAGGAATGGGAAAACGCCATAGCCGAGGCGTATGCCCGTTTCGGGGAAACGTATATGGCCGCCATCGAAAAAACGCCGCGGCAGTATTTTGCCCAAATGAGCGATTCCGCGCTCGTGGAAATGCTCAAAGAATATCTGTTGCAGGAGGTTTCCGTGCCCGATTTTCTGTGCGAAGAACTGGAATCGCGCGGGGCCTGCACCGAAGTTTTGGCACTCCTGCATGAAACGGACGAGGAGCTTGTGCACTATGCGCTCAACGCGCTCGGTTCCGATCCCCGCGCCCTGCCGCGCTATGCCGAAATGCTCGCGGAAGACGCGTACGACGAGCACGTCAAAGATCAGCTCTCCGACCTGCTCAAAGAGCGCGCCGACGACGTTATCGAACGTGTTCTGCCCCTCGCCGATACCGAAAACGGCGCATACGCCTTGGAGATACTCTCGCGCGTCAAAAAGCGGGACGAACGGGTGTACCGCGCCCTGCTGAACGCCTTTTTGCAGAGCGACGACGAGCAGGCGCCGCTGTATGCGGGCTATCTCGCCGCCTACGGCGACGACCGCGCCCTGGAGGCGCTGTACGAGGCGATCGAGCGGACAGACATCGATTACATACTCTTCCGGGAACTCAAATTCGCCATCGAATCGCTTGGCGGCGAATACGACAAGGAGCGCGATTTTTCCGCCGATCCCGCCTACAAAAAGATCATGGCGGCGGGCGGCGGCACGGATATATTCGGCAAAAAAAACTTTTCGTGAGCTTTTGCCGCTCGAACCCGCACGCGCACCGAACAAAACGAGCAAGAGGGAGGCGCCGCGGCGCCTCCCCCCGATTTTTGGTTCGGGCCCGTATATGCGGCAGGCAAAATGCAGAAAATCCGGCGTTTTTTCGCACGGCCGCCCCGCGGCCTTCACGCCGTTTAAGTAGAATAACGCTATGCTGATACCGGAACGAAAGCGCCGCTTTACGCGCGCCCAAAAATTATGCCTCGCGGCAATTGCCGCCTGCCTCGTTTTGCTGCTCGCAAATATTCCTTTGTTTGCCGAGTATCTTTTTGCGCGCGGCGTCACGCGCTGGATAAGCGGCCTGCTGTCGCTCATCACCAATCGGATACCCGTTTCCTTATACGAAATTGCCGCGGTGCTCCTCATTTTGGGCGCGCTTGCGCTGATCGCCTTTCTCATCGCGCAGGCAATCCGCCGCAGGTTTTGCAGCGTAAAGCGCATTTTGTTCCGCCTGTTGGCGGCGGCGGTCGGCGTTCTGCTCGCGTTCGGTGTACTGTACGCGCCGCTGTACGAGCGGGACAGCGTTTCCGCCGCGCTCGGCCTGCCCGATGCGCAGGTCACGCAGGAGAGCGTTTTCGAGGCGGCGCGGTATTATGTGGAGCGGCTCAATGCCGTATCCGCCCGCATGGAGCGAGACGAAGAGGGGAATACCGTTTCGCCGCTCACCTTTGCGGAAACGGCGCAGCTTTTGAACGCCGAATTTTCCGCCTTGGATTCCGATTATTTTTCACCGTATACCGTTTGGCCCAAACAGGTGGCGCTCTCCGTGCCGATGAGCTATCTGGGCATCACGGGCATCTGTTTTCCGTTCACGGCGGAGGCAAACGTGAACGTCAACATCCCTTCCTATGAGCTCCCCGTTACGATGGCGCACGAAATGTCGCACGCGAAGGGCATCGCGCGCGAAAACGAGGCGAACGTCGCCGCCTATGTGCTCTGCATCCGTTCTGAAAACGAGTTTTTGCAATACAGCGGGCTGATGAACGCCGCTGCGGTACTGCTCAACGCCGTGAGCGAGGAGGAGTATGCGCAGCTGCGCGAGACCCTCGCCCCCGAAGTTCTGCGCGAATATGCCAACGCAAGCGCGCATTATGCGAAGTACGACGGCTTTATCGACAGCTTGTCCTCCTTTTTCAACGATCTGTTTTTGAAGGCGAACGGCGTGGAGGAGGGCACCCGCAGTTACGGCCGAACGGTGCAGAGCCTCGTCGCCCTGTACGAGCAGCTGCGCGGGTAAGTATTTTCGGGCATAAGTTCGGCGGGCGGTTAATTTCTGCGCGCGCCGAGGATATGCAGGGCGCGCAGCCGTTCGAAAGCATAGCTCGTCAGCGGCCTGCCGTAGGCGTCGAAGGAGTGCGACGCAACGAGCGGAACTCCGAACGCGAACCCGCATACGAACAGGGTATGGTAAAAATCGCCCGCGCCGCGGCCGAGCTGAATAACGTCCGCTATCTGCAAATCAGACAGGCGGCATTCCTCTGCAAACGGGCCTGCACCCTCGTTTGCGGCGAAAAAATTATAAAAAAATTCCACGCCCGTCCAAGAGGCGGTGCGGTCGTTCGCATTGCGGTAGAACCAGCCGGTCACAGGCGTATGATTCATGACGCCGCATCCCGCGTACACGCACTGCGAAACGAAGTTTGTGCAATCGCCTCCGAGCAATGAAAAATCGTAGTAGGCGGGGTTGCGCGCGAATGCCCAACGTTTTGCATATGCCGCGGCGCGGCGGCGGTCATAAACGATATTTTCCATACTGTATTCTATGTTATATGAAGAACAGAAGTTCGCTTTTTCAAATTTTGTTGACATCTGCGCTCATCGGTGGTATTATATAATATATTAAGATAACGGATGAGAGCGAAAATCGGCTGTTTTTGAATGAATACCGTTTGATAACATTCGCGCAAAAGAAAATCATGAATGTAAGATAAAAAAAGATGCACTATATCGCAATATTATCCGTAATCACGAATATTTTATTCAACCGCTTGCCGGCAACGGCAACGCTGCCGTTAAAAGTTTTTGTCGCAGTCAATACGGTATTCGGCCTGTTCATGGCGCTGTTGTATTTTCATCACAATTTTTATGCCATCGTAGCGCTGTTCACCCGTGTAAAAGTATGGCCGGAAGCAAGAGCGCGGCATAAATACGCCTATCTCATCTGCGCGCACGACGAGGAGAACGTGGTCGGGTATCTTGTCAAGAGTATTTTGTCGCAAAAGTACCCGCAGGAATTGATGCAGGTTTTTGTTTGCGCGGACAATTGTACCGATGCGACGGCGGATGTCGCTCGCCGTGCGGGAGCGGTTGTGTTTGAGCGAACGAGCGAGCAGCGCGGCAAAAGTTATGCGTTAGACTATTCTCTCAAACGCCTGTTGGCGGAATATGCGGGGGAACATTTCGAGGCGGTATTCTTTTTCGATGCGGACAACCTCGTCGATGCAAATTATACGGAGGAGATGAATAAGCTGTTCGACCGCGGTATCCCCGTCGCCACCTCTTTCCGCGCATCGAAAAACGTGGGGCAAAATTGGATAACGGCGGGTTCCTCTTATATGTTTTACAGGGAATACGCGCTGATCCATCATGCGCGAGCGTCGCTCGGTTTAGGTACATATGTTTCGGGCACGGGCTTTTACATCGCGATGGCGCTCATCGAAAAGATGGGCGGATGGAATTACCGCACGATCACCGAGGATATAGAATTTTCGATGGACTGTGCCTTACAGGATATAAAGATCGGTTACAACGAAAACGCGATCTTTTACGATGAACAGCCCGTCACTTTCAAAGATTCCTGCCATCAGCGGTTCCGTTGGAGCAGGGGAATGCATGAATGTTTCTACAAATATTTTGTAAAGCGCCTGAAAAATACGCTATGTTCGGGCGTGGGGATCATTCGTTTGGAAATGTCGGTGCATATCAGTCCGCTGCCGGTGCTTAATTTCGTGTGGTCGTTCATTTATCCGGTCGCGCTGGCTTTTGCGGTATATTTCGGTCACGATACATCGGCCGCCCTGCAATCGTGGTTTCTTTCGTGGGCTCTGCCATCATCCCTTTTGACGTTGGCGATGCTGTATCTGCTTATAGCCGGATATGCGCTGATCGCGGTGATCAAGAAGCATAAGCAGATTGATATGCCTTTGGCAAAACAGATAGGCTATTGTTTTACGTTCCCTCTGTTGTTTGCCTCGTCTCTTCCGCTTTCGCTGGTCGCGTTATTCCGCCGCGGCCGTTGGACAAAAATCCCGCATACAGTTGCAAAGGGTATCGGGGATTTTGAAAAAAATTAATTATTTCGGAGCGCTGCTGGCAGCGTATTCCGTGATTTTCGCAACAAAATATCTTCGGTTCAGAGGGGGTAAGACCTGTCGGAAAAAGGTTGTTTGTGAGTTCATATGAAAAACATATTGGTTTCGTCGATTGTAAGAGATTTATTTTTCAACGGCCTGCCCGTTGCAGCCAACACCTATTTAAAGGTGTTGGCTGCAATAAACAGTATTATGTGCATAATTTTGTTTTTTATGTACTTCCATCAATATTTTTATGCAGTGGTCGCCGTGTTCACCCGCAAAAAACAGTGGCCGAAAGCGAAAGCGCAGCATAAATACGCCTATCTCATCTGCGCACACGACGAGGAGAAAGTGGTAGGCAATCTGATTGACAGCATTTTGGCGCAAGAGTATCCGAAAGAGCTGATGAAAGTATTTGTCTGTGCGGATAACTGTACAGACAAAACTGCCCAAATTGCGAAAGAACGGGGAGCGGTCGTGTTTGAGCGGTTTTCCGATAAACGCGGCAAAAGCTATGCAATGGATTACATGATCAAGCGCATTTTATCGGAATATGCCGAAGAAAATTTTGAGGCGGCCTTTGTATTCGATGCCGATAACCTCGTTACGGCAAATTATACGGAGGAGATGAATAAACTTTACGATGCGGGGTTTAAGGCGGCAACGTCGTTCCGTGCATCGAAAAACGTGTCGCAAAATTGGGTTACGGCGGGTTCTTCCTATATGTTTTACAGGGAGTGCGCGATTGTGCATCATTCCCGTTCCAAGTTGGGGATCGGCACCTATATTTCAGGGACGGGCTATTATATATCGATGGATATTCTTGCCGCAATGGGCGGCTGGAACTGCCATACGATGACGGAAGACATCGAATTTTCCGTGGATTGCGCATTGAAAAAAATAAAGATCGGTTTCAACGAAAATGCGATTTTTTACGATGAGCAGCCGCAAAAACTCCGCGACTCCTGCCGTCAGCGTTTGCGCTGGTGCCGCGGAACGCACGAATGTTTCGGAAAGTATTATTTCAAAAATATAAAAGATACCGTCAAATCGGGAGCAGGCCTCCTGCGCTTTGAAATGTCGGTGCATATCAGTCCGCTGCCGGTGATCAGTACGGTATGGTCCGTGCTCTATCTTTTGCTCGTTACGATCGGTTCCTTCGGCGCCAAGGCGGCTCCGTTTTTGCAGGAATGGTATGTTCAAAAGCTGTTGCCTTCCATCGGTATAGGCGCTCTGTCGCTGTACCTGATGCTGTTTATATTTGCGTTGATATCGGTGATAAAGTGCTGGAAGCTGATCGATATGTCGGCAGTGAAAAAAATTTGGTACTGTTTTACCTTTCCCTTCTTTTTTGCACTGTATTTGCCGCTGTCTGCGATTGCGCTGTTTAAGAGAGTCCGTTGGACAAAAATCCCGCATACGGTCGCAAAGAGCATTGAAGAATTGTCCTCCAATAAATGAGTGTGTTTGCTGAAAATCCTCTGCGAAAATTTTCGCGGGGGATTTTTTTCGGCGCTCAAAAAAAGTTTGCAAAGGGATCAAAATTTGGTAAAATGGCAGCGTTAACATTTTTTTAACATTTCATCAGCAATTCAGAAATATTTCCATGATAAAATAGAGATAGAAAAAATCGGGGAGGTTGCGGTACAATGGTAAAAATTTTGGTTGCGGAAGACGATAAGTCTCTCAACAGCCTCGTGCATTCGTACTTGGTCAACAACGGGTACGAGGCTGTATCCTGTTACGACGGCGAGGAAGCGCTTTCGCTCCTGCGGGAACAGGATTTCGACATGGTGATCAGCGATATCATGATGCCCAAGCTCGACGGTTTTGCTTTGGCAAAGGAGATCCGCGCGGCGGATAAGCAGATCCCCATTCTGTTCATGACCGCATTAGACGATATGCCGTCGCAGCAGCACGGCTATAAATTGGGCGTCGACGATTATGTGGTAAAGCCCTTTGACGCGGAAGTTCTCATGCTGCGCGTAGGCGCGCTGTTGCGACGCGCGAATATCGAGCGCTGCAAAGAATTGGTGGCGGGCAACCTCCGCATGAACCGGGAGGAGCACACCGCTTATAAAGACGGGGAGGAGCTTCCGCTCACCGTGCGCGAGTTCGATCTGCTGTTCAAATTGCTTTCTTTCCCCAAACGCACGTTCACGCGGGCGCAGCTGATGGACGAATTTTGGGATTACGATTCTTCCGCCACTTCCCGCACCGTCGACGTTTATATGGCGAAACTGCGGGAAAAGACGGCGGGCTGCACGGGGTTCGAGATCGTAACCGTACACGGGCTCGGCTACAAGGCGGTCCTCAAATGAAGCGGAACAAAAAAATTTCGTCGTCCGTTTTCGGCGCGGTCTGGTTTTTCCTCACTGTCGCCGCGGTCGTCACGGTGGCGGTGCTCGTATACGGCATGATCCCCGAAAACAGCAGTGCGCTCGTGCGTTCCATGGTCATGCTGGCGGTCATTCTCTTTCTCTCGCTCGTATGCACGGGCATCGATTTTGTGCGCCGCAAGATCACGGTGAACAAGCCCGTGCAGGATATCCTCGCCGCGACGGACAAGATCGCCGCAGGGGATTTTTCCGTCCGCCTGCGCATTTCGCACGATTACCGGCGTTACGGCCAATTCGACTATATCAAGGAAAATTTGAACAAGATGGCGGCGGAGCTTGCCAAAACGGAGGTATTGCACACCGATTTTATCTCCAACGTTTCGCACGAATTGAAAACGCCGCTTGCCGTCATTCAAAATTACGCCGCCGCGTTGCAGAACGAGAGCCTCGGCGCAAAAACGCGCCAAAAATATGCGGAAACGCTCGTTTCCGCCTCGAAACGGCTCACGGCGTTGGTGACGAATATCTTAAAACTGAACAAGCTGGAAAATCAGGAGCTCACGCCCGAATACGAAAAGGTGCGCTTGGGCGATATGCTTGCGGAAACGATCGTGCAGTTCGACGAGCTGATCGAGAGCAAAAATCTGGAGCTGGAATGCGACCTCGACGAAGTGGAGCTGATCTCCTGCCCGAACTATCTGGAAATCGTGTGGAACAACCTCCTGTCCAACGCGATCAAATTTACGGATGCGGGCGGAAAAATTTCCGTTTCGGTCAAGCGTGCGGAGGGCGGCGCCGTGGTCAAGGTGTCCGATACCGGCTGCGGCATATCTCCCGAAACGGGCGCTCATATCTTTGAAAAGTTTTATCAGGGGGATACTTCCCATTCCAAGGAGGGCAACGGCCTGGGGCTGGCGCTTGTGAAAAAGGTGATCGACGTGATCGGCGGGGAGATAACCGTCGAAAGCGAGGAGGGGAAGGGCAGCACGTTCACGGTCAGGCTGTACGAGGTGTGAGATGGAGCGTTGGAACAAATTTATCGGCGCACTCAAAAATCCGCGTCCTTGGTTGGCCGTGTGCGTTTTGCTCGTTACGGCGGGCTCTGCGGCGGGGGCGATCTTGCTTGCGGCGATGGGTGAAACGGAATTTCCGCTCAGTATCCTCACTTATGCGCTGTATTTCGTGGCGATCCTTTCGCTCTCCTATTCGGTCTATATGATCGTGATAACCGTTCCCAAAGCCAAGGCGCGTATCGTCGAAACGATGCAAAAGCGGGCGTTTACCGCGCGCATATTGCAGCAGTACGGCTATCGCACCGTCGTGTTTGCGTCGATATCCTTCACGATCAGCATCGGGTACGTCGTCTTTAACGGCGTGATCGCCGCCATCGAGCTTTCCATCTGGTACGGCGCTCTGGCGGCGTACTATCTTTTGCTCGCCCTCATGCGCGGCGGCGTTCTCTTGTTTCACCGCCCGAAAAAGCGCGCGGAAGATGTTCCGCCCCTCGTGCAGGCGAAGCAAGCCGTCAAAATTTACCGCCGCTGCGGCGCGGGGCTCGTCGTGCTCCCGGTCTGCCTTTCGTTCGCAATCTTACAGATGGTGCGCGGCGTAAATTCTTTTGAACATGCGGGCATGATGATCTATGTTTCCGCCTTGTATGCCTTTTATAAGATCGTCATGTCGGTCGTGAATATTTTCAAGGCGCGCCGATCGGACGATATGACCGTCCGCGCGCTCCGCAGCATCAACCTTGCCGATGCCATGGCCTCGATCTTGGCGTTGCAGACGGCTATGTTTAAGGAATTCGGCGGCGGTTTCGATTACGGGCCGATGAACGCCGCAACGGGCGCCGCGGTGTGCGCTTTGACGGCCGCGCTCGGCGTATTTATGATCGTGTATTCCTATCGAAAAATGAAGGAGGTGCAAACGGCATATGAAAACGGACAACAGCAGCGACAATAAATTCCGCTATTCCTATTCCGCCCCGACGGAGAGCGAGCGCAGGGAAATCGACAGCATCCGCCGCGCATACCTGCCGCAGAGCGAGCAAATGAGCGGATTGGAGCGCCTGCGCCTGTTGGATAAACGGGTAAAAAATACGGCGACAGCGGTTTCGCTCGCCGTAGGCATCGCGGGGCTCCTGCTCTTCGGGTTGGGTATGGCGATGGCCATGTCTTGGAATGAGCTTGTATGGGGAGCCGTGGTCTCCCTCGTCGGGTGCATTCCGATGGCGCTCGCCTATCCGCTGTATCGCTGGATTTTCAAGCGGCAAAAGGCAAAATACGGCGAGGAGATTTTGCGCCTTTCCGAACAGTTGCTGAACGGGCGCGACGAGGATAAACAGCCATAAAAAGTTTATTATAACAAAAACAGGAGCCATCGCAAATTTGAGCGTGGCTCCTGTTTTTATGGATATTTTTAACTTCGCCGCGCCGCCGCAGGGCAATGCGGCGGCGCTTTCGCGAGCGTTTATTTTTTTCCGTTCCAGCAATAGGTGCAGAATTTGCAGGGGGATTGCCCCGTCGCTTGCAGCATATCGTCCAGGCGGTGGTATTTGAGGGAGGTGAATTGCAGTTCCTGCCGTATCGCCTCGACCATCGCCGCATACTGCGGGGTATCGGGATCGGTATAGGGCGCAACGTCGGCGCCTTCGCCCTCCAACTGTGCGATCTTGCGGCGCGCGATAAGTTCCAATTCGGAAGTGGAGCGCGAAAAATTCAAATAAGGGCAGCCGTAGAGCAGGGGCGGGCAGGCGAGGCGGATGTGCAGTTCCTTTGCACCGCTGTTGTACAGGAAATCCGCCGTTCCGCGCAGCTGCGTTCCGCGCACCAGCGAATCGTCGATGAGCACGAGCCGTTTGCCGCGGATGAGTTCGTCGTTGGGGATAAGTTTCATGTGCGCGATGAGGTCGCGCCTCGTTTGGTTCGCGGGCATAAAGGAGCGCGGCCATGTGTGCGTGTATTTCACAAAGGGGCGCACGAGAGGGATCTTCGAGCGGTTCGCATAGCCGACTGCGTGCGCCGTGCCCGAATCGGGCAGCCCCGCCACGCCGTCTGCGTCCACGCCGTCGCGCCGGGCGAGCATATCGCCGCAGTTGTAGCGCATGCGCTCCACGTTCAGCCCCTCGTAGGTAGAGCAGGGGAACCCGTAATACACCCATAAAAAGGTACAAATTTTAGTCTCTTTCCCGGCAGGGGCCACGATCTCCGCGCCGTCCGCCGTGATAAAGTCGATCTCCCCCGGCCCCAATTCGCGGTCGGGCTCATAGCCGAGGTTGAGATAGGCAAAGGATTCGAAGGTTACGCACCGCGCACCGCGCTTTTTGCCGAGGGAAACGGGCGTGCGCCCGAATTTGTCGCGCGCGGCATAGATGCCTTCGCTCGTCATCACGAGGATAGACATGGAGCCGTCGATCGCCTCCTGCGCGAGCCGTATCCCTTCGGGGATGGTCGCACCCTGGTTGATGATCGCCGCCGTCAGCTCGGTCGCGTTGATGTTTCCGCCGCTCATTTCGAGGAAGTGCGTCTTTCCCGCGTCGAACGCCTTTTTCACGAGTTCGTCCATATTGTTGATGCGCCCGACCGTCGCGATGGCGAAGTTCCCCAAGTGCGAGCGCACGAGCAGCGGCTGCGGCTCGCTGTCGGAAATGCACCCGATGCCGAGTTTTCCCTTCATCAGCTCAAAATCCCGCTCGAATTTCGTGCGGAAAGGAGAATTTTCAATATTATGGATGGCTCGGTCGAACCCGCCCTCGCCGTAAACGGCCATGCCGCCACGCCTCGTGCCGAGGTGCGAGTGATAGTCCGTTCCGAAAAACAGGTCAAATACACAGTCCTTTTTTGATGCAACGCCGAAAAATCCGCTCAAAGCAGTTTCGCCTCCGTAGAAAAAAATACCTTATTATTATAGCACAAACGGGGCGATATGTCAGTTATTCGGCGGGGGATAAATCAAAAAATTTGCGGCGCGCGGCTATACGTTTTCGCATTTGGCGGATAACTCTGCCGGAAAAGTCCCGCCGAGTGCGGCTCTTTTTTCCGTCGGGCGCGAATCCGTTGCTTTTGCGCGCGAAACGTGATACAATACAGTGTATTATTTTTACGAAAGGGAGCGCGGGCCGCGCTCCGAACGCAGGAGAACTTATGTCGATACAGATGAATTCGCACCTTCCCGCCCCCGATACGCTCAAAGCGGAATACCCGCTCACGGAAGAAATAAAGGCGCTCAAAGCGGAGCGCGATGCGCAGCTGCGCGCCGTATTCACGGGCGAATCGGATAAATTTGTCGTCATCGTCGGGCCGTGCTCGGCGGACAATGAGGATTCCGTCTGCGAATATGTTTCCCGCCTCGGCGAGCTCAATGCCCGGCTTTCGGAAAAACTCATACTTGTCCCGCGCATCTACACGAATAAACCGCGCACGACGGGGGAGGGCTACAAGGGTATGCTCCATCAGCCGAGCCCCGATAAGGCGCCCGACCTGCTGCACGGGCTGATCGCGATCCGCAAAATGCATATCCGCGCCATCGAGGAGAGCGGCCTGACCGCCGCCGACGAGATGCTCTATCCCGAAAACCGCAGCTATCTCGACGATCTTCTCTCCTACGAGGCGGTCGGTGCGCGCTCGGTGGAAAACCAGCAGCACCGCCTTACGGCGAGCGGCATGGATATCCCCGTCGGCATGAAGAACCCGACCAGCGGCGATTTCTCGGTCATGCTCAATTCGGTGCAGGCGGCGCAGTCGGCACACCGCTTTTTGTATCGCGGGTACGACGTGTCTACGGGCGGCAACGAACTCGCGCACGTTATCCTGCGCGGCGGTGTGGATAAATACGGCACCTGCATCCCCAACTATCATTACGAGGATCTTGTGCGGCTGTGGGATATGTATTGCAAGCGCGATCTGAAAAATCCCGCCGCCATCATCGATGCGAACCATTCCAATTCGGATAAAAAGTACAAGGAACAGGTGCGCATCGTGGGGGAAGTTTTGCACAGCCGCCGCTACAATCCCGACCTGAAAAAGCTCATCAAGGGCGTGATGGTGGAGAGTTATTTGGTGGAGGGGAACCAACCCATCACCGCCGCGCGCGTGTACGGCAAGTCGATCACCGATCCCTGCCTCGGCTGGGAGGATACCGAAAAATTGCTGTTCAAAATTGCGGAGGAATGCTGATTTTTTGTGAACGTTCGGTAAATTCTCTGATATTGGCAAGACATTACGCTTGCCATACGGGATATTTTTTGGTATACTGAAAATATTCTATGAAAGACATATATATTATTTTGAGCCAAACAGGTTCGATCATATCCCGGATTATCCGTTTGGCAACGGGGGATCGTTATACGCACGCATCCATCGGTTTTTCCGAGGACAGCGGCGTCATGTATTCGTTCGGCAGGAAATTTCCGCACAATCCGTGGTATGGAGGTTTCGTGCGGGAATCGACGGCATTTGGCACCATGAAGCGCTTTCGTAAGGCAGATTCGGCAGTATTGCGTATCCCGGTCGACGACGAAACGTATGAGCGTGTCCGTTCGCACATTTTGTCCATGTATTCGCGCAGGAGAAGTTACGGCTATAACTACATAGGGCTTTTGCTCGCGAAGTTCGGCATCTCGTACCGCTGGGAGAACCATTATTATTGTTCGGAGTTTGTCAAAGAAGTTCTCGAACGGTTCCATTTGGCGTCCGTGGGGGAACTTGCGCCGATCGTCCGCCCCGTCGAATTTTTGAATTTGCATTGCGGGGAACTGCTGTTCCGCGGCAGGCTGTGCGACTTTGCCGGCCAAACGGTATTTGCCGATGCGATCGAGCTGTCGGCCCATGAATTTTAAATCGGAAAAGCCGCCGCTTTTCGCGGCGTTATAAAAATGTGTTTCGTAAAAAATGTGTTTTACACCCAAAAAGGGGGCGCGGCCAAACGGCCGTGCCCCCTTTTTGGGTGTTCCGCTCTCATAAAATGCAAAAGCACCGCGGTTTAGGAATCGTAAGCGATGTCGCCGCGGATGGCGTTGATCGCGTTTTTTTCCAGCCGCGAAACCTGCGCCTGCGAAATGCCAACCTCGTCGGAAATTTCCGTCTGCGTCTTGCCCTCGAAATAGCGCAAAAACAGGATCTTGCGTTCGCGCTCGTCCAGCCGCTCCATCGCCTCGGAAAGCGCGGCGTGCTCCGTCCAAACTTCGTCGTTGTTCTTTTCGTCGTAAATTTGGTCCATGAGCATGAGCGTATCGCCCGATTTGTTGTACACGGGGTCGAACAGCGAAACGGGGTCGGAGATCGCGTCGAGCGCGTACACGACTTCGCGCTCTTTCACCTTCATCGCCTCGGCGATCTTTTCGATGGTCGCCTCCTTGTCCTCCTCTTCCAAGCGCTCGCGCGTTTTGAGCACTTTATAGGCGGTGTCGCGGATGCTGCGGGAAACGCGCAGGGAGTTTCCGTCGCGCAGGTAGCGCTTGATCTCTCCCAAGATCATGGGCACGCCGTAGGTGGAAAAGCGCACGCCGAGGTTGGGGTCGAACCCGTCGATCGCTTTGAGCAAACCGATGCAGCCCGCCTGAAACACGTCGTCGGCGTTCGCGTTTTTCGCCCAAAACCGCTTTACGAGCGAAAGCACGAGCCGCATATTCCCGACCACGAATTTTTCGCGCGCCTCGCTGTCGCCCTCTTTGAGCCGGCGCATCAGCTCGTCGCTCTCTGCGGCGGAGAGGAGCGGCAGCCCCGAAGTGTCAACGCCGCAAATTTCGACTTTCTGCAACATACAATCACCTCCGAAAGGCAGAGTCCTGCCCGTAAAGGGGAGTATGTACCATTTGAAAATTATTATACCTCCGCTTTCGGTTTATTTTGGCGGTAGCGGAAAGGGGTACAGCCGAACGCCTGTTTGAACAGCCTGTGAAAATGGCTTTGGTTTTCGTAGCCGATGGTCTCGATGATCTCCGCCACGCTCAGCTTTGTTTCCGTGAGCAGGCGCTCGGCAACGTTCAGCCGCTTTTCGATGAGCAGTTTTTGAAAGGTCTTCCCGAACAGCAGGGCGATGCGGCGGGAGAGGTATTCCTCGCTGTAACCGAGTTTAGAGGAGAGCTCTGCGAGCGTCGCGTTCGTATAGCGCTCCTCGATGTAGGCGGAAACAGCCTGTTTCAGCCGCGTTTCGGGGGAGGTTACGCGCAGGCCGTTGCACAGCGTGTCGCTGTAATAGGCGAGGTACGAAAAGAGCAGGGAAACAATTTGCGTCAGTATGGTCGAATCGTCGGGCGTATGCTTTACGACGGCATAGATGAGGTTATCCATCAAATTGCGGATGGGGAAGTTCCCTTCCGTGCGGAAGTAGAGGTATTCGCCCTCGCCGTCGGATGCAAAATTTCGCGTGAGGAATTCGCTCATGATGGGGTTGTTTTGCACGTTGTGGAATATGTATTTCAAAAAATCGTTGGAAACGATAAAATTAAACCCGATGTCGCTCTGTTCGGTGCGCAGAACGCTGTGCCGTATATGGCGGTTCAAAAACAGTATATCGCCGCCGCGCAGCGAAATTTTTTCCGCGCCGATCAGGTGCGTCACGCAGCCCGAATAAACGTACATGAACTCCATGTAGTCGTGGCCGTGTTCGGGGAAGTCGATAAAGCGCGTATGCAGGCGCAAATCGATCTGCTTATTGCCGCCGAGCAGCCGCTTTTCGTTGATGATAAAGGAATCCGACAGGGTATAATCGTCCTTTCGGATATTTTTTTGTCCGCCTAAAATTTCTTTTTCCTCCGCCGAAAGGCGCGTCAGTTGTTCGATGATCTCTCTGTCCATAGCGATAGTATACCGCCCCGGCAAAAAAAAGTCAAATGCAGACAGCTTTTTGGGGAAATATTGTCCCATTTTGTGAGGTCGTGGGTTCAATGCGGCCAGCAAAAACAAAAAAGACATTGCAAAAAAGCAATGTCTTTTTTATATAAAAAAAGAAATCCACCGGCTATGCCGGTGGTGGCGGGGGACAGGG